>Ga0126377_10002964_pt1 | contig 11890 bp, 7 predicted proteins | sample PanSoiMetPlot_22_FD_92647 | JGI IMG/M metagenome (GOLD analysis project Ga0126377, IMG submission 92647) | Tropical forest soil microbial communities from Panama - MetaG Plot_22 | ecosystem: Environmental > Terrestrial > Soil > Tropical forest > Bulk soil | place: Panama | collected 2016-02-17
CCCGCGCGTGAGCAAGGGCGTCGAAATTCTGTCGTCTGTCCTCCAGGGGGGCGCAGGAGACGATCGGCTGCCCCACCTGGTCCCGTTCTTCTCGTCGCTGGCCAAGCACCTCGAGGAGGAGCGCTCCGTCATGCAGACCGAGCTGGCCGGCGTCGGCAAGAGCGTCGAGTACATGAAGCAGATCGTCGCCATCCAGAACGCGCACGCCAGGCCGGCCGGGGTGTACGAGATCGCCGAGATCAACTCCGTCATCGAGGAGGCGCTGGCGCTGGACCACGACAGCCTGGCCCACCACCGCGTCTCCATCGAGAGCAGCGTGCCGCCCTTGCCCGCCGCGCGCATCGATCGCCACGCCATCTTGCAGATCCTCCTCAACCTGGTGACCAACGCCAAGGACGCGCTCACCTCGCGCGAGCAGGAGCGCAAGATCACGGTCTCGGCCACGCACGACGAAGAGGCCGGCATCGTCCAGGTCAAGGTCGCCGACAACGGGTCCGGCATCGCGGCCGAGAACCTGAACAAGGTCTTCGCCGCCGGCTTCACGACCAAGCCGAAGGGGCACGGCTATGGCCTGCACAGCTCGGCGCTGGCCGCGCAGCGAATGGGCGGCTCGCTCGCGGTGAACAGCGACGGCGACGCCCGGGGCGCCACCTTCATCCTCACCGTGCCCTACAAGGCTGTCGAAAGGAACGAACGATGGCAGCGCTAATCGAGACGCCTGCCCCCAACTACCGGATCCTCGTCGTGGACGACAACGAGGACATCCACAGCGACTTCCGGCGCATCCTGGCGGCGCGCCGCGACGTGTCGGACCTCGACGCGCTGGAGCAGATCCTGACCGGCGCAGCGAAGAGCCCGGCCGCCGCCGGCGCCGCCGACATCGTCTTCACCCTCGACTCCGCGTTCCAGGGCAGCGAGGCGATCGAGCTGGTGAAGCGGGCGCAGGGCGAGCACAAGCCGTACGCCCTGGCGTTCGTCGACGTGCGGATGCCCCCCGGCCTGGACGGCATCGAGACGGTGGCCCGCATCTGGGCCGAGGCGCCGCACCTCGAGATCGTGCTGTGCACCGCCTACTCCGACTACTCCTGGCACGACATCCTCGAGCGCCTCGGCCGCCGCGACGGCCTGGTCATCCTGAAGAAGCCGTTCGAGAACATCGAGGTCGTGCAGCTGGCCAACGCGCTGACCGAGAAGTGGCTGCTCAAGCGGCGCTGGGAGCAGCGGGTCGACGACCTCGAGCGGGCCGTGCAGGAGCGGACGCGCTCGCTGGGCGAGGCCAACCTGCGGCTGCGCGACGAGATGGTCGAGCGCCAGCGCATGATCGCCGAGCGCGAGCGGATCGATCGCGAGCTCGAGCGGGCGCTCAAGCTCGAGGCTGTGGGGCGCCTGGCGGCCGGCGTGGCCCACGAGATCAACACGCCGACCCAGTACATCGGCAGCGCGGTGGAGTTCCTCGAGACCGCGATCAAGCAGGTGGAGCGCGGCACGCGCGCGCTGTCCGCCTTCCTCGAGTCGGTGGCGCCGCGGCTTCCGGCCGACGCGGCGCTGTCGGCCGTGCGCGAGACGCTGGCCGAGGTGGACCTCGACTACGTGCTCGGCGAGATGCCGGCCGCGGTCGAGGACGCGCGCACCGGGGTCGAGCGGGTCTCCGGGATCGTGCGGAGCATGCGCGAGCTGGCCTATCCCGGGCGCGTCGTGAAGGAGAGGGTCGATCTCAACCGGCCGCTCAGGGCGGCGCTCGACATCGCCCGCGTCGAGTACAAGTACTGCGCCGATCTCGACGTCGAGCTGGGCGACATCCCGGTCGTCGAGTGCGACGTGACCGAGATGGGGCAGGTGTTCCTGAACCTCATCGTGAACGCCTCGCACGCGATGCAGTCGGTCCACGCCAGCACCGGGCGGCGCGGGCGGCTCCAGGTCCGCTCGCGCGCCGACGGCGATCACCTGGTCGTGGACATCTCCGACACCGGCGGCGGCATCCCCGAGGGCATCCGCGAGCGCATCTTCGACTCCTTCTTCACCACCAAGCCGTTCAGCCAGGGCACCGGCCAGGGGCTGGCCATCGCGCGCCGCATCGTCGTCGAGAAGCACGCCGGCACGCTGACCCTCGAGACCGAGGTGGGCAAGGGCACGGTGTTCCACGTGCGGATCCCGATCGCCGGCGCCCCGCCGGTGGAGGCCAGGGCCGCGTCATGAGCCTCCGCGTCCTCTTCGTCGACGATGAGCCGAACGTGCTCCGCTCGCTCGCGCGGATGATCCGCATCCAGCGCCTGGCGTGGGAGCCCGGGTTCGCCCCGAGCGGAGAGGAGGCGCTGGCGCAGCTCGAGACCCAGACCTACGACGCGGTCATCACCGATCTCACCATGTGCGAGATGGACGGCATCACGCTCCTGGCCGAGGTGCGGGCGCGCTGGCCCCAGGTCTCGCGCGCCGTGCTGTCGGGCCAGTGCACCGTCGCGCAGTCGCTCCGTGCGGCCGAGGTCGCGCACCAGTTCCTGGCCAAGCCGTGCGACGGGGCGCTCCTGCGGCGGACCGTCGAGCGGCTGTCGTGGATCCGGACGCTGGGCGTGAGCCCGGCCCTCGAGAGGGCGGCCGCGGGGCTCTCGTGCCTGCCGTCGCCGCAGGGGATCCACGCCGGCGTCCAGAGCGCGGTGGCCGCCGCGGCGAGCCTCGACGACGTCGGCCAGCTCGCCGACGCGGACGTCGCCCTCACGGCCAAGCTCGTCCAGCTTGTGAGCACGTCCTTCTTCACCCTGGCCGCGCCGGTCGGTTCGGCGCGCGGCGCGCTCGAGGTCCTCGGCTCCCATGTCGCGCACCTCGTGCTCGCCTCGCCCGACGGAGTCCGTCCCGCGGAGGAGCGCACGGCCCGGCCCGGGCTGGAGCTCGACCATCTGTGCGCCCGCTCGGGCCGCGCCGCGCGGATGGCGCGCCAGAGCGCGCCCTGCGAGCTGGCCGATCGCGCCTACACCGCCACCTTGCTGCACGACGTCGGTCGCCTCGTCCTGGCCAGCGCTCTGGCCGCGGGTGGAGGCGTCGATGTCGACCCGACCGCGCACGCGACCGACCTCGCCGCGGTCGGCGGCTATCTTCTCGGCCTCTGGGGTCTGCCGGACGACATCGTCGCGGCGGTCACCTACCAGGGTGCGCCCGACGCCGCGCCGGTCGAGCATCGCGCGCTCGCCGCCCTGGTCCACGCTGCCCGCGCCTGTGGGCAGGAACCCACCCAGGCATGTCAGCCCACCAGCTCCCCCGCCGGGGTGAAGCCCCAACCGTGCTCGTAAGACGAACGGATTGACTACACATGGTCGCTAAGGAACATCTAGTCATGGGAGGGGCGCGCATCGCGGCGATAGCGGCGATGTCGATGGCGATCGCGCGGACGGCAGTGGCCGGGGGCGGAGACGAGAATCGGGACCTGCAGGGCCTCGAGAGCGTGGACGACATCCAGGAGATCTCGATCGAGTCGCTGCTCAACGCCGAGGTGGACATCGCGACGGTCAAGCCGCAGACGACCCGCGAGACCGCCGGCATCGTCACCGTCATCACCCGCGAGGAGATCGTCAACTCGGGAGCGCGCGACACCATCGACCTGCTCCGGCTCGTGCCCGGTTTCTCCTTCGGCGTGGACGTGCAGGGCACGATCGACGTGGGCTTCCGCGGCAACTGGGGTCACGAGGGCAAGGTCCTGCTCCTCATCGACGGCCAGGAGATGAACGAGCTCCTGTACTCGACCAACGCGCTCGGCAACCGCTATCCCGTCGACCAGATCGAGCGCATCGAGATCATCCGCGGGCCCGGCTCCGCGATCTACGGCGGGTCGGCCGAGCTGGCCGTCATCAACATCATCACGCGCGGCGCCGAGCTCGGCGGCGTGGCCTTCGACGGTGTCTATGGTCAGATGGCCGACAGCTTCGCGCGCCGCACGATGAGCGTGTCGTACGGGCAGAAGTTCAAGTCGGGGCTGTCGCTGGCCGCGTCGGGCTTCGTGGGGCAGGGCAACCGCAGCGATCGCACGTACACGGACTTCGAGGGCAACTCCTACTCATCCGTGGACAACGCGGCCACCAATCCGCTGTTCTTCAACGTGGCGCTCGGATATCGCGACCTGCGCCTCCGGTTCATCTACGACGACTTCACGTTCGGCGGCAAGGACGGCTACGGGACCGTGCTGCCCACGAAGACCAACACGCAGTTTCGCTCGTACGTCGGCGACGCGCGCTACCAGCTCAAGCTGGGCGAGCGGATCACCCTCACGCCGCGGGTCAACTTCCGCTTCCAGAACCCGTGGCACTACGACGACCCGAACAGCCCCGTCTTCTCCGACTACTCGGTGTACCGCCTGCTCGGCAACGTCCTCCTGTCGTACGACGTCACCAAGCAGCTCAACGTGCTCGCCGGAGTGGAGAGCTACTACGATCACGCGAAGCTCAACGATCTCCGCCTGGGCGGGTCGCAGGCGCTGTTCGGCACCGAGGACCACGTGTCGTACGAGAACGTGGCCGAGGTGTTTCAGGCCATCTACAACGCCAGCATCGCCAACTTCGTCGTCGGCGCCCGCTACGAGCAGCACAGCGAGTTCGGGAGCTCGTTCGTGCCGCGCGCCGCGATCACGAAGCTCATCGGCCGGTTCCACGCCAAGCTGCTCTTCAGCCAGGCGTTCCGGGCCCCCGGGATCGAGAACATCAACTTCGGCCGCGACCTCAAGCCGGAGAAGACGACGGTGTTCGAGGGCGAGGTCGGCTACGAGCTGACCGACCACATGTTCGCGTCGCTGAACGCCTACGACATCACGATCAAGCGGCCGATCATCTACGACGTCGATCCGGCCACCCTGGAGGAGGTCTATCAGAACTTCGACCAGACCGGCACGCGCGGCATCGAGGCCGAGTACCGGCTGCGCTACGCGCGCGGCTACGCGACCCTGAGCTACTCGTACTACTACGAGGGCAAGAAGAACAAGGTGGCCCTCTACGAGGTGCCGACCGACGACGCCGTGATGCTGGCCTTCCCCGCCCACAAGGTCGCCGCCAGCGGCAGCTTGAACCTGTGGCGCAACCTCAGCCTGAACCCGTCCGTGATCGCGCTGTCCGAGCGGTGGGGGTACATGAGCGGCGACGACATGGGCAACCCGGTCCTGGGCCGAGAGGGCGCCGCGCTGCTGCTCAACGCGTACCTGCTGTACCGCGATCTCGGCATCGACGGGCTCGACGTCGGCGTCGGCGGCTTCAACCTGCTCGACTCCGACGTGCCGTACCTGCAGCCCTACAACGGCGGCCACGCGCCGCTGCCGGGCCCGTCGCGCGAGATCCTCGGCCGCATCACCTTCACCCAGCGGTTCAAATGAGCTGACCAGTCGTGCGCCCGCGCCGTCCAGATCCACTCCACGAGCCCGACCGTGTCGACGAGCGGGTGGACGAGCTCCTGCGCCGCAACGCAGAGCTCAAGGAGCGGGCCCTGCACCTCAGCGAGGAGCTGGTGCAGATGAAGGCACAGCTGCACCAGGCCCAGGCGCGCATCGCCGCCGTCTCGCCGATCGAGGAGGCGACGGGGCTCCTCACGGTGGGAGAGATGCAGGCGCGCGCGCTGGTCGAGATCGCCCGGGCGTCGCGCTACGAGCGCGAGCTGGGCCTGGTGGTGTTCGAGCTGGAGCCGTCTCTCCCGCCCGACGCCGAGCGCTCGCGCGCCCTCGCCGAGCTCTGTCGCATGCAGTGCCGGGCCGGCGATCTGGCCGGTCGCGGCGACCTGGGCGACATCGTGGTGCTGCTGCCGGAGACGTCGCTGGGCGGCGCGCTGGTCATGGCGAGCCGGATCCTGTCGCTCGACGCGGCTCACGCCGGCGGCCATGCCCGGGCCGGATGTGCGTCGTGGCCGCGCCACGGGCGCGCGCTGGCGGCATTTCTCGCCGCGGCGCGCGGTGCGCTGCGGGCGGCGCGGAGCGCGGGCGATTCGAGCGTGCCGGGCATCGCGGCCTGATGGGCGACCGGCGGGAGCCAGGAACGAGCATCGACATGAGGGGAGGCCAGGATTCGAGCCCGGGGGAGGCGGCGACGGCGTCGGCGTCGGCGTCGGCGACCGCGTCGGGGTCGACCGGCGCCGTCGCCTCGCCCTGCCGCGACGTGGTCGTCCCGCTGTCCGACGCGCAGCATCGCGTGTGGATGCGCCACCAGGTCGAGCCCGGCAACCGCCACAACGTCGCCGCCGCCGCCAGGCTGCGCGGCGAGCTCGACCTCCACTGCCTCGCGCGGGCCATCGACGTCGTCGCCCGGCGCCACGACCTCCTGCGCGCGCGCATCGTCCCGGTCGACGAGCGGGCCGGCCAGCTGGTGTCGTGCGGCGCGGTCCAGGAGGTCCAGCTCCTCGATGTCCGCCACCTCGCCGCATCCGCGCGGCAGCTCGAGGCGGGCCGGCGCGCCCGCAAGGCGGCGCGCGAGCCGTTCGACCTGGCCGACGGGCCGCTCTGGCGCGCGGTCGTCATCGCCGTCGACCGCGCGGAGCACATCGTCGTGGTCAGCGCGCACCGGATCATCGCGGACGCGCGCTCCATGCACGTGGTCCTGGCCGAGCTCCTGCGCGCCTACGGACAGCTCGTGGCCGGCGAGCCCGTCGCCGGCGACCGACCGCGCCAGTACGCCGAGTCCGACCTGTTCGCCGAGGCGCCGCGCGGCGCGCGGACGCCGGCGATGGAGCGCGGCCCGTGGCACGGGCAGCAGGTCATCTCGTTCCCGCACCTCCCCGCCGATCACCGCCCGCCCGGGCACGTGTCTCTGCGCGCCGGCCGCCAGCCGCTGGCCTTCTCCGGCGAGCTCACGCGCGCCATCGCCGCGCTGGCCGAGCGAGAGGCCTGCGGCGTGGACGGGTGTCTCCTGGCGGTGCTCGCCATCCTGCTCCACCGCTACACCGGGGAGGAGGAGCTGGCGCTGGTGGCCCGGCGCGAGCCGGCGGCGGACGGGGCGACGATCGTCGGGCCCCTCGCCCGCGACATCGTGGTGCGCCTGGAGCTGTCGGCCGGGCAGGACGGCGGCGAGTGTCTGCGTCGCATCGCAGCGCAGAGCAGGGCGGCGCGCCAGGAGGGCGCCTCGGTCTCGTACGAGGAGGTCGCCGAGTCGCTCGGGCTGCCGGCCGTGCCGGAGGTGCTGTTCGCGTTCGAGCGGCGCCGCCGGCTCGGGGGGCCCGGCATCGCCGCCGAACCGGTGGAGCTCGACCTCGGCGTGGCGGCCGCTGCCCTGTCGCTCGTGGTGCTGGCGGGGCCGGGATCCGGCGATGAGGCCGGCGGCGAGCCGCGCGGCCAGCGGCGCGGCGAAGACGACCTCCGCGGATACCTCGACTACGACGCCGACCTGTTCGAGCCCGCCACCGTCGCACGCATGGCCGATCACTTCGTGCGGCTCGCGACGGCCCTGGCTGCGGATCCGGGCCGGCCCATCGCGGCGCTGGCCCTGACCGGACCGGAGGAGCGGCGCGCGCTCCTGGGCTGGGCGCGCGGCGCGGTCGATGCGAGCGTGCCGGACGCCCCGGTCCATGCGCTGATCGAGGCGCAGGCGGACCGCGCGCCGGCCGCGACCGGGCTGGTGTGGGACGGCGGGACGTGGAGCCACGGCGAGCTGGACCGCCGATCCAGCCAGCTGGCCCGGTTCCTGGCCGGCCGCGGCGTCGGCGCGGAGTCGCTGGTCTGTCTCCACATCGATCGGTCGCCCGAGATGATCGTCGGCTTGCTCGGCGTCCTCAAGGCGGGCGCGGGCTACGTGCCGTTCGACGCCGGCTATCCGCGCGAGCGCCTCCGGTTCGTGCTCGAGAAGACCGGCGCGCGGCTCGTGCTGACCCAGGCGGCGCTCCTGCCGGGCGTGTCCGACTGCGGGCTCGACGTCGTCTGCCTCGACGCGGACTGGCCGGCCATCGCCCGCGAGAGCGGCGATCGGCTGGACGCGCGCGTGTCGCCGCGCCAGCTCGCCTACGTCATCTACACGTCGGGGTCGACCGGCGTGCCCAAGGGCGTGATGGTCGAGCATCGCTCGCTCGTCCACTACGCGACCGCGGCGGCGGCCGCCTATGACGTCGGCCCGACCGACCGCGTCCTCCAGTTCTCGTCCATCAGCTTCGATGCCAGCGTCGAGGAGATCTTCGTCTCGCTCACGCGCGGGGCCGCGCTCGTGCTGCAGCGCCCGGGCACGCTCGAGTCGGTCGCGCACACGCTGGCCTACTGGGCCGACCAGGCGGTCACCGTCGTCAGCCTGCCGACCGCCTACTGGCACGAGCTGGTGGCTGCGCTCGCGCGCGGAGAGGCCGCGCTGCCCGGGTGCATCCGCGTCGTCATCATCGGCGGGGAGCGCGCGGAGGCGAGCGCGCTGGCGACCTGGCGGCGGTGCGTGCCGGAGCGGGTCCGCCTGCTCAACACCTACGGCCCGACGGAGGCGACGGTCGTCACGACGGTGTGGGACGCGGCGTCGGCGCCGGCTCACGGCAACGTGGAGGCGGTCCCGATCGGCCGCCCGCTGGCCAACATGAGCGCGCTGGTGCTCGACGGGCAGCTCGCGCTGTCGCCGATCGGCGTGCCGGGCGAGCTTTACATCGGCGGCCCCGGCGTCGCGCGCGGATACTTCGGCGCACCCGAGCTGACCCGCGAGCGCTTCGTCGGCGACCCGTTCTCGTCCGTGCCCGGCGCGCGGCTCTACCGCACGGGCGATCGCTGCCGCGTGCTCCCGGGCGGCGAGCTCGAGTACGTCGGGCGCACCGACGATCAGCTCAAGCTGCTCGGTCACCGCATCGAGCTCGGCGAGATCGAGGCGCGGCTGATGGAGCACGCCAGCGTCAGGGCGGCGGTGGTGGTCCCGCGGGCCGACGCCGACGGTCAGACGCGGCTCACCGGCTACGTCGTCGGGCACGCCGGTGCCAGGCCGGCCGCGGACGAGCTGCGCGCGCACCTGGCCCGCTGGTTCCTGCCGAGCCTCATCCCCGGCTTCGTCGTGCTCGACGAGCTGCCGCTGACCATCAGCAAGAAGATCGACCGGCGCGCGCTGCCCGGCGCGAACGGACCGGCCGGCTCCGGGGCCGCGCCGGGCGCCGCGCCGGGCGGCGAGGAGCCCAGGCGGCCGGTCGAGCAGCTGGTGCACGGCCTGTTCTGCGAGGTCCTGCACCGGCAGAGCGCCGGGATCCAGGACGACTTCTTCGAGCTGGGGGGCAACTCGCTGGCCGCCGTCGAGGTCGTGTCGCTGCTCGAGGCCCGGCTCGGCATCGGCGTGCCCGCGCGCGCGCTGTTCGAGAACCCGACCATCGAGTCGTTCGCGCAGGCGGTGCTCGCCCATGTGCACGGCGATGGGCTGCCGGCGGGGCCGGCGCTGGACGAGCTGGCGGCGGAGGCGGTCCTCGATCCGTCGATCTGCGCCGGCGCGCCGCTGGCGGTCGGCGAGCGGGAGCCGGCCGCCGTGCTCCTGACCGGCGCCACCGGGTTCTTCGGCGTCTTCGTCCTCTCCGAGCTGCTCGCGACGACCGCGTCGGTCGTGCAATGCCTGGTCCGCGCCGGCTCGGTCGACGACGCGAAGCGGAGGCTGGCCGCCAGCTGGGCCAGATACTGCCCCGGCCGCGAGTTCCCCGTCGATCGCGTCGTCGCCGTGCCCGGCAACCTGGCGCAGCCGATGCTCGGCATGGGCGAGGCCGGTCTTCGCGCGCTCGCGCGATCGGTCGAGGCCGTCTACCACGCGGGCGCCGCGGTCAACTACCTTTCACCTTATGGAGCGCTGCGCGCCGCGAACGTGCTCGGGACCGAGGAGGTGCTCAGGCTGGCCAGCTGCGAGCGGCTCATGCCGGTGCATCACGTCTCGTCCCTGTCGGTGTTCGGCGCCGCCGACGAGGGCGCCGGCGAGGCGACGCCGCTCGAGGTCGCGGATCTGGTCGACGGCTACTCCAGGAGCAAGTGGGTGGCGGAGCAGCTCATCGGCAAGGCGCGGGCGCGCGGGCTGCCGGTCGCCGTCTACCGGCCGGGGAGGCTGACCGGGCACGCGCGGACCGGGGTGTCGAACCCGGCCGATCTGCTCGTGCACTGCATGCAGGCATGCGTCCGGCTGGGCGCCGCCCCGGAGCTCGACGTCGCCGTCGACATGGTGCCGGTGGACTTCGCGAGCGCCGCGCTGGTCGAGCTGTCGCGCCGGCCGGCGTCGCTGGGCAAGGTGTTTCACCTCGGCCATCCGCGCCCGATGCCGTGGAGCGAGCTGGTCGCCGCCCTCGGCGCGTTCGGCTACCCGCTGCGCCAGCTGCGCCACGGCGCGTGGCGCGAGGCGCTGCAGCGGTTCGCCATCCACCACCACGCCGGCAAGGCGCTGCTCGCGGTCGCCGCGCTCGGCGTCGACGAGCTGCGCGGCGCGCTGGCCGGCCGCTACGACTGCGGCGCCACGCTCGACGCGCTCGCCGGATCGCGGGTCGCGGTGCCCTCGGTCGACGAGGGGCACGTGCAGGCCGGCCTCACCTACCTGGTGCGCTCCGGCCTGCTCCCACCGCCTCGTCCTCAGCGGGTGACGCCGACGCCGAGCCCCGCGAAGTAGTAGAGCTCCTCGTCGCGGCCCGACCAGGCGGAGCTGGCGGTCATCGCGACGTACGCGCCCGACCCGCCGATCGGATGGCTCGCGCGCGCCGTCGCGGTCACATCCTGGAGCGAGCGGTCCATGCCGGCGTAGTCCGAGCCGCCGACGTTGAGGCTGGTGTCGAGCGAACCGCCCGCGAGGCCGAAGGCGTGCGATGCGCCGCCGAACGCGTACCACCCGTCGGTGCGGATCGGGTCGACCGCGAGGCCGGCCGCCAGCGTCACCGGCAGCTCCCACCGGGTCGCCGCCTGGAGCGAGAACTCGTGCATGGCGTCGGCCGGGTCCTCGCTGGGAAGCACATACACGATGTAGCCCCCCTTGAGGGCCAGCGGGCCGACCGGGACGGCGTACGAGATGTACGCGTCGAACTCCTGGTTGGCCTCCTTCTCGGTCAGCGCACGCGAGCTCCAGACACCCGCGGTGAGCGTGCCGGGGCCGAGCGGATCGAGACCGAGCTCGACGAAGGGCTGCGCGAGCGGCTCCATCGCGTCGGTGGAGAGCCGCTGTCCGCGCCACACGTAGGAGGTCACGAAGGTCAGCTCCGCCGAGTAGGTGAAGCTGATGTCGTCGGCGCGCGCGACGCCTGCGGCCGTCGACGATGAGACCAGGAAGACGACGAGTGCGGCGAACCACTTCATTGGCATCCACCATCGCGACCGTCCGTGCGGCGCGCCTGCTGGAGGCTTGGATCGGCCGCGACGCGCCCTCTCTTGAGACCCGGCGCGCGACCGCCGCGACCGCCCCCCCCGGGGGAGTGGGTGCGGTACGTTCGCGCGATGGGAACGCGCGATCGCAAGCCGCGACCGGCCTCGAGCGGGTACATCACGCCGGAGGGCGCCGCGCGGCTGCGCGCCGAGCTGACCCAGCTCTGGACCGTCGAGCGGCCGCGCGTGACGCAGGAGGTGTCCGACGCCGCCGCGCTCGGCGACCGCTCCGAGAACGCCGAGTACATCTACGGCAAAGCGGCGCCTGCGCGAGATCGACCGCCGCATCCGGTTCCTGGCCAGGCGGCTGGACGTGCTGACCGTGGTCGCGCCGACCGATCGCGACGACGGCAAGGTCTACTTCGGCGCCTGGGTGGTCCTCGAGGACGACGACCAGGTCGAGGTCGAGTACCGCCTCGTCGGCCCGGACGAGGCCGACGCCAAGGAGCGCCGGGTCAGCATCGACTCACCGATGGGCCGCGCGCTCCTGGGCCGCACCGAGGGCGACGAGGTCACGGTCGTGCGCCCGAGGGGGCCGGCGGCCTTCACGATCGTCGGTGTGCGCTATCAGTGAAGGCCGGGCGGCGGGCTCCTGGGTGCCGGCGGTCGTGCTAG
>Ga0126377_10002965_pt1 | contig 11887 bp, 8 predicted proteins | sample PanSoiMetPlot_22_FD_92647 | JGI IMG/M metagenome (GOLD analysis project Ga0126377, IMG submission 92647) | Tropical forest soil microbial communities from Panama - MetaG Plot_22 | ecosystem: Environmental > Terrestrial > Soil > Tropical forest > Bulk soil | place: Panama | collected 2016-02-17
GCGATGGCCTTCCACGAGCCCAATCGATCATCGGGCCGCTGCGGTGCGCTGTCTGTGGGCGAGCCTGTTGGAACTGGATCCACGTCAGCATCCTGTGACAGTTGCATGTCTGCCGCGAAGCAATCCCTTCCGCTGCGTCGCGCCAGGGCCCTTCACCCGCCCGGTGAAGCGGTAAATGACGGCAACAGACGGCAAGACACAGCAGGAGGCGGTTTGCCGCATGTTACCGCTTGCCCGCACGGAGCGCGCCGGCGAACCCTCATGCCCGCAAGGCCCCTCAGTCCGAGGGGATCACAAAATGGATACGGCCAGCGGGCCGGGAGGCGTGTCATGAGTGGGAAATGTCTGCAGTGGGCGGCGGTCTTGATCGGCGCGTGGGGGGTGTCAATGAACGTCGGCGCGACCGGGCGGTCGGCCGACCCCGAAGTCGTGATCGAGTGGAACCAGATCCTCGAGGGCGTGGTCCCGGCCGGCGGCCTGTCGCCGCCGCGCTACTACGCCATGATGCACATCGCGATGTTCGATGCGGTCAATTCCATCGAGAGGAGCTACCGACCCTATCGCTTCCGGGTTCCCGCTCTGCCTGCGGCCTCGACGGAAGCGGCGGCAGCTCAGGCGGCCCACGACGTCCTGGCCGCGCAGTTCACTTCACCGCAGGCGCAGGCGACGTTCGATGACGCCCTGCGTGCGAGGCTCGCGAACATTCATCCGGTATTTGCGCGATGGGGCGTCGAGGTGGGCAAGGCTGTCGCGGCGGACGTCCTGGCCTGGCGTCAGAATGACGGCTGGAACGTAACGCCGGCACCTTTCGTATTGCCGGCCGTCCCCGGCGCGTATCAACCCACACCGCCCAGCAACGCCCCGGCGGCGTTCGCGCAGTTCCGCGACACCGCGCCATTTGCGCTGCTGACCAGCACGCAATACCTGCCGCCTTCACCGCCGACGCTGACCAGCCAGGAATACGCCGATGCGCTCAACCAGGTTCAGCAGATCGGGTCGGTCACGAGCACGGTGCGCACGGCGGAACAGACGCAACTGGCGCAATTGTTTGCGAGCGTCACCAGCCGCACCGTTCACTGGGGCTTGTGGAATCACGTGGCGCGCGACACGGCGCGTGCACGCGGGCTGTCGCTGATCCAGACGGCACGGCTGTTTGCGCTGCTCGACGTGTCCATCCATGACGGCGTGCAGACATCTCACAGCAGCAAGTTCGTCTATGGCCTGTGGCGTCCGGTCACTGCGATTCGGCGTGCCGATGAAGATCTCAACGTGGCAACCACGGCAGATCCCTCGTGGCTGCCCCTGTTGACCACACCTCCCTATCCCTCGTACTCGGGCAACATGGCCTGCGTGGGCGCGAGCGCTGCGACAGCACTTGCGCTGTTCTACGGCACGGACCAGGTTCCCTTCACGGCGGTATGGCTCGGCAGCGGCAGCAACCCCGACGTGTCACGAAACTACTCGGGCTTCTGGCAGATGGCGCTGGACCAGGCGAACAGCCGCATCTATGGCGGCATCCATTTCTCGTTCGACAACACGGCCAGCCAGGCGACCTGTCCCAGGGTGGCGCGGTACGTGTTCGGGCATTTCATGCAGCCACTGCGCGGCATGTGACGCGAAGCAGGATGCGAGGGGAAGGACGCAATCTCTGGTTGCGTCTTTCCACTCAGTCGTTCCGTCCTCACCCAATCACTCTCTCCGCACGCAGTTCCGCGCGCTGCTCGTCGCTGAGTCCGAGTAGTCCGCTCAACACCGCATCGGTGTGTTCACCGATCTTCGGGCCAGGCCAGAGCGTTGCGCCGGGCGTATCGGACAGCCGGGGTACGATCGCCGGAATCTTCAGCGGCGCGCCGTTGACTTCAGTCTGTTCGAACAATCCACGGGCGTTGAAATGCGGGTCGGCTGCCATGTCGGCCACGCTGTAGATGGGTCCGCCGGGCACGGAGACGTCTTCGAGCACTTTCAGGATCGCCGTCGAGTCGTGAGCGCGCGTCCATGCGGCGATGACATCGTCGATTTCCTTCTCGTGTTTCACTCGCCCCGCGTTGTTGGCGAAGCGTGCGTCTTCAGCCATGTCAGGCCGGCCCACGGCGCGCATCAGCCGCTGGAACAGCGAGTCGCCGTTGGCGCCGATGACGACGTACTTGCCGTCGCCACATATATAGGTGTTGGAGGGAACGATCCCGGTCAGCGTTGAGCCGGAGGGACCACGCACGACGCCGGCACCGTCGTATTCGGGCACGACTCCTTCGAGCAGGTTGAACACGGATTCGTAGATGGCAACATCGACTGTCTGGCCGCCGCCATTCGATGCACCGCGCTTCGCCAGCAACGCCAGCAGGATGCCGACGACGGCGTGCAGACCGGCGAGCGAATCACCGAGTGACAAGTTGGGCCGCACAGGCGGGCGATCGGCAAAGCCGTTCACATGACGCAGGCCGCCGATCGCTTCGCAGACCGAGGCGAATCCGGGACGCGAAGCATAGGGACCCGTCTGGCCGTAGCCGGAAACACGCACGTAGATCAGATCTGGCCGCAGCGGTTTCAGTTCCTGCGGGCCGAGCCCCCATTTCTCCATCGTGCCCGGCTTGAAGTTTTCGATCAGCACGTCGCATCGGCCGGCCAGCTGCTTCACGAGTTCGCGGCCACGCTGTGTCTGCAGATCGATCGTTACCGACTTCTTGTTGCGCGCCAGGCTGTACCACCACAGCGACGTGCCATCGCGCAGGATTCGCCAGGTGCGCAACGGATCGCCGCCCGGCGGTTCGATCTTGATCACCTCCGCACCGAAGTAACCGAGCACGCATGCGGCAAAGGGTCCAGCCAGGAGCTGACCGACTTCGAGCACGCGGATACCGTCCAGCGGACGGGGAGGGGTCTGAGTCATGACGGGCTGTCCGGCTGTGGGCGGGCGCCGCTATGTTGGCACACCGCGCTGTCAAAACGAGAACCAGTCCACACTTTCAGGGCGTGATTACATACCCGGACCGGGCGGGGGTGGCACATTCCTCAGCTCCCGGGTCGCGGTGGTTCGACTCGATGAACGCGCCAACAAGCGATAACACGATACCTGCAGCGAGGATGCCCGCAGAGAGTGCCGGCGCCGCTTCCCGCTTTCGTCCGGGCATGACCACGCGAGTCGCGCTTGGCTTCGCAGCGATCGCCGTGGCGATTCTCGCCGCCAATCTCGTCACCCAGCACAGCACGCGCACCGCACGTGATCGCATGCGCCAGCTCGTCGTCGAGCACGAGCCGGTCACACGCGCGACCGAATCGCTGGCGGGTGCCATTTCCGTCTATGAACGTGTCGTGATCGATCGCGCCGAGCGCGGCACGGGTTCGCTGAAAACCGTCGACGTCGCTGCACAGCGCGTGGCCGATGCGGCCGCGGTCTATGCTGATGTCACGCAGCGCAATGCGGGAGACACGGGCGTCCTGCAGCAGTTCACGAGTGAGCTGGACGCCTTTCGTGCGGCCGGTGGCGAGTTGGTCCACACCAGCACGGCCCAACGCATCCGCGCGCAGTCGTACTGGCAGCAGTTCCGCGAACTCGAACAGTTGCTCAACGCGCCGCAGGACAGCGCGGGACGTTTTGCCGGCGGTGTGTTCGCGAGCGAATCGTTGCTGGAGCTGTCGCGGCTATTGGGCGTGATGCGCGAACGCGTCAGTGCGGCGATGGAAGCGCGGGCACTGGATGACCTGCAGCCTATCGTCGCCAGCGAGTACGCCTTCCGTGCTGCGTTGCGCCGCCACGAAGCGAGCCTGGTCAGGAGCCATGGCGAGGAGTGGGTCGAAGATCTCGACATCAGGACGCGGGACCTGCTGCACGCGCGGCGCGGCGTATTCGACATGAACGCGGACCTGCAGCAGCGTTCGCGCGTATTCCGTGACCAGGGTGCCGCCCTGTGGTCCAAGGTGCTGACGCAACTCGTCGGACCGGCACGCATCGCGCTTGCCAATGCGGACGGTCTCGCCGCGCAGGCGGCTGCGAAAGCGGACCGGGAACTCACGCTCGGCAGCATCATCGTGCTGCTGTTGCTGCTGGTGATCTCGGTGACGACGGTTGCCAGCGTCCGCAGGCCGATTCGTCGCCTCACTGAAGCGACACGTCGGCTGGCCGCGGGCGCGATCAACACTCGCGTGCCGCGCGGCGGATTCAGCGAAATGGACACGCTCGCGGGCGCCTTCAATCACATGGCTGCGCAGCTGCAGCGCGCCGAAACCGAAGTGCGTACTCACCAGCTGCAGCTCGAGTCGCGCGTGGCGGAGCGAACGCTCGAGCTGCAACACCTGGCGAATCACGATCCGCTGACCCAGCTGCCCAATCGACGCAAGCTCTTTGATCATTTGCACCTGGCGATCGTTCGTGCGCGCACGGCGGGTACCCGCGTCGCCCTGCTGTTCATCGACCTCGATAACTTCAAGACCATCAACGACAGCCTCGGTCACGAGTTCGGTGATCGTGTTCTGCAGGCCGTCGGTGAGCGATTGCGACAGAGCTCGATTTTCGCCGGCAGTTTCAGTGCGCGACTGGGCGGCGATGAGTTCACGGTCGTGTGCGAGAACGTCGACAACGTCGAACGCTTGTGCGCCGTAGTGCTCGAAGTATTTCAGGGTTCGCTGTCCGTGCGCGGTCGCGACCTGCGCCTGAGCGTCAGCGTCGGCGCCAGCGTCTTCCCGGATCATGGTGATGATGGCCCGGCGCTGCTGCGCGCCGCGGACGTCGCGCTGTTCCACGCCAAGGAGCATGGCCGCAATCGCTCCAGCCTGTTTGCCCCGGAACTGCTGCAGGTGGCATCGAGCCGATTCCGTACCGAGCAGGCGCTGCGTCGTGCCATCGAGCGCGGAGAGTTTGCGCTGCTGTATCAGCCGCAAGTCTGCTTGGAGACGCAGACCACGCCGACTGTGGAGGCACTGCTGCGCTGGCATCAGCCTGACGGCCAGGTGCTGGCGCCGGGGGATTTCCTCCATGTCGCGGAACAGTCGGGCCTCATCATGGAGATCAGCGACTGGGTGCTGCGGACCGCCATCACTGCAGCAGCGTACTGGCACTTCGGTTCGTGGCCGGGCGCGCGCGTGGCGGTGAACGTGTCTGCTCACCAGTTGCTCGCCACGGATTTCGTGCCGCGGCTGAAGTCGTTACTGGAACAACATGCGCTGCCGGTGCGCTCGCTCGAGATCGAGCTGACAGAGAACGTGTTGCAGACCGGCGCGGCGACGATCGCCGTGCTCGATCAACTGCGCCAACTCGGCGTCAGCATCGCGATCGACGACTTCGGCATTGGCTATTCCTCGCTCACTTCCCTGGAGCGATTACCGCTGACGCGCGTCAAGATCGACCGCAGCCTGATCGCCAGCATCGATACCGGGACCCGTTCGCCGGCCATCGTGCGCTCCATCATCGGCCTGAGTCACAGTCTCGGGCTGCAGGTCACCGCGGAAGGTGTCGAGCGACCGTCGCAACTGCGCCAGTTGCTCCATGATCGCGGCGTGCACGTGCAGGGATACCTGATCTCACAGCCGCTGACGGCCGCGGCCATCCCTGCATTCGTCGAGTCTTCGCAGCGTCACCTCGGGCGCTTGCTGGATGCGCTGCCCGAACCGGTGTCGGATATCGAAAGCAGCGGCTCCGTGCGTGCGCTGCGTACCGTGGCCTGGCGCAAGCCGTAGGGCGAAATTGCCTGCTCTTTCCGCTCCCTGCTGCCGGGGAGCATTCCCGCTCACAAATCCGGAACCGACCGGTACCTGTCGGAGTTTCGACTTCAGTCGTTACTGCGGCGGTGCAATGCGGTGTCCCAGAATCAGTTCGTGACCAGGATTGGCGGGGGATGGGTCGCACTGGCGGCGGTGATGCTCGTTACCGCGATGCTGTGGGCTGCCAAGGCCGTGCTCGTACCGCTCGCGCTCGGCGTCATCCTCGCATTCACGTTGTCGCCGCTGGTGCGCCTGTTCGACAAGCTGCATCTGCCACGCTTTGTCGGCGTCACACTGACCATGGCACTCGCGCTCGGAGCGGTCGGCGGCGTCGGGTATGTGATCGCCGATCAATTCACCGATCTGTCGACGCAGGTGACCAAGTACACCTGGTCGATGCGCCAGAAGGCGGCCGACCTGCGCCCGGGGAGCAATTCGACTTTTCGCCAGTTCACGCGGACCGTCGATCGGGTCACCGAACAGCTCGACAGCAATGCCTCCGATCAGCGTGCCGCCCAGCCCGTGCGCGTCGTGCCCGCGCGCGACACGCCGATTGAGCGGTTGCGCGAGTTGGGGACGACGTTCTTCGAGCCGCTGGCGAGCGCGGTCATCGTACTCGTGCTGGTCGCGTTCCTGCTGGGACAGCGCGAGGATCTGCGCGATCGGCTGATCCGCCTGACGGGCACCGATAATGTCACGGTGACCACGCGCCTGATGGATGAAGCTGCGCAGCGGGTCAGCCGCTTCCTCGTCGCGCAGACGCTGGTCAACATCTGTTTCGGCGCGCTGATCGCCGGCGGGTTGTACTGGATTGGTGTGCCCTACGCCGCCTTGTGGGGTGGTTTGACGGCCGTGCTGCGCTTCGTGCCCTACGTCGGCACGCTCATTTCGGCGTTGCTGCCCGCGTCTCTTGCGTTCGCGATCTTTCCCGGCTGGGCCGAGACGCTGCAGACCCTGGGCATGTTTCTCGCGCTGGACCTGTTGACGGGCTACATCGTGGAACCGTTGCTGCTGGGGCGGCGCACCGGTGTGTCGTCCTTCGCGCTGCTGGTGTCAGCGTTGTACTGGATCTGGGTCTGGGGACCGATCGGGCTGCTGTTGTCCACACCGCTGACGGTGTGTATCGCTGTGCTGGGTCGGCATGTTCATTCGCTGCGCTTCCTTGCGATCCTGTTTGCGGAAGAGCCCGCCCTGCCGGTGCATGTACGCTACTACCAGCGACTGCTGGCGCGCGATGAGGACGAAGCCAACGCGCTGGCCAGTCGCAAGATCGGTGAAATGGGTCCGGTCGCGGCGATGGACGAGATGCTGATCCCTGCATTGCAGCTTGCGGAACAGCATCGTGCGCAAGGCGAGATCACGTCCGACGACATGGCTTTCATCCTCGAAGCTACGGCAGAAACGGTGGGGCAGGCGCGTTCGCGCCGCAAAGGCCCGCTGTCACAGGTGGCGCAGACGCTGGTGGTCTGTACTCGCGCCGACCCGGATCGCGTCGTGCTCGAAATGTTCGCGACGGCGCTCGAGACCAACGGTCACGCAGTGACGACAGTGACGGCCGATGCGGGTATCGAGGAGACGATTGCGCACGTTCTCGCCGAGCGCCCCGAACTCACTTGTATCGTCGCCGTCTCGGCGAGCGGCGGCAGCGAGGCTCGCGCGCTCTGCCGGCGGATTCGCGCTGTGCGTCCGGCTGCGAAGTTGCTGGTATTGCGGCCGCTACCGGAAGGCACAGACGCGACGCGCTCAGTAGCGCGCATGCGGGAGGCGGGAGCGGATCGGGTTGCGACCAATCTGCAGCAAGCCGCAGAGGAGGCGCGCGGTTTGCTGGAGGACAGTATCGGGCACGAGTCTGCGGCGGGCCGGGCGCTGCAGGAAAGCCTGTCCGAGGCGTGAGCCGGGTGTTCCCTAGAGCGTGCCCAGCACCGTCTCATCCGGTGCGGAGCTGATGCGCGCCAACCACCCCTCGGTGCGCTGCGCGTCACCGCCGCTGCGCAGCCACGCAAACACCAGACTGTGCCACAGCACCTTCTGCACGTAGGTGCGCGTTTCGTTGTAGGGAATGTTCTCGACCCAGACGTCGGGGTCGACGGCCTGCGTCGGCAACCAACGTGCAGCTGCCGCAGGACCGGCGTTGTAGCCCGCCAGCGCAACCGCTGTTTGCCCGCCGAAGCGATCCAGCAGCATGCGCAGTTGCCCTGCACCGAGCGTGACATTGATTGAGGGACTGAACAGATCCGAGGTCGAAGGGCGAGGTCGTTCCCAGCGCTGGGCAGTGCTGCGTGCAGTAGCGGGAAGCAACTGGAGCAGGCCATATGCGCCCGCCGGAGAGACAGCGTCGGCCCGATACAGGCTTTCCTGCCGCAGCACGCCGTAGATCAACTGCGGGTCGACGTCCGTAAGCTTTGCTGCCGTGCGCACTTCCCGGTCGTAAGGTTGCGGATAGAGCAGGGCGTAATCGTTGAAGACGCGTAGTTGCGTCGCGGTCGCCACGGCCTGGTCGTACCAGCCCCAGTCTGCTGCCAGATGAACTGTCTGCGGTCGCACGGCTTCACCGAGCGAGTCATAGCCGAACTGCCACTCCGCCAATGCTTCGCGACGCAGGTTGACCCGCAGCAGTTCGCGCGAGCGAACGAACGCTGGCAGTTGCCCGATCTCGCGCAGGGCTGCCCGGTCCAGGACCAGCTTCTCGGTATGCGGGATCATCGGCTGATCGAGTCGCGCTGCAGCCATCGCCGAGTAGTAGTTGTCATCGGCGATCACCGAACGATAGAGCTGCTGGGCGACAGTCGCATCGTGCGTCTGTTCGGCTGCGCGCGCAGCCCAGTAACGCCAGCGCGGTGTCTGACGTGCGGTATCGGACATGGCCGCAACCGATTGCGACACCAGGGGCCAGTTGCCGGCCCAGAGTGCCGCGCGCACCTGCCATTCCAGGGCAGAGTCGTCGAGATCCGCAGGTTGAACCCTGGCGAAATAGGTGAGCGCGTCCGGATCGCGATCGCGCGCCAGCGGCAGCGCGACTGCGAGTGCATAGGGACTAGCGGCCTTTTCATCGAGCTGACGTGCGCGCACCAGCGAGTCAAAGCGCGCGACCGCGCCACCGCGATCCTTTCGCGCCAGCTGCGACCAGCCCGCCAGCATCGCGGCTGGATCCACGGGCGTGGCCGGCGAGGCGATCAGTGCATCGACGCCACGCTGCGGGTTGTCGAGGATGGCCGCCCACTGCAGGAGCGCCGCCGATTGCTGCACCGGCAACTGCGCGATGATCTGCCGGGCAAAGGTCGTGTTGCCCTTGGTCAGCGCCAGCCGTACTCGCTGTTCGACCAGCGCCGGTGTCAGACCGTTCTGGGCGCGCAACCATTCGAAGGCGCGTTCGCATTCCGGCAAACCCTGCGGTGTGAGCCACTGGGCGGCGATGTCGGCGGCGAGACCTTCGGTGCGTTCGAGTGCGATGCGCCCGGTGAAGCTGCGACAGCGCATTGCATCGCTGGCGGACGCCTCACGGTAGTGCTGCAGAAACAGTACCCATTGCCCGCGTTCCGCCAGGCTCTCGAGCCAGGCGCGGCGCAGCTCGCGCGTGACCGGCTCACGGTCGTAGTAAGTAAGGAATGTTGCGGCGCGCTGATCGACGGATTCGAGCGACCCGGTCGTGTTGAGCAGCGCCCGCCGGATACGCGCGGACTGCAGATACGGGTAGAGCGGATAGGTTCGCAGGGCTTCGCTGTCGGTCTTGTCCGCGTTCTGGCCCGCGGCACCTGCCCGCGTGTAGGCCTCCATGAAGTCGGCACGCACGGCGGCGAACGGATCCTCTGCTGCGACCGCAGCGAAGGCGAGCCAGAACAGGCTGAGGGACGCAACCGCGAGACGGCGCGCAGAAATCACTGAACAGGGCATGTTGAAAGGTTAGCGGCATGTCGGCGCTGGCGCCATCGTGGATGATCGCCTCACAAGAGCGTCGGTGGTGGAACCACGTCCGAATCCGGCCAGTTCCCCGTCGCGATCGGCGGTACGCTTGCTCACGGAATGGCAACGGTTCCGCGAGGCTTGCCCGTGTCAGACAACGCGCCAGATGCTGTGTTCCACAGTGCTTTCAGCCGGATTTTCGGTGTCGAGGATGCGGCGTCGACGGACGCCAGCGTGCAGCTCGACTGGATCGATACACCGGTGGGTCCGATGCTGGCCGGTGCTACCAGCACGGCTGTGGTGCTGCTCGAGTTCAGCGAACGGGCGATCCTCGAACGACAGCTCGAAACATTGCGCACGCGCTTCGCGGCGCGAATCGTCCCCGGCAACAATTCCTGGCTGACCGCACTGCGCCGACAGCTGGGCGAATATTTCGCCGGCAAGCGTCGGAATTTCGAACTACCGCTCGAATACCCCGGCACGCCGTTTCAGGAAAAGGTCTGGTCCACGCTGCTGACGATCCCCTACGGCGAAACCTGGTCCTATCTCGAGCTCGCGCGCACGATCGGTGACACACGCGCCACCCGTGCCGTCGGTACGGCCAATGGCATGAATCGCATCGCGATCGTGATTCCCTGTCACCGCGTCATCAACGCCAACGGCGAACTGGGCGGCTACGGCGGTGGACTGTGGCGCAAGCGGATCCTGCTGGACCTGGAGCTGGGGCAGAAGGGGTTGTTTTGAGGCAGAAGTGAATGGTGAATGGTGAATGGCAGGAATTCCGCTTCCCGATCCCAGTCCTCCCCCCAGTCCCTCTACTCCCCACTTCCCAGACTCTTCTGCATCACCACCGTATCCAGCCAGCGGTCGAATTTGAAGCCGACGTTGCGCAGCGTACCGACGTGAACGAAGCCTGCGCGGTCATGCAGCTTGATCGAGGGCGCGTTGGCTGAGTCGCCGATGATCGCGATGACTTCGCGGTAACCTCGATCACCAGCGAGTGCGAGCAGCCGTTCGAGCAACGCGTAGCCAATCCCTCCGCCCGTCCTGCCGGGTGCGACGTAGACGGAATCCTCGATCGTGTGGCGATACGCTGCGCGGGGTCGGTACGTGGTCGCATAGGAATACCCCACGATCGAGCTCTCGTCTTCGGCGACCAGGTAGGGCATTCCGGACTGGGTGATTCGCTGCATGCGCGCAGTCATTTCCGCAGCATCGGGCGGGTCGGTCTCAAACGTCGCGGTGTGTGTCAGGACGTAGTGTCGGTAGATCGCGGCGATGGCAGCCGCATCGTCGGGTGTTGCATCGCGAATCAGCGGCGTTTGCGGCATGCGGGGCTCCGGGAAGCGTGGGACGGGCGTCCGGAACCCGTGCCAGTTGTAGGGGGACTAACAGAGAAAGTAGCATCGACACAGCTACAGGAATACGAGGTTCAAAGCATGTTCAGCCGACGTTCAGTTGCCAGCATCGCGAGCCTGGGGGCCGCGCTGATGCTGATTGCCGGTTGTGCGACGACCAAGGGGCCGCCGACACGAATCGACTACGATCGCAAGGCCGACTTCTCCGTCTATCGCACGTTCGGATTCCCGAAGGAAACGGGCACGGATCGCGGCGGCTACTCGACCCTCGTCACGAGTTATTTCAAGAGTTCGGTGACGACTGCCATGGAAGCGCGCGGCTACAAGTACACCGAGGATCATCCCGATCTGCTGGTGAACTTCTACATGAATACGCGCGAGCGCACTGAAACGCGGCCCTCGCCGACGGTGGGCTATGGTTATTACGGGTATCGCTATGGCCTGTACAACGCCTGGCCGATGTACGACGAGGATCGCACGGTGACCTACAAGGTCGGCACCATCAATCTCGATATCGTCGATGCGGAAAAGAAGCAGCTGGTCTGGGAGGGTGTTTCGGAAGGCCGCATGTCGGACGAAGCGATGGCCAATCCGAAGGTGACCGTGAACGCGGTCGTGACGGAGCTGATGCGTCAGTATCCGGGCAAACCGAACATGTGATGGACCGGTCGATCGCAGCAGGCGCAAGCCTGCTGCCGCCGTCAGCCGCAGACCCTATTTCGGCCAGCGTCCTTCGAACAGCGCGTCCATTTCCTCGGCCGTCAGTTCGATCTCGACTTCTTCATCGTCGGCCGGCGCGGTGTTGACCGCCGCAGTCGCCGTTTCCACCGTTGCGAACCTGCAGATATCGTCGATCTCGATGGGACCAGCGGATTCAGGCGGGCTGAGCAGTTCCTGCGTCGTGAGTTCGACCGAGATTTCGGGAGTCGGGCGCA
>Ga0126377_10002966_pt1 | contig 11884 bp, 8 predicted proteins | sample PanSoiMetPlot_22_FD_92647 | JGI IMG/M metagenome (GOLD analysis project Ga0126377, IMG submission 92647) | Tropical forest soil microbial communities from Panama - MetaG Plot_22 | ecosystem: Environmental > Terrestrial > Soil > Tropical forest > Bulk soil | place: Panama | collected 2016-02-17
ACCGATCGTGGCGCTGATCGCGGCTCGGTGACGATCTCCGGGCCCGGTGGCGAAACCCGCTTCCCGCACGCGGGCGAAGTGATGGTGCGCATGAATCCCGAGGAACGGGCACTGGACGTCTCGGCGCCGCTCGTATTCGTCGGCTACGGCGTCGAAGAGAAGCGCCTGGGCCTCGATGACTACCGCGGGCTCGACGTGAAGGGCAAGATCGTCGTTACCCTGCGCGGCTTTCCGAAGGGTCTGCCGAGCGAAGAAGGCGCGCATGTCAGCGCCATGAAATACAAAGCCGCGGAGCGGCATGGCGCGATCGGCCTGGTGAGCATCGGGACGCTGCAGTCGGAGAAGGCCATGCCGTGGGAACGCTCGCTGCAGTATGCGAATGTTCCGGAATTCTCCTGGGTCGGCGCCGATGGTCGCGTTCACCAGGAGGCCCCCGGTCTGCGCGCCGGTGCTTCTCTGCACGGCCCGGCTGCGGACGCCGTATTTGCCGGCAGCGGCCACACACTGGCCGCCATCCGCAAGGAAGCGGACAAGCCGAAGGCCATGCCGCGCGGTTTTGCATTGAAGACCAGCATCCGGATCCAGGGCGAAACCCTGTCGAAGCGCGTGACCAGCCCGAACGTGATCGCGATCCTGCCGGGATCGGATCCGGCTCTCGCGAATCAGTATGTCGTGCTGTCGGCGCATCTCGACCACATCGGCATGAAGCCCGCCGCGGACGGTGACGCTCCCGACAAGGATCGCATCAACAATGGCGCGCTGGACAACGCGGCCGGCGTCGCAACGATGCTCGAAGTGGCCCGCGCCGCAGCGGCATCCCCCGACAAGCCGCGCCGCTCGATCATTTTCCTTGCCACGACGGCCGAGGAAAAAGGTCTGCTGGGCGCCGACTACTTTGCCCGTCATCCGACCGTGCCGATCAGCCAGATCGTGGGCAACGTCGATCTCGACATGCCGCTGCTGCTCTATCCGTTCTCGGACGTCGTCGCGTTTGGCGCCAACCATTCGACGCTCGGGCCACTGGTCGCGAATGCCGTGGCGCCGATGAACATCCAGCTGGCCGCGGACCCGATGCCCGAACAGGGTGTCTTCACCCGCTCCGATCACTACATGCTGGTCAGACAGGGTGTGCCGGCGGTTTTCCTCGCGACCGGATTCGGCAATGGCGGCGACAAGTTCTGGGGCAAGTTCCTGCAAAGCGCCTATCACAGCCCCGGCGATGACCTCACGCAGCCGATCGACTGGGAGGCTGGTGCGCGGTTCGCCGAAGCGAACTACCGGATCACGCGCGCCATGGCGGACGGCGATCAACCGCCGCTGTGGATCGAGAACGACTTCTTCGGCGACACCTTTGCGCCGAAAGCCGCTCGCGCGCCGCGCAGCAGCGGAGAATAAACACGCGCGCGGGAAACCTTTCCCCGCAGTCCCGGGTAATTCAGGATGCCGCCCCTGCGCAGGCAGGGGCCCATCCACGACCCGATGAGGATGGGTTGTCCCGGCCTGCGCAGGGATGATCTCGTTGCAGATCCGCGCCTATCCCATCACCTTGAGCTTCTGCTCGTACTCGAATGCGTCGAGCGGCGTGTAACCCGCTCGCGACTGGCCATCCGAGAAGACACCATCCGTGTAGGGTGTGAGGCGGTTCGAACCCGTGGGCAGCGGCGCGTGCCATTCCGGGCCGGGATCCAGCGGATTGATGCGTTTGATCAGCGGTGAGGTGTCGTCGTCGGTCGGCGAACCGAGCACATCTTCGTGCCAGCCTCCCGCCTCGGCCACCGTGTTGACGAACTGACTGGCCGAGCCGCCGACGCCATTGATGCGATTGCGGATGTTCTGAAAGATGTGCGGCAGGCGTCCGGGCCGGCCTGCCAGGCCCGGCTGAGCGCCGACGGTGCGATCGATCAGATCGACGAACGCCAGTTGTTCCGTCAGCGTCGCCGTCGGCGGATTCGCAGCCCAGTGCAGCACGCCTGACATGCCTGAGCCCCAGCTACCCGGCATGCAGTTGGCGAGCACCGTGCCGGACTGCCAGTTCGCCGGCCCCGATGTCACAAAGCCCGCTTGCCCTCCGGACACCGTCCAGCCTCGCGTGACATTGCCTTCCAGGTAGACGCGACTGTCCGGATGAATGTCCTGGGTGGCCTTGACCGCGACGATCGTGCTGCCGTGGTTGGGTCCGCGCAGGAACATGTTGTACAGCACATTCAGGTTCAGCGGATCGGGCACGGTACCGGATTCGCCGTTGCGCACCTGGATGGCATCGTGGGCGCAGTTGTAGAACAGGTTGTTCGCGATGACCGTGCGCAGCGCATTGGTCAATGGCGTGCGTGACGATGTGTTCGCGAACAGGCAGCGGAAGATCGCCACCAGCGTGGAGCGCTTCGAACTGCCGAAAAGCAGTCCGAAGCCATGATCGGAATCCGGCGGGTCATCGTCATCGGTGTGATCGAGCACCGAATCGTGCAGCGGCTCGATGAATGCGCATTGCACGAAGCTGACGCCGTTGTGCTGATTCGTGAAGTCGACGAGCTCGTCGATCCCGTAGCCGAACTCGCAGTTCTCGAACACGACGTTGCTTGCGATCACGCCACCCGCGCCGGCCGACACGCAGTCGCGATTCTGACCGAGGTCGAATGTCGAGGAGTAGCGGTCGTCGCCCACGTAGAAGCGCACGTGCGACACGTAGATCTCGCTCCCGCCGTTCGTCTGGAAGCGGGAGCCACGTACGATGAATCCCGGCTGCGGCGCGAACTGCCCGAGCACCGAGACGTAGCCGCGCTGCGCCAGGTCCGGCTGACGGGTCTGCAGCGGCAGGTTGCCGCCCATGGCGAAGTAGCCGGAGCGACAGATGTAGATCTTTTTCGGCGAGGCCGCGTGACGAATGGCGAATTCGAAATTGCACTCGTAGGTGTTTGGCCCGAATGCCGGTTGCAGCTGCCCCCACTCGCGCGGCGACTGCCGCGCCGTGTTGACGATGAAGAGCGTCGTGTCGGGCGTCGTCAGGTGCCGACCGCTGCCGCCGACGGTGTTCATCCCGTAACCGCCGACACCAGGCGCGATCGAAATGTAGCCGGGTGAGTGTGTCGGCCAGTCGAGTACAGCCTGCGCCTTCGCACTGCGTGCATTCAGCAACGCATCCAGCGCAGCCACTGCAGGCGTGCTGCCTGCAGCCACCCATGCCGATCTCTTGATGAAGCGTCGACGCCCCCGGCCGGTCGGTGTCAGAAATCCCGAATCGTCGTGAATCTTCCGTTTCGACATGGGAGCTCTCCTGCGATGGCGGAGAGTTCAACTCCCGGCTGTGTTCAATGTTCCTGTCCGGCTGCTCTTGATTCTCCTCGCGTGGACACGTCAACCCACTTCACTCTGCCATACTGCATGACTGACGCTGTACGAAATTTTCCGTCGCGGACCAACCGGCCTGCTGCAAGCATCACTTCGGCGACTTCTCGATCCGGATGTTCCCGCTCAGCGTCTTGAGCTTGATCACCGGACCGCCGCCATTGACGGTCGCGACGACGACGTCCTCCACGCGCACCGACATGCCATTGCGTCCTTCGTTGCGCACGATCGAGGGCTTGCCCGGTTTCACGTCGAGCTCGAAATCCGAATCCATCTGACCTTGCGCGCTGTCGAGGCGCAGCTCCACGCCCGCCTTCGCCGGCAGCGTCAGAGTAATGTCGCCGTTGATCGACGACAGTGCCGTTGCCTCGCTGGCATTGATCGTGGCGAACCCGACACGGATCGCATTGTTCACGCTCTCGGCGATCACGGCGCCGTTGATGTTGGTCGCGGTGATGGGCCCGTTCACATTTTCGAGCTGCAGCGTACCGGTCACATCACGAACCACGATGTCGCCGTCCTGGACCGTCGACAGCTTCAGGTTGGAACGTCGCGGCACGCGCGCGATGATCGTCGCCTTCGACGTCGGCATCTCCGACTCGACCGTGACGACATTGTCGCGTTCCTCGACATTCAGCACCCCGGATCCTCCGCTGACCGACTTCATGCCGGAGGGAGTCTTGATCTTCCGCCCACCCTGCGACATCGTGATCGAGAGCTGTGCGTCCTTGCGCTCTTCGCCGATCACCTCGATGTGGGCAGACAGCAGCTCGATATTGAGCGTCATCGGTTCGCCGGGCCGCGAGAGCGGCACCGTAAGATTCTCCGCGGAAATCGCCGCAGCTGGCTGTCCGGCGTTCTGACCCACCGTCTGGGCACAGATCACGCCCGCCCCCAGGATCAGGCCGACAGAGAGTGCGGTGCGAACAGAATTGTTGAGCATGGTCGTGTTTCTCACTTGTTCCTGAGGATCCGCACATCGCCGTTCAGCGATGCGAACGTGAAGGTCGGGCCGCCGCCGGCGCCGACACGCAGACCTGCCGACTGCCGTACCCGGTAATGCCAGTAGTCCTGCTGCCGGTCCTTTTCCACCTTGACCGGCAACGTCATCGCGTCGACATCGAACTCCGATTCGATCTCGCCATGACCCAGGTCGAGAATGGCATCCAGGCCCGCCCCGGCCGGCAACCCGACGGTAATGGCGCCATTGATCGTTGTCAGAACGCAGTTGGCTGAGGGCGCGCGCGCGAACATGACTTCGAGCGTGCCGTTCACGCTGTCGATGCTGGAACAATCATTGACGCCGCTGACTGTCACGGCACCGTTGACGTTGCCCGCATTGACCGGTCCGCGCACGCCTGTGACATCCACGCGTCCGTCGGTGACCGTGCGAACATCGACGATTGCATCTGCCGGGACAGTGATGTCGAACTGATACTCGAGACTGCATCCCTGGCACACGTCCATGCGGTCCGCCCGGTTCGGCTGATCGACGACCAGCGACACGCCGTCGGCGGACGCAACGGTCTCCAGTCGCAGCTGCTCCCTGGATTTGTCGAAGTCTGCGGCTGTCCGGGCCGAACGTGTTTCCACCGCGGCGACGACAATCGCACCAGCAGCGCCCTGCCGTACTTTGACGTTGCCCCAGATATTGCGCACGACCAGCTTCGGTGTCGCCACCGTCACCGGATACGACTGCTGCCAGGTCCTGTGCTCGACGACGGCCTCCGCACGCGCGGCCGTGCACGTGAGCAATACACTCACTGCGATACCCCCGACTGTCATTCTCATGTCCGATCCCTCCACACTGCTGACTTGACGTACTGCTGCAACTCCGGGTGCAGAACGCCGCGTTCGCTGAGTTGCATCAGTTCCTCGATCTGCCGTGCACTGCCGTGGCGCAGGACCAGGTCGACCAGCGCCAGCTGCACGATGGGCGACTGGCTCTTCTCCAGCAAACCCATGAGCTCTTGGCCAACCGCCGGCGTGCTGACACGTGGCCCGATGGCGTCGATGGCCGCGGCACGAACCGAATACACGCGATCGTCGACGGCCCGTGACAACAGCGCGCGCGTGATTTCGGCATCGTGCTGCGCAACGCCCGCCGCATCGAGAACGCCGAGCAGCCGCTTGCTCGCCGACTCGTTCTCGAGCCGGTCCAGAATCAGGTTGCGATTGAGGTCCGTGACTTGCGCCTGCAATGCAACGAGCTCCGCACGCTCCACCTCACTGTTCCGCAGCAACACGCCAACGAGGACGCCCACGATCACACAACCGATCGCCGTCGCGAACCCGCGCGGGCCCGCCAGTCCCAGCCATTCCCGCCACTGCGCCGAACGCGGTTGCCTGCCGAGCCTGTCGAGCTCGTCATAGAACCTTCTGCGCATGCGTGGCGGCGGTTCGGGCTGAGGCATGTCCTGCAATGACTCCCAGAGCTGGCGCTCTGCGGGATCATCGCGGTCGAAAGGCACCCCTGGCCTGTGTTGATCAGACATCGATCGGTGCTCCATTCATGCGGAGGAACGTGCTGTGCAGCGCTTCCATCGCGCGATGCATGCGAACTCGCGCTGTGCCGGCCGTACAGCCAAGCGCCCGCGCCAGTTCTTCGTAGTCATCGAAAACGAACCGGCCCAGCCAGATCACCTCGCGCGCGGCTGCCGGGATTTCGGCGAGCGCCCGCTCGACGAGTTGCAGATTCTGGTAGCCCGCCGCGACCTGCTCGGATGAGCGATGATCGACGAGCTGTTCCCGGGCATTCTCTTCACCCTGCTCGCCGAGGTCGTGGACATCAGTGCCGGCCTTGCGGAGCTGGTCGAGCGTCACATTGCGGGCAATGTTGAAGATCCATGCCTTGCAGGTGCCCTCGGCCCGAAAGCTGGACGCGTGTCGGAGCAGGCGGATGAACACTTCCTGGACGAGGTCTTCACTCATGGCCTTGCTGCGCGTCATCTGCATGCAGTACCGGTAAACGGCTCGATGATGGCGTTCGAACAGCGTGCCCAGACAGGAGGCATCGCCATCCGCAACCCATTGAATCAATTGTTCGTCGGTAACTGCCTGCATGAGTGTGTTCGCTGGTTACAGCGATAAAGACGGCCGATCCCGGAAAACGTTACAACGCCGGGAAGCGAATGAATCCGCTGATCCGTTCCGGGGTTTTCTAGCTGCTCTTGTGGATATCACGCGCCAGCTGATTCGTCAGCTGATCTTCACCGAATTTCAGCAGCGAATCGGCGTCCAGCCGTGCGAACAGATCCAGCAGGCGCGCCACGACGCCCGTCCACCCCGTCTGATGACTGGCGCCGAGCCCGGCGCCATTGTCGCCGTGGAAGTATTCATGAAAGAGAATGTGATCGCGCCAGTGCGGATCCTCCTGGAACTTCGCGCATGCGCCGTGGAGAGGCCGGCGCCCCTGTGAGTCGCGCAGGAAGATCGAAACATTGCGCCGTGCAATCTCCTTCGCGACTTCGAACAGGTTCATGCGATTGTCCGATCCCGTCGGGCAGGCAACGGTAATGTCGTTGCCGTAGAAGGTGTACAGGTTGAGAAGCGCACGGATCAGCAGCACGTTGACCGGCATCCACACCGGACCGCGCCAGTTGGAGTTGCCGCCGAACATGGCATTCTCCGACTCCGCGGGCACGTACGTCACATCGTGGCTGTGTCCATCCAGCTCGAAAACGAACGGATGCTCGCGATGGTGCCGTGACAGTGAGCGGATGCCGTACGGACTCAGGAACTCGTTCTCGTCCAGCAGGCGCGCCAGCACGCGCTCCAGCTTCGCGCGATTGAGGACCGACAGCAGCCGCCGGTTGTTGTACCCGACGAAGCCATGTTCTGTCGGTGCCACCTGCGCAATGACCTGCGGATGGCGACTGCGCAGCAGTTCCATCAGCTCGCGCAGCCGCGGAAAGCGGCTCAGCTTGTTGCCGTCGAAGACAGAAGCGGCACAGAGCGGCAGCAGACCCACCATCGATCGGACCTTGAGCCGCATGCCACTGCCATCCGGGAGCCGCAGCACGTCGTAATAGAAGCCGTCCTGCTCATCCCACATTTCGTCGCGATGCTCGCCGATCCGGTCCATCGCGTAGCAGATCCAGATGTAGTTGTGCAGAAACCGGTATGCATGTTCCTCGTACACGTGATTGTGTTCCGCGAGGATCAGCGCGATGTCGATCATGTTCTGGCAGAAGAACGCCATCCACGCCGTACCGTCCGCCTGCTCCAGGGACCCACCCGTGGGAAGCGTGTGGCTGCGATCAAAAACGCCGATGTTGTCGAGACCGAGAAAGCCGCCCGCGAACACATTACGCCCGGCCGGGTCCTGGCGATTCACCCACCAGTTGTAATTGAGCATGAGCTGATGGAAGGAATTTTCCAGGAACTGCAGGTCCGCATGTCCGGCATCGCGCTCCAGCTCGTAGATGAACAGCGTCGCCCACGCATGCACCGGCGGATTCACGTCGCCGAAGTTCCATTCGTAAGCAGGAATCTGTCCGTTCGGATGCGCGTAGAGGCTGCGGAGCATCAGCAGCAATTGCTGCTTGGCAAAGTCGAGGTCGACCAGGGAGATCGCGATCGTGTGAAACGCCAGGTCCCACGCCGCGTACCAGGGATATTCCCACTTGTCCGGCATCGAGATGATGTCGCCATTGAACATGTGAAACCACTCGGCGTTGCGCGCCGTACGCGCCCTGCCCTGCATGAGCGGATGCGCGCCGTGCTCGGCAAGCCAGCGGCTGACATCAAAGAAGTAGAACTGCTTCGACCAGAGCATCCCGGCGATGGCCTGGCGATGCACGCGGCGCTCGTCCTCGTTCAGTGATGGCGGAGTCGCGTGGTCGTAGAAGGCATCGGCATCGGCCAGCCGCGCCGCAATCGTCGCGTCGAACTCTGCGAACGGTGCAGCGGGAAGCTTCGCCGCCAGGCGCAAGCGCACCACGCGTGCCTCACCAGCCGGCACGTCCAGCACATATCTCGCTGCAGCCCGGGTTCCGTGTTTCGCAGGGTTCACTGCACCGGCCTCGCCTGCGATGACGTAGCGGTGAAAGGCATCCTTCACGAACGGCGACGGGTTGGCCTGGCCCCAGAGCCGCTGCAGGTTCGATTCGTTTTCCGTGAAGAGAAGTTCCGTTGCACCATCGGCAGCCAGCGTGTATTCGCCGAGATGAGCATGGACGGCGCGGATGCAGCCGGGAGCCGCCTCCTCGAGGCGCGGCTTCTCGCTTGCATCCCATGACCAGGTATTGCGAAACCAGAGCAGTGGCAGCAGCTGGAGATGCGCTGTTTCCGGCCCGCGGTTGTGGACGGTCACGCGGATCAACACGTCTTCCGGCTCGGCCTTGGCATATTCCAGCACAACGTCGAAATACCGGTCGTCGTCGAATACACCCGTATCGAGCAATTCGTATTCCGGTTCATGGCGCGAGCGCCGTCGATTGGTTTCGACGAGATCGCTGTAGGGAAATTCGCGTTGCGGGTACTTGTAGAGCCACCTCATGTACGAGTGCGTCGGCGTGGAATCGAGGTAGAAGTAGTACTCCTTCACGTCCTCCCCGTGATTGCCCTCGCCGTTCGTCAGGCCGAACAGCCGCTCCTTGAGAATGGGATCCCGACCATTCCACAGCGCCAGGGCGAAACAGAGGAGCTGCGATTCATCGCAGAGACCGCCCAGCCCGTCCTCGCCCGAGCGGTAAGCGCGCGACCGCGCCTGGTCATGCGAAAAATAGTTCCAGGCGTCGCCGTTCTCGCTGTAATCCTCGCGAACGGTGCCCCACTGCCGCTCCGACAGGTAGGGCCCCCACTTTTTCCAGGGAATTCCCTGCCTGGCCGCGCGCAACCGATCCACCTCTGCGCAGCCCGTGGAACCGGACGATGCGGTATGCGGGGTCATCGATCGTTCTCCCCGGCGTGAGTACAGCGCTCGTCCGTGGCAATGGTTGGGCGGGTCGAATGGTGCGGCGCGATGCTGCGCGTCGCCCCGGCTTTTCGTCCATCGGAAGAAGTCCGTACGCGGGGCGCCGGAACGGTGCCGTGGACGCTACGGCTTGCGAAACCGGAGCAGGAACTGGCCGGCGTTGCGGCTTTCGCCGACTGGCTGGAAGCCAGCTGCGATCATTTCTCTTCTGACCTGGTCAGGTTCGATCCGCGCTGCCTGGTCCGCGATCACCAGGATCCCGCCTGGCTTCAGGGCGGCCAGCCACGCGACACCTACGAACTGGATGTTGGGCGATCCAGACTCCTTGCCATGCAGTGCGTGATAACGCCCTGCGATCCAGATCACGTCGAGCGGTTCGGCTGCAACGAAACTCTCTACCGGCAACCTGGACGCCCAGTACTCGTAGACCCAACCCGGGTCGTCACTATCGGAATGGAGTTCTGGCGCGGGATAGTTGCGAGACCGCAGGATTTCCGTCGTGACGTTCGTGCAGTCCGCGCCAGGCGATGTCACTGCTTTTGAGTTGGTTCCCGCATCGTTGGTGGCCGGCGGCGAAATCACGTAGACGTGGCCGGACTCGCCTACCGCTTTGCAGAAGATATTCGCGAAATAGGCTGTTGCCGGCAGGAAGTCGGCTACTTTGTCGCCCGGCCTGAGTTCCGCGAAGGCAATCGCCTCCGCTGCCGCGACAGGTTCAGGGATCTCACCGGCGATCGATGGCATCGTGGCGATACATACGATGGCAGCGCAACCGGGACCGGAGAGCCCGGTTTTCCGACGATTCTTCGACTCCATCGCCGGAAGACGGCGCCGAAGGAATTCGCCCCTACGTTGCCTCGACTCACGAATGCCGACCCGAATTTGACCGCAAGAACCCGGGTGTACGTCCGCCGGCAGCGGCGCAAGCTGCTGCCCATCGACAGGAGACGCCCATGACCACCACGAACAGCTTTCGAATTCGCGGACTGCCGGCCCGGGACTTTTCTCATCTCTTCGGCATGAGCGATGCGCAGCTTGCGGAGCTGAACGCCCGCCGCACGACAGCACTGGACGGAGGCTATCCCTGTCGCGTCAGCCTGACCGATGCAACGCCGGGCGACACTGTCATTCTCGTGAATTACCAGCATCACCCGGTCGACACGCCGTATCGGTCGTGTTTCGCCGTCTATGTCCGCGAAGGCGAACAGACGTTCGACGCTGTCGACGAAGTCCCGGCGCAGTTGCGCAGGCGATTGCTCTCATTGCGTGGCTACGACGCGGGCGGCATGCTTCTCGTGGCCGATGTCATCGACGGACAGCAACTCGAAGCCGGCATCGAGCCGATGCTGGCGAACGAACAGGTTGCCTACATTCACGTGCACTTCGCCAAGCCGGGCTGCTACGCCGCCATGATCGAACGCGCGGGGTGATGACAGCGGCGGCGCTTGTGGCAGCCACGCCTTGACCGGCCGATGCCGAATTCGGGGTGCCGGCACCGGCTCGGAAACACAGACGCTGCCCGGCCAGTTGCCAGCCCTTGCCTCGGACGAACGGCCGGCGCTGCAGGCCGCTATACTAGGGGACTCCGTGCTGACGAGACCCCGACATGAAAGCGCCGCTGGAAGACAAGCCCGTTCATTTCATCCGCAAGATCGTCGCCGACGACGTCGCGGCGGGCCGCACCCACGTGCGCACGCGATTCCCTCCCGAGCCGAACGGCTATCTGCACATCGGGCACGCGAAATCGATCTGCCTGAACTTCTCGGTGGCGGCGGAGTTCGGCGGCACCTGCAACCTGCGATTCGACGACACGAACCCGGAAAAGGAGGAAGACGAGTTCATCGAATCGATCAAGCAGGACGTGCACTGGCTCGGTTTCGAGTGGCATGACTCCGTGCGCTTTGCTTCCGGCTATTTCGATCAGCTGCATGAATGGGCACTCCATCTGATCCGGCAGGGCAAGGCCTACGTGTGTCACCTCTCGCCCGACGAGTCGCGAGCCTATCGCGGCACCCTGACCGAACCGGGCAAGGACAGTCCCTATCGCAATCGCACGGTCGAGGAAAACCTGGCGCTGTTCGAACAGATGAGAAGCGGCGCGCTGCCCGAAGGCACCTGCGTGGTGCGCGCGAAGATCGACATGGCTGCACCGAACATCAACATGCGCGATCCGACCATGTATCGGATCCGGCATGCACAGCACCACCAGACCGGCGACAAGTGGAAGATCTACCCGACCTACGACTACGCGCATGGCCAGTCCGACGCCATCGAAGGCATTTCGCACTCGATCTGCACGCTCGAGTTCGAGGACCATCGGCCACTGTACGAATGGTTCCTCAGCAACCTGCCGGTGCCGTCGACACCGCGGCAGTACGAGTTCTCACGGCTCAATCTCACCTACACGGTGATGAGCAAGCGCAAGCTCAAGCAGCTCGTCGACGAAAAGCGCGTGTCGGGCTGGGACGATCCGCGCATGCCGACGATCTCCGGCCTGCGGCGGCGCGGCTACACGCCCGCATCGATACGCGCGTTCTGCGACATGATCGGTGTGACCCGCAGCGAGAGCATCGTCGATGTCGGTGTGCTGGAATTCGCCATCCGTGACGATCTCGACCGGCAGGC
>Ga0126377_10002967_pt1 | contig 11883 bp, 13 predicted proteins | sample PanSoiMetPlot_22_FD_92647 | JGI IMG/M metagenome (GOLD analysis project Ga0126377, IMG submission 92647) | Tropical forest soil microbial communities from Panama - MetaG Plot_22 | ecosystem: Environmental > Terrestrial > Soil > Tropical forest > Bulk soil | place: Panama | collected 2016-02-17
CAGCCCTTCTCGCGCTTGAGGTCGAGGAGCTTCTCGGTGAGGTCGGCACGCTTCATGGGCTGGTCCTTTCCCGGTAGAGCAACGGTGGCATTCGAAAGCGGTTCCCGACGATCCCGGCCAGCGCCACCTTCGGGCCGGCGATCATGGAGACAATACGGACGGGCCGATCCGACCGGATGGGCGCTGCCTCACCCGTGATGCGCGCGCTATGCCGCGCGCAGCACGGCGGAGACGACGACACCCTCGTAGCGCTTCCCGGTGCGCGGTGTCGCGGTCTCGACCGCGGCGCATTGCAGCATCCGCCGCGCCTCATGATCGTGCTCGGTCTGGCTGCGGTGGCGTCCGCAGATGCAACCGGAAGCAAGCCGGCGCGCGGGATCGCACGGGTCGTCGAAGGTCGACATCTGGCACGCTCCATCGGGCCCATCCGCGCATGCGGAGGTTGCCAGAGAGGTGTCTGCAATGGACATGCCAGCGTGGATGCGGCGAGACGCGCGCACGCTTTTTCATCAGGATTGAAGGGTTTTCAGCCCGCCGCCCCAGCGGTGTGCAAAATCCGCCCAGCCGGGCGCTCAAATGTTAGCCAACGGCAACGCGCAACCGGCGTTCGCGGGCGCAGTGCGGCGGACCGAGCCTCACCGACCGCGCCCGCTTCTGGGCAAAAGACTGTGCGCGCCCGCTACCGCGGCACGAGGCCGTCGCGGCCGACATTGAGGCGCGGGGCCTCGATCGATCCGTCCGGCTTCTTCACCGCGTTGAGCGCCGTGACGTGGACGCCCGGCTTGAGTTCGCTGCGGTCGCCGATCTCGTAGCGCACGATCGGAACGTCGGGCGGCACGATGATCTTCTTCTCGCCCTCCTTGTACTTGACGGTGAGCGACTGGCCGTCGGTCCCGGTCACCATGTCGCCTACGGTGCCGTTGGTCATCGTACTGTTGGGGACCGTGTAGGGCCGATGGCCTTCGCCGGTGCCGCGCTGCGACTCGGCGAAGATGTGCACCTCCATCGCCTTCTGGCTGCCGTCGGGCTGCGGCATGGCGGCGCTGCCGACGAACGAGCCCGGCTTGATCTCGGCAAGCGTCGCCTTGACGACGCCGACGATCTGCGCGTTCGGGGTGAGCGTCAGGGTGACGTCGCCGCCGTCCGCGCTCTTCACCACCACGGTATTCCCGTCGACCTTCTCGATCGCGCCGCGTACGCGTACCGACTGCGGCTGCTGCGCCCAGACGGCGGAAGCGCCGACCGCCGCCAGCACGGCGGCGCCAAGCGCGACCCGCAAGCTCAGTGCATTCATTTGATTCACTCCCGATGATTCGTCCTACTCGTCGCGCTCGCTCACATCGGCGGCGCGGCATCGCGGCCGACATTGATGCGGGGCACCGCGAGCGTCCCGTCTTCCTGCTTGGTCGCCGCGTTGATGAAGATCCTGGCGCCCGTCTTGAGCTCGGCCTTGTCGCCAGGCGCGTAGGTCACGATCGGGCAATCCGGCCCGACCACGACCTTCTTCTCGCCGTCCTTGTACTTGAGCGTGATCTGATGGTCGCCGACCGCGGTCACCATCTGGTCGACGGTCGCATTGGTCATGGTGCTCTGTGGCTGCAGGTCCCACGGCCGGTGCCCCTCGCCGGTGCCGCGCATGGCCTCGGGGAAGATGTGGATCTCCATGCACTTCTGGCTGCCGTCCGCCTGCGGCATCCCGGTGACGCCAATGAACGCGCCCTGCTTGATGTCGGAGTAGGATGCCTTCACGACGGCGACGATCCTCGCGTTGTCGGCGAGCTTCGCCTTGACGTCGTTTCCGTCGCGCGTCTTGATGGTGAGCGTCGCCCCGTCGACGGCCGCGATCGTACCGCGCACGCGCACCGTCTGCGGCTGCTGCGCCAGGCCCGGTGATATCGACGATCCGCCGACGGCGGCCACGACCGCCGTGCCGAGCGCCATACGCAAGGTCAATCTGATCACGTCCTTCCTCCCGGTTGCTGTCGGCGCCGCCCCCCGCCGGCGCACATCAGCTCAAATCGCCCCGATTTCGCGTCGCCTCACATCGGCGGCACGGCGCCGTCACGGCCGACATTGATGGCAGGCGTCGTGTACGATCCGTCGTCCTGCTTCGTCGCCGCGACGATGAAGAACTGCGCGCCCGGCTTGAGATCATCCTTGCTGCCCGGATTGAAGCGCACGACCGGCGTGCTGGGCGAAACCGCCACCTTCTTCTCGCCGTCCTTGTACTTGACGGTGAGCGTTTCGCCGTCGGCCGCCGTCACCTTGGTGGCGACGTCCGCATTGGTCATGGTGCTGCCGGGCTCGCGGTCCCACGGCGTGAAGCCCGCCGGTACGACGCCCTTCTGGGCGTCCATGAAGATGTGGAGCCCGATCGCCTTCTGGGTGCCGTCCGGCTGCGGCATCGCGGTGACGCCGATGAACGAGCCTTCCTTGATGTCGGTGAGCTGCGCCTTGGTCAGTGCGGTAATGCGCGGATTGTCGGCGAGCTTCACGGTGGTGGCGCTGCCGTCGCGGGCCTTGACGGTCAACACATTGCCGTCGACCTTCTCGATGGTGCCGCGCAGGTGCACCGGCTTCGTCGCCTGCGCCGAGGCCGTCGCGGCGGTCGCAACGGCGAGCGCAGCGGCCACAGCCGCCGTCCGGATCATGGTCCTCATATCATTACTCCCTGCATTGCGCCGGGGCGTGGCGCCGCCGGCCGTTAACACGCTTGTCGTCACATTGCCGGCGTGACGCCGCGGCCGACATACATGTTCTTCGCCGTGACCGAGCCGTCGGCCTGTTTTTCCGACGCCATGATGATGATCTGCGCACCGGCCTTGAGCTCGTCCTTGCTGCCCGGCGCGACCGAGGCGATCACGGTGTCGGGCGTCACGATCACCTTCTTCTCGCCGTCCTTGTACTTGACGGTCAGCGTCTCGCCGTCCTTGCCGGTGACCATGTCGCCCACATAGGCATTGGTCATCGTGCTGCCGGCCTTCGCATCCCACGGGCCATGCCGGTCGGGCACCACGCCGCGCTGCGCCGGCAGGAAGATGTGCACCGAGAACGCTTTAATGCTGCCGTCCGCCTCCGGCATGCCGGCAATGCCGACGAAGCTGTCCGGCTTGATATCGGCGAGCGAGGACTTGACCAGCGCCGATACGCGCGTGTCGTCCGCAACCTTCACGTTGAGCACGCCGCCGTCGCGGGTCTTCACCGACAACATGGTGCCGTCGACCTTTTCGATCTGGCCGCGGATGCGTCCGGGCTGTTGCGCCCAGGCGGACGAGGCTGCAATGAGTCCCAGTCCAGCGGCGATGGCGGCCGCGCGTACGAACCTGTGCATGGAAAACCTCCAGAGGATGGCAGGCGGCGCTGCGCCGCCACAACCTTGAGATCAACCCCGCCCCGGGGTCGGCTATTCCGGCGGTCCAGCCCGCCTCGGCCGGGCCCGTTGATAGCAGGTTTTGGCCCAATTTCGTGACAAGATTGCGTGGGACCGGCAGACGCATACGAGCCCTGCGGAACCCAATCTGGCCGATCGCGTACCCGGTTCCCACATACGCGACCTGCGACAACCCCAAGGCGAAACCCAAAGCGAGACTCAAGGTGAGACCATGTCCATCCGGCCGGTGAAGCGGATCATCGAGTCCAAGCCCACCATCGAGGGCGCCGGCGTGCGGCTGCGCCGCGCCTTCGGCTTCGGCGAGACCGCGGAGTTCGATCCGTTCCTGCTGCTCGACGATTTCCGCAACGACCGTCCGGACGACTACCGCGCCGGCTTCCCGTGGCACCCGCACCGCGGTATCGAGACAATTACGTATGTTCTGGCCGGCACGGTCGACCATGGCGACAGCCTCGGCAACAAGGGCTCGCTCGGTGCCGGCGACGTGCAGTGGATGACGGCGGGCAGCGGCATACTCCATCAGGAAATGCCACAGGGTGACGCGCGCGGCCGCATGCACGGATTTCAGCTGTGGGCCAACCTGCCCTCGCGGCTCAAGATGACGGCGCCGCGCTATCAGGACATCAAGGCGATCGAGATCCCCGAGATCACCGATGACGACGGCACGCGGGCGCGGGTCATCTGCGGCGAGTTCTGGGGCAAACGTGGGCCCGTCGAAGGCGTCGCTGCCGATCCGCGCTATCTCGACATCTCGGTACCGCCGGGCAAGCGCAGGACGCTGCCGGTGGAGACCGAGCGGCACGCGTTCGCGTATGTGTTCGAGGGATCAGGCACGTTCGCGGCCGCCTCGCAGCCGTTCGGCGTCCTGACCGAGAAGGAAACCGCGGCCGGCGAAACGCTCGTGCGCGAGCGGACCGGCAACCGCTCGCTCGTCGTCTTCGACCGCGGCGACGAGGTCACGGTGCAGGCGGGCGACGAGGGCATCCGCTTCTTGCTCGTCTCCGGCAAGCCGATCGAGGAGCCGGTCGCCTGGTATGGACCGATCGTGATGAACACCGAGTCCGAGCTGCGGCAGGCCGTCACCGAGCTGCGCAACGGGACTTTCATCAAGCACGGGTGAAAACTACTCCGTCATTGCGAGAAGCGCCGATCTCGGGTTTACCCGAGATCGGCAAATACATATGCGCAAGTCGGGCAAGCCCGACTTGCGTGCGCGACGAAGCAATCTCGGCACCGCGCGCATGCGCGAGTGAAGCGAGATTGCTTCGCTTCCCCTACGCGCTCCGCGCTCCGGCGGACTCAAACCCGTCCGTAGCTCGCGCAGCGAGCGAAGGCGGGTCGCTCGCAATGACTGCGATCTCACTCGATCCGCGCGCCCGACCGACGCACCACGTCGGCCCATTTGGCGGAATCCGCAGCAATCACCCTGGCAAAGTCTTCCGGCGTGCCGCCGGCGGGCTCGTCGCCGATCTTGGCAAAGCGCTCCTTGAAGGTCGGCGACGCGATCGCGCGGTTGATCGCCGCATTGAGCTTGTCGACGATCGGCCGCGGCACCCCGGCGGGCGCGATCACGCCAGTCCAGGTGCCCGCCTCGTAGCCCGGCACGCCGGCCTCGGCGATGGTTGGCAGCTCCGGGAACGCGGCCGAGCGATGGTCGCTGCCGACCGCGAGCGCGCGCACCGTGCCGGAATGGGCGTGCGGCGCAATCGAATTGAGGCTCTCGAACATCACCTGCACGCGTCCGGCGATCAGGTCGTTGATCGCGGGCGCGCCGCCCTTGTAAGGCACGTGCACGATGTCGGTGCCGGTCATGTACTTGAACAGCTCGCCGCCGACATGGCCCGGCGAGCCGTTGCTCGACGACGCATTCGACAGCTTGCCCGGGTTCGCCTTGGCGTAGTCGATCAGCTCGCGCACCGATTTGACCGGAAGCGAGGGCGAGACGGCGAGCAACAGGTGGCCGCGCACGACCAGGGCGATCGGCTGGAAATCCCGCTCGATGTCGTAGGGCAGCTTCGCCATCATGTGGCGCGTGATGGCGAGCGCGCCGATCGGCCCCATGCCGATGGTGTAGCCGTCGCGGTCGGACTTGGCGACGATGTCGAGGCCGAGGGTGAGCGCCCCGCCCGGCCGGTCGTCGACCACGACCTGCGCGCCGCCGAGCTCGCGAGTGAGCTCCGCCGCGAGGATGCGCGCGACCGTGTCGGTGGCGCTGCCCGCCGCCTGCGGCACCACGAACCGGATCGGCCGGTCCGGATATTCGGCGCGCGCCGCGCTCGGCAGCATCGCGGCCAGCAGCAGAAAAATGTAACGAAGATCGCGCATGTCGCCCTCCCCGGCCGGCGGTCATTCTACATTGGCGCGCGTGCCGCGCCCGCGGCGAGATGTCTCTGCTCGCCTGGTGTACGTGCTAGCCGAGATCGGCTTCGACCAGTGCGCGCAACTCCGGCGTGACCGCGGGCTTGACGCCGAACCATAGCGAGAAGCCGCGCACCGCCTGATGCAGCAGCATGCCGAGCCCATCGGCGGTCGCGAGACCCCGCGCCCCCGCCGCCGCCAGCAGCGGCGTGACGAGCGGCACGTACACGAGGTCGGCGACCACCGCAGCGGAGGGCAGCGCGCCGACATCGATCTCGAGCGGCGGCTGCCCCTTCATGCCGAGCGACGTGGTGTTGACCAGGAGGCCGGCGCTGCCGAGCAGCTCAGGCACCTCCTCCCACCGCGCCGGCGCGACCGCCGCGCCGAACCGCTCGCGCAGCGCCTGTGCTCGTTCGAGGGTGCGATTGACGAGGTGGATGCGCGCAACGCCGCGCTCGATCAGGCCGAACACCACCGCGCGCGACGAGCCGCCAGCACCGAGCACGACCGCGGTTTTCAGGCCGCGGTCCCAGCCAGGCGCGGTCGCATCGAGATTGCCGAGAAATCCCTCGACGTCGGTGTTGGTCGACTTGAGACCGCCGCCCTCGCGCCAGATCGTATTGGCAGCGCCGACCGCCCGCGCGCGCTCGTCGGGCGTGGTGAGCCTGAGCGCCGCCTCCTTGTGCGGAATCGTGGCATTGGCGCCCACATAGCCGCGCGCCTCGAAGCTCGCCAGGAACGCGGCGAACGCCTCGGGCGGCACCGCCTCCTTGCGGTATTCGCCCGCGATGCCGTGCTGCCTGATCCAGTAGTTGTGGATCAGCGGCGAGCGGGAATGCCCGGCCGGCCAGCCGAGGATGCACACTGCACGGAAGCCTTCAGCCATGACACCCCTTGTCGGCAACCAAATTCATTGCTCGTCCACCACCTGGTTGCGCAGGGTGCCGATCTCGTCGACGATCACCTCGACCACGTCGTCCGGCTTGAGCCAGCGCGGCGGATCGGTGCGCGGCGTCTTCTTGGTCGGGGTGCCGGTGACGATCACGTCGCCGGGCTTGATGGTCATGAAGGTCGTCACATAGGCAATGAGATCGGCGAACGGGAAGATCATGCTCGCCGTCGTGTCGTCCTGGGTGACCTCGCCGTTGACCCGCACCGTCAGATGAAGCGCCTGGGTGAGGTCGACGTCGGTGTCCATCCACGGTCCGATGCTGCCGGAGGCGTCGAAATTCTTGCCCTGGGTGACGTTGAACTTGCCGTGCCGCAGCCAGTCGCGCACCGTGCCCTCGTTGCACAGCGTCACGCCGGCGACGTGGTAGAGCGCACGCTCGCGCGGCACGTGGCGGCCCTCGCGGCCGATGACGAGCGCGATCTCGCCCTCGTAGTCGAGCTGCTCGGAGACCTTCGGCCGGACCAGCGGCTGGCCATGCGCGACCAGCGAGGACGGCGCGCGGAAGAACATGCTGGGATATCTCGGCACGTCCGGGTCGTCGAAATCCTGGTTGCGGTTGGCGTAGTTGATCCCGATGCAGAGGATCTTCTCGGGCGCGACCAGCGGCGGCAGCAGCGTCACGTCGGCGAGCGGGAAGTCGGGCCGCACGCCCTTGAGCATCCCGCGCGCCTCATCCAACGCGTGGTCTCGCAGCAGCTCGACCAGCGTCGGATGGCGCGACGCGAAGCGCATGCGCAGGTCGACGATACCGTCGCCGACCACCGCGCCGTAGCTCGGCCGACCACGCACCGTATAGCTCGCGAGCCGCATGCACAGCACCTCCCCTGCGCCCGCTCCCGGACGGACCCTTGTTCGACATCGCGCAGGGAACTGGTAAAATCCGCGCGCTCGCGGGTCAAGATACTGTCATGAAAGGGCGATCAATGCCGCACGTCATCTGTGAGTATTCCGCCAATCTCGACGACAAGCTCGCGATCGATGCGCTGCTCGAGACGCTGCACGGTGCGATGATGCGGACACGCGTGGCCGAGCTGGCCGGCCTGCGCACGCGTGCGGCGCGCCGCGAGCATTTCCGGATCGCCGACAACGACCCGGCCAACGGCTTCGTCAACATCACGATCCGGGTCGCGAGCGGGCGTCCGCCGGAGACCCGCCGGATGGTTGCCGAGACGGTATTCGCCGCCGCCTCCAAGCACCTGGAAAGCGTCTTCGCCACGACCCCGCTCGCCCTTTCGGTCGAGGTTCAGGAAATCGACCCCGAATTCCGCATTCACAGCAACAATATCCGCGACTGGATGAAGGCCAGGGAGCCGGCGGCGTGACCGCATTTCCCGGGCGCAGCGCAGCACGAAGTGATGCGCTGCAGACCCGGGACCCATCCGGAGCAAGGTCCCGGATCAGCGGTGCACCGCTTCGCGCTGCACCGCATCCGGGACACGGAGACATCCAATGCCCGTCCGGCCTCCTGTCCTCGACCCGCCGTTCAACGTCGTGCGCGCGAGCCATGTCGAGCTCGGTGTCCGCGACCTTGCCCGCAGCCAGGCCTTCTATGTCGATTGCCTCGGGCTGTTGGTGACCGACGAGACCGCGGATGCGCTCTATCTGCGCGGGGTCGAGGAGCGCAATCATCATTCGATCATCTTACGCAAGACGCGCGAGCCGGAGGCCGTCGCGCTCGGCTTCAAGCTCGCGAGCGAGGAGGACATCGACCGGGCGGCGGCGTGGCTCACGGCGCGCAACCTGCCGGTCGCGTTTCCCGACCTGCCCCATCAGGGGCGGACACTGCGCACCGCCGACACGTTCGGGATGCCGCTCGATTTCTACTTCAAGATGGATCAGGCGCCGTCGATGCTGCAGCGCTACGCCGCCTACCAGGGCGCGCGCATCCAGCGCATCGACCATGTCAACTGCTTCACGCCCGACGTGCAGGTCTCATACGATTTCTACGCCGAGCTCGGCTTCCGGCTGACCGAATACACCGAGACCGAGGACGTGCCCGCGCGGCTGTGGGCCGTGTGGATGCACCGCAAGGGCAACGTCCACGACCTCGCCTTCACCAATGGCCACGGCCCGCGCCTGCACCATGTCGGCATGTGGACCGCGGGCGCGCTCGACATCCTGCACATCTGCGACGTGATGGCGACGAGCGGCTACCTCGCAAACATGGAGCGCGGGCCCGGCCGCCACGGCATCTCCAACGCCTTTTTCCTCTATGTGCGCGACCCCGACGGCCACCGGGTCGAGCTGTTCACCTCGGACTACCTGACGGTCGATCCGGACCTCGAGCCGATCCGCTGGACCCTGGGCGATCCGCAGCGCCAGACGCTCTGGGGCCATCCGGCGCCGAAATCGTGGTTCGAGGAGGGTACCGCGTTCGCAGGCGTGCCCATGCGGGCGCCCGAGCTGATCGCCCGGCCGGTGGTGGCGCGGTGACGGCATGCGGACACTCTTCATCGACTGCAACGATCAGCTCGCGCCGGTGTGGCAGCGCGTCCTCCGCCCGGACGATCCGCCGATCACGGTCAACATGGTGCCGTTCGCGCGCGGCGAACTGCCGCGCATTCTCGCCGGCCACGACATCTGCATCGACGACCACAGCTACCTGCCGACCGACCTGGTGGCGCAGTGCCGCGGGCTCAAGCACATCGTCTTTCTCGGCACCGGCGCGGCGAGCTACATGAACGTGGCCGAGCTCACGGCGCTCGGCGTCACGGTGCACACCATCAAGGGCTATGGCGACACCGCGGTCGCCGAGCACACGATCGCGCTGATGATGGCTTGCGGCCGCGACATCGCGCGCATGGACCGCGGCATCCGCACCGGCACGTGGACGCCGCGCGAAGGCATGCAGCTTTCGGCCAGGACTCTCGGCATCATCGGCCTCGGCGGCATCGGCCGCGAGGTGGCGCGCATCGCCCACGGCATCGGCATGAAGGTCGTCGCCTGGAACCGCAGCCCGCGCCCCGACGCCGGCATTGCGCTCGTCGACCTCGACACGCTGCTTGCGACCGCCGACGTGGTCTCGCTCCATCTTGCGCTCAACGAGGAGACGCGCGGCTTCCTCGATGCCGGGCGGATCGCGAGGCTCAAGCCGGGCGCGATCCTGATCAACACCGCGCGCGGCGCCTTGACGGACGAGGCCGCCCTGATCGCAGCGGTCAAGAGCGGCCATATCCGCCATGCCGGTCTCGACGTGTTTCACGCCGAGCCGCTCAGGCCCGATCACCCGCTCGCCAACATGCACAACGTCACCCTCACGGCTCATGCGGCGTTCCGCACGCTGGAGGCATCGATGACGCTACTGCGACGCGCGATCGATATCGTGCGCGGGATCGTCGGGAAGGTTTAGTAGGTGCCGGGCGTCCCGCCGCCGTCGACCGCGGTGGCCGTGCCCTGGATGTGGCGTGCGCGCTCGGAGCACAGAAAGAGCGTGAGCGCCGCCACGTCCTCCGGCTGCGCCATGCGCGCGACCCCGCTCTTGGCGAGCATCTCGGCGCGCAGCTCCTCGACGGAGCGGCCGGATGCCTCGGCGCGCTGGCGCAGCAGCGTCTCGGTGCGTTCCGTCGCGGTCGGACCCGGATGCACGGCGTTGACGTTGACGCCATCGCGCATGCCGCGCCGCGACAGGCCCTTGGAAAAATTCGCCAGCGCCGCATTGACCGAGCCGCCGATGAGGAATTCGGGCTCGAGGGTGCGCGCCGCGCCGCCGATGATGTTGACCACGTGGCCGTGCGCCGCCGTGAGCAGCGGCCAAAAAAGCCGCGACAGGCGCACCGCGCCGAAGAATTTCAGCGCAAAGCCGTCGAGCCATGCATCGTCCGGAATCGTCAGGAAGTCGCCGGCGCGCGTCGCCCCCGCGCAGTTGACCAGGATGTCGCAGCGCGTGAAGCGGCCGTTGACCTCGGCGAACACCTGCTCGCAGCCCGCGGGCGTGCGCAGGTCGGCCGCGACCGTCATCGGCTCGGGCCCGCCCGTCGACGCGACCATCTTGCCTGCCTGCGCCAGATTGGCGGCGGACGAAGCGGCCAGCACGCACTGCGCGCCCTCGCGCGCAAAATCCATCGCGATCGCCCGGCCGATGCCGCGGCTGCCGCCTGAAATCACCACGATCTTTCCCTGAAACTCATTCGGCATTTTTCATCCCCGTGAATTTGCACCCGCAATCTAGAGCACGTTCCGTTCCTGCGGAATCGGAACGTGCTCTGGATTCGTTTGTTTGGCGCATATTCTTGTCGGCGAACCGGTAGACCACTTCGCCGGAATATGCGTCCCGCGACGCCCGCGCCATTGACGCCCCGCACTTCTCGGGGACAATAGGTGGCAACAAACCATGGGGGAAAGCGCGTTGAAGCCGGCGCCGTTCGGGTACGCCAAGGCGACATCGGTCGATCATGCGGTTGCGCTCCTGTCGCAATACGCCGATGGACGCCTGCTCGCGGGCGGCCAGAGCCTGATCGCCACCCTCAACATGCGGCTCAGCGCGCCGCGGCTGCTGATCGACATCAACCCCCTCGACGAGCTCAAATCGATCTCCCGCGACGCCGACTCGCTCTCGATCGGCGCGCTGGTGCGCCACGCCGAGGCCGAGCGCTCGGATGAGATCGCGCGCCACGCACCGCTGATCGCGCTCGCGATGCCGCACATCGCCCATCCGGCGATCCGCAACCGCGGCACGATCGGCGGCTCGATCGCGTTCGCGGATCCGGCGGCCGAGCTGCCGGCGTGCCTGCTCGCGCTCGGCGGCGAGGTCGAGATCGCCAACACCGGCGGGAGGCGCCGGGTCGGGGCGGACGACTTCTTCAAGGGCCTGTTCGAGACCGCACTGGGGCCGGGCGATGTGCTGACCGCGGTTCGCATCCCGGTCGCGCGCGCGGAGAGCCGCTTCGGCTTCGCGGAGCTGGCGCGCCGGCACGGTGACTACGCGCTGGTCGGGCTCGCGGCCGCGGCGCGCGCCGACGGCAAGGCGCTGCGCGATGTCCACCTCGCCTTCTTCGGCGTCGGCGCGACGCCGCTGCGGGCGCGCAGCGCCGAAGCCGCGGTCGAACGCGGCGAAGACCCGGTCGCGGCGCTCGCGCACGACCTTGCGCCGCAGGACGACGTGCAGGCCTCGGCCGCAACGCGCAGGCACCTCGCCGGCGTGCTGCTGCAACGCGTCGCGATGCAGCTCGCGGAGCCGCGTCGA
>Ga0126377_10002968_pt1 | contig 11883 bp, 11 predicted proteins | sample PanSoiMetPlot_22_FD_92647 | JGI IMG/M metagenome (GOLD analysis project Ga0126377, IMG submission 92647) | Tropical forest soil microbial communities from Panama - MetaG Plot_22 | ecosystem: Environmental > Terrestrial > Soil > Tropical forest > Bulk soil | place: Panama | collected 2016-02-17
TGAGATCTCGATGGAGATGAATCGAATCGATTCGCTCATCGCTAACCCGAATATTTACTACGACGATCAAGCCGTCGAGGGATTTATTCGTTATTGTGAAGGAGAATTGACTCTAACAGATGGCTCCGATCTTCATCTGCTCGAGTCATTCAAACTTTGGGCCGAGCAAATCTTTGGTTGGTATTACTTCGTCGAACGAAGCGTCTATGTACCAACGAAAGATAACCATGGTGGGCATTATGAAACACGACAGATCAAGAAACGTCTCACCGTTAAGCAGTATCTAATAGTTGCTCGTGGTGCAGCTAAATCAATGTACGCTTCGGTCGTCCAAAGTTACTTCCTGAATGTTGATACGTCGACTACACATCAGGTTACAACAGCTCCTACGATGAAACAGGCCGACGAAGTCATGTCGCCATTTCGCACAGCTATCACTCGATCCCGCGGACCACTGTTTAAGTTCCTGACGGAGGGATCACTCCAGAACACAACTGGGTCAAGAGCTAATCGAGTGAAGCTGGCGGCGACCAAGAAAGGGATCGAGAACTTTCTTACTGGCTCGTTGCTTGAAGTTCGTCCGATGGCCATCAACAAGTTGCAAGGGCTTCGTCCGAAGGTCTCGACAATCGACGAATGGTTGTCCGGTGATCTTCGAGAAGATGTTGTCGGTGCTGTTGAGCAAGGAGCATCGAAGCTGGAAGACTATTTAATTGTAGCTATTAGTTCGGAAGGAACTGTTAGAGCAGGTTCGGGTGACACCATCAAAATGGAGCTTGCAGACATTCTCAAGGGAGAGTACTACGCTCCGCATGTTTCGATCTGGCATTACAAGCTGGACGAAATCGAGGAAGTTGCAGATCCAGCCACATGGTTGAAAGCAAATCCGAATCTTGGCATTACAGTTTCGTACGAGACGTATCAGCTTGACGTGGAAAGGGCTGAAAAAGCTCCGGCATCTCGAAATGACATCCTTGCAAAGCGATTCGGGATTCCGATGGAAGGTTACACGTACTTCTTCACATACGAAGAGACTCTTCCGCATCGTCGCCGAGAGTTTTGGCAGATGCCCTGTTCTCTCGGGGCGGACCTTTCGCAGGGCGACGACTTTTGCGCGTTTACGTTCTTGTTTCCGTTGGGTCATGAGAAATACGGAGTCAAGACGCGAAGTTACATTACTGAGCTCACGTTGATGAAGCTTCCCGCAGCGATGCGACAGAAGTACGAAGAGTTTATCAATGAAGGCAGCCTCCATGTCATGCCAGGAAACATTCTTGACATGATGGAAGTCTACGATGATCTGGATGCATTCATTCTTACTTCTGAATACGATGTTCGGACGCTTGGATACGATCCGTACAACGCTAAAGAATTCGTTACTCGTTGGGAAGCAGAAAACGGACCGTTCGGTATTGAGAAAGTGATTCAAGGAGCCAAGACAGAATCGGTTCCTCTAGGTGAGATCAAAATTATGAGTGAAGAACGGCTTCTAATTTTCGATCAATCACTCATGTCGTTTGCTATGGGTAATGCAATCACGTTGGAAGATACCAATGGCAATCGAAAGCTCTTGAAGAAACGCCAAGATGAGAAGATTGACAATGTTGCCGCTCTTATGGATGCTTGGATCGCATACAAGCTGAATAAGGAGGCTTTCGAGTGATGGATCCAAAAGTAGCACAACTTGCGAACACTGTCGCTATGATTGTCATCGCTCTTTTCGTCATTCTCGCCTATTTCAACGGCTGGGGTTAAAAATCTGAGCTAATTTAGAAAGGAGGTGAGATATGAGACGATTCGGTGACGTCGGCACCACACTCAAACATGCTTGGAATGTCTTCACTAACCAAGACATTCGAGATAAATCGCGTCCCTATGCCGAACCCCGTTACGGATCAAGACCGGATCGTACAAGGTTTCGCATTCCTAATGAACGCTCGATTATCTCTTCAATTTATACTCGTTTGAGTATCGATATTGCATCCGTCGATATGCGTCACGTCCGGACGGATGATCAGAAGCGGTATATCGAAGACATTGATAGCGGTCTCAACAACTGCCTGACAATCGAAGCCAATATTGATCAAGCTGCTCGCGCATTTAGACAAGATGTCGCTATGACGCTGTTTGACAAAGGCGTCGCAGCGCTTGTTCCAGTCGATACGTCGATTAATCCAGAGACATCTGGTGGTTTCGATATTCTGACGCTTCGTGTTGGAGATGTTGTAACTTGGTATCCGAAACACGTGCGTCTGAGCGTTTACAACGAAGCTATTGGTCAGCGCGAAGAGATAACGCTGCATAAAACATCGGTGGCTATCATCGAGAATCCGTTGTTTGCCGTTATGAATGAGCCGAATTCGACTCTTCAGCGCCTTCTTCATAAGCTCAATCTATTGGATGCAGTTGATGAGGCATCAGCATCTGGAAAACTTGATCTCATTATCCAGCTCCCATATGTGATCAAATCTGAAGCTCGTAGGCAGCAGGCAGAACAACGTCGTGCTGATATCGAGTTTCAGCTTAAGGGTAGTCAGTATGGTATTGCGTATACTGATGGAACCGAGAAGATCACACAGTTGAATCGTCCGGCAGAGAATAATCTCCTCGCACAAGTCGAGTTCTTGACTGAGATGCTTTACGGTCAGCTCGGGTTGACAGAAGAGGTTATGAATGGTACGGCCGATGAGAAAGCGATGCTGAATTATTGGAACCGAACAGTTGAACCGGTTCTCAACGCTATGGTCGAAGGTATGAGACGTACGTTCTTGACTAAGACGGCTCGTACTCAAAGACAGACTATTCTGTTCTTCCGAGATCCGTTCCGGCTAGTTCCTGTCGATAACATTGCCGAGATTGCAGATAAATTTACTCGGAATGAGATTATGACGTCAAATGAGATGCGGCAAGTGGTCGGTCTGGCACCACATCCAGATCCAAAGGCCGATCAGTTGCTCAACAGCAACATGCCGCAGGGAAGTCCGACACCAACCGGGGTTACATCTGAAGAAATTACAGGTGTTGATCCTACCGTTAAGAAAGTGCTCACAAAGATGGGTTCTTCTAACGGGAATGGTTCCAATAGTCAGAACAGTTAACGTGCTGAAGATCCTAACTTAAGGAGGACCTTCAAAATGGGAGCAGAGATCAAGCCTGACTTCAGTGGCTACGCTACGAGGGCTGGTCTTAAATGCTCAGACGGCCGGACGATCATGCCGGATGCCTTCAAGCATCAGGATAAAGAAACAGTTCCGTTGGTCTGGCAGCATGGCCACAACGAGCCCAGCAATGTGCTCGGCTATGCGACGCTTGAGCATCGAGAAGACGGTGTGTACGCCTATGGATTCTTCAACGATACCGATTCGGCGAAGAATGCTAGGACGCTTGTCGAGCATGGCGATATCAAGTCGTTGTCTATTTACGCCAATCAGCTCACGGAAAAGTCGAAGCAAGTTCTTCACGGGTTCATTCGTGAACTCAGCCTGGTTTTGTCTGGCGCTAATCCCGGTGCCCTGATCGATAACATTACGTTGGCGCACGCCGATGGCGATATGGTTACGCTGGAAGATGAGGCCATTATTTATACCGGTTTGGAACTTACTCATGCCGATGGAGAGTCGACGGATTCAGCAGACGATACCGGAGACGAGCCGACGGTTCAAGATATCTATGATTCGATGTCCCCGGAACAGAAGGACGTCGTTCATTATATGATCGGGGCTGCTCTCGAGAACGCCGGAAAGACTCTCAAGCAGTCGGCCGATGACGATGATGAGAAGGAAACTTCCGACGAAAAGAAGGATGAGAAAGAAGAGTCGGAACTCGTCCACACTGGTGAAAATAATGAAGAGGAAGGACGGCGCATGACTCGTAATGTCTTCGAGCAGAAGGGCGAAGGCGAAAAGAAAGAGGGCCATGTCCTCACACACGATGCGATCAGTGGCATCGTAGCCGACGCTCAGAGAATGGGATCACTGAAGGAAGCCGTCGAAGCGTATGCACTCCAGCATGGCATCGACAATATCGAAATCCTCTTCCCGGATGCTCGTTCGGTCACGGATACTCCGGAGTTCGATCAACGGAGAGTCGAGTGGGTCTCCGGTGTCATCAACGGCACGAAGCATTCGCCGTTCTCGCGCATCAAGTCTCTGGTCGCGGACCTCACGTTCGACGAGGCTCGGGCCAAGGGCTACATCAAGGGAAATCTGAAGAAGGAAGAGTTCTTCGGAGTTTCCAGGCGTGTCACGACACCCACCACGGTCTACAAGAAGCAGAAGCTCGACCGCGATGACATCATCGACATCACCGATTTCGACGTGGTGGTGTGGCTCAAGAGCGAGATGCGCATGATGCTCGACGAAGAGCTCGCTCGTGCAGTTCTCATCGGTGACGGCCGCGATGTCGCCGACGAGGACAAGATCAAGGATCCGATGGGTGCCGCAGAGGGTGCGGGCATCCGTTCGATTCTGTACGACCACGATCTCTATGCGGCTACGGTCACTGTCGATGACTCGGCCGAGTCAACTGAGGTCGTCGACGCAATCATCTCGTCGATGCAGTATTACAAGGGTTCGGGCTCCCCCACTTTCTACACCACTCTGCCCACCCTGACGAATCTCATCCTCGCGCGTGATCAGTTCGGCCATCGTCTGTGGAAGACACCGGCCGAGCTCGCCTCCGAGATGGGCGTCTCGAGCATCGTCGTGGTCGAGGTCATGGAAGGCGAGACGGACCTCATCGGCATCATCGTCAACCTTCGGGACTACACGATCGGTGCCGACAAGGGCGGAGAGATCAACTTCTTCGACGACTTCGACATCGACTACAACCAGTACAAGTACCTCTACGAGACACGGCTCTCGGGTGCGCTCACGCGGATTCGCTCGGCCATGGTCATCAAGAGGGCTGCCGCTGGCGCCACGGCTGTGGTTCCCGAGAAGCCGGACTTCGATGGTACGACCGTCATCGTGAAGACGACTGCGGGCGTCACCTACAAGAACGAGGCAAACGGCAATACGCTCACCACAGGTTCTCCGGTCACACTGGCTGCAGGTGAGTCGATCCACGTCAAGGCCTATCCCGCGTCTGCTTCGGTCTACTTCGAGACGAATCTGGACGATGAGTGGACGTTTGAGAATACGGCTTAGGTCGGGTTCGCCATGGCAAGGTTTTACGGGCGTATCGGTTATGGTGAATCGGTAGAAACTGCGCCGGGTGTGCACAGCGATCTTATTACTGAGCGTTGGTATTACGGAGATGTTATTCGTAATGCGAGAAATCTGAAAGAGGGCGAAAGTCTTAATTTCGATCTCAGTGTTCAAAATTCGATCAGCATTGTCGCCGATGCATACGCCAATGATCACTTCTTTGCCATTCGTTACGTAGAATGGGCGGGGACTTTGTGGACAGTCTCCAGTGTCGAGGTGCAAAGTCCTCGCCTTCTACTAAGATTGGGGGAGGTGTACAATGGCCCCACGCCTGGAGCTGCACCAACTCCTTGAGACATTTACGCCGAACGTATACTTTCAGCCACCAACTAATATACAACTAAAATACCCATGTATTGTCTATCATCGCGATTTTGCGGATACAAAATTTGCAAATGACAAGCCATATGGCATCACGAAGCGCTATATGGTTATGATCATTGATCAAGATCCAGACAGCGATATTCCAAGTAAAGTGGCGGAAATGCCGATGAGTTTGTTTAATCGATTTTATACAGCTGATAATCTAAATCACGACGTGTATAACGTGTACTTCTAAGCGAAAGGATGAAAATGGTCGCTTTGACTTGGGACCAAGTCGGCGAGAGACTGTATGAAACCGGTGTAGATCACGGCGTTTTGTACCTTCCAGACGTATCGGGTGTGTACAACCTCGGTGTTGCTTGGAATGGTCTGACGACCGTCACCGAATCGCCGTCTGGTGCAGAACCGTCCGCGCAGTTCGCAGACAACATCAAGTATCTGAATCTCGTCTCGGCCGAAGAGTTCGGCGCAACGATCGAGGCGTTCACGTACCCGGAAGAGTTCGCACAGTGCGACGGTACTGCTCTTCCTTCTCCGGGTGTCGCTCTCGGTCAGCAGGGGCGCAAGACTTTCGGGCTGAGTTTCAGGACTCGAGTCGGCAACGATGTCGAGGGAACGGACTTCGGCTACAAGCTGCATCTCGTCTACGGCTGTCAGGCATCTCCGTCGGAAAAAGCGTATGCCACAATCAACGATTCGCCAGAGGCGATTGCGTTCAGCTGGGACATCACGACTACTCCGGTTCCGGTCACAGGCTACAAGCCTACTTCGCTGATCGTGGTCGACTCGACGGTGGTCGACGCTGCCGACCTCACGGCACTCGAGAACCTTCTGTACGGTGCCGCCGCGACAGAGCCTGCTCTTCCGACTCCGGATGCAGTCATCGCTCTGTTTGCTGGACCGTAATTTCTAGACAGGGGGCTGGAGAATGCTCACTATTGTTGTTCCGGGCATTGAAATGTTTGATGAACAGTCACAAGAATTTGTTACTCAGGGCGATGTGACTTTAGAGTTAGAGCATTCTCTGGTCTCACTGTCAAAATGGGAGTCAATTTACGAAAAGCCGTTTTTGGGTGCGGAGCAAAAAACGACGGAAGAAGTTCTTGGCTATATAAGAGCTATGGTGTTGACTCCTAATGTTCCAGAGGAACTTTTCTCCAAACTCTCTGAAGACAATATCACGGCTGTCAATGAGTACATCGATCTGAAGATGACAGCCACATGGTTCAGAGAGGGTCCGGGCGCTCCAAGTACTCGTGATGTCATCACGGCTGAGCTCATCTACTACTGGATGATTACATTTCAGATCCCATTTGAGTGTCAGTACTGGCATCTTAATCGGTTGTTCACACTAATCCGAGTGTGCAACATCAAACAAGCGAAGCCAAAGAAGATGAGTCGTAGTGAACAGGCTGCTCGGCAACGAGAACTCAATGCTCAACGCAGAGCACAACTGGGTACTAAGGGATAGAAAGGGGGTGACGTGACCGCTCTAGTTTGGGATAAGCCTAGTGAACGATTTTATCAGGCCGGTGTCGATCGAGGAGTCTTGTATTTGCATGATGGTCGAGTAGCGGTTTGGAACGGGCTTATCGCCGTCGAGGAATCTCCGAATTCTGAATTGAAATCGTTTTATCTCGATGGCGTAAAGTATTTGGAGAATTTGGCTCCGGGGGATTTTCAGGCAAAACTCAAAGCATACACTTATCCTGACGAATTTGACTCGGTCAACGGGATTGCCACTCCTGCCCCGGGTTTGTCATACTATGACCAACCGCCAAAAAGTTTCAATCTGTCCTATCGTACTCGAATCGGCAATGACATCGAGGGGCCAGATTACGGTTATCGGATTCATGTTCTCTACAACATTCTTGCGTCTCCAGATGGTCCAGCATTCAACACGTTCCAAGATTCTGGAGCTCAACCAGTCGAATTCTCGTGGTCTTTGAGTGGAACTCCACCGAAATTGTTGAAATTCAGACCGACAGTTCACGTTTCGATGGATTCGACAAAGACTCCGCCCGATATTTGGAAGATTCTGGAAGATACCTTGTATGGAACTGACACAAAGGATCCGGTTCTTCCACCGATCGAAGATATTGGGCAAATTTATGGATTCTTGGGTGCACTCATCATCGTTGATCATGGTGATGGTAGTTGGTCGGCTATCGATGAATCTGACGATTATATTTCGATGATTGATCCTACCACTTTCCAGATCGATGGTGCAGATGCCACATTCTTGGACGCTGTTACCTATCAGATCTCAACCACAGAAGCTGGTTAGGAGGTGACATGACTACAGTTACTGGTCTTACGGCCGCAAGAATGCTGGAAATCGAAGCAGCTTCTGTTGTTGCCGGTTCTGTGAATGCAGGCGGAGATCTGATTCTCACAAAGCATGACGGAACTACGATGAATGCGGGCCATGTAACGGGAGTGGCCGGACCTCCTGGACCACAAGGACCAGCTGGATTCAGCTCGATCCCAGGGGAACTTCGAATGTGGCCGGGAAGCGCTTTGCCCAATCCGGCTACTTACGGCAAATGGGTATGGGCGGATGGTGGGGTCTATGCCGTTGCGACATATCCCATCGCTGCCGGGAATATCGACGCTGCTTGGCGTACTTTCGGAGGAGCATCAGATCCTGGTGGAGGAAATTTCCGTGTACCGGATATTCGAGGCTTGACTCCCGTTGGTATGGATGCAATGCCTGGTGGAGCTCGTGCCAATCGTGTAACACGTTCGATTGCGATTACCATCGCCGGTAGAAGTGGTGAGGAGACGCACGTCATCACTATCGCTGAGATGGCGAACCACTCACACGTCCTTAACTGGAACGATCCTGGACATGATCACTGGATCGACGTGTTCGAGCACATGTATCAAGGGGGCTCGGATCAATCCACGCATGACTTTGGATCGACTCCGAACTACGAAAATGGCGCCCACGCAAAGGCGAATCAAACTGGAATCACGGCTAGTATCCAAAGTGCCGGTGGATCGAATGCCCACGAGAACATGCAACCCACGGTCTTCATTCCGTATATTGTCTGCTTGACTGGGTGAGTTTGATGGTAAGAATCGAACTTGCCGGAAGTTTAATTCGCCCTAAGCCGCTTGTATTCAGATACACCGCCAATGATACATTCTATCCGGGAAATTACACCTCTCTCGACTATACACATTACGATGTGATTTGTATTGGAGGAGGCGGTGGGCCGGGTGGAGGTATTACGGGTACTACAGGCACTCTTATTAGTATTCATGGTGGTGCTGGCGGTGGCGGAGGTTATCATCGTGTTCACGGATTGCTATCCGCTCTAGGATCAGCTTGTGCAGTTGTCGTTGGGCAAGGCGGTGCGGTAGGTACTCAACATGCGAGTAATCCAGCGGCAACTACAGATGGCGGTGACGGTGGAGCTTCCACGTTTGCCGGAACTGTATGTCAAGCCTCAGGAGGTAAGGGCGGTAAACGTGTTCAGTCTATATCTGGGGCTGCAATTGCTGATGGTGGAGAGGGTGGAGTGGGTAATCGTAATATTGCTGGTGGTGGCGCTGTGGGTGGCGTTAACCCGGGACCGGGAGTAACAGGAACACCAGGAGGTGATGGAACATTCTTCGGCGACGTTGGAAAAGGTGGCGGTGGAGGTGCTGGAGGATCTGCGGACTATAACGGAACGCTTCATTTCCTAGGTACAGCTGGTGGTCGTGGGTCATATAATCCATCCAATCTCTCTGTCTATGCTCCAGGAGATCTTCCAGACGCAGATTCTCAAGCTGGAAATCAGAAAATTTGGCCGGGCGGAGCTGGCGGAGCAAAGACATCCCCTCTAACTGGTTTGCCCACTTTGTATGGCGGCTCGCAGGGTATTTTTGCCGCAGGATTTGCGGGAGTTGTGATCATTCGCCTTACTGGAGAATAACATGATCACTATTACGCAAAGAGGCTCGTTCAACAATACTGAAAAATATCTTGCTCGGTTGTCAAAGTTGAAACTCGATGCGATCTTGAACAAATATGGGACGCTGGGTCAAAATGCTTTGTCCAATGCTACGCCTGCTGATTCCGGATTGGCTGCCGCATCGTGGTATTTCACTACTGTAGCGCGCCCCGGATATTACTCCATTCGCTGGCATAATAACGATGTCGAAAACGGTTTCCACGTAGCGGTCATGATCCAATACGGACATGGAACTGGTACGGGCGGATACGTACAAGGTCGAGATTATATTATGCCTGCGATTAGGCCCTTATTTGATCAAATCGCCGAAGAAGCATGGAGGGAGGTGACTAGGATCTAGTGGCAACTATCGACGATAAAGTCGTAGCAATGAGTTTCGAGTCGAGTAAGTTCGAATCTGGTGTCAACAAGACAATTAGTGCGATCGAGAAACTCAAAGCTGCACTTCATTTTCCGCAAGCAGGTAAAGGTTTGGACGATATTAATGCCGCCGCTAAGCGGGTAGATCTTGGTCACATTGCCCGAGGTGTCGACGGCGTTAAGAAGGCTCTCGAGACGTTGAGGCTGATCGGAATCGGTGTCATGGCACAGCTGGCTACTCAAGCAGTTCGTGCAGGCGCCAGATTTCTTTCAGCATTTACTCTAGATCCAGTCAAGGCGGGATTCTCAGAGTATACGACGAATCTGAATGCCGTCCAGACAATTCTGGCGAATACTCAAGCTTCCGGTGCCAAGCTCGCAGACGTCAATGCCGCTCTCAAGACGCTAAACGACTATTCGGACAAGACGATCTATAACTTCAGCCAGATGGCCAAGAATATCGGTACCTTCACGGCTGCCGGTGTTGATCTGGACACAGCAACGGCATCTATCAAGGGTATCGCTAACCTGGCCGCACTATCTGGCTCGAACGCAGAGCAAGCATCAACAGCGATGTACCAGTTGTCTCAGGCTATCTCGGCAGGTCGAGTCAGCTTGCAGGACTGGAACTCTGTGGTCAATGCGGGCATGGGTGGCACGGTTTTCCAGAGAGCTCTAGCGCAAACTGCCGAAGCAATGGGCACTCTGAAAGAGGGAACCGTCAAGCTCGTAGGTCCGATGAAGAACGTTCAGATTGCGGGAGAATCTTTCCGTCAATCGATCTCGGCTGGGCCGGGTAAGGATTCTTGGCTGACGTCGAAAGTCCTGACCTCAACACTTCAGCAGTTTACGGGAGACCTATCCGCTGCCGAGCTCAAAGCACAAGGCTTCAATGACGCTCAGATCAAGGCGATTCAGCAGACAGCCAAGACGGCTATGCACGCTGCGACTGAGGTCAAGACGCTGAGTGGTGTTCTCGATACAGCAAAGGAAACTGCTGGATCAGGATGGGCCGAGACTTGGCAGATCATATTCGGTGACTTCGGCGAGGCCAAGGCGCTTTTCACCGGGGTCTCGAATGCCGTGAACGGCTTCATCAAGTCGTCCGCAGATGCTCGTAACAGCGTTTTGCGGGATTGGAAAGCTCTTGGTGGGCGCACGGTCTTGATCGACGCGGTTCGAGTTGCTTTCCACAACCTGGGAATGATTGTTGCTCCAATCAAGGAAGCATTCCGGGATATTTTCCCAGCCACTACGGGACGAGATCTCTTCGATCTGACTCAGAAGCTCCATGATCTCGCTGAGGCGCTTAGGCCTAGTCCGCAAACTATCGACAATCTAAGGCGCACATTCGCAGGATTGTTTGCGCTTCTCGATATCGGTAAACAGGTTATTGGTGAGATATTTGGCTTGTTCGGGCGGCTCTTCAGCAAGATCTCGGACGGGAATGGGAATTTCCTTGGAATCACAGCTTCAATTGGGGATTTCCTGGTCAAAGTAGACGAGGCTTTGAAGAAGGGCGACGGACTTCACAACTTCTTCGAGGGACTCGGCGATATTCTCGAGAAGCCGATCGAATTGATTCAGCAGCTCGGCGACGCACTTGCAAATTTGTTTAGTGGATTTTCCTCCGGGGGAGTTGCTGGACAAATAGAAGGTGTAACCCGGTCGCTGTCTCCATTCCAAGTAGTTGTGGAAGCGATTTCCACAGCTTGGGGCAACTTCATCGACAAGCTCACCGGTGCAGATGCAGGGCCAGCGATCGAGGCGATCGTCAGCTTGATTCAGGGGCTCGGCGATGCTATCGGCCAGGCTGCCTCAAATATGAACTTCGATGCCATTCTGCAAGTCATTCGAACCGGCCTATTTGGCGGTATATTCTTGATGGTCAAGCAGTTCCTCGGTAAGGGCTCGCTCCTGGATCAGATCAGTAAGGGCTTTGCCGGGGGAATCATCGAGAATATCTCGGGTACGTTCAAGGCGCTCGAAGGCTCGATGGTAGCGCTTCAGAACAATATCAAAGCCAA
>Ga0126377_10002969_pt1 | contig 11883 bp, 8 predicted proteins | sample PanSoiMetPlot_22_FD_92647 | JGI IMG/M metagenome (GOLD analysis project Ga0126377, IMG submission 92647) | Tropical forest soil microbial communities from Panama - MetaG Plot_22 | ecosystem: Environmental > Terrestrial > Soil > Tropical forest > Bulk soil | place: Panama | collected 2016-02-17
CATCACCGTGCACACTAGCACGACGAGAATGAGACCGACCGCCGGGCCAAGCCGACTCACCCAGTCGTGGAGGAGCGTCCGCACTAACGATCGAAAGCTCGGGCGCGACTGAGGGTCGGCCGCTGCTAGTACCTGCTCGGTCGGAATCGGACGAGACTCGTGGAAAGATGTGAGAGCTGGGGACGCGCTGGTGTCCCAAGCGTTGCTGGTGTCATCCCGAGCGTTAGCGAGGGATCTGCTTTACTGCTCCAACAGCTTACCCGCTCACCCCGCATCAAACCAGATGACCGACCTCAAATGGGGTCAGGCTCGCGCAAATCCAGTAACTGAAGGGCACAGCGAGCGACGATGCGTGCCGCTTCCGATACTTCCGGCGGCACCTTTTCGCCGGCCAATCGAAAGATCTCCTGAGCGCCCGCCCGGCGAGAGCCGGGGCCCATCGGTTCTCCACCTTCTTCTTGCACAGCCTCCCACGTCCCGAGGAGCCAAGGCGGGCAGGCCGTCTGTGGGTTATTGCGTCGGTCGCGCGCCGTGAACCACTGCAGCCTTGGATGAAGCAACGCGCCGATCGCATCGACCGCTGCGACGCGGTCGTCAATAGCACGCGCCGAATCGCGCGCAACGGCAAGAAGCGCATTGTAGGTCCGTCGGTCCCGCACATCCGACGACATGCGTGTCAGTAGCAAGAGCATCAGTGTATCGGGTCGCGCGCCGCGCCATGCGAGAGCGACCGCCGCCGGGCCGCTCTCCGTGCACCCAATGAGTTCCCGGAACTCTGAGCTCGCGAGAACAGCAGTCGCATTTATGCGCAGCGCCGGACCGAACGTCGCAGCTGTGCGCCGGCACCAGCTCGCCTGCGTGTCGTTCCATCGTTCGAGCTTTGCCGAAAGGGTCATCAGCGAATCAGCGGCACGACCTACTGCTCCACCTTCCAGTGCGACGGCGCGCACTCGTGCGCGAATCGAGTCGCGCAGGATCGGCTCGATCGAGGTCGACACCCAAAATGCCGCGTTTTCGACGTGGCAGTGCAAATCCGGCGTCCACAGCGTGTCGAGCTGCGGAACTCGGCACACGTTCCTTGGGTCGAGATAGAGCGGCAGCACCGCGATCGCCGCGAGCCGCACCAGCGTAGGTGACCGTCGGTCCGACAATCTGCGTAACACGGCTTGGAGCGGACGCGCGCCACCAACCGATCGCGTCGCAACCCAGAGTGATGAGAGTTCCGCAGAGTCGGGCCGGGCTGTTCGCCAACGCTGAACGATCGAGTCGCTCGGCGTGCCGCGCTGAGCCTGCAGCTTGCCGGCAGCCGCGACCACCGCGAAGCATGCGAGAATACGAAAATGCATCATGGGCACACAGGCAGAAGGTCTGCTTCGAGAGCGAGCGGCAAGCCAGGCGCAAATCCAGGGACGGCCTGCTCCTTGAGATTGGCGATACCGCGGTGCGCCAAGACACTCCGGACCACGAACTCCGGCGTACGATCGCCGCCGCTGTCGGACGGTGCGCGCAGCCATGAGAAGAAATGCGCCGCGCCTATTTCGTCGAGCACGAGACCGAACGTGCCATCCGTGGCATATCGCGAACCTTGCGGCGAGAGCTCGCGCGCAAGCGCATGTGCGATGTGCGTCAGGTCCGTCGACGCGATTCCCTGCGCCGGCTCGCGCACTCGTACTCGCACGGCAACGGACCACGACTGCGCGCACGACATCGTCGCGAGACTCGGTCGCAGATCCGTGGCGGGAGGAAGAACGAGATGCGCGCGCTGCGGTACCCGCACCCCCGCGAAGCGGCCGGGCTCCCAGCGTTGGGCGGCTAGCGCCGCGCGAATCAGTGCTGCATCGCCGGCAGTCAGCGCGCCCTGGAGAACGGCCCGCGAGGCGTTCACTCGACCATCCCGTCCAACCACGAAGGAGAGAATAACCTCCTGCGCGTTCGGTGAGCGCGTGAGTGTTGCCGGGAGAAGCTCGCGCGGATATGCGGGGCACGTCACCTCGGTTTCACCGTGCACGCGCGTCGAGTCGACCGGCAAGAGTGGACGTCGCTCGACTTCGTCCAGCACCGCGCGCACGCTGTCAGCAAGGTGGGACCACACGTCTTCCGGGATTGGATGAGTGAGCCATCCGATCACCGCCGCGCATCCCCCGTACGACCCACCGGCTTCACGCGTGAATCCTCCTGGCGCACTCAGAGCGATACCGCGTTGATCGGGCGTCCCCTGTGAACCGAGCCACGAACGCACCATCGAGGGCGTGAATGCCTCGCGGATGCGCGGCTCTTCACGTTGATGCCAGAGTGAGTCGCCGCCGAGCAACCAGGTGTGATCGATCCGGCCGTCGCGGCGTGCGACGAAGCTCCGCCTCCTCATTCGCCCCGCCAGCTGCCACTCCGCGGCATCCGCTGAATCGGCGAACCAGATTTGCAAATGTGCCCATTGACGCACTTGTTGCGTGCCTATGCTGGCGGGTGCGAACAGCCAATCCGCCATCGTGGCCTTCGCTGCGCGCTCAGCAGCGAGCGGCAGCGCGCGATCCCAGACCAGCGTGGTCGAGTCGACACGTCCCGCTTCGGTGATCACGAAACGCGCGAGCGTCTCCCATCGGTCGGCGGGACGTTTGCCCATCGTCGGCGACCAGGCCGGCATGTACACGCGCCGCTGCGACGCTTCGCATGGAACCTCGGACGCGAAGAACAGACCATCACCTCGCGCGCTCGGTGTAGGGCTCAACGATGATGCAACGCGGGCCGCTTCAGTCATCGCGTCGACGAGCAGGCGAACCTCGCCGCGCGATGCCGAACTGCCTAGGCTGTAGTGACAGCTCGACGCCACCAGATCATAGGTCACATGGGTTGAATCGCGAACAATCCTGAACGCGATCGACCCGCCAGCACCAATAAGCCGCGGCACCGAAGTCCTCGCAGCGCGGTTCGCCGTATCGGTGAGTGCGCGTCGTGTGGCTTCGACCCATCTCTGAGCGGCGTCCGGTGTGAATAGCGCTGCGACGGCGGAGGACTCGTCACTACGCCGCGGACGCGCACTGCCGGTCGGGCTGCGCCACTCTACCCATCCGTCTCGAGTGGCGCGCACTTCGCCAATCGTCGTGAACCACGCCTGCGGCCCCGGCACCTGCGCGCCGACCAAAACCGGTGTAAAGGCCCACACGACGATGAATCGTTTCATACCAGAGTATGCGATTCGACTGAGGGTCGAGGGTCGAGGGTCGAGGGTCGAAGGGTGACGGTCGAGGGTTGAGAATACCCTAAACACTATCCCCTAATCCTGCCCTCTAACCTAAATTCTTCCTATGATGATGAGCGGCACGACCAGCCACTCGAGCCACGCGACGACGCCCCAAAACGCGAACGCAACGCGATCCCCAAAACGTGGGAGCCCCCCTCCTGGATCGACGCGCAAGAGCGCTCTGACCTCGTCCACCGACATCGCCGCAAGCAACACCGCATCACGACCGATGTGATAAATGCTCCCCGAATGACGGCCGCGGACGAACGCCGTGAACACCTCGCGCGGCCGGACGATCAATCCTAACGCGAACAAGCTCAAGTTGAGCAACCACGCAATCGCAACACGCCCGCACCCAGCACCGACTTCGAATGCAGCGATCGACATCTCGCCGTCGCTAAAGGTCGTGTTGTAACCCGTCACGACGTGGTTGATGTCATGCCAGATGACGGCGCGTCGCCGCGACGGCGGATTCGGGAGGCGGACCTTCAACCAGCCGATCCGGACAACAAACCACGGATTGGACGCGCCGCCGTCAGACGGAAGACCGTGCGCCGCGTAGTGATGCGCAAGGGCCTCGGACATTGATGGGGTCTGCATTGGCAACGCCATGGAAGACGCTCGCGGCAGTTCGACTTCTCAATTCTAGAACCGAAATCCCTGGGCGTCGAATCGCATTCCATGATGGACGACGGGAGTGCTCTAGCGAGGCCTCGGCAGACGTCCCCGCGGTAGCGACGCGGCGGAAAACCCGATGCTGATCGCAGCCGTTCCAAACACGTGTGACGAAGGACCAACTTGCTCGCCGTAGCTGGTGTGCTCCGCGCGAGCCCACACGAGCGCGGTCGACGGCGTGAACGTGAAGCTGCCCGCTCCGAACTGAACGCCGACGCCTTGCGTGATTGCGGTGAGAGAGCCGGGGTTCTCTCCATTCGATGAGTTGCCAGTCAGATACACGACGCCAGGATTCCACAACACACGCGCCGACGCTGAGAGCGGGATGTCGACACGACCGTAGAGTTCATGCATGGCCCATCCGGTTGGAATGCCGGCGCGTGCGCCGATGCCAAACGGAATCTTTCCCTGTCCCAATTGCGCGTAGCCCTCGAGATAGGGAAACGTCCCATTCAGCCCAGCGCCGATGGTGAATGGCACATCGGCGCTCGCCCCCACACCGTACGCGATGGCGACATCGCCGCTCGCGATGGGACGGTCGCAGTTCTGCGTGCAATCGAGGGTGAAGAACCACGCCGCGTCGTCGCCTGGACGACCGGCGAGCGATGCCTGCGTGGTGAAGGCCAGTCCGGGCATGACCTCAGCTGAACGTACCGTCGCAAACGAAGCGCAGCCTGCGCCGACACACAGCGGAAGGAATCGAGCCGCGATGAGCATCCGATTCATGGGCGCTCCCGTATCTCCATCGGGTCAAGTACCCGAGCCGGCTCGGCAAGTTTCGGACTCCTTGCTCCAACAGCTTACCCGCTCGCACCCAATACCATCACACGCGCCGCGGAACAGGCAGTCCAACGCCGATCTCGGTCCGCCTCAGACGGTGGTACAGACCCACCGTGAGAATCCGATTCAATTCGTGGATGTCCCAGATCCACGCGAACAAATACAGTGGCACGAGTGTCACGGCGAAGAGAGCTGGCCACAGCCGCGTGTACGCGAGATGCATCACCGCAATGATCTTGTAGTAGAGAAAAGTTTGCGCGACGAAAACCGCGAGCGAGCATCGCCCGACTCGGGCCGCAGCAGTGAACGCCGCATTCGCCCACTGGCGACGAGCGCAAACGAGCATCAGCCATAGAAGGCCGAGCCCAGGCCCGCCAAAGAAAAGCAGGTATGGAGGACTCGGCGGCCACTTCGAGATCCCCGCGAAGAGGTGGTGCGGCTCTGAGCCTCCAGCTTGTGCCGGGTTCATCAGATGGACGCGCCATCCCACGAGGCGCCATGCGAGCCCCAGCGCAAACGCGCTGGCCGCAGCTATGAGAAGGAGTTGCTCCGGTTCTTTCTGTTCGCCTTCGCGCAAATGCGCGCCAAGGACCTCGCCGAGCGCCGTGCAGACGAGGTACACGCTCGCCCATGGAACGAGCGGCCAGGAATACGGGAAGTACTGATACAAATGGCTGCCGAAGAGGATCTCCTTCAGGCCAACGTCAAAACGGTCCAGCGGATGCCACGCGATGATGACGGTCCACGCAAACGCGAGCGCGGTGACGCCGGCGGTCACTCGCATTCGAATCGATACGCGCGGGACCAACCACAGAGCGACGAGGATCGAAACGGCGATCGCGTCGGTGATGAATGTCGGCCCGAACCAGCGAAGGGGCCGTTGCAGGAGATGCGTCGGCGACATCCAGGCAACCATCAGCACTGCGTGCCCGACCACGTGCGTCGGCGCTTGCTCAGCAGCGTCGAGAGCGGCGGTCATGTTCAACCTCGATCGAACGAACAAGGTGGCCTTTCCCCTGCGGGCCTCGGCCACCAAGACTCCTATTCTTCGATCGGAGTAACCGCCGAACGCGCTAAGATGTTCGAGAGCCGCGTTCCACACGCGGTCTCGCAATCGATCAACCGACAGCGAGACCGCGGTTCGCACTCACACCATTTTCGGCACGACGAATGGCTTGCGGTATTCTCTCGTCAGCAGCTTATTGGCCCGCTCGGCATCCGGTCCGGTCATCCGCTCCGCCTTCGCGTCGACCAACAATGGCACGCCGAGCGTGAGCGGCGTCTTGCCGAGATCCACGTTGTTCGCCTTGAGATGCTCCATCATTCGCCCGTTCGCTTCGCTGAGCATCGCGCTGGACTTGATCCTGTCCGTCAGCGCCTCCGGCGGCTGTCCCTTGCCCAACTCATGCGAGATGTTGCCGAGGTGACAGAGCGAGCTCGATACGTGCCCCTCTTCGATCGGGCCATAGAGGTCAGCGGTTTTGCGGCTGCGCACGACCTCGATGAAGTTCTCCATGTGGCGGTCGCGCCCCTTGAACTCCTTGATGACTTTGCCGCTCTTGTCGACCGCGGTCGCCTCGGTGTACGTCTTGATGACCATGCTGCCGCCTTCGCACTCGATCACGTTGCCGATGCTCACGCCGTGATAGTTGTCCATGCCGGCGGTGTCGACGTTCGCGCGCGGATCGGCGCCCGACCCCGTCAGACCCGCCTTCGACGGCAATCCCCGCACCTCGAAGATCAACGGTGCCGTTTCGTATTCGTGAATGACAATTTGCGTATTGGGCGTCTGGCCGTCGTCCACGTACCCGAGTCGCCCGCCGATGCTCAGCGTCCGCTTCGGCAGCCCTGGGACGCCGAGGAACCAGCGCGCGACGTCCATCTGGTGAATGCCTTGATTGCCGACGTCGCCGTTGCCGTACAGTTTGATCCAGTGCCAGTCATAGTGCACGGGACCGTTTTTGGTGTTTCGATGCGGCGCGACGAGCGGCGCCGGCCCGGTCCACAGATCGTAGTTGATCGACGCCGGCACCTTCTGGTCGGCACCGCACAGACCGATGCTGTCGCGACGCTTGTAGCAGAAGCCGCGTGACGCGATGATCTTGCCGAGGTTGCCGGCATGCACCCATTCAACGGCCTCGCGCAATCCTTCACCCGAGCGAATCTGCGTTCCCGCCTGAATGACTCGCTTGTATTTCCCCGCCGCCGCCACGAGCTGGCGCCCTTCCCAGATGTTGTGGCAGGTCGGCTTTTCGAGATAGACGTCCTTCCCGGCTTGCATCGCCCAAATGCCGGCGAGCGAGTGCCAGTGGTTCGGTGTGGCGACGGTCACGGCGTCGACGTCCGGCGACGCGAACACCTCGCGCATGTCGACGTAGGTCTTGACGTTGCCCCCGTTTACCTCGGCCTTCACCTTCTCGAGGAGCGAGCTGTCCGGATCGCAGATCGCGACCACGCGCACGCCGGGGATCTTGGCAAGGCTGGACAGGTGGTTTTTCCCGCGGCCATTGAGGCCGATGACGGCGACTCGGATGTCGGCCGCCGATCCCAGGATCTGCCCCCACGAACGCGCTGGAAGTGCGGTACCGGCGGCGATTAGCGCCGTTGATTTGATGAAACTTCGGCGATCGATGGTTGTCATGTTCCGCGTTGGGTCGAATTTGTTCAGATTAAGAACGAATTCCTCGAGCGAAATCATGCGACCACTTTTTCGGATGGGCAAGCACCAGTTTCACGAACCCCGGCGGCCAGGTCGGCCCACAGCCGAGCGCGCCCGTCGCTTTGCATTACTACTGCTGTTTTCGGGGGTCGGGGTCGCGCTGGGCTGCCGTGACAGGCTTCCGAAAGGGTCGGCCGTAACCCCCGTGTACTCCCCGAAGGAAGCCCTCGAGCGATTTCGCCTCGTCGACGGCTACCATATGGAGCTGGTCGCCTCGGAGCCGATCGTGCAGGATCCCATTGCCATCGACTTCGACGCCGACGGTCGCATGTACGTCGTGGAGATGCGCGGATTCATGCCGAACGTGCAGGGCATCGGCGAGGATCGCCCGGTCGGCCGCATCGTGGTCGCCGAGGATACGGACGGCGACGGCAAAATGGACAAGTCGACGGTCTTCGCCGACAGCCTCGTGCTGCCGCGAGCCGTGAAGGTGCTCGAGCACGGTGTCCTCGTCGGCGCACCGCCGAACCTCTGGCTGATGCGCGACACCACCGGAGACCTCAGGGCCGACACGCGCGAGTTGATTCGCGACGATTTCGGCGATCCGAAGGGCAATCCGGAGCACAACGCGAACGGCTTGTTCTGGGGCATCGACAACTGGATCCACACAGCGAACTATCCCGGACAATTTCGGGTCGGCACCGATGGAAAAATCGTGTTTCGGAAGACCGCGGATGAGGGCCAATGGGGCGTCGCAGCCGACGACTACGGACGCCTCTACCGCAACAGCAACGAGGACCCGCTGCGCGCGGACCTCATCGCGTCACACTATGAGGAGCGCAACCCCGCCCTGCCCTCGCTTCGCGGCGTCTATGAGCGATTGACCGCCAACATCGCCGTCTGGCCCGATCACAAGACGCCGGCGATCAACCGCGGCTATCGCGAGATCACGATGCGCAAGGACAGCTCGCTCGCGCACTACACGTCTGCGGGGTCACCAACGCCATACGTCGGTGATCGGCTGCCCGCGGAGCTCAAGGGCAGCGTGTTCGTCACCGAATCGGCGGGCAATCTCGTGGGTCGACTCATCGTGAGCGAACAGGACGCGGGCTTCCCCACCGCGCGCACAGCCTACGACCATAAGGAATTTCTAACGTCCACCGACCAGCGTTTTCGGCCGGTGAATCTCGCCAACGCGCCGGACGGCACGCTGTACGTCGTCGACATGTACCGCGGCATCGTTCAGCACCGCGTGTTCATCACGGGCTACCTCGAGCAGAAAATCCGCGAACGCGGCATGGAGCAGCCGATCGGGCTCGGTCGCATCTGGCGCATCGCGCACACGTCGACAACCCGCGGCGAACGTCCGCAGCTCTCGGCGAAACGTCCGTCCGAGCTCGTGCCGTATCTCGCGCATCCGAGCGCATGGTGGCGACTCACGGCACAGCGTTTGTTGGTCGAGCGTCGCGATTCGTCCGTCGCGCCGGCATTGCGCACCATGGCTCGCACACACGCCGACGATCGCGCACGCCTTCACGCCCTGTGGACGCTCGACGGACTCGGCGCCGCCGACCCCACGCTTCTCACCGCAGCGCTCGGCGACAGCTCACCGCATGTACGCGCCGCCGCGATTCGCATCGCCGAGCCGATCCTCGCGCGGGGCGATGCAGCGTTTCAGACCGCGGCGATGCGCTTGATCGGCGACCCGGATCCGGCAGTGCGCCGGCAACTCGCAGCATCGATCGGCGAGCTTCCGCCGGCTACTCGGGCGAACGCACTGCTCATTGTCGCCGAGCGTAATGGAGACGACCCGATCGTCGCCGACCTTGTCGTGAGCGGGCTTTCCGGACGAGAGCTGCCCTTCCTCGAACGTGTGCTCGCGTCGCGCGACGAGGACGCCGATCGGTTGGGGGCGACGGTGCGGTCGCTAGCGCGCGCGGTCGTGACGTCGGGCGATCCCGCGGGACTGCAGCGTTTGCTCAAACTCGCCGGCGAGACGTCGCGGCCGCGTTGGCAGCGTCTGGCATTGCTCGACGGCGCCGGGCGGCCCGAGGGACAACGGGGCGGAGTCGTCATCAAGCTGGGTGCGAAGCCCGGCGCCCTGCTCGCAATGACGACGAGCGCCGACACAGCACTGCGGACGAAAGCATTGCACGTTGCCGAATCGGTGACGTGGCCCGGCAAGCCGGTCACCACACCGCCAGTAAAGCCGCTCACCGCGGAGGAGGCGGCTCGTTTCGCCGTCGGCGAACGGCAATATGCGGCGACGTGCTCGGCTTGCCATCAGCCGACCGGCACTGGTCTTCCCGGCGTCGCGAAGCCGTTAGTGGGATCAGCCCTGGCGCTCGGGCCGCCGGAGCGCGTCATTCGCATTCTCTTACACGGCAAAGAAGGCGCGATGCTCATGCCGCCTCTTGGCAAGACGTTGACCGACGATCAGATCGCCGCGGTGCTCACCTATGTGCGACGCTCCTGGGGCAACGCTGCTTCACCGATCGACGCCGCGGCGGTGAAAGAGATTCGTGGCAATACGGCGGACCGCAACAAGCCGTGGACGGAAGACGAGCTGCAGCGCGTGAGACGATGACAACGACACCAACTGGAGCAGAGACATGGATCGACTGACGCGGCGTGATATGATGAAGACGTCGGCGGGTGTCGTCGCGGGACTGGCCGCGGCGTCGATTCTGCCCACGGAGCTCTCGGCCGCCGTGCACACGCCGCGGCGCGGAAAAGTTGCGGCGCGCCTTCGCTTCGGCGTCATCGGTATCAACCACGCACATATCAACAGCCAAGTCGACGCGACAGTGAGAGGGGGCGGCGAGCTCGTGTCGTTCTTCGCCAAGGAGCCCGATCTCCGCGCCGCCTTCTCCAAGCGTTATCCGGCGGCGAAGGTCGCCAAGGACGAGCGCGAGATTCTAGAAGACAACTCCTTGCAGCTCGTCGTCTCGGCAGCGATTCCCGTCGAGCGCGCGCCGCTGGGCATTCGCGTCATGCAGCACGGCAAGGACTACATGTCGGACAAGCCGGGGATCACGCGGCTGGATCAACTGGCCGAAGTGCGACGCGTGCAGGCGGCGACGAAGCGCATCTACTCGATCATGTACAGCGAGCGTTTCGAGGTCGGCGCGGCGGTCAAGGCGGGTGAGCTCGTGAAAGCAGGAGCAATCGGGAAGGTCATCCAGACCGTGGGACTCGGACCACACCGAATCAATCCACCCGACCGTCCGGAATGGTTCTGGGATACGGCGAACTACGGCGGCATTCTCGCGGACATCGCGTCGCATCAGTTCGATCAGTTCTTGTATTTCACGGGCTCCACAACGGGGGAAGTCGTCGCGTCGCAGGTGCGCAACGTGAATCATCCCGAGCATCCGAATTTCGAGGATTTCGGCGAAGTGATGCTTCGCGGGAACGGCGGCAGCGGGTACATTCGCGTCGATTGGTTCACGCCCAAGGGCTTGCCGGTGTGGGGCGACGGCCGTCTGACGATCCTCGGGACCGAGGGCTACATCGAGCTGCGGAAGTATGTCGACATCGGCGGCGCCAACCCTGGCGGCGAGAATCTTTTTCTCGTCGACCAGAAGGGCGTATCACGCATCGACTGCAAGAATGTCGAGAAGCCATACGGACGTCAGCTGATCGACGACATCCTGAATCGGACCGAGACGGCGATGACGCAGCAGCACTGCTTCTTGGCGACGGAGCTGGCGCTTCGGGCGCAGGAGCAAGCGAAGCGCCTCCCCGCGTAGGGGCGAGGGGCGAGGGCGAGTATTCTTTGTGGGACAACGTCCGAAAACCGGTCGGGCAACGGTGTTGAACGGAGCGACCAAAACGGAACGGCAACGGAAAGAGCGTGTGCGTGATGCCACGCTGTTAAAGATCACTGGCTTCTGGTTTTGTATTCTCATTTGAGGAAGAGAGAGCTAGCGCAGCAGATCTTCAACCGTCAAGCGAAAAGTCGAGCCACCGGCCCGCCGGCGATACAGCAGCAGATGCGTTTCCGCGGTTTCCGTTGCCATTCCGTTTCGGTTGCTCAGTTCACTTCCGTTGCCCAACCGGTCTTCGGCCGACGAGCGACCCTCATTGAAGCGGGCGACGCGTGCCGGGTGTAATGCGCCACCGCACCTTTCCCGCAAGGGGATCGGACAGCAGTCGGCCGTTCTCCACGCGCAGCGTCTGCACATCGCCACCTGGGGTCGTGAACGTCCCTGTCGCGACCGCGCGATCGGTGCTGAAGACGCGTAGCTCGACGTCGTTCCAGTTCATCATCGACGTGCTCTGCGACACCGCGAGATGCGGCAGCACCGTGTGGTTCTTCACCAGCAAAACGATTGGAATCGTTCCGGCCGCGATCTCGTGCCACCGGGCACCCTCGTATACTTTACCAGTTTGATAATCGATCCACGAACCTGGTGGCAGATACACCTTCCGGCTCGCGGCTTCCTCGAACATCGGCGCGACGAGCAGGCTCGAGCCGAACATGTATTCGTCCTCGACCAGCCACGACGTCGGATCGTCCGGATGCTCG
>Ga0126377_10002970_pt1 | contig 11882 bp, 12 predicted proteins | sample PanSoiMetPlot_22_FD_92647 | JGI IMG/M metagenome (GOLD analysis project Ga0126377, IMG submission 92647) | Tropical forest soil microbial communities from Panama - MetaG Plot_22 | ecosystem: Environmental > Terrestrial > Soil > Tropical forest > Bulk soil | place: Panama | collected 2016-02-17
GACCCTGGCTCGGATCGCGCCACGACGTACGACAACGGCCAACTCGCTGCGCCGGGTCCGAGCCGATGCCGCGCTGTCGTACGCCCGGACCTGCTACGACCACCTGGCCGGGACCGTCGGAGTGGCGCTGCTGGACGCCCTGGTCGGGGCCGATCGACTGGCCTGGGAGGACAGCTCACTGCGGTTCGGGTCCGACGGCGACGGCTGGCTGACCGCGCTCGACATCGACGCCGACCGGCTTCGGTCGGGCCGGCGGCCGGTGCTGCGGCCGTGCATCGACTGGACGACCCGGCGGCCGCACTTGGCCGGAGCGCTCGGCGCGGCGGTGACCGATCATGCGCTGGAGCGCGGCTGGGTGGCTCGCCGGAGGCGAGGGCATCGGGCGCTCCGGGTCACCGCGGAGGGCCGGGACGCCTTCCGCGACCACCTCGGCTGCACCCTGCCACCGCCGCCGACCGCCTGACCGCGGCCACTGGCGGTAGCCAAATCGCGAAACACGCCGGCGTGTCTCGCGATTTGCCTACCCTCAGGGGGCGGTGGGTACGAGTTGGGGCTCAAGGGCGCGGCGTTCGGCGGCGCTGAGCGGGCGGGCGTGGCCGGTGCGGCGGTCGAAGCCGACGGCGATCGCCCGCGACGTCGCGTAGATCCCCGCCTCGTCGCATACGGCCGCCTGCAGCTCGAACGACGACCGCCCGATCCGGGTCACCCAGGTCCGCACCCACACCGGTTCGGTCTGGAACTCCAGCGGCCGCCGGTAGTCCACGTCGACCCGCGCCACGACGAAGCTGCCGAGGTCGGCCGCGTCCTCGGACTCCAGCGCCTCGCGTACGAACTGGATCCGGGCCTCCTGGAAGTACTCCACGTACTTCACGTTGTTGACGTGGCCGTAGGAGTCGATGTCGCTCCAGCGGACCCGGCAGGAGTACGCATGACCCGGAGGTCCGTCGGCCAGCAGCCGCTCGGCCCGGATCGACGGCGCCGGCTCCAACATGGCCGGCTCCACGTAGCGCTGCAGCGCCACTCGCTCGCGCTCGCCGATCCGGCGCGGGCGATGGCTCGCGAACGAGAACGGCGCCAGCATCGACGAGGCCCGCACGTAGACCTGCCGGTCGCCGTTCGGTCCCTCCGGATCGAGGATCTCGTAGCCGAGCCGGAACGACGCGGCGCGCACCTGCTCGCACCAGCCCTCGACCCGTACTGGCCGATCGCGATAGACCAGCGGCCGCAGGAACTCCAGCTCGTGCCGCACGACGACCACGCCCTCGGCGAGATCGGCCGCCTCCGGACCGGGGGCGTGGATGCGCAGCATGTCGACCCGGAGCTCTTGCAGGTAGTCGACGTAGACGACGTTGTTCACGTGGCCGAGCGAGTCCATGTCGGCCCAGCGCAGCGGGCAGTCGTAGACGTGGCGCACCCGCCGATCCTCCCAGACCCGGCCCGCGACACCGTGGGGCGTCCGTATGCGACACTGCCGTCCGATCCCGACGTATGAGGAGGGGCACCGTGACCCAGCACAGCTCGGACGCTGACGCACCCCGGCGCATCGCCATCGTGACCGGAGGCGCTCGTGGCATCGGCGCCGCCATCTCCCGCCGGCTCGCCTACGACGGGATGTCGGTGGCGGTGCTGGACCTCGACGAGGCGTCCTGTGCCGACACGGTCAACGGCATCACCGGCGCAGGAGGCACCGCGATCGCGGTCGGCGCGGACGTGTCGCAGTCGGAGCAAGTCCTGGCAGCGGTACGCCGGGTCGCCGACACCATCGGCCCGCCGACCGTACTCGTCAATAACGCCGGCATCATCCGCGACAACCTGCTGTTCAAGATGACCGACGACGACTGGGACGCGGTTATGAGCGTCCACCTGCGCGGCGCCTTCCTGATGAGCCGCGCGGCCCAGGCGCACATGGTGGAAGCCGGCTGGGGACGCATCGTCAACCTGTCGAGCACGTCGGCGCTCGGCAACCGCGGCCAGGTCAACTACGCCGCCGCCAAGGCCGGCATGCAGGGCTTCACCAAGACGCTGGCCATCGAGCTCGGCAGGTTCGGCGTCACCGCCAACGCGGTCGCGCCCGGCACGATCGAGACCGACATGACGGCGGCGACGGCAGCCCGGATCGGCGTCGACTTCAACGACTTCAAGGCGGCCGCGGCCCAGCAGATCCCGGTCGGCCGCGTCGGGCAGCCCGACGACATCGCGCACACGGTGTCGTTCCTCGTCAGCGAGGGCGCCGGCTTCGTGTCGGGTCAGGTGATCTACGTGGCGGGAGGTCCGCGTGACTGACGACGGGACCGGCAGCGGCGGCGGCAAGCGAATCTTCCAGGGCGTCGCCGCGCTGGCGGCCGCCGAGGGCGAGCACCTCGGCCACAGCGGCTGGCGGCAGATCACCCAGGCCCAGATCGACGGGTTCGCCGACGCCACCGGCGATCACCAGTGGATCCACGTCGACGTCGAGCGGGCTGCTGACGGGCCGTTCGGCGGCACCGTCGCGCACGGCTACCTGACCCTGTCGATGGTGCCGACGCTCGGGCAGGAGGTGTTCGGCGTCGAGGGCATCACGATGGCGATCAACTATGGCCTCGAGCGGGTACGGTTCCCCGCGCCGGTGCCTGTTGGGTCCCGCGTACGCGCCGGTATCGAGATCCGCGAGGTCACCGAGACCGCCCAGGGCGTACGCGTCGGCTACCGCTACACGATCGAGCTCGAAGGCTCCGACAAGCCGGCCTGCGTCGCCGAGACCCTCGTCCTCTACATCCCCTGACCCGGTCGCGATGACCGGAGACGACACAGCGCCGCGACTGCGCCACGCCGCCCGCGCCTTGCTGCTTGACCCTGACGAGCGCGTCCTGCTCCTGCGGGCGATGGTGGACGACGAGACCTCGGTCTGGATCGCGCCAGGCGGCGGCATCGAAGCCGGCGAGTCGCCGCTCGACGCGCTCCATCGAGAGCTGATCGAGGAGGTCGGGCTCCGGTTCACCGGCGTGCCGCCGCACGTGTGGCGTCAGCGCCACGTGGATCCCGGCCACATCGAGGGCTATGACGGTGTCGTGAACGACTACTTCCTCGTGCCGACCGAGCACTTCGCGCCACACGGCACGATGACGCCCGAGCAATTGCGGGCCGAGCTCGTGTACGGCCATCGCTGGTGGGCACTCGACGAGATCCGGTCGTACGCCGGGTCCGACCTGTTCGGCCCGCGCCGACTCGGCGAGCTCCTCACCACACTGCTGCGTGACGGCCCGCCCCCGACGCCGATCCCGATCGGGCTCTAGGACAGCCGCTCGAGGACCATCGCCATGCCCTGGCCGCCGCCAACGCACATCGTCTCGAGGCCGAGCTGCTTGTCGTGGTGGGCCAGCGAGTTGATCAGGGTCGAGGTGATCCGGGCGCCGGTCATGCCGAACGGGTGGCCGACCGCTATCGCGCCGCCGTTGACGTTGAGCTTGTCGATGTCGATGCCGAGGTCGCGATAGGACGGGATCACCTGGGCCGCGAACGCTTCGTTGATCTCGACCAGGTCGATGTCGTCGATGGTCATGCCGGCACGGGCCAGTGCTTGCTGCGACGCGCCCACCGGTCCGAGGCCCATGATCTCCGGCGATAGTGCCGTGACGCCGGTCGAGACGATCCGGGCCAGCGGCGTGATGCCGAGCTCGGCCGCCTTGCTGTCACTCATGACAACCACCGCGGCCGCCCCGTCGTTGAGAGGGCAACAGTTGCCCGCGGTGATCCTGCCGTCGGGACGGAAGACCGGCTTGAGCTCGGCGACCTTCTCGAGAGTGACGCCTGGCCGCGGACCGTCGTCGGCCGCCAGCTGGGTGCCGTCCGGCAGCGTGATCGGGGTGATGTCCTTGGCCCAGAAGCCGTCGGCGATCGCCTTCTCGGCGAGGTTCTGGCTGCGTACGCCGAACTCGTCCTGGTCGGCCCGAGTGACGCCCTTGAGCTGGGCCAGATTCTCGGCTGTCTGGCCCATCGCGAGGTAGATGTCCGGCACGTCGCCAGCGGACCGCGGGTCCTCCCAGATCTCCGCGCCGCCCTCGGCCCGTCGCACCGACCGCTCCTCGGCGGCGGCGAAGAGCGGGTTGTGGGTGTCGGGCCAGGTGTCGCTGTTGCCCTTGACGTAGCGGCTCACGGTCTCGACGCCGGCTGAGACGAAGACGTCGCCCTCGCCGGCCTTGATCGCGTGGAACGCCATCCGGGTGGTCTGGAGGCTCGACGAGCAGTAGCGGGTCAGCGTCGTGCCGGGAAGGTGGTCATAGCCGAGCAGCACCGCCACGACGCGCGCCATGTTGAATCCCTGCTCGCCGCCCGGCAGACCGCATCCGAGCATCAGGTCGTCGATCTCGGCCGGGTCCAGCTCTGGGACCTTGTCGAGCGCCGCGCGCACCATCTGGACGGTCAGGTCGTCCGGACGCATCTCGGTGAGCGAGCCCTTTCGAGCCCGTCCGATCGGCGAACGAGCGGTGGCGACGATGACGGCTTCTGGCATGTGTGACCTCTCTACGGACGTGGCCTCACGGTACCTCGGGGCCGCCGTCGGAGAGTGCGTCGTTGCTCACGACGGCGTACTCGAAAGACAACAGCGCCATGCGACGTCAGGGCGTCGCATGGCGCTGAATGCGGGTGGCTCAGGCGTCGGCCGACTCGGCTTCCTTCTGCAGCACGGCCTCGACCTGCAGGTGGATGGTCACCTCGTCGCCGATGACGAACCGGTCGCCGTCGAACGGGATGTTGAAGTCGACGCCGAACTCCTTGCGGCTGATCTTGCCCTTCGCCTCGAAACCGACGCGGGTGCCGCCCCACGGGTCCGGCCCGACGCCGAGGAACTCGAGCTCGAGCTCGATCGGCCCGGTCACGTCCTTGACGGTGAGCTCGCCGGTCACGACGTAGTCGTCGCCGTCGGCACGCAGTCCGGTCGACCGGAAGCGCATCACCGGGTTCTCCTCGACCTCGAAGAAGTCGCTCGAGCGGAGGTGGTCGTCACGCTGCGGCGTACCGGTGTTCACCGAGTCGAGCTCGATCGTGGCGGAGGCGCCCGACTCGAGGGGGTTCTCGGAGATCACGATCTCGCCCTCGAACTTCTCGAACTTGCCCCGGACCTTGCTCACGAGGTGCCGTACGGTGAAACCGATGTCGGTGTGCGAGGGGTCGATGGCCCAGGTGCCTGGCACCAGGCCCTCAAGCTGCGTCATGGTCTAGCTCCTTGTTGGTTGAGTGTTCAACTAACACATCTCAACGCTGACACACATTGATTTAATCCTCAACTAGCTGGCAGGTAGAATCTCATCATGACCAGTCAGATTTCGACACGCTCGGCCCCGACGGCCGACGTGGACGACTGCTTCCCCGGGGAGGCAGGCACGAACTGGCTGGATGCTGACCAGCAACGCGCCTGGCGCTCCTACATCATCGGCACCACCCGGCTGCTCGAGCGCCTCGACCGCGAGCTCCGCGAGGCCCATGGCATCTCGCTCCCGGAGTACGAAGTGCTCGTTCGCCTGTCCGAGGCGGACAATCGCAGCCTCCGGATGGCCGAGCTCGCCTCGTCGATGTCGCACTCGCGCAGCCGCACCACGCACACGATCGCCCGGATGGAGGCCGCTGGGCTGGTCGAGCGGTTCAGCTGCGACCAGGACGGCCGCGGCCGGTGGGCGACGCTCAGCGACAAGGGCTGGACGCTGCTAGTCGAGGCCGCCCACACCCACGTCCGCGGGGTTCGTGAGCACCTTGTGGATCTGCTCACACCGACGCAGTTCGAGACTCTTGGCGACGCCTTCGATCAGATCGGCGCCCATCTCGAGGAGCGGCCGGCCTGACCGGTCCACTCGCGCGGGGAAGGGGCGTCGTCAGCCGCGTACGAGTGCGTCGACCGCGCTGGTGCTCAGCACCTGGGTCAGCACCAGGTTCGCCGCGCCGACCACACCGGTCAGCTCGCCGTTCGTGGTCGGGAGCACCCGCAGGTCACGTGACGCGAGCGTGACCGCCCCGCCGTAGACGCTCTCCCGGATCCCGGCGAGCAGCGGCTCGAACGCGGCGGCCATGTCGCCACCGATGACCAGTGCCTGCGGGTTGAGCAGGTTGATCACGCTGGCCAGGATCTCCCCCACCTGGCGGCCCGACTCCCGGATCAGCGAGGTCGCGATCCCGTCGCCGTCGAGGGCCCGGGCGACCGCGTCGCGGACGTGGTTGACCCGGCGCCCGCGGTCTCGCATCGCCTTGACCAGCGCCCACCCCGACGCGTACGCCTCCAGACAGTCCATCGAGCCGCACCGGCACATCCGGCCCTCGGGCCGTGCGACCCGGGTGTGGCCGATCTCGCCGGCGACGCCGCCGAAGCCGCGATGCAGCCGGTGGTCCAGGACGATGCCGGCGCCGATGCCGGTCGAGACCTTGACCAGGACCAGGTCGCGATACTCGCGGAGCAGTCCGTCACGCTCGGCGAGCGCCATCGCGTTGCAGTCGCGCTCGAGGAACACCGGCACGTCGAATCCCTTGCGCAGCGGCGGCGCCACCGGCTCGCCGTCCCAGCCGACCAGCTCCGGTGCGCTCAGCGCCATCTGGCGTTCGAGGTCGACGACACCCGGGATGCTGACGCCGATGCCGCGGATCTGGATGTCGGGGAGTTCGGCCTGCGTCCGCAGCTCTTTGAACATCGCCCGGACCCGGGGCAGCACCACCTGCGGTCCGGCATCCACGTCCTGGTCCTCGGTGCGCAGGGCGAGCAACTGCCCGGCCAGATCGCACAGACCCACCTGCAGCCGACTACGTCCGATCGCGGCCGCGAACACGGCGCCGGCCTCAGGGTTGAACGACAGCCGGGTCGGCGGCCGACCGCCTGTGCTTGCCGAGTCGCCGGTCTCGATCACGAGTCCAGCGTCGAACAGACCGGCCAGCCGGGCCGACACGGCGGTCCGGGACAGCCCGGTCGCGCGGGCCAGCTCGCTACGGGAGTTCGCCTCGCCGGTACGGATCAGCCGCAGCATCTCCCCCGGTCCGGGGAGCTCGTGGGCGTAGACACGGATCGACATCAGACCGCATCATCGCAGGTGGTCCGCCGACCGCATCGGACCCACGGCATCGCTGACGTCGCCCGGCAGGTCGAGAAGTCAGTCGCGGGTCAGCCGGCGGTAGGTGACCCGGTGCGGCCGGGCGGCCTCGGCACCGAGCCGCTCCACCTTGTTGGCCTCGTAGTCGGCGAAGTTGCCTTCGTACCAGAACCAGCGCGCCGGATCCTCGTCAGTGCCCTCCCAGGCCAGGATGTGGGTCGCGATCCGGTCGAGGAACCACCGGTCGTGGGAGACGACGACGGCGCAGCCGGGGAACTCCAGCAGCGCGTCCTCGAGCGACTGGAGGGTCTCGACGTCGAGGTCGTTGGTCGGCTCGTCGAGCAGCAGCAGGTTGCCGCCCATCTTGAGGGTCAGGGCCAGATTGAGCCGGTTGCGCTCGCCGCCGGACAGTACGCCGACCGGCTTCTGCTGATCGGAGCCCTTGAAGCCGAACGACGCGACGTAGGCCCGGCTCGGCATCTCGAAGTTGGCCACCTTGATGTGGTCGAGCCCGTCGGACACGAGCTGCCAGACGGTCCGCTTCGCATCCAGCCGCCCCCGGCTCTGGTCGACGTAGGACACGCTCACCGTGGTGCCGACCTTCAGCTCGCCGGAGTCGGGCGTCTCCTCGCCGACGATCATCCGGAACAGGGTCGACTTGCCGACTCCGTTGGGGCCGACCACGCCGACGATCCCGGCCCGCGGCAGGTCGAACGACAGGCCGCCGAACAGCTCACGATCGGTGAAGGCCTTGTGCAGGTCACTCGCCTCGAGCACGATGTCGCCGAGCCGCGGACCGGCCGGGATGTTGATCTCCTCGAAGTCGAGCTTGCGGGCCCGCTCCGCCTCGGCGGCGAGTTGCTCGTAGCGCTTGAGCCGGGCCTGGTTCTTGGCCTGGCGAGCCTTGGGGTTGGACCGGACCCACTCCAGCTCCTTCTCCAGGATCCGGGCCCGCTTGGCGTCCTTGCGTCCCTCGACGACGAGGCGCTCCCGCTTCGTCTCGAGATAGGTGGAGTAGTTGCCCTCGTAGGGGTGGGTCTGACCCCGGTCCAGCTCGAGGATCCACGACGCCACGTTGTCGAGGAAGTAGCGGTCGTGGGTCACGGCGAGGACGCAGCCGGGGTACTTCGCGAGATGCTGCTCCAGCCACTGCACGCTCTCGGCGTCCAGATGGTTCGTCGGCTCGTCGAGCAGCAGCAGGTCGGGCTGTTGCAGCAGCAGCTTGCACAGCGCCACCCGCCGCCGCTCCCCACCGGACAGGGTGTCGACCATGGCATCGGGCGGCGGGCAGCGCAGGGCGTCCATCGCCTGCTCGAGTCGCGAGTCGAGGTCCCACGCGTTGGAGTGATCCAGTGCGGTCTGCAGTTCCCCCATCTCGGAGAGCAGTGCGTCGTAGTCCGCGTCGGGATCGGCCAGCTGCTCGGAGATCTGGTTGAACCGGTCGACCTTGGCCTTGATCTCGCCCACGGCCTCCTCGACGTTGTCGAGCACCGTGGTCCCCTCGGTCAGTGGGGGCTCCTGCAGCAGGATGCCTACGGTCGCCTCGGGATCGATGATCGCGTCACCGTTGTTGGGTTGCTCGATCCCGGCCATGATCTTGAGCAGGCTGGACTTGCCGGTGCCGTTGGGCCCGACGACGCCGATCTTGGCCCCGTGCAGGAACGACAAGGTGACGTTGTCGAGAACGACCTTGTCTCCGTAGGCCTTACGGACGTTGCGCAGCGTAAAGACGTAATCCGCCATGATCATTCAGCCTACGGGCTGGACCGACGCCGATCCCAATCGGCTCCGCCGCCGATCAGGCCGCTCCCAGGGTCGGAATCGAGGACCCGCTCTGGGCTGCGTCGGCACCGATCGACTCGCCGACGGAGCGCTCCAACTCGCGGAACATCTCCTCGTCGTCAGTCGACGACTCCTCCTGCTGTACTGGCCGCTCAGTGCGCCGGAACGCGCTGGTCCCTCGGGCGAGATCATGCGCCACGGTGGTGGCCTCGAGCACGTCGCGCCGATGCTCGACGCCGTCGTCGCCCTTCCAGACCGAGGCGCGAAGCTTGCCCACGACCACGACCGGCTCGCCCTTGTTGATCGACGAAGCCACGTTGCGGGCCAGATCGCGCCACGCCTTGACCGTCAGCCACACCGTGTCGGCGTCTCGCCACTCCCGAGTCGCCCGGTCGAACCATCGCGGTGTAGATCCGATCCGGAACATGGCCCGCTCCGCCTTGCCGTTGCCACCTCGAAACTCCACCTCGGTGCCGACATAGCCGAACACCGTCACGCTGACCTCACTCATCGGACCTCCTCGCAGGACGCGGGCCGCGGGGGCTCGCTCGTACGACACCACTCTGTGTCGTGCGAGCGCGCCATCGGACTACGTGAGCCGTACCTGTGGACAACCCCGCCGTCCGGCACCGCTGTGGATCGGCTACCGACCGAGCCGCGCCGCCCGGCCATGGAGATAGCGCTGCTGTGGAAGGTTCGTCGTCCGCCGGGCCGCCAGGTCGTACGACTCCCGGGCCGCGACCGGATCCCCGGCCATCTCCTCCAGATGCGCACGTACGGCGTAGAACCGATGGTCCTCGGCCACCCGCCGATCCGACGCCAGCCCCTCGAGCAGGGCCAGCCCCGCCGCCGGACCCTTCGCCATGCCCACCGCAGCCGCATGGTTCAGCGCGACCATCGGATTGTCACCCAGGCGGAGCAGCACCTCGTAGAGCGCGACGATCTGCGGCCAGTCGGTCTCGTCCGCGCTCGCCGCCTCGTCGTGGAGCGCCGCGATCGCCGCCTGCACCTGGTAGGGCCCGGTGTCACCGGCCGGCAGTGCCTCGGACACCAGCGCAACACCCTCGGCAATGGCAGCCGCGTCCCAGAGCCCACGGTCCTGGTCGGCCATCGGAATCAACTCGCCGTAGGGCCCAGTACGCGCCGGCCGACGCGCATCGGTGAGCAGCATCAGGGCGAGCAGGCCGGTCACCTCGGCGTCGTCGGGCAGCAGGCGATGCACCGTCCGGGCCAGCCGGATCGCCTCGGCAGCGAGCTCGGTGCGCTGCAGGTACGGCCCGGACGTGCTCGCGTAGCCCTCGTTGAAGATCAGGTACAAGGTGTGCAGAACCGCAGCCAGTCGCTCGGACCGCTCGTCGCCGGCCGGCATCCGAAACGGCGCCCGGCTGTCTCGTATCCGCTGCTTAGCCCGGCTGATCCGGCGGGTCATCGTCGCTTCGGGGACCAGAAACGCCCGCGCGATCTCGGCCGTCGACAAACCGCCGACAGCTCGCAGGGTCAGCGCGATCTGGGACGCCGGCGAGAGCGCTGGATGGCAGCACAGGAACAGCAGGACGAGGGTGTCGTCGGAATCCGAAGGCGGCTGGTCTGCGGGCGCCGCGAGCCGCTCCTCCGGCAGCGTCCAGGCCGCGACCGTGTCCTCGCGACGCTGCCGGGCCTGATCGCTCCGCAGCAGATCGGTGAGCCGCCGCGACGCGACCCGGATCAGCCAGGCGCGTGGATCGTCGGGTACGCCGTCGCCAGGCCACTGGGCCACGGCCGCGACCAGCGCCTCCTGGGTCGCATCCTCCGCCAGATCGAAATGCCCGTAGCGGCGGACGACCGCACCGAGGACCTGCGGCGCCAGCCGACGCAGCAGGCCCTCGATGTCGACGCCGTCCACGACCGGCTCAGATCTCCAGGTCGGACTGGTAGTTCGCGAGCGGCCGTACGTCGATGTACTCCGAACCGTTCGGCTCCCCCGACGGGCTCGGGCACTCGGTCACCCGCGCAGCGATCTCGGTCGCCCGGTCGAAGCTGTCGCACTCGACGATGGTGTAGCCGGCGAGGACCTCCTGGGTCTCCGGGTACGGGCCGTCGGTCACGACGGGAGCACCGTCGCGCCCGCCCTGGATCCGCCGGGTGTGGGCTGGAGCAGCGAGACCCTGGCCGTCGACGAACTCACCGGACTCGACGAGCTCGCCCGTCCACTGCTCCATGAAGGCGTGCATCTTGGCGACCGCCTCCGGATCCCATGCCGGTCGATCGGTCGGGTTGCCGACCATGAGGTCGTAGTCCTGCTGCGACGCGTAGAGCATGATGATGTACTTCACGGCACCTCCTCCGCATTGGCGACGCGCGGGCGGCGCCTCTCACCGGTGACGTCGGCGCCGCCGCGAGGAACCGGACACGGCCCTCGAAACTCAGTAGCCGCGGGCAGCCCGGAGGGCGTTGCGGGTCGCGTCGTAGGCCTGGATCTCGGCATCGATCGGGGCGAAGATCCGCTGGTGCGCCACGGTCGCGATCGACTGATGGAGGGCGTCGCTGGCTTGATCGGCGGTACGGCGGCCGGAGACGTCGACGGCGAGCCGGGCGGCCAGGCCCAGACAGATGCCGAGGACGAAACCCACCAGGGCCATCAACAGCGGCACCGACACACTGCCGACGGTCGGCGGCTCCGGCGCGTCACTGCCGGCCAGGTCCATCACGCCGAGGGTGATCAGCCAGCCCGCTCCTGCGACCGCGGCGACGAAGAGCAGCCACTGGACGATGCCGAGGATCCGTACCCAGGCCGGCTTCCTGGTCACGCCCAGATCGGTCGAGGCGATCGCCTTGTCGAGGGCGTCGTGCAGGTCGTCGAAGTCCGACGTCGACGCCCGGCTCACCGCGTCGGCCCACGGCGGTGCCAGACCCTGCGCGGCGTCGTCGGCCAGGTCGCGGACGGCCACGTCGACGCGCGCCTGCTGCACCTTGGTCGGCGGCGGCATGGCCGAATGCAGATCGGACGAGGGACCGCCACCCAGCCGGAGCTCGGCGAGCGGATCGCGGCGGAAACGGCTGAGCCAGCGGGTCGCC
>Ga0126377_10002971_pt1 | contig 11880 bp, 11 predicted proteins | sample PanSoiMetPlot_22_FD_92647 | JGI IMG/M metagenome (GOLD analysis project Ga0126377, IMG submission 92647) | Tropical forest soil microbial communities from Panama - MetaG Plot_22 | ecosystem: Environmental > Terrestrial > Soil > Tropical forest > Bulk soil | place: Panama | collected 2016-02-17
GACGAGCAGCGCAAGAAAATCGAGGAAAGAGCCGTCTTGCTCGGCCGCGAAAAAATGCAACTGATGGATTTGAAGCAGCATCTGGAAGCCATTGCCACGGCCTGGCGCCAGGTCGGCGACATGGCGGTCGACGCGCTCTCGGACATGAAATTGAACATGGAGGACGTGCGCCGCATCTCACAGCAGCTCTACCGCGAGCTGCTGCGCGCGATCATTACCGGCCAGGGCTGGCTGGCGCCGCTGCTTGGCCTGGCCGCGCCGGCGAGCGCCGGGCCCTATGCAGTCGGCGGCATCGCCGGGATTTTCAAAGGCCTGCTCGGCAAGCAGGCGGGCGGCCCGGTCTTCGCCGGCATGCCTTACCTGGTCGGCGAGCGCGGCACCGAGCTGTTTGTGCCGAAAGTCTCCGGCATGATCATGCCGCACGGCAGCTTTGGCGCGCAGGTCACCATCATCAACAACGTCGACGCCACCGGCGCCGATGTCGCGGCAGTGTCGCGGCTGACCGTTGGCCTCGCCGCCGTCAACCGCTCGATCGAAAGCCGCGCGGTCGCCGCGCTGGCGCAGCATCGGGCCTTGCGCGGCTGATGCCGGCGGCAATCACTGTCCCCGGCGTCCTGATGCGCGAGCGCTCATTGTCATGGGCGATCGGCGCCGCCACGATCACGGCCGGACAGACCGCCGCCGGCGCCTTTCCAGTCGTCCGCCTCGACGGCGGCGGCGTCTGGCGGGCGCAATGGAACGAGCTTTTCATCAATACGCCGGCGCTCATTCGCTGCTATCGCGCGATCGCCGCGCTGGCCGAGAACGGCGTCATGCCGCTGGTCGTGCCCGACTGCGACCGCCGGCAATTCCCGGCGCCGATCGTCGACGGCGAGCCGGTTTTCTCCTACTCGTCGCTGCCGCATTCCGACGAGATGACGTTCAGCGACGGCGCCGGCTACGCGCAGACCGTCGTCGTCGCGCAGACCGTCGGCGATGCGCCGCTGCGCGCGACCAGCTTGACGATCGCGGTCAGCCTGGGCGGCACGCTCGAGGCCGGCATGATCTTTTCCGTCGAGCATACCGACCAGGGCTGGCGACGTTATGAGATTAAGACCGTCACCGGCGACGGCCCGCAGCCGGCCGTGCTCATCGACGATCTTGCCAACGCGCTTGTTGACGACGCCACCCTTGCGCTCGTGGACGAAGAGGAGCTCGAGGGCGGAGGGCCTTATACGGTCACCTTCCGGCCGCCGCTGCGCGGCGCCGTTCCATCGGGGACCCGGATCGAGTTCGACAATCCGCGTTGCGTCATGCGCCTGGCCGAGCCGCAGAGCATGGAGCTGACGCTCGAGCTGCGCCGCGTTGGGACCCCGAGCGTGTCCTTCGTGGAGTATTTCTACCCATGAACCTGACCGCGTCGGAGCTTTCGGCGCTCGAATTGGATGGCGTTCGGGTCGGGTTCTTTCTGCGGCTGGCGGTCGCGCCGCCGCTGCGCTGCTGGCTCGGCGCCGGCCCGGTCGCGGTCGGCATCAACGTCCTCGACGCTGACGAGGAAATCTATTCGGGTTTCGGCGAGCTCATCTCGCTGCCGGCAATGTCGCAGTTGATCAACGGCGCCGCCGATCGGGTCGAGCTCGCGCTCTCCGGCATCGACGACCGCATCCTCGCGCTGGCCGACTTTGCCGAGCCGGTCAAAGGCGTTGGCTGCGACATTGGCTTCGGCTTGTTTGATACCGATTGGAGCTTTCTGGGCGCGGTGCATTGGCTGCGACACTTCGTTGCCGATTATCTCGCGCTCTCGATCGCCGGCGCCAACGAGCCGACCGGGCAGACGCTCAAGACGGCAACGCTCTCGATCGGCAGCCTGATGACCGGGCGCCGGCGGCGCGGATTGAGTTATTTCAACAACCAGGACCAGCAAGTTCGCGCGCGCGCGCTCAACCCGACGCTGACGACCGATCGCTTTTGCGAGCGGACCGTCAGGTACTCGATCCGCGGGGCAAAGACGTGGCCGAAATTCGCCTGAGCGACTATCTGACCGAGGCCGCAGAACGCCGGTTCGATTGGCGCGATAGAAACTGTTTTCTCTTTTGCGCCGATTGGCTCGTTCTCTCGCGCGGCCGCGATCCGGCCGCGGCCTGGCGCGGACAATTTCATGACCGCCGCGAGGCGATGGCGCTCTTGAAGCGTGAGGGCGGGCCGATCGCGCTCGCCTGCAAGGCGATGGCGGCAATCGGCGCAAGCGCGACCGATAAGCCGAAGCCAGGCGACGTCGCGTTGGTCATGGGCCCGATCGGCCGCAAACGCGGCCGCATCATCAAACAGCCAACCGGCGCGATTTGCCTGAACGAGCAAAGCTTCGCCGTCCTGACCATCGACTGCGGCCTGGTCATCGCGCCGATGGCGCTGCACTGCGCGTGGACGATCGGCTGATGGCTGAAACAATCGGCGCCTTCATCATTGCCTCGGCGTTCGGCGAGGCCGCGGCCGGGTTTACCATCGGCGCCACCAGCATTTCGCTCGGCGCCATCACCGGCTCGGCGCTCGCGCTGGCCGGCTCGATCGGCCTGCAGCTGGCGCTCGAGCCGAAAGCGCCGAAGCAGCCAAAACCCGGCGATGGCAACATATCGATCCGGCAGACGAACCCGGTGCGCCAGGGCGTCTATGGCCGCGCTCGCGTCGCCGGCGGGTACTGCCTCTATGAGGTCAACGAGGTCTCGAAAACGATCTCGATCGATGTCCTCGCGCTCGTCGGCGGGCAGATTTGCTGCTTTCGGAAGTTTTACTTCAACGATGATCCGATTACCCTCGGGACGGCTGGCGTGCGCGGCGAGTCGATCATTGCCGATGAAACGCCCGACGGCCGCTATTCGAACGGCGTCTCGATCGATTGGCGCCACGGCTTTGACCGCGAGGTGCCCTACCAGGACGCGGTCGACGCCTGTCCCTCGAGCTGGACGCTCGACCATCGCGGCGACGGCATCGCCTCGCTGCTGCTCTCATCGATCCAGGCAGCCGACGTCAATAACCAGACCAAAATCTACCCGAATGGCAAGCCGGAGCCGTCGGCGGTCATTGACGGCTATCCGCTCTGGGACCCGCGCGACAGCGCGCAGGACCCCGACGACCGCGACAGTTTTCTCGCCTATCCGACCTACGACGCGGCGACGACCTACGCCGCCGGCGCGCGGGTCATTTTTCCGGGCTTGAGCAAGGCCAACGCCTATAGCGGAGCGACGACATATGCGCGCTGGGACAAGGTCAGGCAAAATGGCGTCGACTACTACTCGCGCGTTGACGGCAACCTCGGCACGACGCCGGGAACGAATACCGCGAAATGGATCGCGATCGGGACGCCGTACTACTCGCGCGTTGACGGCAACCTCGGCAACGCACCCGATGTGAGCGGCGCGCAATGGACTAGCGTCATCGCCAATCCGGTCCTGCAATTGATGGACTTTCTCACCGATAGCGATCACGGCATGGGGCTGCCGCGCAGCTCGCTGATCGAGCCGGTCGTCGCCGCGCTGATGGCGAAGGCCGAGCTCTGCGACGCGCTCGTCGTCGACAAGCACGGAACCTATGGCGTGCGCTATTCGTCAAATGGCAAGTTCAACTTCGACGATGATCCGGCCGATGTCGTCAGCGCCATTCTGGCGAGCTGCGACGGCTTCATGGCCGAGGACGGGGAGGGCGCGTTGGCGCTCGAGGTCGGCGTCTACGTAGCGCCGACGGTCACGCTCGAGGCCAAGCATATCCTGGCATTCGCGATCTCTTACGGGACCGCCGACGAGCAAAAGGTCAACGAGTTGACGCTCAACTTTATCGATCCGGGCAACAAGTATTCCGAGGTTCCGGGGCAGCCGTGGCGCGACGAGGACGACATCTCGCGCCGCGGCAAGACCCGCTCGCAATCATTGTCGCTCGCCTGCGTCGATCGCCACTCGCAGGCGCGCCGCATCGCCAAGCGGGCGATGGCGCGGCTTTCGGCGCCGCACGGGACGCTCAAGACGACGCTCTACGGGCTGCAAGCGCTCGGCCGCCGCTGGGTCATCTTGCACTACCCGTTCCTGGCCGACGTTGCCGACTGCGTCGTCGAGCTTTCCCGCGCGCAGATCGACTTGATGGCCGGGACGGTGACGTTCGACTGGCTGCTCATCGACCCCGCGACGATTGACGCCTGGGACGCCGCAACCGAGGAGGGCGAGGGCCCGGGCGAGAACTTTGGCGCCATCATCGATGACGCGCTCAACGAGCTGGTCGACGACTTCAATGTCGCGATCGTTCAGGAGGGGACATGAGCGTTACGCTCGGGTTCGCAACCTTTACCGAGACCGATGTCGCCTCGGCGGCGACCTGCAACATCGCGGCGGCGGCGACGCTGCTCGTCAGAATTACCGGGACGACGACGATTACGTCCTTTGGCACGACGGCAAAACGGCTCCGGCTCATCCGCTTCGCCGGCGCCTTGACGCTGACGCACAACGCGACCTCGCTGATCCTGCCGGGCGGCGCCAACATCTTAACCGCAGCCGGCGACACCGCGACCGCCGCCTCCGATGCCTCCGGCAATTGGCGAGTTACCAGCTATCAGCGCGCCGACGGCTCGGCGCTCACGCTCGCCAGCTCGTCGGTCATCCAGTCGAGCTCGTCGGCCGCGTTCGTGGTCGGCCGCCAGGGCCTGACCAATCCGGGGCTGCAGGTCGACGATTCGATCGCGAGCTGCGTCACCGGCCTCTACCTGCAGCCGCAGGCCGCTGGCAACGCCATGGTTCTGGGCGTTACCTCGAGCGCGACTAATGAAGGGCTGCAAGTCAACGCCAAAGGCTCCGGCGGCATCTCCCTCGGAAACGTCTCAAGCTCGCCCATTGCCTTGGGGCAGAGCGGCTCCGGCCCGCCCATCACGCTGTTAACAAGCAACGTCGCCGTCGTTTCGAACGGCGCCGCTGCGATCGGCATCTCTCGCACTGGCAATGCCCCCTTCATGCTGCAGGTCGATTGCGCGACCGCGAGCGCGGCGACCGGCGTCAAGATCACCGGAGCTGCCGCCGGCTCCCGCGTCGTGCTGGCTGCGATCTCATCGGGCACCGACGAAGGCCTCGACATCAACGCCAAAGGCGCCGGCACTATCCAGCTCGGCAGCGCCGCCATGTCGATCGGCAGCGGCGTTATCGTCGGCGCTCCAACCGGGAGCTTTAAGGGCGCCGGCACCGTCAATCACGCCGGCGATATCTACAAAAACAACACCGCCTACACGAACCCGAAATGGGTCCTCAAACAGCATTATGCCGGCGAGGTCGACGCCGACGGCCCGTATGCGCTGCCGACCGATGCGCGCGGCCGCAAGATCGCCTATTGCGGCCTGCGCTCGATCGAAGAGACCGAGGCGTTCGCGCGCGAGAACCATGACTTGCCGCTGATGACGCTGCTGCCGGAGGCCGGCGCCTTCGGCCGCGGCGACCTCGTGCTGGCGTCGCTCGAGGAGGCCTATCTACACATCTTCGAGCTCAACCGACGGGTCGCGATGCTCGAAGCCGCACCGAGCCGGCTTCGCATCGGCGGCGCTTCCCGGTTGCAGCGATTTCTCCAAGCCATGATCGCGCTGTTGCCATGAGTGTCCCGCTCGCAAGCTATCCTTGGCGCGATTTCGTGACCGACGGCGTCGCGGCGTCGGGCCCGAATAAGCCGGCCAAAAGTGAAATCCGGAGCTGGGGCGGCCATTTCGACGGGCTGCTCGAGCGGTTCTCTCCGGTCACCTATGGCGCCGACCCGAGCGGCGTTTCCGACTCGACCGCGGCGTTCACTTCTGCAATTGCCGCGCTCAACGCCAACGGCCGCGGCGTGCTCGACCTTGGCAGCGGGCACTACAAGATCACGTCGGGCCTGGTCCTGCCGGCGCTCGACAACATCTCCATCCTCGGCTGCGGCGCCACCATTACCGGGGTTTCCTCGGCAACCTCGACCATCCTGCTCTCGATCACCGGACCGCAGCAAACGGCCTTGACGCTGGTCGGCAGTGTCAGCATCGGCCAGACCGTTTTCCAATTGACGAGCGTCGCTGGCATCGTTGTCGGCGACCTTCTGTTCATTGCCGGCAATACTGCCAACGCCGACGCGCGCGGCATTAATAATCTGACGCATATCGCGCCGATCATCAGCATCGGCGCGAATACCGTGACCATCGCCTCGCCGGTGCCGCCGACGATGGCGATCGCCAATGCCGACATTACCGGGCTCGCGACCTATCGGCCGGTGAATCATTTCCACGCCCAAGGGTTTACGCTCTACGGGGCGCAGTTAACCGGCACCACCGCGATCGGCCTGCAGGTATGGGCCTGCCGCGATGCCAAGATCGATATCGCGACCGATGGATTTACCTCGATCGACCCGACCAGCGGCGCCAATACTGGCACCGGCGTCAACATGGTGCGCTGCTACGGCTCGCGCATGGACGTCGTCGATCACAACAGCGGCTCCGGCGGCGCCGCTGGCATCTATATGTACGAATGCACCAATTGCTACCTGCGCGGCGAGGCGACGTATTCGCAAGGCTTCGCGATTCAAATCTCGGGCGGGTCCTACAACACTGGCCACGGCTGGCGCATCAACCATTCGCGCTTCCGCGGCTGGAAAATCCAGCGCTGCATCGGTTGCAATATCTCCGACATCATCAGCAACATCAGCGGTATCAGCGCCAATCTTACTGCCGGCGCGATCGCGCTCGGCGCCTCCTACAATAATTTGAGCGGCATCGTCATGCGCTGCCCGTCCGACGCGCCACAGGCCGCGAACCAAATCGGGCTTTGGTTCTCAGATAATTTCGATACCTACAATTGTCTGACCGACGTCATCATCGACGGCTTTGGCGTTAACCTTGCCGTTCAGATGGGGCAGACCGACGACAATAATAACTACGTCAATCTCAGCGTTCCGAACCGCAATGACGGCGTGCAGGATGTCAGCGGCACAACACGCTACATCAATTACAATGGCATCACTCGATTGCCGAGCTTCACCGTCGCCAGCGCTCCCACCGGCCGAGCCGCTGGCGACGTCATCTATGTTTCGAACGAGACAGGCGGCGCGGTGCCCGCGTTCTTTGATGGCACCAACTGGCGCCGCGTCACCGACCGCGCCGTCATCAGCTAATCATCAAGGCAGGAGGCAAGACGATGCAGCCGCGCATCATGATCACCAACGGCGGGCCGCACCCGCCGGAGAAATGGGCGGAGACGACCGCCTGGAAAATCCTCGATCTCATCCGCGTCTCGGAGACGCCGATCGATCCAAACCTTCCGGCCGACGAGCGCGCCACCATCGAAACGCTGCGCGAGGCCGCCCGGCAGGAAAAGAACCGGCTCGAGCCGCTGCTGCAGGAGGCGATCCTGCGGCATCACATGAATGCCAGCAACAAGGTCATCGCCGCCAAGGAGGCGGCCGACGACGCGCTCAAGGTCATGACCTCGTCGTCGAGCTTCGCGGCGCATTTCGCGCGGCCGGAGGTCGTCGAGCGCGTGCATGACCTGATAGAGCGCGATCTTGAGCACAATCGCGAGCTCCACGGCCTGGCCAAGGAGGGGAGGGAATAATGGCGACGACAACTGCGGTCACGACGCAAGCCAAGCAGGATTTTCTGCAGGCCAAGCATTGTTTCAATGCCGTCGTCAGCAAGACCAGCGACACTCACACGAGCGTCACCATCGACAACATGGGCAATGTCACCGGCATTTCCGTCGGCATGGCGGTGACGGGCTCGGGCGTTGCCGCCAATACCGTGGTCGCTCGCATCCTCTCGGCGACGTCGGTCGAAGTCTCGAAGGCCACGACAACGACGGTCAGTGCGACCTCGATCACGTTTACCGCCGACGCCTTCAAGCTCGCACTGATCAAGGTCGCGCCGACCGGCACCTATGGCGCGGCCTCGGTCAACTACAGCGATATCACCGGCAACTCCGACGAGGTCTCGGGCACCGGCTACACCGCCGGCGGCGTCGCGCTGACGAACTCGACGCCGACGACCTCGGGCACCACGGCGTTCACTGACTTTGCTGACGTCTCATGGTCCTCGGCCTCGTTCAGTACGACGGCCTGCATGATTTACAACACGACGCAGAGGGGCGAGACGGTCAATCGCGCGATCTCGACGCACGACTTCGGCGGCACGCAAACGGTCTCGAGCGGCACCTTTACGCTGGTCTTCCCGACGCCGGACGCAAGCAACGCGATCCTGCGCATTGCCTGATGCTCGTCATCGCCGACTTTCGCAGCGGCAAAAAATGCTGCCTCAGTCACGTTGCAGCAATCGTTGACGATCAGGGCGGACTGCGGACCGTGGTCACGCGAATCCTGGCGGATTTTGCCTACCATCTCGGTCCGCGCGAGAAGCTATTCGTCGTCCCGGATTTTCTCGTCAGCGAGCCCGTCCCGTGGGACGCAATTCCGTTTGTCATCCGGCGATCGAGCGACTGCGTCAAAGAATGGATTCGGTCGCGCAACGATCCTGACGCTTTGAGGCACCCGGCCATTGCCGCCTACCGAAAACGGTATGGCCTGCCATGACGCAAGTCTTTCTGACATCGGCAAGCACGACGCCATGGTCGCGGCCGGGCGACTGGGCTGATGCCGCGCATACGATCGAGCTGGTCGGCTGCGGCGGCAAAGGGCGCAACGGGAATACCGGAACGTCCGGGAGCGGCGGCGGTGGCGGCGGCGGCGGCGCCTATGTCAAGCTGACCTATTCGTCTGGCGCGCTTGGGACGACGACGGCCTTCAACGTTTCGGCCAACAACACAAGTACGACCGACAAAGATACGACCGCCACCATTTGGCTGGCGACGACACAAACCAACGCCTATCGGGCGCAAAGCGGGCTGGCCTCGACCTCGCTCTCCGGCGCGGCTGGCGGCACCGGCTCGAGTAATACCAACGGCACGCCGAGCCCAGTCACCTATAGCGTCACGACGTCAAACAACGGCGGCACCGGCGGCAATCTGACGAACGGCGCTCAAATCGCCGGCGGCGGCGGAGGCGGCGGCGCAGCCGGCCCGAGCGGCGCAGGCGCGAACGGCGGCGCTTGCAATGGCCTCACCGTGGGCGGCGGGGGCGCCGGTGGCGGCGGCTCGAATGGCGGGTCGGGCGGCGCGTCGGCGACGACGCAGGCGGGCGCCAATGGCGGCAACGGCCTCGGTGGGACCGGCGGCGGCACCGGATCGGCGGGCGGCACCGTGCTCGCGCAAGGTGGCGCGGCAACTGCAAACTCCGGCGGCGGCGGTGGCGGCGGTGGCGGGTCGACCGGCACGGGCGGCAGTCAAAACGGCACCGGCGGCCCGGGCGCTGGCGACCAGACGTTCGATTCGACGCACGGCAATGGCGGCGGTGGCGGCAGCGCGGGCGGCTGCTCTGGCAACGTCACAGTAAACGTCACTGGCGGCGCCGGAGGAAACTACGGGGGCGGCGGCGGCTCGGCCGGCGGTGCGCGCGGGACCAGCTCGACGATCACCGGCGGCGCCGGCGCCAGCGGCCTCATCGTCATCACGTACTCGGGCGCACCGCCGGCGACGAGCCTGGCGTTTCGCACGCGGCCGATCCGATTCTTTGCAAGGGGCGTTCGATGAGCCGAATCTATGCGGTCCCATTCAACGGCACAGTGACTGCCGCCGGCGGCGATACCGACCTGTTTTCATTTCAGCCCGCGGACGACCGGCCGATCAAATTGCGCGGCTTCCGGCTAAGCCAATATTCCGAGGTCGGCGACGCCAACGAAGAGGACGTGCGCATCACAATCAGACGCATGACCACCACCGTGACGATCGGCACCGGCGGCTCCTCGGTCACTGCGGCTGCGCCGAATGACGACGGCGGCGGCACAGTTTGGGCTTTCACCGCGCGCGTCAACGATACCGGCGTCGCGACGACCACGGGAACCAACCAGGTGGTCGATGAGATCGGCTGGAACGAGCGGAATACTCCCTGCGATTTCTGGTATCCAGCTCCAGAATTTTGCCCGAAGGCGCGCCAGGCTGAAGCGCTAGTCGTGAGGCTCGAAACAACGCTCGCCGACGACATGAGCTTCTCGGGCGTATGCTGGATCGAGGAAGAGTAACGGCTGACAAGTAGGCGCCAGCGATGCCGATCTATCTGCGGCCGGCGCCATTCAAGACTCGACGTCAGCCCGCTTTCGTCCTCTCAAAAACCTCGCCGGACAAAACCGTCAACCTGACGGGCGCGTCCGCGAGCGCGTCCGCCGGCGTCCTCGCCAAGGTCGTTGCGGTCACCGTCCTCGGCGCCGCCGCGACCGCGACGCCGGGCACGTTCGTCCCGGTCGTCGCCGAGACGCTCGCCGGCGCGGCTTGCACCGCCTCGCCCGGTAATTTCACCGCGCAAGTCTCGAGCACGGTGACGCTGGTCGGCGCGACGAGCTCGGCGGCTGCCGGCAGCTTTGTCCCGACGATTGCCGAGCCGCTTGCCGGTGCTGCGGCGACGGCATCGGCGGGGACGTTTGCTCCGACGGTCGCCGAGACGCTCGTCGGGGTCCAAGCGGCAGCCGCGGCCGGCACGTTTGTCCCGACGGTCGCCGAGCCGCTGACCGGAGCTGCGGCGACTGCGCAGGCCGGCAGCTTCGCCCCGATCGTGACCGAGGGCCTGATCGGCGCGGCGGCGACTGCGATCGCTGGGACATTTATCCCGACCGTCGCGATTGCGCTCGCGGGCGCGCAAGCCACCGCGATCGCGGGCAGCCTGGCGCAGACAGCGCCGGCCACGGTCAACGTCCCGGGCGCCGCGGCAACTGCCTCGGCGGGCACGTTTGTCCCGACGGTCTTGCCGACGCTGACCGGCGTAGGTGCCACCGCACTCGGTGGCACGTTCGTCCCGACGGCGATCGAAGTCCTGCTCGGCGGCGCGGCCACCGCGGCGACAGCCGGCAATCTCGCGCAAGTCGGGCCGACGCTCGTCGGCGTCGCCGGCACGGCAGCGGCCGGCAGCTTCGCTAAGACCGTTACGGTCGTCCTCGCCGGCAGCCAGGCGACCGCGCTCGCCGGCGCCTTCGTCCCGACGACCATTCCTGGCCTCGTCGGCGTTGCCGCCAGCGCGCAGGCCGGCACGTTCGCCAAGACGATTGCCGAGCCGCTGATCGGGGCGGCCGCAAGCGCGATCGCCGGCACGTTCGTCCCGTCGGTGACATTCGCGTTCACCGGGGCCCAAGCAAGCGCTGCAGCGGGCACCTTCGTCCCGACGATCTTCCCGACGCTGGTCGGCGCCGTTGGCATTTCCGCCGCCGGCACATTCGTTCCGACCGTCATCAAGACGCTGCCAGGCGCGGCGGCGACGGCATTCGCCGGCAGCCTGGCGCAGGGCATCGTCGGCGGCCAAGCGATCGCGCTGGCCGGGACGCTCGTTCCGACGGTTCTCAAGACGGTGCCTGGCGCCGCGAGCAGCGCGCTCGCCGGGAGCTTCGTCCCGACGGTCGCGCGGGGCCCGATCGGCGTCCAAGCAACGGCTGCAGCGGGGCTGTTCGTCCCGACGATCTTCCCGACGCTGGTCGGCGCCGTGGCGATCGCGCAGCCGGGCAGCTTTGCGATCGCGGCGCAGCGGGCGCTCGTCGGCGTCGCCGGGAGCGCGCTCGCCGGGAGCTTCGTCCCGACCGTCGCGCCGACGTTCTCCGGCGTCGCCGGCAGCGCAAGTCCCGGTACCTTCGTCCCGACCGTCCGGGTCACGCTGACCGGCGTCGGCGGCAGCGCGGCGCCCGGCCAGTTCGTCCCCGGCGCGCAACTCCCGGGCACGACGGCGACCGCGGCGGCAGGCCTGATTAGGCCGCTCATTGCGCTGACGCTGCCGTCGGCGAGCGCCACGGCCGCAGCGGGCATTTTTGCCCCGACCGTCGCCAAGACGCTCATCGGC
>Ga0126377_10002972_pt1 | contig 11875 bp, 17 predicted proteins | sample PanSoiMetPlot_22_FD_92647 | JGI IMG/M metagenome (GOLD analysis project Ga0126377, IMG submission 92647) | Tropical forest soil microbial communities from Panama - MetaG Plot_22 | ecosystem: Environmental > Terrestrial > Soil > Tropical forest > Bulk soil | place: Panama | collected 2016-02-17
AGATCGACACGTTGTTGCCGCCGAGCCCCTTGAGAGCGCGAGTGATCGCGCGCCGGGTGTTTGAGCACTGGGTTCGGATCGAGCCGTCATCGGCGGAAGGCGAAAGGGTCCACGTGACTTCGGGAGGCAGGGTCTGCTGGAACTCGTCGGACCAGTTGTAGATCACCTCGCCGTCGGCGTCGAGCGTTGCGCCCTGCACCGCGCCCATGCGCATGTTCTCCCAGGTCAGGGAGATGTCGCGCTGCATCAGATACTGAAACCGCGCGACCATCATTTCCAGCGACTGCATTTCCGTGATCGAACCGAAGGCGCGGACGCCAGCGATTTCCGAGGCCCTGATGCGACGCGCGCGGGCGATGCGCGGAACCTCGAATGGCCGCACCTTGCGCGAAGGCTCGTCGGTCCGACCGGGCGTCGGCTCGCTTTCGCGCGGCGAGGTATGGATAATCGCCGGCTCGCTGTACCTTTCCTCGACGAACAGCCATTTGGTCGTCGGCTGCCCGAGCGGGGGCGGACCGAACAGGCCGGGGATTTCGCCGAGCATGGTCGGAACGAAACCCTCTTTGTCGATGCTGGCCGTGAGGTTGGTTGCGGAGAAGGCGTCTTGACGGAACACGTCCATCGTGATGCCGGGCATCGTAGCTGTTCCTTTCTGTTTGTTTCGGCGATCACTGCGCCGAGGTGTCATCCGCCACGCGGACGATGATCCCGACCGCGGCGAGCTGGGTCCATTTGGCCGACTTCTCGTTGTCGGTATCGACCGAGGCGTCATAGGTGAGATCGGCGGCGCGGACCTCGGCGTCGCGCGACAGCACGGCAGCAACAACGTCGCCGTCCGTTGCATCGACATCGCAGATCAGGATCGCGACCGCGGTCTGCGATCCATCAGAGCCCGATGCCGGCGAGGGCACATAGGCGCCGCCCGCGGTGAGTTTGCCGAGCACGGTGCCGGCATAGACCACGCCGGCGCCGCCGGTGCCGCCGGCAATCGTCACCTTGTCGCGGGTGCGGTAGGGGTTGGCTTCCGACTGAATGAAGCCGCCGTCCCTGATGCGGTTTTGGAGAACCGTGGACATTGCTTTTCACGCTCCTGTTTGTGAGGTGGTTACTGCTGGCCGCGATCAACAATCCGCGCGGCCTCGTCGAGCGAGACGCGCTTCTTGTCAGCCGTCTTGAGGATGGCTTGCAGCCGGCGCTTGCCCGCCACGACATCGCCGCCGGCCGACCGGTCATCATTGGCGGCGAGCGCCGACACCTGCAGGCGGTCGGCATCAGCGGCGCGAGCCTCCAACAGGCGCTCGCGCACCTTGGCGATCGGCGTTTTGTCGGCGATCATTTTTTGCGCGAACGCGGCGGGCATGTTCGCGATGGCGCACAGCGCCAAGGTCTCGGACGCATCAGCCTCCCCGTAGGCCGGCGCCGCCGGGGCCGCAGCGACAACAGCCGGTGCGGCGGCCGCCTCGACCACAGGCGCCGCCGCGGCTGCGGGCTCCGAGGTGGCGGTGCCGGCGCTGCCCGGGGTGCCCTGCAGGGGAGCGGTGGTCACCGCCGCGGCTGCAGGAACAAATGTGCTGGCAATCATGCCGCGGTGCTTCTCGGGAATGCGGTCGAGATCAAACGTCGCGACCATGGGCATCGCGTCGGTCATCACGTCCGCATAGCCCTTGTCCTTCGCTTCCTGTGCTGACATCAGTCGATCCTCCGCCATCAAGGACCGCACGTCCTCAACGGGTTGTTTGGTCCGGTTGGAGTAGACATTGGCGAACGCCTCGGACACGCGGTCGAGATCGTCGGCCATCGCTCGATGCGCCGCCGCCGGACCGATCGTCAGCGCCAAGGGCTCGTGAACGACCATGAATGTGTTGGCGGGCATGATGATCTTGTTGCCCGCCATCGCGATCAGCGAGGCGGCGGAGGCGGCGATGCCGTCAACGTGGGTGGTCACGTTGGCCGGATGCATCACCAGCATGTTGTGTATCGCGATCCCCGCGAACGGGTCACCGCCGGGCGAATTGATCCGCAGCGCGATCTGTTTGATGTCGCCAAGCGCTTTGAGCGCCCGATCGAAATCTGTGGCCGAAATGCCCCAGCCGCCGATTTCGTCATAAACAGAAATCTCAGCCGCACCGTCAGGGGGGAACTTGTCCGCGTTCTCATTGGGGTCGCCGTCCTCGGCGGTGTCGTCTTCCTCGGGCGCGAGCATTCGCATGCGGAACCAAGACCGTGGCTCGGGCATCGGCAAACTCCTTCGTTTGGTTCAGTTGGTTCGCCCGTTGGCTTGCGCGCGCTCGAACTCGAGGAAAGCCGACGCGAAGCGCAGGAGGGCGGCCTGCCGGTTCTCGTCCATTGACGGTGGCTGGTCGGCGCCGGCCTCGCCGTTGTCGTTGGCGGTGTCGTCGACCGAGCCTGGGGGCGGATCGCCGACCAGGGCCTTCTGCCCAGGCGCCGCAGCGAACGAGATGCCGAGATCGGCGGCGCGCTGGGCGTCGACCGCGATCTGCTGGTCGCTCTCGATCGGGTCGAGCCCCTCGGCCTGCACAACGCGCGACCGCGGCTTGAAGCCGGCGTTGACGCCGATCACCTCGGCCATGCGATCCTTGAGCGGGTCGACCCAATCCCACGGTGGGGCAATCCAATTGACGCCCTGGTAGCGCTTTTTGTTGGCGGCATAGTCGGGCAGCTTGAGCGCGCCCGAGATCACCGCGGTCTCAAGGAACCGGACCACAACGGGGCGGCACAGTTGGAAGATCATGACGTGGTTCTGCAGCGCCTCCATGCGGCGCCGCATGTCGAGCATCGCCGAGCGTTCGTTGGAATAGTTCGCCCGGTTCTTGTCGCCGGTCACCTGCGAATAGGGCAGCGAGACCGCGGCGCAGAACCGGCACAGGTTCCGATATTGGAAAATCTCGTAGCTGGTGCCCACCTCGGCCGGCTGGGCGACCGTGACATCCTCGCCGGGGTCGAGCTGGTGCGCGACACCGGGCTGCAGATCGATCGTTACCTCGCCCGAGCCCGTGTCCTGCGCCTGTTCCTCGGCGAGCCGCTTTAAGAACGTCTGTTGCTGATCCTGACGCTTGATGAAAACCGAGAACAGCGCCGCGGTCTTTTTCCTCTCAAGCTCGGCGTCATCGTAGGCGTCGAGCATCCACAGCGCGACGATTGCGGGCGTCATGCGAGGCAGGCCCCGGATTTGTCCGCTCTCAATCGGGTCGTGAACGTGCAGCACCTCGCTCGCCGGAACAATCGTGATCTGCCCGAAGTTCTGCGATTGCGTCACGTCGCCCGGATGCACGCGCCAGAAATGATAGGCGACGCGGCGACCGATCTTGTCGAACTCGATGCCCTGACGCACGCGATTGCCGTTGGCGAGATAAAGGTTGCGCTCGATCGGCAACTGCTCGCTCGGCAGTAGTTCGAGCTGAAACGGCACGGTCAGCCTGTCGATCGGCCGTCGCGGGCGGAAGCGCACAAAGCATTCCCCAGCGATGAACAATTCGCGGGCGATGCGGCGTTGCAGCCCGTTGAAATCGGTCACACCCTCGGCGTCGCATTCGTTGGTCCACGCGCCCCAGACCTCGGTCACCGCTTCGCGGAGTGCCTCGTTGTCGCGAGTGACGCGCGCGCCCCAGGCCGGCGTGATCCCGTTGCCAACCAGGTTCGCGGCGAAACATTCGACCGCGCCGGCCGCATAGGCGTTGTTGCGGGCGAGGTAGCGCGAGCGGGCAACAACGGTTTTGCCGCTCTGCCCGATCAGAGTGTTGACGTGCGAGCGCGATGGCTGCCAGCGCATCAGCCGGCGTTCCATCCGCCCGGCTTCGAGATCGGAGACGACGCCGACGAACGACAAGATTTTCCCGACGACGCGACCAAACATGCCCATGATCAAAGATCCTTGGTGCTGGTCAGCTTGAACGAGCGGACAATCGACTTACCGCCGGCCTGCTCGATGTCCTCTTGAATGGCGCCGATCGCCGTGCGGATTTCGTCGATGCTGCGATATTCGGTCCGAGTGTCGCCGTGCTGGACAACGAGCACGCCCGACGAGAGCGCGGCCTTGAGCCCTTCCAGGCGGATCTGCAATTGCGCGAGCGTTGCCATGTGCCTTCAGTCCATGAACGAGGAACGACGAGCCGCTCGAGCCCGCGGCGGAGGGGGGCGGCGCGAGGTTGGCGGCGGTTGCTGATGCGGCTCGGCAGGAGCGACCGGGCGCGGCGGCGGTGCGAGCGGCGCGCCCTCGGGCACACCGCGATAGCGGGCGAGCTGCACCCACTCGTCCGCGGTCATACGCGAGGCGCCGAGATAATCGGCGAGGGCCAAGTTGTAGACCCGGCAATCCAGAAAGTGGTTCGGCCCCCGTTCCTTCCACACCCGCCGCAGCCGGCCGCGCGTTTTTTCGTCGACCAGATATTCGGCGGTGAGCTGTAGAAAATAGTTCTCGTCGAGCCATTGGCCGAAATGACAAACGCCTGGGGGCTCGACCTCGGCTCCCTCGATCACGCGCCGCTTGCGCAGATCAGCATAGAGCTGCGCCTTCAGCGCCCACGTCCCCACGGTCCAGACCGAAGCGCCCTGTTTGATCTTCTTGCCGCCGAAGTCGACATCGACCAACGAAGGGGTCGAGATCGGCGCTCGCGTCCAACCGTCGCCGCCCTTCAGCGCAAAGGTGGTCGGGCGCACCCGGCACCACGTGTAGACCACGTTGGCGCGGAACCCGCTGTCCACGCCGAAGGCATCGACGCGCCGCGGCTGGCCATAGGTCACGGGCCACAGGGTTTCGTAGACCTGCGCCAGCTTGGCGAATGCTCCGGCCTCGGGATCGGACGTGTCACCGTCGAGGACGAGGGCATCAACAACCCAGGTCTCGCGCTCGGGACCGATGGCCAAAATCTCGACATAGATGCCATTCGCCTGCACGTCGGCGGCGCCGACCAGCAGCAGGCCGCGCGGCGGAATGCGGCGATGGTCGTAACCCTCGCGAAGCGCCATCAACCGGATGTGATCCGGGGCGTCACCCTTGATTTCATGCGCCCGCCCGAGGGTCAGATTGTCGAACGCCTTCAGCTTGGTGTTGTCCTTCAGAGCCTCGACGTGACGCGCGGCGATCACGTCCCAAGGCACGAAGGGCGAGGACAGCGCATCGAAGTGATACGAGCGGTGCCGCCCCGGCCCCTCGGCGGTGGCGATCCACCTTCCCTGTTTGACCAAGGCGTTTTTCTGGAAGTAGTGCACCACGATCCCGCAGCAGGGCGCGACATAGTGCGCGTCGTGCGGATACTCTTTGTTGTAGACGAAGTTCGGCCCGAACTGAAAAACGAACTCTTCGGCGCAGCCGGGACAGGGTACGTGCCAGTATCGTTGATCGCCGGCCTCGAACTCGGCATCGATGTAGCATTCGCCCTTGATGACCGGGGTCGAGATGTTCAACTCTTTGTAGTCCTGCGTCGCCAGGAACGCCTCATAGCGGGCTTGGATCATTTGGTGCGGCGAACCTTGGCCGTCGAGATCTTCGGGATACTCGCTCGCCTCGTCCTTGATGACTTTTTTGACGGTGCGCGACCGAAGATCGGCGGTCGAGGTGGCGATCGCCAGGGTCAACGATCCGCCCGGATAGCGCTTGCTGAACTGCGTCGATCCCCGAGATGACCGCGAGGTCTGCGGCTTGACCTTGGTCATCAACGTCTTTGTCTGGTCGATCGCTGGCTGCAGCTTCTCCCGGTTGAACTCGGACAGCGCGCCATCGGTCGGCTGCACGACCATCATGCGGCAGGGCTCGCGGTCGATCGTATGCCCGATTGCGCCGATCGCCAGGAGCGTAAAGCCGGTCTGCGCCGATTTGCGAATGACCACTTTGTTGACCGGGCTGTCATCGGCGAAGCAATCGAGCGGCTCGATCAGGTATGGCGTCAGCGCGAGGCTGAATTTTTCGCCGGCATAGGGTCCATCAGGCACAACAAGGTTCTCCGCCGCCCATTGTGAGGGGCTGACCTTGCCGAGCGGCGCGAAGATTGGCCCCAGCGTTGAAGTGATCAGCGGAAGCGCGCGGCGCGGTGTGCTCGCCCGGTTCCGCGGAACGGCGATCATTCGTCCTCTAGTTCCTCGGGCGGAGGCTGCGGCGTCTCGGCCTCGGCCTCGGCCTCGGCGAGCAGACGCATGTTGTCCGCCAAGGTGCGTCGGACCTCGCGCATCATGTTCTTCATTGCGACGCGCATGCCAAAGACGCCTTCGGCCGCGAGCACGGCGGCGAGTTCCTCCGCCTTCAGCGGCAGCCGGTCCAATTCGCGGACGATCGCCTCGGCGCAGCGCTCCATTGCGCGCACCACCTCGTCCACGCGAACGAGGTGCCCGATGCGTTCCTCGTATTCGATCTGTTTGAGACGGGCGACGTAGACCTCGGTCGCGGTCTTGGCGCGCAACAGACCTGGTGGTTGGATCTGGTAGCCCGGTTGTTCGTCGATCCGGGGCTGGCGGATCGCCGCGCGGTCGGCGAGCGCTTGGTCGGCTTTCTCGGGGTCAATCATCAACTGGCCGTTGGTCGCGGTGATTGTTGGAATGCGACCTTCCTTGACCATCTTGAAGACTGCTTGCCGAGTGACGCCGCGATGGCGGCTGTATTCGAGCTGCGTCATGATTTGCGGCATAGGCGATCCTTCGAGCCCGCGCCCTTCGTGGGGGCAGGTTACTGCGGAAAAAATGTCCGGTATCATTCCCCCCTTGCGGGGGGAGCATGGTGCCCCCTCCCCGAAAAGAAGGTGGCAGACCCATGATCGATCTGTTCCGACGCGCAGTACGCGATCCATTGTTCGGACGCGCGATACGCGATGCGTTGCACGACCCTTTCTTTCCCTGCAGGAACCGGGCGCATGCAACACTTTGGGTGTTGTGGCGGTGGCGTTCTCTGAAACGCGAATATGCAGAGCACGACGCGCGCGATTGATTTGCGCGCCCCCCGGTGCCCTCCCCCTCGGACGCAGGGGGGAGGGCACTTTTTTTGCCTGCCCCATGGGCGTCGTAGTTTCCCGACGCATAACGGGGCGTGATGTAATAATTGGTCACGAAACCCGATTTCGCCGCTGGTGCGTTAAATCGGGCTCCCTGGGCGCAGAGCGCGGGGAGGGCACAAAACGCACGTACGGCCTTCCTATCGCGTTCTGGCGCGTCAGTGGTTTCCTGACCGGCGCAGGCTACCGGACAGCTGCGGAGCCCCCTCGGGAGGGCGGGGAGAGGGGGAGGGCCCGGCCCTCGGCACCCTTCCCCCTCTCCCCTTCCCCCGCGCGGGGGGAGAGAGGCCGCACCCCTTCCCCCCTGGCGATCCTCTCCCGCTCTCCCCCCTCCCCACGCGCGCGCGATGGCGGGCATGGAGTACCGCCGCGGGACGCGTCGTATTTGTCCCTAGAAAAATGGTCCGCTTTCCGCGTTACTCCGGAAAAAATGTCCGGTACACATTTGGGCATCGGGGCGGGCGCGGTGCCCTCCCCCCGGCGGATCGAAGGAAAGACGATGTTTCGGATTGTGGTGCGGTACAAGACCGGCACGACATTGGAGCTGAAGAAAGAATATCCGACGCGGGACGCGGCGGAGGCCGAAGGTGTGCGCAAGTATGCCGGCAAAAAGAACCTTTCTTGGCACACAACAGAGATCGACTACACGTCGGTCAATGGGATCCCCACAAAGCGGCGCAAATGATCGCGGCCTTATGGGCCGCGGGGCATCCCCTCGACCCATAGGGGCGCAATCGGGCGCCAAACAAAGGGACAGGGACCATGACTGACGACCAACCCGTTCTGCCGCAGGCGGAGCAACAGGAGACTGACGCAATGGCTACCACGGCAAAGAAGACCGCGACCGCGACACCGGCCCCCGCGAAGAACGCGAAGGGCACCGCGAAGGCGGGCACCCCGCGGCGCACCCGCAAGGAAGCGGCGGAGAACCTCAAGCGCGCGAAGGCGGAGATCGCGAAGGCAAAGAAGGCTCGCGCGAAGGGCGGCGACGAGGACGTGCGCCCGCGGGTGCTCAAGCAGCGCGACGCTGATCGCACCGCGGCCCCTGCGAAGGTGGCGACGATCGCGAAGGCGATCGACAAGCACCAGCGCAAGGCGGGGGCTCGCGCGGACGGGCTGACCCCCAACACCGGAGCGGCGCGGCTGGTCGATGCCCTGTCGCGCAAGGAAGGGGCCACCAACGCCGAGCTGTGCGAGGCCTCGGGCTGGGCCGCATGCCTCCCCGCAGCGCGCAAGGCCGCGGCCCGCGCCGGGCTCCGTTTCGAGGCGGTGAAAAAGCCGGGCGAGCTGACGCGGTATTTCGCCCGCAAGAACGGCAAGTGATCCACCCAACCCGGGGGGCCGCGGCCCCCCACCTTCCCCAGACGAGAGGACCAACCCACGATGGCTAAGGCAGCAACCAAACGGGCTCCCGCGAAGGCGGCAGAGCCGACCACCATGACCCTCGCGTTCGCGTTCGAGCGCGAGACCAAGGGCGCGGTGCGCTATCAGGAAACCAAGAACGGCGAGCCGGTCGAGATCGGCGCGGGCGCCGTGATCGGCAGCGTCTATGTGCGCAAGGACGCGTTGATCGGCGGGGCGATCCCCCGGCGCCTGCTGGTGACCATCTCGTTCGACACCAACGACGCGGTGTCGTGACGCGCACCAGCCACCAGACGAAGGTGATCCGGGGCCGCAGCACGCGGCCCCGTTCTGCGTTTCCAGACCAACCAAAGGACCAACTGAAATGAACACGACCAACAAGTCTCTCCCCATGGCCGTCGGCTGGCGACGGGAGGGCGATCTGTTTGTTGTCCGCGTCTACCTGCAAGACTTCACGGTCGAGCAGGAGGAACGCGAGCACAGGACCGAACGCAAGGCGGAGGACTGGGCCGCGCGTCTTGCGCGATCATGGGCGGTGCATTGGAGCAGGGACAAAGAGGGGCCGTATAACCTCGCCCTCCACAACCACCTGATCCTGGCGGGCTACGAACACTCCCACGTCGAGGCCGATGTTGATGACGTGGGCGGACCGGAGAGCGGGCCAATCATCCGCGGGTTCACGCCGGCCTATGACGTGTATCTCGGCGAGGACGAGTTTGTTTACTCGTCGGCGAGCGGCGAGCTGCACCGCGAGCCCCACGACCCGGAGGCGGAGGACGACACCGCCGAGCAGATGGCGGCATGCCTCGCACGCTGCGCCGCGGACCCGGACGCCTCTTTCGTGAGGTTCGAAGCCTATCTCGGCGACAACGAAAAGATCGGCGCCGCCTATCACATGCTCGAATACATCCGCGAAAACAACCATGCGGGATGGGACGGGTACACTGCGGAGCAGCGCGCCGCGGTCGCGTTCTTCTTTGAGGACGTCATGCGCTATGCACAAGAGGCAGCGAAATGAGCAGACAGACGCTTTTCCCCGCCGACGTGATTGCCGTGCTGACCGCGAACAATGCGGCCAGCGCCGCGGCGATCGCCAAGGACGGCAACACACCGGACCACGTCCCGGTGCTCAAGCTGTTCACACCGCGCGGCGGCGCGACGTGGTTGTTGAGCGAATACGACCCGGAGGACGAGAAGTTTTTCGGCCTCTGCGACCTCGGCATGGGCGAGCCCGAGCTGGGCTATGTCTCCCGCGCCGAGCTTGAGGCGACCGCATACGCCAACGTCGTGCAACTGATCGAGCGGGACGAGTACTGGCAACCGACGCACCCGTTGTCCGTCTACGCTCGGGCGGCGATGCGCGCCGGGCGGATCACGCAAGACCGGGCAGACCTGCAGGCCGCAACGCGGGAGGACGGGCGATGAAACGACCATTCACACCAACGATCGATGTTTCTCAAGGTCTGGCCGTGCTGACGATCGGCGGGCTCATCCTGTGGTCGACCCTGGCGGAGACCTTCGGCGGGCTGGCGGTAGCATTGGGCCTGATCGCCTTGTTCTTTTTGGGCTGGGCGCTCAAGCAGATGAACGACGATCGGCGCAAGAGGCGCAAGCCATGAAAGCGCACGACGTGCGCCACCTGACGCGGTGCCGGGGCTGCAATCGCCTCGGGCTCCGCTTCGACATGATCGAGCACAACGGGTCATGGCACGGGCGGTGCGTGTTCGAGGCGATCGGGGAGGGCGTGCTGGCCCTCCCCCTGGCGGAGCGCAACAAGCTGACGATCGCGGACGTGGGCGTGCCCATGATGCGGCGGCTGCTCGACGCGCGATAGCGGCCCCGGCCGGGCCAACAAAGGGCGCTCCCTCGGGGGCGCCCTTTTTTTATTCGCCGCGCGCTGCCGCCTTGCCGAGAACAACCATGCCGTCGGTCGCCCAGTTTTGCACATAGTCGCAATGGCGGCAGACCCAGCCCTGCGGGGTCGCCTTCAGGTCGCGGTCAGGATGCGCCCGCGGGCAGGTGAACGGATGATAACGCCCGCATAGTTGGAAGGCGTTCAGCGCGTCAACCGTGTCCCAGTCCCATGGTGGCACGATATGCATAGTCGATCTTGCCCCTTGCCTCGACCGGCCCCGCCGAGACAAAATGTCCGGGCAGGAAAGGCAGGAACGATATGACGCCAACACGTTTGACGCAATGCATGGATGCCCTCGGGCTCGACCAGGAGGGTCTTGCCCGGTTGCTCGACTACGACGTGCGCAGCGTGCGGCGGTGGGCGAGCGGCGCCGGGGCGATCCCGCGCGTCATCGCCATTCTGCTGGAGCTGATGACGCAGGGCGGCTATTCGGCCGCGACGATCGAACGATTAGCGGACACCAATAAACTTGTGCGTCTGAAGCGACACCCGCCAGCCATGCCGCGCCGCCGCGGCCATGCATAGCTCGGTCGCCTTGCGGCTCTGCGAGATCGGCGCGAGGAACACCAGCGGATCTGCGCCGAGCAGTTCCAGCAGATGCAGAAGGCGGTCGATGTCCTCCTGTTTGCCGACCGGCATCTTGATTTCGTCGGCGCGTTCCAGCGTTTCGAGGCGGACCGAGAAGCCGCCCGGCATCCCCACCTTCGGCGCCACCGTGACGAAAGCCTCGTCGATGATCCGCAGCGGGTGCGTCCCGCTCGTCTCCAACTGAACCTCATAGCCCGCGTCGAGCAGGAAGGTGCTCAACTCGACGAGATCGTATAGCGCGGGCTCGCCGCCCGTGATGACCACATGGCCGGGCTCGGGGGAGGCGGAGGCGGCGCGAATGGCGGCGACGATATCCGCGCTCGACATCTCCGCCCACGTCGGCGCGTCGGCGATCTTCTCCAACATCTCGGCTGCGGGGATCTGATCGCCGGCATCGACCGGCCACGTGTGCTTGGTGTCGCACCAGGGGCACCCGACCGGGCAGCCCTGCAGCCGCACGAACACGGACGGCGTGCCGGTATACGCGCCCTCGCCCTGCATGGTGGCGAAGATTTCGTTGACCGGCAGCGTCGTCATCGCGCGGCCTCTGCCCAGCATTCGGGCGTTTCGTAGACGCGTGCCACGTTCGCCGTCTCGACCTCGCGGAGGAACCACGCCGCGATCAACTCGGCGGTCGGGTTCTCGAGCCCGCGGATGTCGTTGAGCACGCGATGATCTATCGCCGCCAGCAAAGGGGCGACAACCAGGTCGAGATCGAAGAAGTCGATCACCATGCCGGTCGGCGGATTGATTGGCCCGGCGACCGAGAGCTCGACCACATAGTTGTGCCCGTGCATGCGCCGGCATTTGTGCCCCTCGGGGACACCCGGCAGGAAGTGTGCGGCCTCGAAATGGTAGCGGCGCGTGATCAGCGTTCGCATGCGAACCCCTGCCCCCCGATCGTTGCGAAGAACTCGCCGCGGACCTGCGGCGCTTCGCGGAAGATGCCGCGCAAGACGTTGGTGGTCATGGTGGTGGCGGGCTCGCGCACCCCGCGCCACGTCATGCACGA
>Ga0126377_10002973_pt1 | contig 11874 bp, 8 predicted proteins | sample PanSoiMetPlot_22_FD_92647 | JGI IMG/M metagenome (GOLD analysis project Ga0126377, IMG submission 92647) | Tropical forest soil microbial communities from Panama - MetaG Plot_22 | ecosystem: Environmental > Terrestrial > Soil > Tropical forest > Bulk soil | place: Panama | collected 2016-02-17
AGCGGCTACGGCGCGGGAGTCGAATCACCCGGCTGGTATCACCATTTATGGACGACGCGCGACTCCGTGCCGATCCGGTGGATGGCGCGCGTGGCGCGGTTGCTGCGCGAGGAAGACCTGGACGTCTCTTCCGCTCACGTGATCGAGGCCGTGAGGTTGGCCGAGACGCTGGCGGCATTGCGCGACCGCCCGCTGCCCGGCTTGCCCGAATTGAACGAGGCGACGCAATCGGTCTTCTGTTTCGGCAATGACCTGCCGCTGAGATTGATTCACGAGAAACTGATCATCGGCGAGACGCTCGGCTCCGTGCCCGAAGAGACTCCGCTCGCGCCGCTGCAACAGGATTTGATGCGCGAGCAGAAGCGGCTTCGTCTCACCGCCGAGGCGCTTGAGCGCGAGCTTGATCTCGATTTGCGCAAGCCAAATGATCTTGATCGCAGCCGGTTGCTGCATCGTTTGTCGCTGCTGGGCGTGCGCTGGGGAGAGACGCAGAGGGCCGGCGGCAAGGGAACGTTCCATGAAATCTGGCGATTGCGCTGGCAGCCCGAATTCGTCGTCGCGTTGATCGAGGCTGGCGTCTGGGGAAATACGATCCATGAGGCCGCGACCGCCTTCGCGCGCGACGCGGCGGATCGCACGAACGAATTGCCGGCTTTAACCAATCTGCTCGATCACTCGCTGCTCGCAGATCTACCCGGCGCCGTCAGCCACGTGATGGCGCGTCTGCAGGCCGAATCCGCCGTAGCGAGCGACGTTGCGCATTTGATGGACGCGCTGCCGCCACTCGCCGACGTCCAGCGATACGGCAACGTGCGCGGAACCGACGTGGCGGTGGTCGGCGAAGTGGTCGCCGGTTTGGTCGCTCGCGTCTGCATCGGGCTGCCGGGCGCGTGCGCTTCACTCAACGACGAAGCCGCGGCGGCGATGTTCGACCGCGTCGTCAGCGTCAACGCCGCGATCGGCCTTTTGCAGAACGAAGAACATCTGGCGGCATGGCGCGGCGCGATGACGCGATTGGCCGATCAAAGCGGACTGCACGGATTGGTCGCGGGAAGGTGTTGCAGGCTTCTCGTGGACTCGGGAGCGTTCGCGGCTGATGAGGCGGCGCGGCGTTTGAGCCTCGCGCTTTCTACAGCGAACGAGCCGGCTCATGCGGCGGCATGGATCGAAGGTTTTCTGAAAGGCAGCGGGCTGTTGTTATTGCACGACGAGGCGTTGTGGCGGACGCTGGATGAATGGTTGACGGGGTTGCCGGGCGATAGCTTCACGGCGCTGACGCCGTTGCTGCGGCGCACATTCTCGACGTTCACCTCGCCCGAGCGCAGGCAAATTGGCGAGCGGGCGCGGCGCGGGATGACGGGCGCGAGCCGCGCGGCGATCGGCGATCAAACGCGCGCCGAAGATTTCGATAAAACGCGCGCAGAGGCGGCGCTCCCGCTGGTTGCGCGATTGCTTGGGCTGAGGACGCATGAATGAATCGCAATACTGAGCGACGTGAGTTGAGCGATATGACAAGAGAAGATGAACGCATGCGCCGCTGGCGGTTGATTCTGGGCGGTGATGTAAACGACGGCACTGGCTACGGCCTGAGCGGCGGCGATCTGTCTATGGATCGTGCGCTCGGGGCGCTCTACGACTCCGACCGCAAGGGCGGGCTTGGAAGCTCTTCGCCTAACGTCGCGCGCTGGCTAGGCGACATCCGCGAGTATTTCCCGTCGTCCGTCGTGCGAGTTATGCAGCAAGACGCGCTCGAACGTTTGGACCTGCGCCGGATGTTGCTCGAGCCCGAAATGCTCGAGGCGGTCGAGCCTGACGTTCATCTGGTAGCCAACCTGATGGCGCTCGGCGGCGTGATGCCGGCGAAGACCAAAGAGACCGCGCGCATTGTCGTTCGCCGCGTCGTCGAAGAACTGCAACGCAAACTTGCCGAGCCGCTGCGGCAGGCGGTGATCGGCAGCTTGAACCGCGCCGCGCGCAACCGCCGACCGCGCCACAACGAAATCGATTGGCCGCGCACCATACGCGCCAACCTCAAACACTATCAGCCGGACTACAAAACGATCATTCCGGAGACGCGCATCGGCTACGGCCGCAAGCGTTCGGCGCTGCGCGACATCATCCTGTGCGTCGACCAGAGCGGCTCGATGGCGACCTCTGTCGTCTATTCGGGCGTCTTCGGCGCCGTGCTCGCTTCGTTGCCTTCCGTGAGGACGCAGATGGTAGTCTTCGACACTTCGGTCGTGGATTTGACGGCGCAACTTTCCGACCCGGTGGAACTGCTCTTCGGCGCGCAACTCGGCGGCGGCACGGACATCAACCGCGCTCTAGGATATTGCCAGGGGCTGGTCCGGCAGCCGCACGACACGATCCTGGTTTTGATCAGCGATCTGTGCGAAGGCGGCAATCAGCAGGAGATGCTCAAACGCGCCGCGACACTGGTCAGCGCCGGAGTCCAAATCATTGCGCTGCTCGCGCTAAGCGACGACGGCGCGCCATGGTATGACCACAACGTCGCCGCGGCTTTCGCCGGATTCGGCGTTCCTTCGTTCGCCTGCACTCCTGATCTGTTTCCCGAACTGATGGCCGCCGCCATCAATCATCAGGACATCACGCAGTGGGCCGCCGCGCGCGAGGTTGTGACGGCGCGCGGCGGCAATTAATTCGCTTATCTGACCTATGCCTCAGAGCCTATACGCGAGAAATTCGCTGCAAATCTCTAACGCCTGCGAAGATTTTGCCGGTGATTATCGGAGGCGATGCGGGAGGCGATCGGGCGGTGCTATAATTCGCGCCGCTTGCATACGAACTCATCTCTTGTGCCCACGCCGGGTGAAAGAGCGGCGTTCCTGGCTGATGCCTGCATAGGCGATAAAGGGTCCCTGTAATCACAATCGAAAGGAATCAAACGGATGCTTCGACATTCAAAGTCGTGTCTCTATGCTCTCTGCGCCCTTCTACTATTTTCATCTTCCGCTTCGACACGAAATCAGGACCACAAATCGCCGCTTCGTTTCCGGGTCACGCTCTCTAAAGATATCGCGCCGAAAGCCGCGTCGGGCCGCCTGCTCGTGTTGATGACCGGAGCGCCGCAGGAGATGCAAACGATCAGAATCGGGTTCGTTCCCGGCTCGACGTGGATCGCCGCGGCTGAGATCGGGCATTTCGCGCCGGGCGTGACGATCGAACTCAACCCGGATTCGAATGCCTATCCAAATCCATTTTCGCAAGCCAGGCCGGGAACGTATCAGGTGATGGCTCTGCTCGACCCGAATCACACCTACGCTTATCACGGCGAGGATGAAGGCGATCTGACCAGCGCCGTCGTCAAAGTCGAAAACCTCAATCCGGCGGAAGCCAGGCCGGTTGAATTGACGCTCACCCGCTCGACTCCCGCGCGCTTCAAGCCCTCCGATACCGAGAACGTCAAGCTCGTCGAATTTCAGAGTCCGATGCTCACCAAATTCTGGGGGCGCGCGATCACGATGCGCGCCGGGGTAGTTCTGCCGCCGAGTTATGGCAAAGACCCGAGGAAAACATACGCGGGCGTCTATCACGTTCACGGTTTCGGCGGAGATCACACAGCCGCATGGCGACAGGAAACCCAACTCACCAAAGAGATGGGCGAGGGGAAGAGCGCCGAGATGATTCACATCTATCTGGATGGCTCGTTCCCGACCGGCCATCACGAGTTCGCCGACTCGGTCAACAACGGTCCGTGGGGAAAAGCCTTGACCGAAGAGTTCATCCCTCATCTCGAAAAGCGATTCCGCCTGGTCAATAAATCTTACGCGCGTTTTTTGACCGGCCATTCGTCGGGCGGATGGAGCACGCTCTGGTTGCAAGTGACCTATCCCGATTTCTTCGGCGGGACGTGGTCAACGGCGCCCGACCCCGTTGACCTGCGCAACTTCACGGGCATCGACGCGACACCCGGTTCTACAGACAACGCCTACCGCGAACGCGACGGCTCGCCGAAACAACTGGTGCGGATGGGCGGCAAATTCATCGTCAGCATCGAAGAGTTCGCGCGACAGGAGGAGGTCACCGGCGAATATGGCGGCCAGTTCGCCTCGTTCGAGTGGGTCTGGAGTCCGCGCGGCGAAGACGGCCGCCCGATGAAAATGTTCAACCGCGAATCGGGCGAGTTGAATCAAGAGGTCTTGAAATACTGGCAAAATTACGACATCCGGCTGATCCTCGAAAAGAACTGGCCCAGGCTTGCGCCAAAGCTCAAAGGCAAGATCAATGTCATCTGCGGCGACGCCGACACGTTTCGACTGAACGAGGCCGTGAAGATCCTCTGCGGTTTTTTCAAAGAGAAAGGAAGCGACGCAGTGTGCGAGCTTGTGCCCGGGCGCGACCACGGAAATCTTTACGACAGTTATCAAACTTATCCTGACGGGCTGGCTGCGCGGATTTACAAAGAGATGGCGACAAAATACGAGGCTAGCGCCAGGAAGAAATAATCAAAGCATGAAGAGGCTCTGGAAATTTACCGGAGACAGATCGGACCACTCGTTAAAATGATTGTTTGTTGCTGTGTGGCGAAGGCAAGCCTATACTTCGCTCATCGTCAGGTCAGATCGCGGCCATGAGGTGATGAAGACACAACACCAGACTTGGCGTTGAATTGCTGTGAGAAAGGACGAATTTATGGCTGTGGCTGAAATTGAATTGCGCGTGGCGGCGCTCGAAGCAGAGATGGCGCAGGTGAAAGAGCAATTAAGGAAAGAAACTCCTACACAGAGAGACTGGCTTGATGACATCTATGGCGCTTTCGCCAATGATCCGCACTTTGATGAAGCCATGCGTCTGGGCCGTGAGTATCGTGAATCGCTCCGTCCCGGAGAGGCCAGGAAGCCGACTCGCAAAAGGGTGAAGAAATCGAGTAAGAAGACAATGAAAAAGCGCCCGCGCTGAAATGTACATATTAGACACCGACCATCTCAGCATATTGGGACGAGCCAACAGCGCGGAAGCGCAACGATTGCGCTTCCGTCTGGCTCGACTGAAACCAGAAGAGCGAATCACGACTATTCTCACTTTTGAAGAACAGATGCGCGGGTGGATGTCACATTTAGCCAAATGATCAAAGAAAACGAACAGTCTACTTCGCAACTCGTGCGAACGCTTAAGCTGCGCGATCTTGTGCTCTTTCACATTGTCGCCGTTCTGGGCTTGCGCCATTTGGCCACTTCCGCCGAATTCGGGCCGGGTGTGCTGATGATCTGGCTGGTGGCGGCGCTCTTCTTCTTCGTGCCTCAAGGGCTGGCCGTCATCGAATTGTCGTCGCGCTTCCCAAATGAGGGCGGTATTTATTTCTGGACGAAGCGGGCGTTCGGCGAGGGGCACGGTTTCCTGTGCGGGTGGTGTTACTGGGTCAACAACGTGCTCTATTATCCGAACCTGCTCATGTCCACGGCGGCGATTGCGACTTATATAATTGGAAAAGGCGAGAGCGGGTTGGATCAGCGGTGGATTTACGTGTTGCCGGTGACGCTCATCGCGCTGTGGGTAGCCGTCGCGTTAAACGTCATCGGGGCCAGCACGGGCAAATGGCTGCAGAATGCGGGCGGCGTCGGGACTTATATTCCGGGAATAATTTTGATTCTTCTCGGCCTCTACGGCGCCATGACCCTGCCCGCGGCCAATGAGATGACAGCCGCCAAACTCATTCCGGATTTTGGCAACATCTCGGCGCTCAATCTGCTCGCAACCATCGCCTTCGCTTTCGCCGGGATGGAGCTTGTCTCGACGATGGGCGACGAGGTTGACCAACCGCGACGTAATCTGCCGCTCTCGGTCTACGTCGCGGCGCCGTTGATCGCCCTGGCTTACATACTCGGCACGGGAGCGGTCTTATGGCTCGTGCCGCCACAGACATTCGATCGCGTCACCGGGTTTATGCAAGCGATCAGCGCCGGAGCGAATCACCTCGGCGGCTGGCTGTGGTGGATCGCGCCGATGTGCGCGGCGCTTTACACCGTCGGCACTATCGGCGGCGTGGGCGCATGGCTGGTGGGGCCGGCGCGCATAGCTTTCGTGATCGGGCTGGACCGCTACTTCCCGCCAGCGTTCGGCAGTGTCCATCCGCGCTGGCGCACGCCTTATGTAGCAATCATTGTACAGGGCATGTTGGCAACCGTTTTCTTACTGCTCTCGGTGCTGGGCGAGGGCACGGAAGTGAAGGAAGTTTATCTGATACTGCTCGATACACAGTTACTCATTTACTTCATTCCATACATTTACCTGTTCATCGTCTTCTTACTCAACCTGCGACTTAGAGAGATTCAGGCCGATGTTATGCTTGCGCCTGGTGGCGCGGTGGGCGGTTGGGCAATAGGCTTGAGTGGGCTCTGCCTTACACTCGTCGCAATGATACTGGCGATGATTCCACCACCGGGCACGGCCAATCCGTGGTTATTCAGAGCGAAGGTGATCGGTGGCGCACTCGGATTCATTCTAATAGGCGGGCTGATATACTTGCGCGCGAAATCGAAAAAATGAAAATCATCACTGGGCGCGTGTCGCTTCCAGCGCGCCGGCATGGATGTTAGACCCATGGGGGCCCACAGCGCGCTTGGAGCGAGATGCGTGGGATTGTAGGCTATCAGCAATCAATTCGAGCACGGCGACATCGGAAATATCTGATTACGATCAATAGGTCTTTCTCCGAGACTGCGCGCTGGAAGCGACGCGTACCCAGGGATTTTCCGCAGGAGGCGATTATGAAACGGACACAGCTTGTTCTCATTACGACATCTTTATTGCTGACTTTGATACTCGCCGGATGCGGCGGGGAACAGAACAAAAGCGCCACTTCAGCGGCTACACCTAGCACAAACGATAAATTGAATGCCGGCAGCCGATTCGAACGCAACGGATGGGTCTATGTCCACCTCGAAGGCGCGCCGGACAGGATCGGCTATCAACACGGCTCCCTGCTCTCGAAGGAGATCGAGGACCTGCTTCGCGTGATGAAGCCTTTCATGGAACGCCAATCCAAACGCGACTGGAATTTCTACCGCGAATCCGCCGAGAAGATGCTCTGGCCGAAGATGGAGAGGGAGTATCAGAACGAGATTGACGGCATCGTCGCGGGCGCGACGGCGAAAGGGGTGAAGCTGGACCGCTACGACGTGGTCGCGATGAACGCCTTCATCGAGCTGGCGCAGTATTACGTGCCCTGGATGGAAAAGCAGAAAGGGATGCAAGCCTCGACCAAGGCCCCCGGCAATTGCAGCGCATTCGTCGCCACTGGAAGCTGGACGAAGGACGGGCGAATCGTGATGGGGCACAACGCCTGGACCGACTACGTCATCGGCTCGCGATGGAACATTGTCTTCGACATCAAGCCCGAAAAAGGCCATCGCATGTTGATGGACGGATTGCCGGGCGTGATCGCGAGCATGGACGATTTCGGGGTCAATGAGAGCGGAATCATGATCACCGAGACGACGATCACCGGCTTCTCTGGCTTCGACCCGAAAGGCAAGCCCGAATTCGAGCGCGCGCGCAAGGCGATGCAATACAGCGATTCGATTGACGATTACGCGCGCATCATGCTCGAAGGCAACAACGGCGGGTATGCGAACGACTGGCTGATCGGCGACAATAAAACAGGCGAGATCGCGCTCTTTGAATTGGGATTGAAAGAGCACAGCCTGCGCCGCACGAAAGACGGCTACTTCGTCGGATCGAACTTCCCGGTTGACGAAAAGTTGATGAAGGCCGAGACCAACTTCGATCCGAACAACAAGGCCAGTTCTCCCAACGCGCGCCGCGCCCGGTGGGAGCAGTTGATGGCCGAATACAAGGGGAGGATCGACGCCGAGGCGGCGAAGAAATTCGAGACCGACGGCTTCGACGCTTTCGCCAAAAAGCAGGGCGCGAACGATCGCAGCCTGTGCGGCGCGGTGGAATCATCCCCGCGCGGCGTGCCAGAATGGGATTGGCCCGCTTATTTCCCCGGCGGCACAGTGCAGGCGAAAGTAATGGACGCGCCGATGGCCGGAAAAATGCAATTGTGGGGATCGTACGGCCATGCCTGCGCGCCCGACTTCATCGCCGAGGATTTTTTAAAACAGCGCAAAGAGTACGAATGGATGCGCGGATTATTGCGCGATATGAAGACCGGGGATTGGGCGATGTTTGAAATTACTCGCTAAATCAAAGCAGGCGAGATTCGGACACAAGGATCAACCACGGGGATCACGGGGGCTTATCTTTTCTCCTTATAGCCTTTCCCCGTGACCCCCGTGCTCCCCGTGGTTGGTTTTAGCGCCAATGCCTGCTGGATTGGGAAAGGATGCAATCATGAGTTCCGCCGAAGTGGATTTTCTAAAACTCGATCTATTGCTCTCGGACGAAGAGAAGCTGGCGCGCGATTCGGTCCGCGCCTTCGTCAACGAGCGCGTCAACCCGATCATCGCCGAATGCTATGAAGAGGGCAGATTCCCAACGGAGTTGATCCCGGAGCTGGCTAAATTGGGAGTGCTGGGGTCGAACCTGCCTGAAAAATACGGGTGCGCGGGCGTCAATAATGTGACCTACGGGCTGATCACGCAGGAGCTGGAGGCGGGCGACTCCGGCATTCGCAGTTTCGTCTCGGTTCAAAGCTCGCTTTGCATGTATCCGATCTACGCCTTCGGCAGCGAGGAACAGCGACAGAAATATTTGCCGCGAATGGCAGCCGGCGAAGTCATCGGCTGCTTCGGATTGACCGAGCCGAATTCGGGTTCGAATCCGGCCAGCATGAGGACTCGCGCCCGGCGCGTGAAGGACGGCTGGATGCTCCAGGGGAGCAAGGCCTGGATCACCAACGGCACGATCGCCGACATCGCCGTCGTTTGGGCCAAAACGGACGACAAGGACACTATCCGCGGCTTCATTGTTGAGAAGGGAACGCCGGGCTTCAAAGCGCCCGAAGTGAAACACAAACTCTCCCTTCGCGCCTCGGTCACGTCGGAACTCGTCTTCGAGGATTGCCTGATTCCGGAAGCGAACGTTCTGCCCGAGAGCAAGGGGCTGAAAAGCCCGCTGATGTGCTTGACGCAGGCGCGATACGGGATTGCGTGGGGCGCCCTCGGCGCGGCCATATCGTGTTACAAGAGCGCGCTCGATTACGCTAAACAGCGCGTCCAGTTCACGAGGCCCATCGCCGGATACCAGTTGACGCAGAAGAAACTGGTCGAGATGCTGACCGAGATCACAAAGGCCCAACTGCTTTGCCTGCAACTCGGCAGAATGAAAGACTCGGGTGTGATGGAGCCGATTCACGTCTCGATGGCGAAGATGAACAACGTGGCGATGGCGCTGGAGTGCGCGCGGACCGCCCGCGGCATCCTCGGGGCCAACGGCATCACGGCCGATTACCCGATCATGCGCCACATGTGCAACCTCGAATCGGTCTACACCTACGAGGGCACTCACGAAGTTCATACGCTGGCGCTCGGAAAACACATCACAGGGCTTGACGCCTTTGACCTTTAAGCGTCAGTATCAGCCATCTGACCGTCCGGTAGGTAAGTTCTTAATGCGCTCGCCTTTCTGACGGCCGGACTTCTGAGGCGTTAAGCGAGAAACCGTTTATTATCATGCGTCGTACTTACTAACGCGCGTCGCCCAGACCGCGTCTATTAACACACAATCAACGATTCATCATTCGGAGGAAACAACTGATGCGCCGAGCGATTAATATCTGTGGCGTCGTTTGCGCGATTATCGTATCCGTTCAATTGCTTGCCGTCGCCGTCTTCGCCCAGCAGGACAAACTCGCTGGACGATGGGAGGGCAAGATTCAATCGCTGCAAGGCGAGCGCGAAACGAATCTGACGATCAAAAACGAAGGCGGCGTATACACGGGCGTAATGCCCGGAATGCGCCAGGGCATGGAGATGCAACTCAAAGACTTCAAAATCGACGGCGACAAGATAACGGCCAAAGCCGATGTCGAGACGCCGCAGGGCTCCATAACAATCAATTACACTTTCACGCTCACGGGCGAGACGATGAAGGGGCAGGGCGCGCTCGATTTCGGCGGCCAGGCCATTACGTTCGACATCGAACTCAAACGCGCCGCAGCCGGCGCCGGCGCCACATCCGGCGGACAACAGGCGGCGGGGCAGGATCAATCGCAAAGGCAGGGTCCGGGACCGGGGCAGGGGCAGGGGCAGGGGCAGGGGCAGGGGCAACGCCAGCGCATCGACGTGCCGCAGCCGCAGCAGAAGCAATCAATTGATTATTTCGTCGGCCAGTGGAGCTACAAATACATCGGACGCGAAAGCCCGCTGTGGCCCGCGCCGCGCGAATGCGTGGTGACTTTCAACAAACGCGCCGACGGAAAATCTGTCGAAGGCGTCAGCGAATGCAAACACGAGGGCGGCGCGTTCAAGGATAATATGGTGATTGTCTTCGACGAAACTGCGAAGACGCTCAGCTATACTGAAAAGCTCGGCAGCGGCGTCGCGCTCACGAGCAAAGGCGATTGGACAAGCCCGATCTCGATCCGCTTCACGATTGATCCGGTCACCGCCAAGGGGCAGAAACTGCAATTGCGGCGCACCATCTCGGTCGTCGCCTCGCATTCTTTCACGGTGTCCGAGGAGTTGTCTGAAGATGGCGGGCCTTTCGTGAGACTGGGCAGCGCGGTCTTCTCGAAAGTCGGCGCGAAATGATCGGCGCGAAATGAATGCATTCGGTTCCGGCAGGAAAGTTTGCGTCACAACCTCTCCCTGCCGGAGCCGTTCCTGCCTGTCGGGTTAGAATGGCGGCGACGGAAATTCCGGCCCCCGTCGCCTCGTCAAAAGCAATGCCGCGATCATAGGGCCTACGGTCACGGCGATTATTGTCGGCAGCAACCAATTTCCACCTTTGCGCCCCCCCTCCACCTTTTTCAAATCAAGGTATCGGATAGTAAAGGTTAGTTGCCTTTTGTAGTCGGTAAGTTCGAAATCGTCATCTCCGATCCGGGTCAAGATACCGTAAAATTTCTTCCCATTTTTGTGGGTAACCCTGGCGTACATATCTATGCCCAGGCTCGCGATCTGCAACTTCATGGCGTCGGCGCGCGCATCCGGAGACAACGGCGCCTGCACCACCTGGTCGTCTGCAGTCTGAATTTTCTTGAACCCGGGGTCGAAGCCCCTGTCGACCCTCACCACTTCCCCATATTTGAACGTCGAATATGAGTCGCGGGCGCCGTTCGCGATCTCGAATTCGGAATCGCCGACTCGAGTCAGGTACCCGCGAACCGTCTTGCCTTTGATCAAAGATACGGTGACGGCGTCACCCATGCTAAGCTCTTTGATCTGCGACTTGACCTCTTCGATCCGTGAATCCTGCGGCGCTTTCTGCGCCGTCGCCCTCCCGGCTGAATAGACGGGCAGGCGGGCCGACAGAGAGAGAATAACCAGCCCAGTGACAATCATCCTGGTGAACATGACAAACCTCCGCTTCAGTGGTTGTTTCTCGGTCCCGAAGGCAGGGGGCTGACTTCAAGAGTTCGCAATGCCCTTGTGGCGATGAATGGTATAGTAACGTCGTGTCCGGGTTACTACCAAACATAGTAGGTCGCGTAAATACCGCAGCTCTCACCTGATCCTGAGTTTAACCGTGTTACTCACTTTTCCGTCCAGAGTTATGACCAGGTCTACATCCCCCTTGCCGGCCAGCGGCGGAGGCACTCGCAGGTTGACCTGATCGAGCGATTCATAAGAGCCTTGTGGGCCGAAGTACAACGGGTCAATCTCCATACCGCCGAGTGTGATCTTCATCGGCGTGGAGCCGAATCGCATACCCGTGCCGAAGAGCGCGACGTAATCGCCCGCGTCAATCGGGACCGGCGAGCCGTCAGGGTTACCCAGCAAAATATCG
>Ga0126377_10002974_pt1 | contig 11873 bp, 12 predicted proteins | sample PanSoiMetPlot_22_FD_92647 | JGI IMG/M metagenome (GOLD analysis project Ga0126377, IMG submission 92647) | Tropical forest soil microbial communities from Panama - MetaG Plot_22 | ecosystem: Environmental > Terrestrial > Soil > Tropical forest > Bulk soil | place: Panama | collected 2016-02-17
CCGAGAGCGTGAGGCAACGCCATGTCCGTCAGCAATCCCGTCACCCACCGGTTCCCCGCGCGAGGCCGAGCCCGAGGGCTCGATGCCTGGCGCGAGGCGGAGGACCTCGTCAAGATCCGCTGGCGGGCCTTCCTCGAGGCCGACGACGAGACCCGCTCGCCAGCGTTCGCCTCTTATGTGGCGGCGCTCGACGCCGAAGAGGCGGCAGCGGCCGACATGGCCGTGCTGTCTCAGATGGCGGCCTGAGGAGCTGACATGGAGCTTCGTCACCTGCGCTCCTTCATCGCGATCGCCGAGGAGCGGAGCATCACACGCGCCGCCGAGCGGCTGTGGATCGCCCAGCCCGGGCTTTCGACGCAGATGCGCCGGCTCGAGTCCGAGCTCGGCGTCCAGCTGTTCGAGCGCCATTCACGCGGGATCGACCTCACGCAAGCCGGCGAGCTGTTCCTCGAACGCGCGCGCGTCGCGATCGCGGCGGCGGACATCGCTGCCGCGACCGGGCGCGACCTCGAAGCCGGCGTAGCCGGAAGCGTTCGCGTGGGGGTCGCCGGCGGACCCGTCTGGCCATCGACGTCGGACTTCCTGCAGCGGTTCGCCCGCGAGCGCCCGCACGTCGAGGTCAGCGTCCTGCAGGGCTATGGCGCGGCACTGTGGCGCGATCTGCGTGACGGCCGAATCGACGCCTTGTTGACGCCGGCCGGCAACGCCACCGCCGGCATGAACACACTCGATCTCGCCTCAGCGGAATGGGTGGCGCTCATCGGCACCGGTCACCCGCTGGGCGGCATCGGCCCTCTTGCCGCCGGGGAACTCGAGGGCGAGCGAATAGCCGTCACCGGACACCGGGACGGCGCCGCGTTCGACAAAGCGGTCGCCGACGTGCTCGGCGAGTTCCGTGTGACCGCCGAGATGGTGCCGGGCGTGCCGTGGCCGGCATTGGATGGCGCGGCCGCCGGCAACGATCTCGTTGTCCTGACGACGGCACCGGACTCCCTGCCTGCAGGCGTGCTCTGCCGCAGGCTCGACCCCCGGCGCACGCTGTCGTTCGAGCTCTTATGGCGCGACGACGCGCCGTCCCCGGCATTGACCGGATTCGTGAACGCTGCGGCTCTGCATGCCCAGCGTCAATCGTCGACCCGCCGGCTGGTGGCGGTGGCATGAGGAGGCGGACAGATGAGCATCATCGAGACACCCAGGCGTCCGGGCGCTGTGCTCTCGCGCCGGGACATGATCGAGAGCAACCTCGGGCTCGTGCATGCCATTGCGAGCAGCTTCCGCTTCCCAGGCGTTCCATTCGCGGACCTCGTTCAAGAGGGAACGATCGGCTTGGCACGTGCGGTGGACCTGTTTGACCACGGTCGCGGCGTCAAGTTCTCGACCTACGCCGCGTGGTGGATCCGGCGCGCGATGCTCGACGCGATCGCCGACTCGACGGTCATCCGGATCCCCCCCAAAGCCCACCAGCAGCTCGCCGCCGTGCGCCGCGCCGAGACACAGCTCGAACGGCTCGGCCCGGGCCGCGCTTCGGATGCCGAGATCGCCGGGCTGACGCACCTGGGCGTCAAGACCGTGCGCTCGCTGCGCACGGCAGCGCGGGTGACCGCCTCCCTGGACGACCCGGTCGGCGACGGCACGTCTGCGCTCAGCGACCTGATCGCCGACACCCGGGCCGCCGACCCAGAGGCATGCGTGATCGCCCACGAGGAGCGCGACGACGTCTCGGCGATGCTGCGCCTTCTGCCGAAACGACACCGCGAGGTGCTCGCCGGGCGCTATGGCCTGGACGGAGGCTCTGCCGAGAGCCACAAGGAGATCAGCCGACGGCTGGGGATCGGCGAAGAGCGCAGCCGTCAGATCGAGCGCGAGTCGCTGCACCGCCTGCGCTCGATGTCCGCGACGCTGGCGCACGCCGCATAGGGGCCGACGCCATGGGGATGCTGCCGCCGTCGGCCAGCTCAGCCCAGAGCCGAGCCCCGCGCGCCGGCGCCACGCACGGGCATGCGAGCCATGCAGCGCCCGACGCAAGCGCGCCAAGGACGGTTCGCGAGTCAGCTTCAGGGTCGCCGGTCAGCGAGCGCTCGCAGAGCAGCTGCGTCTGCAGGAGGTCGAAGGTGCGGCGGTGCGACAACGGCGATCGAACCCGGCCGCGGACGCGGATTCCGGGCGCGTGCCCGTCCAGCCCGCCGATCGCCGGTATGCGCCGGCGCGCGGACAGCGCGTCCCACCGGCGCAGGTGATGGGCCGGCGGCCCGCCCGCGATCGCTGCTTCCGGATCACGGATCCAGCCGAGGGCCTCGCGCGGCGTGCGCCAGGCCTCGGCCGCGTCGGTCGTCAGGCTCCACAGCTCGATGCCGTCGCAGCCCCCCGGGTCGTCGAGCGCCGGCCAGCCGTGCGGAAGGACGATGCGCCGCGCAAGCCCGGGCACGAGCATCCGCCCGCCGCGCGAGAAGGGATGCGCGGCGAAACCCACGCCCCCGGCGGCGCGCACCGCGGCCGCGATCTCCAGCGCCGAACGCCCGGCATGCGGGATCTCGCCGGTCACGCCGAACGCGAGATAGTGGCCCTGTTTGGGACTGACCTCGGTCCCGACGAAGACGCTCACCCCATCATGGCGCCCCTCCCAGCCGTCATGACGCCCGGCGAGCGAATCGTGATCGGTCAGCAGCACCGCATCGGCCCCCGCCGCGCTTGCGGCCTCGACGAGCTCCGGCACGGTGGCCGTGCCGTCCGAATAGGTGCTGTGGACGTGGATGACACACGCCACATCGACCAGCGCGCTGTCGTGTGCCACGCGGGCATGATGCGACACCCGCGCGGCGGGCGCTCGCATCTGCGCCGCTACCCTCGCCCCCATGCCGCTCCGCCGTCTCGCCGCGCTGGTGCCCGTGCTCATCGCGGCGATCGCCGCAGGGCTCCTGCTCCCGCACTCGCCATCCGACCTTCGCGACCTCGTGGTCGCGCCCGGCGCCGCGGCGCCGGCGATCGTGCTGGCCGCCTGGATCGTCCTCACGCCTGCGCTGTTCCCCGGGACAGTGCTCGCCGCCGCCGGCGGCCTGGCGTTCGGGGCGATCGGCGGGACCTTGCTCGCCTCCTCCGGCGCGGTCCTCGGCGGGCTCGCGGCATTCACACTGGCCCGCACCGTGGGCCGTGGCCCAGCTGTCCGCCTGGCCGAGCGAAGGCCGCGGCTCGCGCGCCTGCAGACTCTGCTCGAACGCCGTGGCTTCGCGGCGATCCTGGCGGCCCGCCTGATGCCCGGGGTTCCCGCCTCCGGCCTGCACTACGCGGCCGGGATATCGCCGGTTCGCTACGGCGCGTTCACGGCGGCCATCGCGATCGGCGCGGTTCTGCGCACCACGCCCTACGCCCTGCTCGGCAACGGGCTGGCGTCGGGCTCCACCGTGAGCATCGCCCTCGCCGCGGCGTCCGTCGCGATCGGCGGCGCCGGGGCGCTGCTCCTGGTCCGACGGCTCAGTTCGTGACGTCGTTGGAGACTTGGTGGCTCGCACCGGCCAGCGCCCGGCCGGTCGCCGCATCGAAGACGTAGATGTTGCCGGTGTCGGTGCGCAGCGCCATCCGCGTGCCGGGTCGGGCGCCCGTCGCGGGGTCGAGCCGTGCGACCAATCGCGGCGCGCCGTCACGCGCTCGCGACGGTGCCGCGTCGGCGTCGTCGGGGATCAGGCTCTCGAGGCGATCGGAGTCGGCGGGCCCGCCTTCGACGCGCACGTGCGCGTAGAGATCGGCGCCGGTGGACTCAACGGTGTCGACCACCGCCTCGAAGCGCAGGCCATCGGCGTTGGTGTCTGAGCCGGCCGGCTCGAGATCCTCCGGGCGCACGCCCAGGACGACCTCACGCGCGCCATCGGCCGGGTCCAGTGCCTGCCGCAGCCGCTGGTCGAGGGGGAGCTGGCCAAACGGCAGCCGGATCGCACCCTCGTCAACGGTGCCGGTCACGAAGTTCATCGACGGGGAGCCGATGAAGCCGGCCACGAACAGGTTGGCCGGGCGCAGGTAGAGATCGTCGGGCGAGCCGAACTGCTGCAACTGGCCCGTGCGCAGCACCGCGATGCGGTCACCCAGCGTCAGCGCCTCGATCTGGTCGTGCGTGACATAGACGGTGGTGACCCCGAGGCGCTCCTGCAACTCGGCGACCTCCTCGCGCGTCTGCACGCGCAATTGTGCGTCGAGGTTGGACAGGGGCTCGTCCATCAAGAACACCTGCGGCTCGCGGACGATCGCGCGTCCCATGGCGACCCGCTGGCGCTGACCGCCGGAGAGCTGCGCGGGCTTGCGGTCCAGGAACTCGTCGAGCTCGAGCGCCACTGCCGCGTCGCGCACGCGCTGTTGGATCTCCTCTTTGGGCCGGTGCTCCAGGCTGAGCGCGAAGCCCAGGTTCTCGCGCACCGACTTGTGCGGATAGAGCGCGTAGTTCTGGAAGACCATCGCGATGTTGCGGTCGCGCGGCTGCAGGTCGTTGACGACCTCATCGCCGATCCACAGCTCGCCGGAAGTGACGTCCTCCAAGCCGGCGAGCATCCGTAACGCGGTGCTCTTCCCGCTCCCCGACGGCCCGACGAGAACCACGAACTCGCCGTCGGCGATGTCGAGGCTGAGATGGTCGACAGCCGCTGGGCCGTCGTCTCCGTAGCGCTTGGTCACATCGACGAATCTGACGCGCGCCATGAAACGGTCCTCCTGCTCGTGCCGGACAAGCCGGCGTTTATCGCTGCAAGGATTGTGGCTCCCCGCGCGATGTGTCGGCTCGTTGCATTGTCATGTCACAGACCCGGCCGCTATCCGGTCCTCTTAGTGCACGACCGATCGCGCCGGCCGGCGCGATTCCGAATCACACGAACGAAAGGGCGGCCCGATGAGTCCTGCCACGTCCACACCGGACACGATCGTCCTGGTCCACGGCTTCTGGGTCACACCCCGCAGTTGGGAGCACTGGATCGAGCGCTATGAGGGCAAGGGGCTGCGCGTGATCGCCCCGGCCTACCCCGGGTTCGAGGTCGAGGTCGAGGCGCTGAATGCCGACCCCACGCCGATCGAGCGCGTGACGGTCCCGGCGATCATCGAGCACCTCGAGGCGGTTGTCGGCGAGCTCGACTCGCCTCCGATCATCATCGGCCACTCCGCCGGCGGCGTGTTCACCCAGATCCTGCTCGACCACGGCTTCGGCGCTGCCGGCGTGGCGATCGACTCGGCGCCGACCGAGGGTGTCAAGCGCATCCCGCTCTCGCAGGTGCGAGCCAGCTTCCCGGTGCTCAAGAACCCGGCCAACCGCCACAAGGCCGTCGGCCTCACCTTCGAGCAGTGGCATTACACGTTCACCAACGGCATCCCCGAGGACGAGGCGCGGCGGCTGTACGAGCGCTACCACATCCCTGCGTCCGGACACGTCTTCTGGGGCAGCGCGCTCGCGAATATCCACCCTGGCAAGGACGAGACCTGGGTGAACTACGACAACGAGGAGCGCGCGCCGCTGCTGTTCATCTCCGGAAGCGTCGACCACCTGATGCCGCCGTCGATCCAGCGCTCGAACGCCAAGCACTACAACGACAACGTCATTACCGAGGTCAAGGAGTTCGAGGGGCCGCATCTGCTGCCGGCCGCGCCGGGCTGGGAGAAGGTCGCCGACTACGCGCTCGACTGGGCGCTCAAGCACGCGGCGCTGCCGACCACGCGCTGAGAGGCGTCCAGCGCGGCTGCGAGCCCTAGCTCGAGTGCACCTGCACGCCCGCGAGACGACCGGTGACCACACGGGCGCGAACCGGTGGCGACCGCGCGAGGCTCTCTCGGTCACCACGGAAACCTGCAGAAGGGAGCCCCGATGGCCGAGGCAACCAAAGCGGATCGCGCGACCGTCGTCCTCGTCCACGGCGCGTTCGCCGACGCATCGAGCTGGAACGGCGTGATCACGCGCGTGCTGGCCAAGGGGGTGCCGGTGATGGCACCCGCGAACCCGCTGCGCGGCATCGCGGCTGACTCGGCCTACATGGCCGCGGTCTTCGCGCAGGTCGACGGGCCCGTGATCGCCGTCGGGCACTCCTACGGCGGCGCGGTGATCACGAACGCGGCAACCGAGGCGAAGAACGTCGTCGGCCTCGTCTACGTGGCCGCCTTCGCCCCAGACGAGCGCGAGACGCTCGGCGTAGCCTCGGCCGCCTCCAAGGACAGCATCTTGAACAGTGCGCTCGTCCCTCGGCAGTACCCAGGCCCCGACGGCAAATCCGCGACGGAGTTCTACATCGACCCGGCAAAGGCCCGCGACGCCTTCGCGCGCGATCTCTCCGACGAACAGGCCGCGCTGATCGCAGCCACCCAGCGGCCGATCGCCGAAGCGGCGTTCTCCGAACCGAACGGGCCGCCCGCATGGAAGGGCCTCCCCTCATGGGCCGTGGTCGCCACCGCCGACAACGCTGCGGGCACCGACGTCGTCCGCTCGATGGCCGAGCGTGCCGGCGCCACGGTCACCGAGCTCGACGGCTCGCACGTGATCATGGTCTCGCAGCCCGAGGCCGTGACCGACGGGCAGCCGCATTGAATGCGAAGGGGGATGTGATGGCGGGTCCGGCGCCGACACGGCGACTGAATCGCCCGCGTAATCCCCGCCGCCGACCTTGGGCGCCAGCAGTGCGCTCGGCATTTCGACTACGAGACCAAGACAACCTGGAAGTTCCCCGTAATCCGCCTGGAGCGCTCGCTCCGGACGCCGAGCCGAGCTAGCCTCTTAGGGCGGCGGCCGACGCTGTCGGTGACAATGACTCGACGATCGTCGTGACAAGCCCGGTGTGGACGTCGTAGACGTGGCCGGAAACCGTGATGTGCGGCGAGATGCGCGGATCTGACAGAAGGCGCTCGACGTCGGCGCGGACCGTTGCCGGCGGGTCAAGCACTGGGAGATCCGCGAGCGTCTGCTCGTCGTAGCCGGTGCGCTCGGAAAATCCGTGGCGGAGTTCTTCGTCGGCGAGCAGGCCGCTGCCGCAGTCGGTGTGGTGGATGACCGCGGCTTCGAAGTAGGGGCCGTCAGACGCCTTGGTCTCGACCAGGTAACCGATGTAGGCGACGTCCTGGATCACGGCGGGCGTCACGCGCCCGCCGACGGTGCGGGCGACGATCGCCTCACCGAACTCAAGGCCGAGGAAGTCCGCGGGATCGGTCCTGGGGTCGATGCACGTGATCACGTACAGCCCCTTGTGAGGAAGAAACGGCAGCCGCGGCGTGTTGTGGCGAACGTCGCTCGCGGCAAAGGCGGTGTTGCGAGGCAGCAGGGAATCGATGTTGGACACGTCAGCGAACGTAAGAATCTGAGCCCGCAGCGGACAAGAGGCAAGACGGCTCGATTTCGTCAGCATCCGGCCATAGACGATCGCCGTCCTTGACATCCTCGGACGATGCATGCCGTCGTCGCGCTCGTCGTGCCCGAGGTCATCATCTTCGACCTCGCGATCCCGGCGGAGATCTTCGGGCGGGCGGTCGAGCGGGAACGCTATGCCTTCACCGTGTGCACCGAGCGTCCGGGCGCCGTGCGGTCAACGTCAGGGTTCGACGTGCAGATCGGCACAGGTCTGGACGCGATCGAGGCCGCCGACACCGTGATCGTGCCCGGGTTCTTCCCCCGCAACGATCCCTCGCCCGCCGTCATCGCCGCTCTGCGGCGGGCCTCGGCGAAAGGCGCACGCGTGGCGTCGGTGTGCGTGGGAGCGTTCGCGCTCGCGGCCGCCGGTCTGCTCGACGGTCGCACCGCGACGACACACTGGGAGTTCGCCGACGAGCTCGCGGCGCGCTTCCCGGCGGTTCGGGTGACACCCGAAGTGCTGTACGTCGACGAGGGGCCGATTCTCACCAGCGCGGGCATCGCAGCGGGCGTCGACCTCTGCCTCTACATGGTGCGCCGCGATTACGGCGCGCTCGCCGCTGGCGAGGTGTCGCGGCGCATGGTCGCTCCGGTCCACCGCGCCGGCGGGCAGGCGCAGTTCATGGAGCGACCCGTTCCCGACGATGGACTCGGTCTCGCCGCGACCCGCGCCTGGGCGATCCAGGAGATGCACCGCCCGCTGACGGTCTCCGAACTCGCCCAGCACGCCGGCTACTCGACCCGGACGTTCGCGCGGCGATTCGTCGCCGAGGTCGGGGCGACGCCGCTGCGATGGCTCACCAGTCAGCGCCTGCTCGAGGCCAGGCGGCTGCTCGAAGCGACCGAACTACCGATCGAGGAGGTCGCGTGGCGCTGCGGCCTGGGCACGGCGGCCAATCTGCGACTGCACCTCGCCCGCGAGGCCTCGATCACCCCGACCGCATATCGCAACGCGTTCCGCGGCGACGCCATCCCGGCCAAGGTGGGACGCTGAGCGCCCATGCTCGAAATGCGGGCCACCTGCGAACGATGCGGTCAAGCTCTCGCTCTCGATGGTCCGGCGATGATCTGCAGCTACGAGTGCACGTTCTGCACCGCGTGCAGCGCCGCGATGGCCGATGTCTGTCCCAACTGCTCTGGACGGCTCGTCCTCCGTCCGCCACGAGCCGTGGCCGCGAGGCCGACTCACTCGCCGGACGCGACGCGCACCGAGCAAGACCGCTGACCACCCCGCGCTCGTGAACCTCGAGGTCCACGGATGAACGCACGGCTCGTGGGACTCAGGCCTTCGTCGGCGCAGCCGGGTAGATCCACACGGGCGCGAGCGCGTCGGGGTCCCATCCTCGAAGACTGCGCGCCCAATCGAGCGCGGCGGCGGCCTCCTCGGCGCTGACTTCGACGCGCGTGCGTCCGGCCAAGATCGCCCGCATCGCCGGGGGCGCGCCACCGAGAGCGCTGCGCGCCGATCGCCACCACTCCGGTGACTCGGCCATCGGGCACACGCGCAGTGCGAAGTAGGCGGGCTCGAGAAGAGCTTCATCCATCACGTCAAGCATCTCAAACCGCCACGCTACCGCTGACCGCGCTCCCGCCGCCGCTCACCGCGGCGTCGGCACAGAGTTCGCCCATGCGCACGCCGCGTGGCACCGTCAGTCCTCGTCCCGCGCTCGCGTGCCCAGCGGCGCCGAACGCCAGCGATAGGCTCCCGCGAGCCGTGCTACGAGGGCGCAGCCAGGAGCGAGAGGCACTGGACCGGCTGCTGCTGCGCGTGCGCGCGGGCGAGAGCGCCGTGCAGGTTCTGCGTGGCGAGGCGGGAGTCGGCAAGTCGTCGCTGCTGGGGTACGTCGCCGAGCAGGCTTCGGAGTGCCGCATTGCCCGGATCGCGGGCGTTGAGTCTGAGATGGAACTGGCCTTCGCCGGGCTCCATCAGCTGTGCGCGCCGATGATCGGGCGGCTCGACGCGCTGCCCGGGCCGCAGCGAGACGCGCTTCACGTCGCGTTCGGGATGCAGGGCGGCGCCGCTCCGGATCGCTTCCTCGTGGCTCTCGCGACCCTGAGTCTGCTGGCCGGCGCGGCCGAGATGCAACCGCTCGTGTGCCTCGTAGACGACGTGCAATGGCTCGACCGGGCCTCCTCGCAGACGCTGGCGTTCGTGGCGCGGCGCATCCTGGCGGAGCCCATCGGCATGGTGTTCGCGATCCGCGAGCCCAGCAACGTCGAGGATCTCAGCGGGTTGCCCGAGCTGGTGGTAAGGGGGCTTGGCGACGACGACGCACGGTCGTTGCTGGAGTCCGCCATTCCGGGTCGGCTGGACGAGCGGGTCCGCGATCAGATCATCGCGGAGACGCGCGGCAACCCGCTGGCGCTCCTGGAACTGCCGCGAGGATTGACGCCGGCGGAGCTCGCGGGCGGGTTCGGCCTTCCCGAGGCGCGACCGGTGGCGAGCCGCGTCGAGGAAGTGTTCGTGCAACGGGTCCGGGCGCTTCCCATCGAGACCCAGCGCCTCCTGCTCGTCGCTGCGGCTGAGCCGGTCGGCGACGTCAGCCTGCTATGGCGCGCCGCCGAAAGCCTCGGGATCAGGGGCGAAGCGGGAAAGCCGGCCGAAGAGGCCGCGTTGATCGACCTCGGCATCCGGGTGCGATTCAGGCATCCGCTCTCCCGCTCGGCGGCCTATCGGGCCGCGACCTTCCGCGACCGCCAGGAGGTGCATCGCGCGCTGGCCGAGGCGACCGACCCGGAGACCGATCCCGATCGCCGCGCTTGGCATCGTGCGCGAGCTGCGGCCGGACCTGACGAGGCGGTGGCGGGCGAGTTGGAGCGCTCGGCGGACCGGGCGCGGGCCCGCGGGGGCACGGCGGCGGCGGCCGCGTTCCTGGCACACGCGGCCGAGCTGACCCCCGATCCGGCCGACAGGGGGCGGCGGGCACTGGCCGCTGCGCAGGCGAAGTTCGACGCTGCGGCAGCGGACGAGGCGCTCGAGCTGCTGGACACCGCCGAGCTGGCGCCGCTCGACGAGCTTCAGCGCGCGCGGTTGGGGCGCTTGCGTGCGGAGATCGCGTTCGCCCGCACGCGCGGGAGGGACGCTCCGGCCCTGCTCCTCGACGCGGCGCGGCACCTCGAACCGCTCGATGCCGGCCTGGCTCGCGAGACCCATCTTGAGGCGATCGCGGCGGCCATCTATGCCGGTCACCTCGTCGACAAGCCGGACGTCCGCGAGGCGGCCGACGCCGCGAAGGCTGCACCCCCGGCGCCGCAGCCGCCGCGCGCGATCGACCTGCTCCTCGATGGGTTGGCGATCCGCTTCACCGAGGGCTACCCGGCCGGTGTGCCCTCTCTCCGCAAGGCCCTCGATGCCTTCCGCCGTGTGGAGGACTTCACGGCCGGCGACGCTCGCTGGCTGTGGCTCTCCTGCCGCGTGGCCCGGAATCTCTGGGACGACGAGGTCTGGTGTGAGCTGGTGACACGTGGGCTGCGCGCTGCGCGCGAGACAGGCGCGCTGCGCATGCTCCCGATCGCGCTGACCTACCGCGCGTCGATCCACGTCCATGAGGGCGAATTCAGCGCCGCTTCGTCGCTGATCGAAGAGTCCGACGCGGTCATCGAGGCGACCGAGATGGCGCCGTTGAAGTCGGCATCACTGATGCTGGCCGCATGGCGCGGCAAGGAGGCCGAGGCCCTGCAGCTGTTCGATGCCGGCAGGCGCGAGGCGACGGCGAGGGGCGAGGGCGTGGGGCTCACCATCCTCGAGTGGGCCACCGCCCTGTTCCACAACGGTCACGGCCGCTACGACGAGGCGCTCTCGGTCGCCCAGCGAAGCTGCGAACAGGACGACGCGCGGCTCTTCGCGTGGAGCCTCGTGGAGCTGATCGAGGCGGGCGTCCGCAGCGGCGCGACGCACGCGGCCGCCGACGCGCTCGATCGCCTGAGCGTGCGCACGCAAGCGAGCGGCACGGATTGGGCGCTCGGCATCGAGGCCGGCTCACGCGCGCTGCTCAGCGACGGGGCGGATGCGGAGCTTCACTACCGCGAGGCGGTCGAGCGGCTGTCGCGCAGCCGCGGCGCGGTCCATCTCGCCCGTGCCCGGCTGCTTTACGGCGAATGGCTGCGCCGCGAGAACCGGCGCGTCGACGCGCGCGAGCAGCTTCGCGCCGCCCACGACCGGTTCGACCAGATCGGCGCCGAGGCGTTCGCCGAACGTGCCCGCCGCGAGCTGCTCGCCACGGGCGAGACCGCGCCGAGGCGGACCGTGGACACCCGCGACATCCTCACGCCGCAGGAGGCCCAGATCGCGCGGATGGCCAGCGAGCGGCAGACGAACCCGGAGATCGGCGCCAAGCTGTTCATCAGCCCGCGGACCGTCGAGTACCACCTGCGCAAGGTGTTCACCAAGCTCGACATCAGCTCGCGCAGCCAGCTCGCGAGCGTGCTCGAGCCGGCCTAGGGAACGACGAGCACCGGCAGCTCGCCCGCGTGCACGAGCCCGGACGCGACCGAGCCGAGCACGGTCGAGGCAACC
>Ga0126377_10002975_pt1 | contig 11873 bp, 13 predicted proteins | sample PanSoiMetPlot_22_FD_92647 | JGI IMG/M metagenome (GOLD analysis project Ga0126377, IMG submission 92647) | Tropical forest soil microbial communities from Panama - MetaG Plot_22 | ecosystem: Environmental > Terrestrial > Soil > Tropical forest > Bulk soil | place: Panama | collected 2016-02-17
CGGGGACTCGAGCGCGAGCGGGCCCGGCTCGAAGGCGAGGTGGGCGGCATTGCGGGGGAGATCGCGCGCTTCGCGGAGACGATCGCGGAAGTGCGTCAGCAGATCATGCAGGCCGCGCAGCGGCTGCGCGACGACGCTGGCCGCGATCTTGCCGACGTGCGCGGCAAGATCGCCGGCCTCAACGAGCAGATCGACGTCGCCGAGGACGCATTGAATCGCATCGAGATCCGAGCGCCACAGGCAGGGGTCATCCTTGGCGTCAAAGTCAAATCTCCTGGAGCCGTTGTCCAGCCGGGTGCTACGCTTGCTGAATTGGTGCCGCCGAGCGCGGTGCTCAGCTTGTCAGCCAGGGTCTCGCCGCTTGACGTCCAGAACGTTGCCGTCGGGCAAAAGGCCCAGATCCGCTTTCCTGCCTTCTCCACGCGCAGCACCCCGCCGCTCTACGGCCGCGTCGAGAGCGTGTCGGCCGATGCAGTATCGGACGAAACCAACACCCGGGAGACCTACTTCTCTGCCCGCATCATTATCGATGTCGAAAGCGTGCCCCACGAGATTGCGAATAAGCTCGTGCCCGGCATGCCGGCCGACGCGCTGATCATCACCGGAGAACGGACCGTGCTTGCCTATCTCCTCGGTCCGATCCAGGACCGCCTCGCCAAGGCGATGCGCGAGCACTGAGTTGCCCATGCTCCTGTTTGCAGTGCGGGATGATGGCCAGCAAACGGAATGAGGTAAAAAAAGACCCCGGCAGGTTGTGCTGAGGTCGTTTGTCTTTTCAGGTCGCGCGCTGCTGTCGGTTGGCGAGCAATCGCTAGCTCTTTGCACGATCAAATAGTCGAGGACCGCCAAAGCTTTGCGGCGCCTCCAGGCTTTCAGCTGAGCGGGTTGCGCAAACTTGCGGCGAGGGCTGAAGTCGCGATAGCGTATCGAAGCAGTTGTCCGAGGTTGCCGTTTTGGTGGCAGGATGACTTGGACCCAAGGACCTCCGCGGTCGATTTCCTGCCTCAATTCGCAACGTCTAACGTCGCGGCGTGGCCAATTTTGGCCCAAGCTCGTTGCGGGACCCCGGCGCAAGCCGGATCCGCAGTGTCGCTCCAAGTCCGTTGGCCGGCGAGACGCACGCCGGCCTCTGCTCCGGAGACTCTCATGGCGCCTCGACGGAATATGCCAAGCAAATTGCGATCGCTTGCACGCATGCTCTGCCTGCTGTTCTGCTTGCCCGTCCATGCGGCGCAGGCACAGTCCGATGGATGCGCGCTCCAGCCGGTCAAGCACAATCCAACCGCAAAAATCTTGCGCTGCGGAACAAGGCTCACGGTCCAGCCCGCACCCGGCACGACCTATCGCCCGGTTGACCCGGGCGAGCGCCGCCCACCGGCCGGCGTACAGCTTGATGACGGCGCTTTGCTCATCGAATTTCATCCGACCAAGCGGCAACACGATTTCCAGATATTGACGCCACTGGCGATCGCCGCCGTGCGCGGCACCAAATGGGCCGTGGAGGCAACGCCCGACCATACCTCGACCTTCGTGCTCACGGGAGCGGTCAGCGTCTCACGGGCTGATGGCGCTGCAACACCCGTGGTGCTGCATGGCGGAGAGGGCATTGATGTCACCAGGGAGGGCGGGCCGCTCCAGGTCAAGTCGTGGTCCCCGCAAAGGATCAGAGCGCTCATGGCGCGGTTCGGTCAATGATTCGCCTGCCGTCGCATCGAACGGCAGTGACTTTGCTTTTTGTTCTGCTCGGCGGGTTGTGGGGCGGAGTCCTCGGCGCGCGGCATGTCGCGGCTCGCGGATCAGAGCTCGACCGCATCGAGAACCTTTCGCTGGATTGGCGCTATATGCTCGGCGGAAGGCGCACAGCGCCGCGCGGCGTCGTCATTGCGGCGATCGACGATGCGACGATCGCACAGGCGGGGTCCTTTCCGCTTCCGCGCAGCATGCTTGCACGGATCGTGCGAGGTCTTGCCGCGGGCACTCCTCAAGCCATTGCCCTCGATATTCTGCTGCTCGATCCGGGCCCGCCGGAAGCGGATCAGCAACTCGTCGAGGCGCTTCGATCCAGCAAGACTGTGGTCGCCGCCGCCGGATTGTTCGACCCGAGCAACGCCGTACCGGGACGAGAGACGGCGCTGCGGTCGGACGATGGCGATCTGCTCCCAAGACCGACGCAAATTCTGCGGCCAACGCCGCTGTTTCGCAACGTGGCACGATCTGGCCTTGCCAATGTATCGACCGACCATTCGGGCGTGCCGCGCTATGTGCCTATGCTGTTTGATGCCGATGGAGCGATCGTACCGTCTCTCGCGCTTACAACCGCGGCCGCGGCCCTGGACACCGAGCCGGTGCTGGAAAACGGGACGATCAAGCTGGCGGGAAGGGCCGTCAGCACGGATCTGGGCTACCACCTGGCATTGCGTTACTACGGTCCGAGAAGCATCAGGACATTCAGCGCCATTCGCGCAGCGAATGGCGAGCTCGATGCCGATGATGTGCGCGGACAGGTCGTCGTGCTTGGAGCAACCGCGGCCGGCAGCGGAGACAGCTTTGCCACGCCCTTTGATCGGCTGACCCCGGGCGTCGAGATCTTCGCGACTGCCATCAGCAATCTATTGGCCGGCGACGCGCTGACGCGCAACCACGTCACCCGGCGGCTCGATGCGTTCATCGCGGTCGTGCTGCCGGTCACCCTTGTGTTGCTGCTGGCCATACGGCGATGGTCGATCGCGCTTGCGCTGATGACGCTCGCCTTTGGATTGTGGATTGCATCAACTTTTCTTGCGTTTTTGCAAGGCTATTGGCTCAGTGTTGCGGCGCCGGCCAGCGCCGCAGTTCCGGTCGCGCTCGCCTACGGCATCACGCGGCTTTGGATCGAGCGGTCCGTGGCTCAGCGGCTTGCCTCCGAAGGGGACGCTTTGCGGCGGTTTCATTCGCCTCGGCTCGTCGAGGTGCTGACCAAGAATCCCCAGTTCCTGGCGAAACCGGTGCAGCAACGCGCTGCGATCGTGTTTGTGGACCTGTCGGGCTTTACCGGGGTGTCAGAATCGCTCGGTCCATCGTGGACCCGCGAATTGCTGGCGGCGCTCCATGAGCTGATCGAAACGGTGACTGCCGACCAGCAGGGCCTCGTGGTGGACTATATCGGTGACGGGGCCATGATCGTATTCGGGCTGCCCGCACCCGCTCTGGACGATGCTCGTCGCGCGCTGCGCGCAGTTGTCCAACTTCACGACCGCGTGTCGGCTTGGCTTGCCGAGTTGCCCCCTGTTGCGCGAGATCGGCTCGCTCCGCGCGTCAGCGGACATTTTGGACCCGTGATCCTCTCTCGACTGGGATCGATTAGTCATCACCATATCGCGGCCACCGGCGATACGGTCAATGTCGCAAGCCGTCTGCTCGAGATCGCCAAGGATCGGCATGCCGAGATCGTGATCAGCGAAGACCTTTATCGCGCAGCAACAGAAATATCGGATGCCGGGATGGAGCGCCGAAATGACATCGTCACCGAAGTTACCATCCGAGGACGCGCGCAGCCGATCCTGGTTCGAATCGCACAACGTGAGTTAAGACAACCGCGCTAAAAAAGTGATCGAACGGGGCAAAATGGGACGTTCTGCGGCCTTGTGCCGAGCGGAATTCCACTAAGATTTATGCGAACGGAGCGAAACCGGAAGAGCTGGCCCTTTTTTGGAGTGCCAGATCACCCTAGAACACTGCGGCTACATCACGAGATGCGACACATTCTTTACGACGGTATAGTGCTGAAGTCCCTCGGTACCGCCCTCACGGCCGTAGCCACTTTCCTTAATTCCCCCAAACGGAGTTTCAGCAATCGAAGCGACAAGATTGTTGATCGAGAGATTGCCGGCCTCGACGCCGTCAGCGAGGCGATCCACATTGCGCGCCGAATGTGTGAAGGCATAGGCAGCCAGCGCATAAGGAAGCGAATTGGCCTTCTCAATAGCCTCGTCGAGCGATTTGACGGGATTGATCAAGGCGAGCGGGCCAAAAGGTTCATCGTGCATCGCACGGGCGTCGTCGGGCAGATCGGTGAGCACCGTCAGCGGGAAGTAGTAGCCTCGATTGCCGATCCGGCTCCCGCCTGCAAGCACGCGCGCGCCTTTCGCACGAGCATCGGCCACCATCGCTTCCATCGTCTCGATGCGCCGGTGATTGGCAAGCGGCCCCATCTGGTTCGATGGATCGAAGCCATCGCCGACCTTCACGGCGCGAGCCCTTTCCGCGAACGCGGTCGTGAACTTTTCGTAGATCGCCTCCTGAACGAAGAAGCGCGTCGGTGAGACGCAGACTTGGCCTGCGTTGCGCGTCTTTCCCGCGACCGATGTTGCCGCGGTGGCGACGGGATCGACGTCGTCACACACGATGACGGGCGCGTGTCCTCCAAGCTCCATGATGGCAGGCTTCATGGAGCGTCCGCACATCTCGGCCAGTTTCTTGCCGACCGCGATCGAGCCAGTGAAGGTGACAAGCCGTACAGGATTCTGTGGGATCAAATATTCGGAGATCTCCGCCGGCTGGCCGAATACGAGGTTCAGGACACCTGGCGGCAATCCCGCGTCGTGAAATGCCTGCGCGAGCTGGACGGCGCCCGCCGGCGTTTCCTCGGATGCCTTGAGAATGATGGAGCATCCGGCCGAAAGTGCGCCGCCCACTTTACGAGCGGGCGAGCTCATTGGAAAATTCCAAGGTGAGAAGCCCGCAACGACTCCAATCGGCTGACGCAGCACTGTGTGACGAATGCCTGGCTCGCTGGGGATCACCCGACCGTAGGTACGGCGACCTTCCTGCGCGTCCCACTCAATGAACTCACAACCTCGGATGATCTCCAACCTCGATTGCGCGATCGGCTTGCCCTGCTCGAGCGTCATCGCGACCGCCATCTCTTCGACGCGCGAGCGCATCAAGGCAACCGCTTTCAGGATGATTTCCGCGCGCTTGGCAGGGGACGTCTTACTCCAAACCTTAAAGCCGTTTTCGGCGGCACTCAGCGCCGCATCCAGATCCGACCGGGTTGCAGTGGGTACGGTTGCGATAACGCTCTCGTCGGCAGGGTTAATGACCGGCTGCCCGGGCGCGCTCTTCCAATGCCCGTCAATATAGAGCTGAAGGTTGGGATAGTTCGTCATTGTGTTCTCGCTGACTTCGTGGTTGCCGGTCGTCAGTTCAGGCTAGCGTCACTGCGCGGTGATATGTCGGGGCTCAGGCCGGACGAGTGCAGCTGCGATCGCGGCAGTGCTCAGCGTCGTGTCGCGCAGAGTTTGCCACATCTGTTGAGCCAAGCCTATTGCGTCGCGTCGAACGGCAAACCGGGCCAACGTATCACCAGGCGCACGGTTGCTTTTGGTTCCACTCACCATTGCCGCCGGCGTCGGTGACGTGGTTCGAGTTACGAGCCTAACTGCGCACTGGCTCGGCGCCGACCGCAAATACGATGTCTGGTGCGGTCCGAAGCTGTGCAGATCGGTGTCGGCTTGAATGTCAGTTTTTAGGTGGCTAAACGGGACTCGTTCTACTTAATCTGAGCTTGACCGTGGCTCGCCATGGTCAGGTACGCGTGTGGGGTCGCCGTCAGCTATCGGCTAACCGGGTCGTCGTGCTCGAGCACGGCTAGGCTCGTCGAACGGGATCTTGCCCTCAAGGCACTGATAGATGAACCAGTCGAGGCGTTTCCGTTCGCCCCATGCGACCGACTCACCTCGTGCCAGGGCGAGATTGAAGCAGTCATTGTAGCTTCGCTGTGATGCGGGCACGCAGCCACGGCCTTTGATACATTGCGAGTACTGTGCCTGTGCGGGCGAACTCGGAGCCAGGATCGGCGTCGTAGAGACGGCCAGGATCGCGACTAGCAGGACATTGCGCATCCGATACCTCCTCGCTGGTGTGAACGTGAAGTGTCAGTGGCCTAGCTTGTCTGCATTCCCAGATTAGCAGATGGGCTTGGCGTCATCACGGCGGTGGCAGATCGTTGGCATGTCGCGTCAATGACTAATACTTACTGTAGCGACAGGTTTGTTCCATGGCACGACCCCCAACACTACTTCGATGCCACGTTTGGAAGACAATAAACTGCAGGTCGATTGGGGCAAGCGCGTGATGCGGGCCTGCTTCGCAAAACTCACGCGGCAGGATCGCGATCGCTGCCCTGCAGTGTCCGCCCGCCCGGTGTAGGTAGCTAATCTTCGCTGGATACTCGTTCACTGCCGCGTGCCGTCGTCGTCGCCACTGCGGCTTAGAACCCGCCCGCCCTGGCAGAGCAAAACAAGCCTCTTGGGATACTTCCTTTGACAGGCCCCGAATGCCGCTCGTGCGGCCACGAGATCACGGAGCCTTCCTAGCACTCCACCACGCTGCCTCTCTCCGATACACTTCAATGCTGTAACGCAGGTCTCCAATCCAGTGACCAGCCGACACGTCAAGGCGGCAGACTGCAAGGGTTATTGTAAGTCGTTTGGCTTTGCCCGAAACGCGGGGAGACCACGGGTCCAAAACCGAAGTTGCAGAAGGTGAGATTGCGCAGGTTGAACAGGACCCAATGACGAAGCTCTTTGCGATCGACAACAAATCCCGCTTTCGGCGCTTCTAAAAGAATTGGCCCGACAGGGGTTTGCCGAGCCAATTCTCGCAGCTCCGTGCCCGGAACTGTTTTGAGCTACGAGGAGAGAATACCTCTGATTCAATGTGGAATAGAAAGATCGGGATACCAGTTCACAAGATTATAAGCGTGACGTTCTCACAAAGAATTTGCCCCGGCCTGGCTACCAGGGAGAGCCTTACCGGGGCAAAGGTGGGGCTCCGACATGACGAAGGAATGCCGAGCCAATATGCCAATTATGTCGAAGTCAGCCTGCAACGCGAGATGATCTATGCAGCACTGATGCCTAAAGAATTAGCTGAAAATGCCCCTGGCACAGGACATGGCAAGTTGTACCAGGGGCAAGTTTTGGGGTAGCTCGGACGGCTGTCGAGAGCTACCCAAGTTGAATACCGCAGGTCTATGACAACCGGCTGATGGTTGAGTGACTGACGTTGTAGCTTCGCCCAATGTCCGCTAACGCCTCACAGCATCTCTTCGCCTCAGCGCCTCTTGAACCTGATGCGCTGTAAGCTTCGGCTTCCTTCCAAACTTCACACCACGAAGCTTGGCTCTCGCTCTGCCTTCGCCGGTTCGAGATTTAATTAGCTCTCGTTCAAACTCGGCTATAGAACCGAGTATGTTGAGTAACAGCTTTCCATGAGCACAGCTCGTATCCAGCGCAGGTTGGTCAAGGACTTTGAAGCCAGCACCTTTTATCAGTGACCACGGCGATGGTGTTGAGCAAGTCTCTGGTTGACCGTGCAAGCCGATCCAGCTTCGTAACAATCAGAAGGTCATCGCAGGTGAGACTTGCTATAGCTCTGGTGAGCTCTCCCCTATCAGTGACAGCGCCACCGATCTTTTCTGCATAGACCTTATCTGCTCCAGCCTGCTTTAGTTGTGCAAGCTGTGCATCAAGCGTCTGTCCATCTGTGCTAACTCTCGCATACCCTACGATCATTCCCGCCTCCATTTCGTTCCGGATTTCTGCACACGAATTCGTTTGTGATTTCAGCGACGCCGGTTCCGTACAGATGTTTTGAATTTTGCAACATCGGCAGCAGCACGCGCGATAATCTCCGGTCGCTTCGATAGCTCGCCAATCGCCAGCCGTTCCCATTGGCTTCGGTGGAGCGTGACTGGGAAACGTCCCAGACCGTACAAGCTCAAAGCCCCTTTCTCCGAGACCTTGAAACTGATCCCGCTTGTCTGGCCTCCTTCAGCCTCTGGTTCTCAGCCTTCAGGGCTTCCAGCGGAGCCATAAGGGTCAGCCGTAGCCTTACTCTTGCCGTTCGCCTTGGACACGTCCTGTAAGACAGCCATTCCTAACCTCCAACGATGTCAAACAACGGCGCCGATGCTACCACGCCGCCGCAGCGGCTGCGCCGGTTTCTCTTTCAAAATCAAGCGATTGTGGGGTGTGGGGGCAAAATTCAGCGGCTTCGGATCGGCCACCACCACCTCCGAGCAATTTGTGAGAAAACCGAAGGAGGTATCACTTACATCCTGTGGAAAAGCTGTGGAAAAGTTGAAACAGTGACACAAATGGAGCGCGATCGAACGAGCATTATGAGTTCGTACAAGTGCGCGTTGTGTGGAGTGCGTGATGATGGAAGAGTTCAGGCTCGTGGATCTTCAGAAGGCAGCCACTGAGTGCCGGCTCGAAGCAGCGGAGCTTCAACGACGAGCAAGCAGAACATCGCTTCGATCGAACCGCCGCCACTACTTGGAAACCGCCGACGATTTCCTGCGTCTTGCCGAAGGGTGTGAATTGCAACTGGACCTGAAGCAGAGCGTTGACAGGCTCAGACAATTACGAGCCAGGCGAGAGGTTGCTGCGAGGCTCAATAGATACAGGGCCGCCCAGCACGTACCGGACTTTTGGGTACAGGGAGTTCGTGGGGACCTTGGTAGAAAAAATGTCCAAGTCTAGGGAGGAAAGCTCCCAAGGCCCCTCCATGATCTTTTCATTCCCGGCCTTGAGCCGGGGATTTTCTTTTGCCCACTGCCTTAATGGCTAACAAAATCTTAAAGGGCCGGGAATTTATGAGGGATCAGACAGGTCTATGAGGTTGTCGACTACCCAACATTAGCGAGACAGCCGGGACATGACCGAACAAAGGCAGCTATTTAAGAACTTCGGTGCTGAGAACGAGCGGAATAATGCTGGTCTTTACGTGTTGATTGGACTTGCGACTATCGCCGTCCTGGTTTTGGTAATCGGTTATATTGAGCAAGCCACACAAGTGATCGAGGGCGCAGCTTAGCAAAGCTCAGGAAATGCCCACTGGCGAAGGACTTCTTGGGACAAGGGCTCCTCCCCAGGCGCGAACCAGACACCAATGGCCAGCACGACAGCTATCGTGGCCGAGAACCAAGTTAAGCCCCAAACCGCTCGATAGATGTCTTGATCGTCCATACCCCTTTCTTATCCGGGCAGTCCGAGGCCTAAGCCTGACGCTGTCAAAGGATGGGCGAAAGGCCGTTGCCGAAAGGGCAGTGGATGAGCTTTGGCGGAATGGAGATCGATGAGGAGATGCCGAAGGCAGGGGAACTTCATTCCACGCCAAAGAGCTATTGAAGCACCTAAGAGAATTTAATGTTCCAATGCCATTAAGACGCCAACCTAGCATCGTTTACAATATTTTTACGGCCTCCATTCTCCAGGGGGAGAGCATGTTCACTGAGCAGATCCACAAAGGGTTTTATATCCTGGCAGCCGTCTCAGGGGTCTTTGCGGCTGCATTCGCGGCCTCGTTCTGGTTCGCGTGAGGCCCGTTCGATAAATAGGGAATACTTTTAGAACCGTTCCAGTCTATATTGCAGCGCACCGAACCTACCCTGGGGAATTTGGGATGGACGGCGGGCATAGCACCGTTGGTCTCTATTTATTGGTTGGCCTTGCGATCATCGTTCTCCTTGTGTGGCTTCTTAGCTAGTAGGCAAACCTTCATTCCGCATGGAGGCATGTCTTATTGGGCGGCGAGCGGATCCGAACTGCCGTGAAAAGAAACGGCACATCAGGGTGTCCCGCTGCCATCGAACACTCGATCCCAATCCATGCCCTTTTCCCAATTGCGGTCGGCGTACTTGGAAGCGCCGAACATAAGAACCTTGACGACTTCCTCAAGGGCGTCCCAAGGCAGCAATGACCATCGAAGCTTTCCGAGGTCTTTCTTGACGCCACCCTTTCCGAGATCGTCCGAAGGGCGAATACTTTCAGTTTCAATCATTAAATATGTGAACCAGGGAGTTGGTTTGAATCCATGCGACAGGACGATCATAGCCCTTCGCATGAGCGGGCATTGGTCGCTTCCGGCTACAAACCAGCTTCGAAGGACCGAGGATTTCGACACTTGAAGCGTGGCGGATGCGACCACCTGAAGTCCGAACAACGAAGACAGGCTTGTTGTTTGGATTGTTACGAAGAGCCTGACCGTTTACGTGACTGCGGATCATTTTATCAAGTTCAATATGGTTCCGATGCAAAAAGACCCGATGAGATAAAACCATTCGCTCATAGAAGCTAAATTTCAATGTTCACTACGGCGCGTCTAAAAAAAAGTGGGGGAGCCGGGCGCTCCCCCAATGGCAGTCCAAGTCGCCAAACAGAAAAGGACGAACACCAAGGGGCAACTAGTGTGCTCAACCTTCCCTGTCTGACTTTCACAAGTTTCATGTTGTTTGTGGCCTCAATGTGAGTGCTGTGGTTCCTATGTCAGCTAGCGAACGCACGGAAAAATTGAATGTAGTATCATTGTGTGAGTTTGTTTGTTAGAGCTATAAATTCTTCCATACTGAAAATACGCCATGTGCAAACTGATGCATGACATCCCACCGCTCAGGTTCTTTGTCGAAGAGAATGTATCCCTTCTTTCCACTCCCGATCATGTAACCGAGCTCAAGATGCGCCGACTTCCCTCCAGGTAGAACAAGGACGGCAGCATCGCACCGATCGAGATGAGATTTATCGAAGCTGAAAACATGACCAGCAGCGTGTCCGGAAAGGGCTTCTGCATAGGAATGGCCTCTACCTTTCTCATATCGCATCCATTCATCGTCTGCTGTTGGACCAGCTGCATGCCAGTCATCGAAGACATCGTAACCCAATTGGCGAATTGCATTAGCGATGGTGGGAAGCTCCGGGTTGCGGAGACTCTCAATGATGTAAATTGATTTCAAGCTTTAGATGCGAGTAGCGATAATAAAGGCAACAACGAGAGCAGCGATAACGGAAAGAGTCGTCTTCGGATGAGCAACGATATACGTAATAGCTCGATCAATCAGACTGTCGGCATACGGAGCCAGCTCCTGACGGACATCCTCAATTTTGGTCTTCATAGTATCTGGCAGCACTCAAAGCCGAAGCGGCGGAAGAGGTCGATGCCGCCGATGATGGCGATAGCGGCGGGCCGGAGAGCAAACGGCCGCGCCGTTACGAGCGCAAGCGGCCCAAGGTGATCTCGCCGTCGGACCCGCAATCGGCATGGACGGCCAAGGCCAACAAGCGAGTGCAGTTCGGCTACGGGCTGAACTATCTCGTCGATATCGAGTATGCCGTGATCGTCGATGTCGAGGCGACGCCAGCTCGTACCTACGATGAAGTTGCCGCAACTCAAACAATGCTAGATCGAACGGAGAAGTGCTTCGGTCTGAAGCCGAAGCGGCTCGCCGCTGATACGGCCTATGGAACAGGCAAGTTCCTCGGTTGGCTGGTCAAGGTGAAGAAAATCATCCCCCACATTCCGGTCTGGGAGAACGGCGATCGACAGGACGGCATCTTCTCACGCTCGGATTTCCGCTGGGACAGGAAGCGCGGTGTCTACATCTGCCCTAACGGAAAGCTGTTCCAAACCAGTGGCACCGTGCATGACGGACGCATGCTGCTCTACCGCGCCTCGAAGCGCGACTGCGATGCATGCCCGATCAGAGCGAAGTGCTGCACTAATGCCGACGCGCGCAAGATCCCGCGCGACCTCCACGAGGATGCCCGCGACGTCGCTCGGCGAAAGATGAAGACAAAAGCATTTGCAAGATGGCGAGACGAGAGAAAGCGGGTCGAGATGAGATTCGCGCACTTGACCACCACGGCTTCGGGCGCATGCGGCTCAGGGAGCTTTCCGGTGCGCGCCGCCACAACGAACGCCCACGTTCGTTGTGTAGGCGTCAACCTTAGTGCTCACCTCTATGCCTCCACACACCACTGGCGGCGACCTCAAAAGCACGTCGAGCGGCATCACGATCCAAATCGAAGCCTTTTTCGACAGCATCGGCCCAA
>Ga0126377_10002976_pt1 | contig 11870 bp, 11 predicted proteins | sample PanSoiMetPlot_22_FD_92647 | JGI IMG/M metagenome (GOLD analysis project Ga0126377, IMG submission 92647) | Tropical forest soil microbial communities from Panama - MetaG Plot_22 | ecosystem: Environmental > Terrestrial > Soil > Tropical forest > Bulk soil | place: Panama | collected 2016-02-17
CGGTGTCGCCTGCAGTGCTGATCAGCTGCGCCGCGATCCCGACAAGCTCCTCGGGTGGGCTCGGATAGTGAGGGAACAAGTCGGTCATCAAGGCCCCTTTCGCCTGTCCTCACGTTAGGAGGCGAAGGGGTCAGCGCCGGGTGCGTCAGACCGCCTGTGGACGACCCGCCACGATCCCCCTGCTGTGGACGAAACCGGCCGGCCGGCGGCGTACAAACGGTCCGGATCGCCCGCCCGCATGGCGGGACACAGCGACACCATGTGGGACGACTCGTTTACGCTGAGACGAACTCATCGAGAGGGGCAGAGGGAAACGGCCCGTTGAAGCCCCGGCAACCGGCTGCTGGTCTCGTCCGATGCGAGGCCCCGGCGGTCACGGTGCCACGTCCGTCCCAGGCCGAGAGCCGGTCCGGGAAAGATGAGAGGAGGCCTCGTGAGTGCGACCGCCCTGGACAACGGCAACCCCGCAGCCCTTCGGCCGGGCGCGTTCGGCAACGCCGTCGCGCTGAGCTGCCGGGAGTGTGGCGCCCGGCAGGAGCTCGGCCCCTACTACGCGTGTGCCGAGTGCTTCGGCCCGCTCGAGGTCGCGTACGACTTCGGCGCGGTCAGCCGCGATGCCATCGAGGCCGGGCCCAAGAGCATCTGGCGCTACCGATCCCTGCTGCCGGTGCCGGCTGATGTCGAGAGGTTCCCCAACACCGAGCCGGGATTCACCCGGCTGCTGCGGGCCGACAACCTGGCCCGCGAGCTCGGACTCGACACGCTGTGGATCAAGGACGACTCCGGCAACCCGACCCACTCGTTCAAGGACCGGGTCGTCGCCGTCGCGCTGGCCGCCGCGCGCGAGCTCGGTCTGAAGGTGCTCGCCTGCCCGTCGACCGGCAACCTGGCCAACGCCGTCGCCGCTGCAGCCGCCCGCGCCGGCATCAAGAGCGTCGTCTTCATCCCGCACGATCTCGAGCGACCGAAGGTGCTGACCACGGCCGTCTACGGCGGCACCCTGCTCGCCGTCAAGGGCAATTACGACGACGTCAACCGGCTGGCCAGCGAGATCGCCGGTGAGGAGGAGGGATGGGCGTTCGTCAACGTCAACGTCCGGCCCTACTACGCCGAGGGTTCCAAGACGCTTGGCTTCGAGATCGCCGAGCAGCTCGGCTGGCGGCTGCCGCAGCAGGTCGTGGTCCCAGTCGCGTCCGGCGCCCAGCTGGTCAAGGTCGACAAGGGCTTCCGGGAGCTGGCCGAGCTCGGGCTCGTCGAGTCGAGTCCGTACCGGATCTTCGGCGCCCAGGCCACCGGCTGCTCCCCGGTCGCAGAGGCGTTCCGCGAGGGCCACGACGTCGTACGTCCGGTGCGGCCCGACACGGTCGCGAAGTCGCTGGCCATCGGCAATCCGGCGGACGGACCGTACGTGCTCGACGTCTGCCGTCGGACCGGCGGCGCGGTCGAGGACGTCAGCGATGAAGAGATACGCGATGGCATCACCCTGCTGGCGCAGACGGAGGGCATCTTCGCCGAAACGGCCGGGGGCGTCACGGTCGCGACGCTGAAGAAGCTGCTCGAGACCGGACAGCTCGACCCGGCAGCCGAGACCGTGATCATCCAGTCCGGCGACGGACTCAAGACGCTGGACGCGATCGCCGATCGGGTCGGACCGGCGGCGACGATCGAGCCGACCTATGCTGCGTTTACCGAGGCATATTCGTCAGCCTGAGGCGACAGCAACCACAAGCGTCAATGTAATGGATGGAGACCCTGATGGGCGTGAGCGTGCGGGTGCCGACGATCCTGCGGACCTACACCAAGGGCGAGTCGCAGGTGACCGTGGACGGCGCGACGCTGTCCGAGGTGATCGACGCGCTCGACGCCTCGTACCCGGGGATCAAGGGCCGCATCGTCAACGAGAAGGGCGAGGTGCGTCGCTTCGTCAACATCTACGTCGGCAACGACGACGTACGGTTCGCCGACGGTCTCGGCACTGCGACGCCCGAGGGCAGCTCGGTCTCGGTCATCCCGGCTGTCGCCGGTGGCTGAGCACCCGGCCGTCACGTTCGTCACCTGCTCGTGGCTGATGCCCGATGCAGGTGGCGAACGGGGTCCGGTCACGTCGGGCCTGCGGGAGCACGGCATCGACTGCCGCTGGGAGGTGTGGGACGACCCAGATGTGGACTGGTCCGTCACGCCCCTGGTGGCGATCCGCACGACGTGGGACTACTCGCCGCGACATGACGAGTTCCTCGCCTGGGCCAGGCAGGTGGAGTCGGTATCGCAGCTGGTCCACGGCATTCCGGTGCTGGAGTGGAACACCCACAAGGGCTACCTCGTCGACCTGGCCCGCGAGGGAGTGCCCTGCGTGCCGACCTTCGTGGGCCGCCCGGGCGACCGGGTCGACGACGCCGTACTGACGCAGGACCGGGTGATCGTGAAGCCGGCCGTCGGCGCCGGCGGACTGGCGATCGAGGTGCGCCCCTCGGACACCCCGTGGGACGGCGTCCCGGCCGATGTCGACCGGGTCGTCCAGCCGTTCCTCAGCACGGTGCTGACCGAGGGGGAGCGATCGGTCTTCGTCCTCGGTGGCCGGGCCGCCGGTGGGGTCGCCAAGCAGGCTGCCGAGGGCGAGATCCGGGTCCACGAGGAGTACGGCGGGCAGTTCCGTGCCATGGAGGTCGATCCGGAGCTGGCGACGGTCGCGGTCGACACCGTCGCGGTCGCCTCGCGACTGCTGGGCGTCGAGCTGTCGTACGCCCGAATCGACTTCCTGCGGGCTGACGACGGACGTTGGCTGGTCAGCGAGGTGGAGCTCGTCGAGCCGGGTCTCTATCCCGGCACGGTGCCGCAGGTCGTCGAATCCTACGTCGCGGTAGTGGCCGCCTTGGTCCGCCGATCCGGCCGAGTGGACGTGGGATAAGGTCGCGGCGTTCGACTCGGTACGACGTAACAGGAGTGGCAATGGTGCAGGGCACCGTGAAGTGGTTCAACGCTGACAAGGGATTCGGATTCATCGCAGTCGAGGGGGAGGATGACGTCTTCGTCCACTGGTCCAAGATCGCGATGGACGGCTACAAGACGCTCGATGACGGCCAGGTCGTCGAGTTCGAGGTGGTCAACGGTCCCAAGGGCCGGGAGGCCCACGAGGTCAAGGCAGTCTGACAGCTTCTGACGCAGAGGCCCGGTCGCGACCCGGAGCGGCCGGGCCTTCGCATGTCCGGAACCGTACGGCTGATCGGTCGGTGGGTCCTGCGAGGATGGCGGCGATGACTTCGAGAGCTTCTGAGTCGGTGTCCTTCGACCGTGCGGCCAACTTCTACGACGCGACGCGGAGCCTGCCACCCGAGGTGGCGCAGGAGCAGACCGCGTTGCTGCATTCCGAGCTCGACGGTGATCATCCGGTGCTCGAGATCGGCGTCGGGACCGGGCGGATCAGCGCGCCGCTCGCCGCCCGGCATCGGATCGTCGGCGTCGACCTGTCCCGCGAGATGCTGCGGGTGCTCGCCGCGAAGCAGTCCGGCGTCCAGCTCGTGGAGGCCGATGCGGTGCGGCTGCCGTTCGGTTCGGCGACCTTCGGTTCGGTGATCGCCTGTCACGTACTCCATCTCGTACGCGACTGGCGCGGCGCCGTCGACGAGGTGGGCCGGGTGCTTGCACCGGGCGGGTTTCTGCTCGCGACCCGAGGGCGTCCGCGCACCGGTCTGGCGGCGGAGATCGACGGCCGGCTCCGCGATGCGGCCGGTCTGACCGGCATGTTCATCGGCCTCGACGATCTCGACGAGCTGGACGATCAGCTGGCGGCGCAGGGCTGGTCGGTGCGGCAGCTCCAGCCGATCCCGCTGCCCATCTCGCGCAGCATCGCCGACCACTTCGAGGGCGTCGAGTCCAACCGCTACTCGTGGACCTGGCCGCTGTCCGACGAGCAGCGGTCGGCCGCCGTGCGAGAGGTCCGGGCCTGGGTGACCGCCGAGCTGGGTGACCCGGCGGAGACGGTGCTGCCGGCCGGGCCGATCCGGTGGCATGCCTACCAGCGACCCTGATCGGCCCGGCCCGTCCCGCGGTCCGGGACCCCCGCCGCGGCCTGCGACGAGGATCCCGGACTCCGTCTGGGATCAGCCGAGGACGAGGCTCAGCCCGTACGCGCTGAGCGCCTCTCCGATCGGCTGATAGAAGCTGACGTTGGGCTGGCCGACCTTCTGGCCGCACACGAGGCGGCCGCCGGACTGGTAGAGCTGGCCGCCGCTGGACACGCCCTGGGCGAGGTTGCCGGTGATGTTCGAGCCGCCGCTGTCACCCTGCTCGACGCAGGCGCTGTGCCGGACCAGGCCGGACACGATGTCGCCACCGCCGTAGTTGACCGTCTGGTTGTAGGCCTGGATCGTGCCGCAGGTCCAGCCGGTGGTCCGCCCGCTCTTGCAGACCGACGACCCGACCGGCGCCTGGCTCTGGCCGCGGACCAGGCGGGCGAAGCCGTTGTACATGTCGACCGCGCCCTGCGGGTTCCAGGTCGACGGGCTGTTGATGTTGACCGCGGCGTAGTCGTTGCCCGGGAAGCTATACGCCCGGGTGCCGCCGATCGTCACGCCGTTGCGCGAGAAGGTCGGGAACCCTTCACCGCAGTGGCCGGCCGTCACGAAGACGTAGGAGCCCGACGAGGTACGGGCGTTGAAGCCGACCGAGCAGATGAAGCCGTTGCTCATGTTGACCTGCTGTCCGCCGTACAGGAACGCCGCCGGGGTCGCCCGGCCCGCGACGCGCTGGATCTCGACCCGGTTGCCGAGCGAGCGTGCCTTATGGAGGAACTGCCGCGAGGCGTTGGACTGGGTGCCCTTGGCGGCGGTGACGACGACTCGGTTGGTCCGGACGTCGACGTACCAGCCCTGCACGGTCCCGGCGCCCTTCGTCCTGGCGTACCGGTCGAGCGCGTCGTGGGTGCGGTCGAGGACGCGGGTCGAGAAGCGCACCTGGCGCGGTGTGGCGCCGGCCTGGCGGACCTGCCGGGCCGCGGCGGCATCGGTGACCGTGACGACGAGGGCGCCGGTGCGGCCGTTGAGGTAGGCACCGCCGCTGCGACCCGCTCCGAGCCGGTGGGTCAGCCGGTCGGAGAGTCGGTCGTAGCCGCGCTGCTTGGCGAGTTGGATGCGGGCCCGATCGACGCTGATGCCGAAGTCGCGGGCCATCGCGCGGGCGGCTGCATGGCCGGCCTTGGTGGTGGCGCTGGCGCCGGTGGCCAGTCGGTCATCGCTCGGAGCCGAGCCGGAGGCGGACAGAGGTGAGAGCAGGAGCGCGACGGATGCTGCCGCCGCCAGGCCGATGGAGGTACGCCGTCGATGGAGTCGGGTAGTGGACATGGGAGCCTCCCATGAAGGGTGTTGGCCGGGCGGACTCCCGACCGAGCCCAGACCGCCGGATGTGGCGGGTTTGGTACTAAAAACAATGAGATGACCGACTCGCTCGGTCAAGGGGCTTATGGGCTCGAATCGCCAGGCGGTTCGGGGTCCCCCGCGTACCGCCGCCAAGAGTTGGCGTGAGATACAGGTTTTGCTCACCGCCGATCCCGAATCTCACGCCAACTTCCGGGTCGCCCGATCCGCTCGCCTCGGCTTGCACTCGCGCTGGGCGAGTGCTAAACACGAACTAGCACTCTCAGTCTGAGAGTGACAAGTCAGGGACCAGGAACGATGAGGTTCCGCGCCCCGGCGGGAAGGGACCGCCGACGGCAGGGATCGTCCGTCGCGGGCATCGCCTGGACCACCAGCATCGACGCGTGAGGAATCGCGGAGAACAATGCCGAAGATCATTGCGTTCGACGAGGAGGCCCGACGCGGTCTCGAGCGGGGCATGAACGGCCTCGCCGACGCCGTCAAGGTGACGCTGGGTCCCAAGGGCCGCAACGTCGTCCTCGAGAAGAAGTGGGGCGCACCCACGATTACCAACGACGGCGTCTCCATCGCCAAGGAGATCGAGCTCGAGGACCCGTACGAGAAGATCGGCGCCGAGCTCGTCAAGGAAGTCGCCAAGAAGACCGACGACGTGGCCGGTGACGGCACCACCACGGCGACCGTGCTGGCCCAGTCGCTGGTCCGCGAGGGCCTGCGCAACGTGGCCGCCGGCGCCAACCCGATGTCGCTGAAGCGCGGCATCGAGCGGGCCGTCGAGGCGGTCAGCGAGCAGCTGGCCAACGCCGCCAAGGAAGTGGAGACCAAGGAGCAGATCGCCTCGGTCGCCGCAGTGTCCGCCGGTGGCGACACCAGCGTCGGCGAGATCATCGCCGAGGCCATGGACAAGGTCGGCAAGGAAGGCGTCATCACGGTCGAGGAGTCCAACACCTTCGGCCTCGACCTCGAGCTGACCGAGGGTATGCGCTTCGACAAGGGTCACCTGAGCGCGTACTTCGTGACCGACCCGGAGCGGATGGAGACCGAGCTCGAGGACGTCTACGTCCTCATTCACGAGGGCAAGATCTCCAACGTCAAGGACCTGCTGCCGGTGCTCGAGAAGGTCATGCAGGGTGGCAAGCCGCTGCTGATCATCGCCGAGGACGTCGAGGGCGAGGCCCTGGCCACCCTGGTCGTCAACAAGGTGCGCGGCACCTTCAAGTCGGTCGCCGTCAAGGCGCCGGGCTTCGGCGACCGCCGCAAGGCCATGCTCGGTGACATCGCCACCCTGACCGGTGGCCAGGTCATCAGCGAGACCGTCGGTCTCAAGCTGGAGAACGCCAACCTCGACCTGCTGGGCCAGGCCCGCAAGGTCGTGACCACCAAGGACGAGACCACCATCGTCGACGGTGCCGGCGACTCCGACCAGATCCAGGGCCGGGTCAACCAGATCCGGGCCGAGATCGAGGCCAGCGACTCCGACTACGACCGCGAGAAGCTGCAGGAGCGGCTGGCGAAGCTCGCCGGCGGCGTTGCGGTCATCAAGGTCGGCGCGGCCACCGAGGTCGAGCTCAAGGAGCGCAAGCACCGCATCGAGGACGCCGTCCGCGCCGCGAAGGCGTCGGTCGAGGAGGGCATCGTCGCCGGCGGCGGCGTGGCGCTCCTCCAGGCCGGTCAGAAGGCGTTCGAGAAGCTCGAGCTCGAAGGCGACGAGGCCACCGGTGCCAACATCGTCAAGATCGCGCTCGAGTCGCCGCTCAAGCAGATCGCGGTCAACGCCGGTCTCGAGGGCGGCGTCGTCGTCGAGCGCGTGAAGGGTCTGGCCGAGGGCCACGGCCTCAACGCTGCGACCGGCGAGTACGGCGACATGCTGGCGGCGGGCGTGCCCGACCCGGCGAAGGTCGTGCGCTCGGCGCTGCAGAACGCCAGCTCCATCGCGGGACTGTTCCTCACGACCGAGGCGGTTGTGGCGGACAAGCCCGAGAAGGAGAAGGCTCCGGCGGGCGACCCGACCGGTGGCATGGGCGGCATGGACTTCTGAGCCACGCCACACCAGCCGCATAGCGAACACGAAGGCGGCCCGGGACTCGTTCCCGGGCCGTCTTTCGCATGTCCCGCCATCCCCCGCGTCGGTTTTGCGCACTTGTTGTGGGTGTCCGGCGCCTCGCACCAACACCTACTGCGCAAAAACGGAGCGGATTCTGGGCGCGAAGCGATGAATCCGACCCGGGCCGCGGGTCTTTATGGGTATGAGCACCGTGAGTTCCCCTGCGGCCGCCGAGCCCGAGTCCGACCTGCTCGAGGTGGGCCGTTGGCAGAGTGAGGGCGCATTCGAGCGCGTGATCGGACCGCATCGGGCCGAGCTGCTGGCGCACTGCTATCGCATGCTCGGCTCGCCGGCCGATGCAGAGGACGCCGTACAAGAGACCCTGATCCGGGCCTGGCGAGCCATGCCCACCCTGCGTACCCGAGGCGCGCTGCGCTCGTGGACCTATCGGATCGCGACCAACGTCTGCCTGACGATGATCGAGCGGCGCCCCAAGCGGATGCTGCCGATCGAGTACGGCCCGGCCGACGAGCCCGACCAGGTGCTGGCGCCGCCGTTGGCCGAGTCGATCTGGCTCGAGCCGTACCCCGACGGCCCGTTCGGACTCGACCCCGGAGCGACCTCGCCGGAGGCCCGTTACGAGCGCCGGGAGAGTGTCGAGCTCGCCTTCACCGCGGCCCTGCAACATCTGCCGGCCCGCCAGCGCGCCGTACTCCTGCTGCGTGACGTGCTCGGCTACGCGCCGGCCGAGATCGCCACCTCACTCGACGTGGCGCCGACCACCGTCTACAGCCTGCTGCAGCGAGCTCGGCAGGCCGTGACCGACCGGCTGCCGTCGCGCAGTCAGCAGGCGAACCTCCGGACCATCGGTGACCAGCGGCTTCGTCACATCGTCGATCGGTACGTCGATGCCTGGGACCGGGGCGACATCGCGGCGATCACGGCGCTGCTGCGCGCCGACGCGACCCTGTCCATGCCGCCGCGGTCGAGTTGGTACCGCGGCCGCGACGACATCGGCGCCTTCCTCGCCGCGGCCGGAGTCGCCACGCCGGGCCGGTGGCAGCGGGTGCCGCTTCGGGTCAGTGGCCAGCTCGGCTTCGGCGTGTACGGCTCGTGCGACGACGGCTCGGACTCCGCCCATGCGATCGAGGTACTCACGCTCGACCGGCGGGGCCGGATCGCCGACATCACGTCGTTCCAGAGGCCCGGCCTGTTCGCGAAGTTCGGACTGCCGGGCACGAGAGGAGAGCTCCGATGACGACATCCACCGACCGACGCTGGTGGGCGCTGGCGTTGTTGTGCTTGGCGTTCTTCATGGTGATCCTCGATGCCCAGATCGTGATCCTCGGACTGCCCTCGATCGAGGCCGATCTCGGCATGTCGGCCGACTCCGGGCAGTGGGTGATGAGTGCCTATCTGCTGAGCTTCGGCGGACTGCTGCTGCTCGGCGGCCGATCTGCCGATCTGCTCGGTCGACGCCGGATGTTCATGGTCGGCACCGGCCTGTTCCTGGTGTCGTCGCTGGCCTGCGGACTCGCGTGGTCCGGCGACGTACTCATCGCGGCCCGGGTCGTGCAGGGGATGTCGGCGGCGATCATGGCGCCGACTGCGCTCTCGATCCTGATGACGATCTTCGAGGAGGGTCCGGAGCGTAACAAGGCGCTGGGCATCTGGTCCGCGATCGGCGGGGTCGGCGCCACCGCTGCGTTGCTGATCGGCGGACCGCTGACCGACGGCCCGGGCTGGGAGTGGATCTTCTACATCAACGTGCCAGTGGCGCTCGTACTGCTCACGCTCGGGCCGCGACTGCTGCCGGAGAGCCGGGCCGAAGGCACCGAGCGGACCTACGACCTGGCCGGAGCCGCCACTGTGACGGCCGCCCTTGTCCTGCTGGTGCTGGCCATCGTCGAGGCCCCGGACGCCGGCTGGGCCTCCATGCAGACGATCGGACTGCTGCTGGTCTCGACAGTGCTGGTTGCGGTCTTCGTTCGGATCGAACGCCGCTCGCCCGCGCCGTTGGCCCCGCTGCGGATCTTCCGGTCGGCCGCTCTCGTAGGCGGCAACCTGACGCTGCTGGCGCTCGGCATGGTGGCCTGGGGGATGGGGCTGACCGTGTCGTTGTACGCCCAGACCGTGCTCGGCTACTCCGCGGTGAAGTTCGGACTCGGCACGGTGGTGATGACCCTCGGGGCGGTGATCGGAGCGACCGCCGGGCAGACGCTCGTGACGCGGGTCGGGCCGCGAGCGATCGCGATCGGCGGATTCGTCCTGACCGGCTCGGGGTGCCTGCTGCTGACGCAGATCTCGGCCGACGGCGACTACTGGAGTGACATCTTCTTGGGCTTGCTGGTCTTCGGGCCGGGACTCGGTGCCACGTTCGTCGCCGCCTCGGTGGCCACGCTCACCGGCGTCGCCGAAGGGGATGCCGGACTCGCCTCGGGACTCAACAACGCGGCCTTCCAGATCGGCGGCGCACTCGGCTCGGCGATCGTGACGTCGGTGGCGGTGTCGCAGGCCGTGGGATCGGATCCGCTGGCGGCACTGACCGAGGGCTACCGGTCCGCGTTCGGGGCGTCGGTCGCCTTCGCGGCACTTGGGCTGGTGGTCGCGATCGCACTGCTCCGCAAGGGCCCTGGGCCTGCAGCCGACTTCCAGGCGCCTGCGCTCGAATCGGAACGCCGCGGCTGACGACGTTCAGAGCTCACGGACGATCCGGGCCGGGTTGCCGACCGCGAGTACGCCGGGTGGCAGGTCCTTGGTGACGACGGCTCCGGCGCCGACCACGGTGTCGTCGCCGATCGTGACTCCGGGGCAGACGATCACGCCGCCGCCGAGCCAGACGTTGTCGCCGATCGTCACGGGAACGGCCCGCTCCCAGCCGGCCCGACGGCGATCGACGTCGAGCTCGTGGGTCGGCGTCAGCAGTTGTACGTTCGGCCCGATCTGGACGTCGGACCCGATCGTGATCGGACCCGCGTCGAGGAACACGGCACCGAAGTTGACGAACGTACGGTCGCCGATCCCGATCTGATAGCCATAGTCGCAGTGGAACGGCGCCCGAATCCGTACCTGCTCGCCGACCGAGCCCAGCAACTCGCGCAGGATCCGAGCCCGCTCGCCCGGCGGCGCCAGGTCGGCCGCGTTGTACTCCGCGCACAGCTCGACTCGACGCCGGGTGTCGGCCGCCAGCCCGGGATCGTCCGGGAGATACCACTCACCGGCCAGCATCCGCCGCTTGTTGTCGCCCATTGCAGCCGGACGATAGCGCCGCGGGCCGACCCCTCCCACTGGCGGTAGCCAAATCCCGAAACACGCCGGCGAGTTTCGGGATTTGCCTACCCCCAGTGGAGCGGAGGCCGATCGCGCGGCCGGCTCAGCTGGCGTAGTTGACGCCGCGCCGCCAGTAGCCGCAGAAGTACACGGCGCTCTTGGGCAGACCGCGACGCGACACCAGATGCCGGCGAACCTGGCGGATCAGACCCGACTCACCGGCGACCCACGCGTACCCCTCGCCCGGCGCACCGAGCGTGGCGGCACGAACCGCGTCGAGCGCCAGCGAGCCGATCGTGACGTCGTCGGACTCGCGGGCCAGCCAGGTCACCCGTACTCCCTCGGGCACCGACAGCCCCACTCGATCGGCCGTCGTCGGCACCTCGAGGAACACCTGCGCGTCGGTGCCGGCCGGCAGGCGCTCGACGATCGCCGAGATCGCCGGGACGGCAGTCTCGTCGCCGACCAGCAGCTGCCATCGGGTGCCGGCCGGCGGGTCGTATGGCGCGGTCTGATCCAGCAGCCCGACCCAGTCGCCGGCGCCGGCCCGCAGAGCCCAGCGCGACGCGGGGCCGACGTCGCCGTGCAGGACGAAGTCGATGTCGAGCTCGCCGAGCTCCGGTCGCAGATGTCGCACCGTGTAGTTGCGGACCCACGGCCGGATCTCCTCGGGCATCGCGACGATCTGCGGCCACCAGTCGTCGGCGCTGGTCGGCAGGACCGGTCGCACCTGACCCTCGCGGGGGAGGAAGAGCCGGAACCACTGGTCCGGCCCGTGCCACGGAAACCCGCGCAGCTCGTCGGCGGCAATCGTGATCCGCTTCAGGTGCGGCGTCAGCTGCTTGGTCTGCCCGACCTGGGCGTGGACGCAGCGATTGAGGTAGGTGGCGCGCGTGGCTGTGGACGCGAGCACGGTGGCCATGGCGACTCCGAGGCAACGACTTAGGTAAGCCTTACCTTAGAGATCGTAGCGGTACGCCCGCCCTCCGTCGAGTCACCCGATATCCAATGCCAGCCGCAGAACGTCGGTCCGTGGCACGAGTCGGACCCGGAGGCGCGCCCCTAGGCTGGCCGCATGGTCGCTGAGGCGGGTCTCCAGTTGTCCGAGCTGGCCGACTGGCTACGACAGGTTCCGCTGGTCGACGGGCACAACGACTATCCCTGGACCCATCGCGACCTGGCCGGCTACG
>Ga0126377_10002977_pt1 | contig 11870 bp, 7 predicted proteins | sample PanSoiMetPlot_22_FD_92647 | JGI IMG/M metagenome (GOLD analysis project Ga0126377, IMG submission 92647) | Tropical forest soil microbial communities from Panama - MetaG Plot_22 | ecosystem: Environmental > Terrestrial > Soil > Tropical forest > Bulk soil | place: Panama | collected 2016-02-17
CTGCTGTACGACACCAACAACAAGCTCGTGCGCGAGCAGTCGCAACGGCGCAGACGCCCCTCGAGCAGCGCCTCCAATGCGGTCGAAGCGACCGTGAGCGCCTCGAACGAGCCGCCGCCCGGCTTCACGCGCAAGGAGACCGAGGGCGTGTTCGTCGTCAAGGACGGGAAGGCGATCTACACGCCAGTCAAGGTCGGTGTCGCCGGTGAGCGCTACTTCGAAGTCCTCGAAGGGCTGAAGGACGGCGATAAAGTCATCACCGGGCCGTTTTCATCGGTCCGCGAGATCGCCGACGGTGACGCCGTCCGGCTCCAGGAATCGACGACGCGGACGCGCACGAATCGCAACTAGCCGTCGGGCATGAACCAGATCAAGGACTCGATCGTCATCGCGCTGCAGGCTATCTGGGCCAACAAGCTGCGCTCGTTCATGACCGTGCTGGGCAACATCGTCGCGGTCACGTCGATCGTAACGGTGGTCACCCTGATTCAGGGCATGAATGCGATGGTATCGGACGCGATCGTGAGCGACGTCGGCGCCGATGCGTTCACCATTCAACGGCGGCCGCCAATCCGCAGTCAGGATGATGAAGAGCGCACCCGCGCCAATCCGCTGCTGACACTCAGGGAAGCTGCCGCGATTCGCGGGTACAGCCCGGTCGTCAAGGCGGTGATGGCGCAGGCCTCGCGCGGCGCGACCGTGGGCTACCGCGATCAGGAGCTCGACAACATCAGCATTCAAGGAGTCACGAGCGACTACTCCGACTTCTCCACGTTCACCGCCGAGCGTGGCCGCATGATGAGCACGATCGAGGTCGAACGCAGCCAGCCGGTCGCCCTCATCGGCTATGACCTCGCGGACAAGCTGTTCGGCGATATCAACCCCCTCGAGAAGAACATCAAGATCGCCGGCATCCCGTTTCGGGTGGTCGGTGTCAGCGAAAAGAAGGGCAGCTTCTTCGGCAACTCGCAGGACAACTTCGCCGTCATCCCGCTCGGCGCGTATCAGAAGCTGTTCGGCGCGAGGCAATCGCTGACCCTCACCGTGAAGCCGACGTCGACCGACGCGCTCAACGCGGCCATGGACGATGCCACCGTCGCACTGCGTGTGGCGCGGCATCTCAAGCCGGCTGATCGCGACAACTTCGGGATGTTCACCTCCGACACGATCCTCGACCTCTATCATCAGGTCACCAACGGCGTCTTCGCCGTCCTCGTGGGCATCGTCGCGCTCTCGCTGCTGGTCGGCGGCATCGTGATCATGAACATCATGCTGATGGTCGTGAGCGAGCGGACCCGCGAGATCGGCCTGCGCAAGGCGCTGGGCGCGAAGCGCAAGGACATCATGGCGCAGGTGCTGACCGAGTCGATCACGCTCTCGACGTTCGGCGGCATCATCGGCATCGCGCTGGGGTTTTTGGCCGCGACCGGCATCTCGGCGCTGACGCCGCTGCCCGCCCGCCTCGAGCCATGGTCGGTCGTGCTCGGCATCGGCATCACCGCCAGCGTCGGCCTGTTCTTCGGAGCCTATCCGGCGTCGCGCGCCGCGTCGCTCGATCCGATCGAGGCCCTGCGCCGTGAATAAGGGGTTGCTGCGCGAGGTCGTCTGGATGGCGTTCGACACGCTGCGCAGCAACAAGATGCGCTCGGGTCTGACCATCCTCGGCGTCGTCATCGGCATCACGGCGATCGTCGGCATGACGTCGCTGATCCGCGGGTTCGACGAGTCGCTGCGAGACAGTATTCGCCAGCTCGGACCGAACACGATCATCCTGAGCAAGATCAGCCTGGTGAACATCGCCGGCGGCGCCAACTTCTCCGAGTTGATGCGGCGCCCCAATCTCACCGTCGACGACGCCAAGGCGATCGAGAAACTGGCGCCCTCGGTCGGGATCGTCGACATCTGGCTTGGGGGCGGCGTCGAAGGCACCATTGCCGAGCGTGTCAGCTATAAGGGACAGCGCACGCCGATGCTCGGGGTGCTCGGTGCGACCGAGCAGTTCGCGGCGGTCAACTTCGTGAAGCTGTCGCTCGGACGGTTCTTCACCGAATCGGAGGTCGCCCACCGCCGTCGCGTCGTCGTCCTCGCCGACTCACCCTATCAGGCGCTGTTCGCGCCGCAGGGGCTCGATCCGATCGGCAAGCGAGTGCGGATCGGCGCGATCGAATACATCGTGGTCGGCGTGCTCGGCAAACGACCGTCGCCGTTCCCACAGGCCGACGACTTCGTCGTGATCCCGCAGACCACTCACCAGGTGGTGTTCAGTACCAACGCGAGACAGGGCTTCGGACGCGGTGGCAGCGCGCAGATCACGATCGTGCCGCGGGAGGATGCGACCAGGCAGCAGGCAGAGGCGGAGGTCGAAGAGATCATGCGCATCCGCCATGGCCTGAAGCTCGACGAGCCGAATGACTTCGAGATCGGCGGGCAGGACGCCATCCTTCGCGTCTGGGATCAGGTCAGCCGCGCCATCGTGCTCGCGCTGGTCGTCATCTCCTCGGTCGCTTTGATGGTCGGCGGCATCGGCGTGATGGCCATCATGATGATCTCCGTCACCGAGCGGACGCGGGAGATCGGCGTTCGCAAAGCGCTCGGCGCACGACGACAGGAGATCCTGTATCAGTTCCTCGCGGAAGCCGCGTTCCTGACGGCAATCGGCGGCGTGCTCGGGATCGTGTGCGGCAGCGCAATCGGTGTGACGATCAACCTCGCGACCGGCTTCCCCATCTCCCTCCCGTGGTGGTCGTTCGCGATCGGCCTCGGCTTTTCTGCGAGCGTCGGCATCTTCTTCGGCATGTTCCCGGCCGTCCGGGCCTCGCGTCTCGACCCGATCGAAGCGCTTCGTTACGAGTAGCGTCGCCTCCACCAGCTGCGCGAGACGCCCGGCGACGACACGTTCCGGATGGGCCATCCGCACGACACCGGACGCATGTTTACGCGTCCTTCCTCGCGGCGACGGAGATGGCCCGTCGTAGCTTGTCGTCTCTGATCCCTTGCGGTCGACTCCGATTGCGCCACCCAGGTTGACGCATCCTTCCGCGCGGCGATCCGCTCGCCGGCCAATGGCGTCTCCGGCGCGTACCTTACGGGCCTTCGCGGCTCCACCGTCGCAAGAGTCTGACGATCTTGCTCCTCCCTCCGCCGCTCGCCTCGCCTGCGACGCCATTGGCGACTCTCGCGTGCGCGGCTCGCTCCACGCCGCGCTCCAGGATGCATCAACCCGGCTGGTGCAACTGTTGAGGGAGCACGAGTACCGTCACACGTCCGCAGCACCCGACTGGCTGATGCGTTCCGGAGTGCCGCGTGGAGCGAGCCGCGTACGCGATAGTCGCCAACGGACTCGCAGGCGAGGCGAGCTGCGGAGGGAGGAGCAACAGCGTGAGTCTCTTGCGACGTCAGGCGTTCACCCTGACGCCTTGAACTGCGTGCTGTCGATCCCGTGCTTCCGCAGCTTGTAGTTGAAGATGCGATCCGTGGTGCGCAGCAGACGCGCGGCTTTCGATCGCACGCCACGGGCCTGTCTCAGCGCATCCTGCAGCAATTCCTTTTCGTAGGCGTCGATCGCTTCGATGAGCCCGATCGGCGCCTCGGATCCTGTCGGAGCTGCCGCTTGCACCGCCGGCGGCAGATGATGGTGATGAATCACCGGTCCGCTGGCGACGACCACCGCCCGCTCGACGACATCGCTCAGCTCGCGCACGTTGCCAGGCCAGTCGTAGTTCATGACCATCTCGCTCGCGCGCCTCGACAGCCGATCTACACGCCGGGCATGCTCCCGCGCGAACCGCTCGACCAGCAGCTGCAGTAGCGCGGGCAGATCGGCCTTTCGCTCACGTAACGGCGGGACCGCGAGCGTCACCGCGCTGAGGTGCTCGTAGAAGTCGCGCCGGAAACGGCCACACGACACGCCGTCTTCGAGATCCCGGCTCGACCAGGCAATGAGACGCGCGTTCACTCGCGTGGTGCGTCCGTGCCAGTGCAACACGCCCTCGCGCGCCACGGTCAGCAGACGATCCTGTGCCTGCTGACCGAGATCGGTCACCTCGTCGAGAAACAGCGTCCCTCCATCGGCTCTGATGATGGACGCGTCGAGCGGAGAACTCGTGATCGGACCGGTCGTCCCTTCGAAGACGCTGGCGTCGAGCACCATGTCCGGCATTGCCGCACAGTGCATCCTGACGAACGCCCGGTTCGCGCGGCCGGAGTTGGCGTGAATCGTCCGCGCCACCAGCATCTTCCCCGTGCCGGGCTCTCCGCGAAGCAGGATCGGACATTCGTGTGTCGCCATCTGCAGAATGCGATCGCAGATCGCACGCATGGCGACGCTCTCACCGACAATCTCGGATGCCCGTTCCTGTTCCCGTTGCGATGCCATCGAATCGCCGACGCCCTGGACACACGCAGGCAACGTCAATGCCAGACAGAGTCGCCGCTGGTGCGTTGGCGCAGCGCAACTTGGGCCGAAAATCGGTCGCTACGGGATCGCCCGTGAACGCGTGCGGACTTCGGCAGACGGGATTGTCTGGGTTTACCGACGCAGCGACATCACTGTCGGAAAAGCGCTGGCGGGATGCGGAGATCGGCCGGGCGCGTGCGCCCCGCGTCCCACGAACACGGAACGGGGCGCCGTCCCTCCCAGCCCGCCGCTACGACTCTTTCTCGCCCGTCCTGATGCGATAGCTTTCGAGGACCGGCAGCACGAACACGCGCCCATCGCCGATCTCTCCGGTGCGCGCCGCCTGCACCACGGCTTTCACGACATCGTCTGCCATGTTGTCGGCGACGACGACTTCGATCTCCATTTTCGGCAGCAGGCTGACGTTGTATTCCTTGCCACGATAGATGGCGGTGTGCCCCTTCTGCTTGCCATGGCCGCGAACCTCGGTCACCGTCATTCCCGCGATGTTCAACTTGGCGAGCGCATCCTTGACCTCATCGACCTTATTCGGACGAATGATGCACTTGATCAATTTCATAGCGAACCCTCCAGTGTACGAAGGAGGTCGGACGTCAGCGCCTGCTGCTCCGCCTCAGTAAGCTTGGATCCACCCTTGGTGATGTGGAAGACGTCGATCGCCTTCTCCCCTTCGGTCGCGATCAGCACGAGGTCGACGTCACATCCCTGGCGGGAGATGACGCGGCTGATGCGATAGAGCAACCCGATGGCGTTGCTCGCGACGATGTCGACGATGGTGTACCGGCCCGATGCTTCGTTGTCGGCGCGAACCACCGGCGCAAAGCGGGACGCGCTCCTTGCATGGAGCACGCCCTGCTCGCGGCCCCGCAGCAGGTTCGTCACATCGGCCTGCCCCGACACGACGCGCTCGAGCACCTGCAGCACCTGCTGGTGCGCTTCGGGATTGAGCTCGAGGAAGCGCTCGTCGTCGGTGAACTGAAAGACGTCGAGCACCAGACCGTTCGGGTTCGTGAGCGCGTGGCCGCGGATGATGTTCATGCCGAACGACGAGAGCACACCGCAGATGTTCGAGAAGAGATACGGCTTGTCGAGCGTCGCGACCGCCAGCGTCCAGATCGCGGCGCCGCTCCGCTCGAGTGACAGATGCACCTCGTCGGGATGGATGTCGCGCGCGAGCCGCACGTGGCGATAGATCGCCTCCCTCGCGAAGAGCTGCAGATACCGCTGCGGAAGCCCTTCGAGGAAGCGCGTGATCTCCGCAACGGACAGATCGTCGGGATGCTGCTTCAGCAACTCGTCGAGCCCTGCCTGGTTCCGCTCGATCAGCTCGTCGCCGTACCGTTGCGTGAGGTGGTTGTAGGTATCCACGTACAACCGCCACAGCAGCTCCTCTTTCCACGGCGTGAGCGTCTCCGGACTCACCGCTTCGACATCGACCAGGGTCATGAGGCAGAGCATCTTCAGACGCTCTTCGGTCCCGATGAAGGCGGCGAAGTTCTTGACGATCTCGGGATCCTCGGTGTCACGCCGAAACGCCACGAGCGACATCCGCAGGTGGTGGCGGATCAGAAAGAGCACCGTGTCGCGAGCGTCGCCTCTGAGCTGGAGTCGTCCAAGGACGTCCACGGCCATGCGCTCGCTTTCGACCGCATGATCGTCGTCGCGCCACTTGCCGACGTCGTGGAGGAGCAGCGCCAGGACGACGAGCTCCGGCTCCGCAACCGCAGTGAGCACGTTCCGGTACCTCACGCGTTCCGGTGCGGTCGTCGTCGAGATGCGCTCGAGATTGCGAATCGTGAGCAGAGTGTGCTCGTCCACCGTGTACTTGTGGTAGAAGTCGCGCACGACTCTCCACGAGATCGCCTGAAACTCGGGGAAGACGCGCCCCAGCAGGCCGCAGTCGTGCATCTCGGAGAGGCGCTCGTAGAGGCCGGCTCTCGGTGTGAGCAGACGCAGCAGCGCGACGCGGTCGTCCGCTTCCGGAAAGAAGTCGTCGGCGCGATAGCGATCGACATGCTGCTGTACGCACGACAACGCTTCTTCCGACACCTCGGTGTGGTGATCGATCGCGGCCTGAAAGGCACCAATCCAGGTGGCCGGGTTGCGCGCCGCGAGAATCGGATCGAGAAAGCGGATGCCGTCGCGCGAGAGTCCGAGGTTGGGGCCGACCGGCAGCGGCGCACTCTTGCGCGCCCAATCGAGTGCACGCGTGACGATGCGAGCGTGGCGGAAGTAGTCGCTCATCAGCCGCTCGACGCGCTGACGCGGCTCGGCGCCGGGGTATCCGAGGAGATCCGCCGTCCGTTCCTGCATGTCGTGGCTCAGGACATTCTGGTTGCGGCCGGCGTCCAGATGGAGCGTCGACCGCACGCGCAGCAGAAAGTCCTCGGCCTGATCCACGCGCGCCGGGTCCGCGGGCCCTCTCCGCAGCAACAGCGGATCGGTGAGCATCGCAATCGTCCGAGTGGCGGTCAGATCGCGCAACGCGCCTGGCGCCTCCTTGACGTCGGGCTCGAGCTGATAGAGCGTGGCGTTGAACGCGGCGTGCCGCTGATCGATCAACTCGAGCAGCGATTTCAATATGTACGCGTGCGTCGCCGCAGTGTGAAACAGCGTGCGGAACCGATCGAAGAGCGACCGCAGCCCCGCCACCGGACGCGCGTCGAGCAGCGCGAGCAGGAACTCCGCGTTGTTCGTCTCGAGCCGCTCGAAGTCGTTCAGCTCGCGGACCTGATGGCCCACGACGACCCCGAGATCCCACAGCGGATTGAGAAACCCGCGAAGGAAGCGCTCTTCTGCCTTGCCGATCTCGCGCTCGAAGAGCACCAGGAGATCGATGTCGGACTGCAGGCAGAGATGACGTCGCCCGTACCCGCCGAGGGCGATCACCGCGACGGGCACATCCGATCCGGATGCATCGGAGAACAGCTGACGCAGCATCGCGTCCACGCGGTCCGCGTAGCGCTCGAGCGCAGCACGACCACCCGCTCCTCGAAGCGCGTCGGCTTCGAGCTCGGAACGAGCCGCGTCGAATGCGGTCACAAGGGTGGAACCGCCGGAGCCCGGCTGTGTCAAGGACATGGAGCGATCGTCTCGGTTGGCCGCCTCCCAATTTGGCGCACGCCGTTCACGCGACACCAGGGTACGAGCGCCTCGCGCGTTCGGCCGCAGTGCGTGCGGGAGGCTAGTAGCTGAGACCGATTCCGCCGGAGACGATCACTTTCGACCGGTCGCCGAGGATGGCTTCGTTGCGGTCGCCAAGCGTCACGAACTCGACACCGCCATGCACGTTCCAGCTGCCGAAACGCGTCGGCCTGCTGGAGAACGGCACCGTCACGACGCCTGCGACGCTGAAGAACCCGAATCGCTCATCACCGTTGGCGCCTTCATAGTAGTCCGCGAGGCTGAGGCCGAGCCTGAGCGGAACTGCGACGCCCACGCGCCCGAGACCGATCGAGGGCGCCGCACCGAGCTCGAGGTACGTCCCCTCTTTCGTGCCCGCATCGGCCTGCCCTTCCAACTCCCGCGCAACGATGACGTATGGCTTCGAGGCGTAGCGTCCCAGCGGACCGCTGTCATCCATCGCCAACTTGAACGACACTTCCTTCACCGGTACGAAGCCGCTGTTCGGGCTGTTGTACGCGGTGTAAGTGACACCGAGACTCGTGCCTTTCCCGAACCCCAACGCCAACGTCGTGTAGAAGTCGGACTCGTACCACAGCTTTCCGAGTCCATCGAGCCCTGCCAGGCCGGTATGCAGGCTGTTCCACATACCGACGTTGACACCGACGTTCCCGAGAGCGCCGTCGCCGTGATGCAGCGTGATGCCCAGATCCGCATAGGGCCACATGATGACGCCGGTGTCATCCTGCGGAATCCCTCGAAACAGATACGCGTTGGTGACGTCGAACCCGGACGTGAGTTTGAGATTACCCAGGTTCGGATCGGCAGACGTTCCCTGCGCGCGCAGCGGCGTCGTCGCCATCGACAACGCCACTGCAACCCACGCCATCGTACGGAGCGAACACGCCAGCGGCTCTCTCAGCGGAACGCCTCCGACATCCGGGACCTCCTAGTATGTGAATCCCAGTCCGAACGAGTAGATCGCCTGGTTCGCCTCTCCACCGTTGAACGCCTGCGTGGTGGTGCCCAGCCTCTGGTATTCTATGCCGCCGTGCACGTTCCAGGCACCGAAGTTGGTGGTGCCGCCGAGGGGCACCGTCACGAGACCCGCGACGCTGAAGAACCCGAATTTGTTATCGACGCCGAGAAGCTCATAGTAGTTGCTGAGACTCATTCCGATCTTGACCGGAATCGAGACGCTCGCTTTCTTCCCCGAAAATCCTGGAGCCCCGCCGAACTCCAGATAGGTGCCCGCATTCAGCCCGCCATCGGCTTGTCCATTCGTCAACCCATCCTGCGTCGCATCGAGCTCGCGCGCGACGATGACGTACGGCTTGACTGCGCCTTTGCCGAAGTGGCCGCTGTCGTCGACCGCCAGCTTGAACATGATCTCCTTGACGGTGCTGTACGAGCCGTTCGGGCTGGTGTACGACGTGTACGTGGTGGTGAACGATGTGCCGCCGCCGAAGCCGAAGCCGAGCGACGCGTAGAAGTCGGATTCGTACCACAGCTTGCCACTGGGTCCGTCCGAGCCGGTATCTCCTGTATGCAGGCTGTTCCAGGTGCCGAGATTGACGCCGAGACTCTTCAGCCCACCCTTTCCTGAATACGTCGCGATCCCGAGATCAACAGCGGGCCACATCGCGATGCCTGTGGAGTTCTGTCGGATGCCGCGGAACTGGTACTGGTTCAGAAAATCGAACGAGGCTGTCAGCGTCATCGCGCCCGGGTTGGGATCCTTGTCCTGCGCGAACGCGGGTGTGCCGACCAGGGCCGCCATGCACCCAGCCAGAATGACGACTACGCTACTCCGAATTCCACATCTCGAGACCATCCGTGCCCTCCGAACGATGCTTCAACGTTGAGAAACGGCGACGCACGCACCCCGCTGCCGCCATTCCGGTTTGCCGTCATCCGCGGACGCACACTGGTCGTCGATCGATCCTCGGGGGGAGGCGACCGCGGACGTGGCGGACGGTTCGCGATGGAGCAAGATGAGCGCCATGCGTGAGACGGCTCGGCCGGCCTCGGCGGTGCGGCTTTCCTCAAGAAAACGCTGGATCGTCGAGCGAAGATGCCTCGCTGGCGTGCTACATTTTTGTATATGTATGATTAAACGTCGACAAAGCTGTCCGACTAGGAGCGACAGCGGCGCAACCGCGGCAGGTCAGGACGATACCCTCCCGCCGACGACCGGCGACGGATTGAACATTGTTGTCAGTAGCGACCGATCGAGAGACATATTTGTCGTAATGGCGTTGTAACCGACTGAAACGGCCGCGGATCGGGCCAAGGCCCGACCGTCGCGCCCTTGCGACCCCGAGCCGCCCGTGACTATGATCCCCTTCCCGCCTCGGGCAGCCCCGTTCTGGCGGGCACGGGCCCAGCCCCGTCGACTCGGATGGCCTCGCCCCTCGGGCGAAGCAGGAGGATTACCCCTATGAAGGTCTACGACGCCACCGGCATCCGCAACGTGGCCATCGTCGGACACGGCGGGTGCGGGAAGACCCAACTGGTGTCGACCATGCTCTTCGTGGCAGGCGCGGTCAACCGGTTGGGCAAGGTCGACGACGGCACCACCGTCACCGACTTCGACGAAGAAGAAATCGCTCGCAAGCACACCCTCTCCTCCAGCCTTGCCTACGCCGAGTGGCAGAAAACCAAGATCAACATCATCGACACCCCGGGCTTCGCGAACTTCCTCAGCGACGCGCGCGCGGCGCTGCGCGTGGCGGAAGCCGCCGTGGTCGTGGTCGATGCGGTTGCCGGCGTCGAGGTCCAGACTGAAAAGATGTGGGCCGAAGCGGCGAGCCTTGGACTGCCCCGGCTGGTCGTAGTGAACAAGCTGGAGCGCGAACGGGCCAGCCTCGAGCGGACGCTCGAGTCACTGCACCGGGACCTTGGGCGCGAGATCGTCCCTATTCAACTTCCGCTCGGCGAGGAGAAAGGCTTTACCGGCGTCGTCGACCTGGTGCGGATGAAGGCGCTGACGTTCGGCAGTGACGGCAAGGTGACGGAGGGCGAGATTCCCTCGGGCCTGGCCGACGCCGCCGGGCGCGCCCGTGAACAGCTGATCGAGATGGTTGCGGAAGCGGACGAGCAGTTGATGGAGACGTTCTTCGCCGAGGGCACGTTGACTCAGGAGCAGCTCGTCTCGGGCCTCCGCGCCGCGACCATGACCGGAAAAATCTATCCGCTCCTGTGCACGTCGGGTCTGCACGCGGTCGGCGTCCAGCCGCTGCTCGACGCGATCGTCAGCTACGCCCCGTCGCCGGCCGAGCGCGAGTTCCGTGCGACCGGCCCGGACGGTGCCGACGTGGCGGTGAACGCGTCGGATGCCGCGCCGTACTCCGTGTTCGTGTGGAAGACGATCGCCGATCCATTTGCCGGACGCATCACCATGCTGCGGGTCGTGTCCGGATCGATCAAGTCGGACGCCACCGTCAACAACGCGAGCCGCGATGCTGCCGAACGCCTCGGGCATCTGCTGGTCCTGCAGGGCAAGACGCAGTCGCACGTGCCCGAGCTCAAGGCCGGCGACCTCGGTGCCGTCGCCAAGCTGAAAGACACGCACACCAACGACGTGATCGCCGACAAATCGCTGAAGGTGAAGTTCCCGCCGATCGCCTTCCCGGAGCCGGTGCTCTCGTACGCGATCGAACCGAAGAGCCGCGGCGACGAGGACAAGATCAGTTCGGCGATGCATCGTCTCGAGGAGGAAGATCCCTCGATCAAGTACGCGCGTGATCCGCAGACGCACGAACTGCTGCTCGCCGGTCAGGGGCAGCTGCACATCGAAGTGACCGTGGCCAAGCTGAAGCGACGGTTCGGCGTCGAGGTCAATCTCAAGCCGCCCCGGATTCCCTACCGGGAGACGATCACGGCATCGACCGAGGCGCACGGTCGGCACAAGAAGCAGACCGGCGGACACGGGCAGTTCGGCGACTGCAAGATCAGGGTCGAGCCGCTGCCTCGCGGCGCCGACTTCCAGTTCGAGGACGACATCTTCGGCGGCGCGATCCCGCGGCAGTTCGTGCCCGCAGTCGAGAAGGGCATCCAGGAATCGCGCATGCGCGGATTCCTCGCCGGCTATCCGATGGTGGATTTCAAAGCGACGGTGTTCGACGGCTCGTACCACGCGGTCGACTCGAACGAGCTGTCGTTCAAGATGGCTGGTTCGCTCGCGTTCAAGGACGCGATGAGCCGGGCACGCCCGACTATCCTCGAGCCGATCATGCAGGTCGAGGTCTATGCGCCGAGTGATTTCGCCGGGGATCTGATGGGCGATCTGAACGGGCGTCGCGGCCGCATCGCCGGCATGGATACGCGC
>Ga0126377_10002978_pt1 | contig 11868 bp, 11 predicted proteins | sample PanSoiMetPlot_22_FD_92647 | JGI IMG/M metagenome (GOLD analysis project Ga0126377, IMG submission 92647) | Tropical forest soil microbial communities from Panama - MetaG Plot_22 | ecosystem: Environmental > Terrestrial > Soil > Tropical forest > Bulk soil | place: Panama | collected 2016-02-17
GATGGGTTTCGCTCCGCTCAACCCATCCTACCGCTTCAAGCAGGTCTCGCCCGAAGGTGCTGGAATCAGGTCATTTGTTGTCGGCCCTGGGCCCGGGCTTTCACTTAGTAACTACAATACGAAGACCTGGGTTACAGGGAAGTAGAAGAAGCAGCATGTGGAAAGCACCAGTTGCCCTGCTAGTTATGATCGTAACGGTCGGCTGTCTGGTACAATGGCTAGGGCGGTACATCATATCTTACCAGCTATCTGATCATGGAATTGCAATCAGGTTGTTTGGTAAGATGAGAATACTCAGGATCAAATACAGTGATATCGATGCAATAGAAACGATGTCTTTTAGCGAGAGTTTTCGGCCCTCCTACGCGTGGCGCTTCGGAAATCGCGTCTTTGGCGAGGGAGTTTCAATTAGGAAGAAGAGATACGGACTGTTCTATAGGGTGATCATTACGCCTGATAACCCGAGCCAGTTTGTGTCGGAGGCGAGGATCCTGCAATCTTCGGACGCCCAAAAAACTTAAGTTGCACAAGAGAGCCATCGGAAATTTCGCCAGCATCACGTGAGAACTAAGAAGGCGACGCTTCGCCGAAGCGAGCCGCCGCCCCCCCAGGGCCTTTTGTTCGATGATCGTGCCTGCAAACACGCGTGGGAGTCACCGCACCCTCGAACGGAACAGAACGTAGCGAGCGATACCGCCGGTTGGCAAGGCCGCCAGGGATAGTGGGGGGCTGACCGCCCACGACTGATTTTGCTCAAAAAAGCGGGCGGCTTGAGGCCGCCCGAGGTGGCGTGGTGGAGGGTGTGAGCCCGCCCCCGTAACCCGACTTGGTCGTCAATGACAACCTGACAACCTCTCTCCCGAAAAGTCTGTAAAGACGTCGACTGAAAAAACTGTGACGCGGCAGGAACAGCACTGCGGCTCGCGCATTTGAACTGTGCGTCCGCCAAAGAGCATCCCCAAACCCCCGTGCAGCGGACGTATGGGTGGGAGGTCTAACCCCGGCCCCGGCCGGGGCTTTTTCTTGCCCGGACGGAACAGCACTGCGGCTCGCGCATTGAGGCTCAAGTCCGCCAACATTCCCAGGGAGCCACCTTGCGGCGGACCGGCCCCGGCCGGGGCTTTTTTGCCCCGGTTGCTGGACTTGCGCAATCGCGGGTGGCGCGGTGTGGATACCGGGGGAAAGCCAACAGGCGACCTGGCAGCCGAAGCGCAAATCTGGTGAACGTCCGCGCAAGGTGGGCAGACGACGGTTCGCTTGCCGCGCGGCCGTCGTCTTCTTTTTCAAAGCCGAAAGTCTGGCAAGATCTTGCGGACTTAGCCTGTGGATCCAGGCGCGGCGTTAGCCGTCGGCGTGTTGGCGGCAAGCTTTTCAGCGGCTTCGGCTAAGCCGACGTAGAGGTCGGCAAGGCGGCTGTAGTGGTCGCGGAGACAGGCATCTGTGCCGTTGACCGCGGCCAGTTCGCGACACTCTTCCGCCTTCTCGCGATAAAACCGCGCTCTCAAATCGGGCATTCAGGCACACATCCCCACCACTGTCGCCCGATGTCAGCTTATCTCAACTTTCTCCAATATGCGCGACCAAGTGCGCCCGTTAGCGCGGTGGAGCCCGCGGGCCGCGCCGAATTGCGAGCGGCCGATTTTGGACCCTCCCCCCGCCCCGCTGGAAGGCGGAGTTGCCCCTTGGTCCAGTAGACCCTCTCCACAGTGAAGGAGGATGCTTTTGGCCACCACGCGAACCCGGCAAGCTGGCTGAAGTCAGTCTGACGAAGTAGGCCCTCGCCGGAACTCGGCGGCCGGGTGATCTTGAACGTTTCGCTGAGATGTCCAATTTTTTCCCTTGCACCGCGGGCGCCGTCCATACATGGCACTTTGCGGAAGTGGACGCATCCGGCCGTCAATGTCTGCTGCTGGGGCAGGGCGGACGCGCCCAAGTCAGAAGAAACCGGCGGTCGATAGCCCTGGCTCGCGTGCGCCGATGCGCACCAGCGTGCGCCTAATCGCGAGCGCGACGTCGTCGGCGACGAACGGGCGCGGAATTCACGCCTTTTCGCCTGCCGCCAGATCATGTCGTGAAGGGTAGACAGTGATCGCTGCAAGTCCTTGCAAAACAATGCAATGGATTTGACGGGTTAGACAGGCTAAGTCATTGGTCTCGTTTCGCTGTCAGAGACCGAAGCGAAACCCATCAAGCGATCGCGGCAACGTGATGGGTTTCCCCTCGTTTTCGCGAGGTCAACCCATCCTACGAATCCAATTTCGTCAGATCACCAGAAACAGATCCGTGTCGCCGGTCTGCTCGCCGGCAGCGGTGATCATGGCGTGCGCCTGGCCGCGATGATGCGTCTGGTGATTGAAGAAGTGGGTGACCAGGAGGCCGCGCGGCATGCGCAGCTCCTTCTCCGCCGCCTGGCTGAACCAGACGATATCGCCGGCGAGCCAGGTGTCGTCGACGCGCTCCGCCCAGGCGGTGATCTTGCCGTCGGCCTCGCTCCGCTGCCGGCTGAGCTCGGCGAAATCCTCGATCATCCCGGCGCTCTGCCGGATGTTGACGGGCGGCGGCGGCAGACCGTCGAAGCGCGACATCCAGATCTGATCGCCCCACAGGAGATGCGACAGGGTGCCGTGGATCGAGTCCCAGAAGGCGCCGCGCGACCGCCGCCGCTCGGCGTCGGAGAGGCGGCCGGCCGCCGCAAACATCCGGCGGTTCATCTCGGCATTGTAGGCCGCCATGGTGCGCACGAATTGCGGCCCGATGCTTGCCGCGCTGGCCGGTGCCGTTCCCATGATTGTCACACTCCGACGTTGTCGATCAGCCGCGTCGTCCCGAGACGGGCTGCCACCAGGATGCGTATCGGTCCGTCCCGCACCGAGCCGACCGGCGCGAGCGTCTCGGCGTGGCGCGCCTCGAGATAGTCGAGCGCGAACCCAACCTGCGCGATCTCGGCCCGGCCATCGGCAAGCGTCGCCGCGATCGGGTGGCCCGCTGCGATCTTGCCGGCGGATGCGACGAGCACGCGATAGAGCGTGGGCGCCACGGCGCGCTCCTCGGGGGAGAGGTAGACGTTGCGCGACGACAGCGCCAGCCCGTCCGGCTCGCGCACGGTCGGCATGCCGATGACCTTGACGGCGAGATCGAGATCGCGCGCCATGCGGGTCACGACCCTGAGCTGCTGAAAATCCTTCTCGCCGAAGATCGCGACATCGGGCCGGCATTGCGCGAACAGCTTTGCGACGATGGTCGCGACCCCGCTGAAGAATTGCGGCCGGAAGGCATCCTCGAGGCCGGCGCGCGCCGGTCCTTCGGGCACGATGCGGGTCGCAAAGCCGTGCGGGTACATCACCTCCGCGTTCGGCGCCCAGACGAGATCGACATCGAGCCCCGCCAGCGCCGCCACGTCGCGCGCGAACGTGCGTGGGTAGCTGCCGAAATCCTCGTTCGGGCCGAACTGGGTCGGATTGACGAAGATCGAGACGATCACCCTGCCGGCGCGCCGGCGCGCATGGCGCACGAGGGTGAGGTGGCCCTTGTGCAGCGCGCCCATCGTGGGCACGAGCGCAACCTTGCCGGAGCGCCGCAACCGCAACAGCGCCCGCTCGAGCGCCACGAGCGAGCGGGCCACCTGGATGCTGCGTGCCATGCCCCAGTTGAATCCTCGAATCGCGCGCGGATCGGCGGGCGCAAGAATTAACAGAGCGGACGCGTATGCGGAACCGGCTCGATCCGAGTCCGCCGTCGGGCGCGGCGCGGCTTGACCGCGCGCCCTCGCGGCTGCAATATTCCGTCATTCCAGGGAGATCCCCGGCAAGGGGCTGAGAAACCGCTGGGCCAAAGTGATCGACTTCTAGAGTGATCAACTTCTGAAGCGATCGACGTCCGATTGACCCGTTCAATTGACGTTTTTGGCGGCGCGGAAATCCTTCGAACCTGATCCGGTTCATACCGGCGTAGGGATTGGATTTCTGGCTCAGCCGCGAAAATCCGATCCCTCCGAAAGGAGAGAGACGGAGTATCGTGTGAGCCGAGCCAGCAAAGCTCCCTTCATCGTGGGCGAGCCGCTTCGGGCCGAAGGCGCGACCATGGACGAACGCGTGCCAGCCGTGGCGCAGCCGGGTTCGACCGACGTTGCGGTCATCGGGGCCGGCGTGATCGGGCTCGCGGTCGGCTGGCGCCTTGCCGCGGCGGGCCTCGCCGTGACCGTGTTCGAGCGCGACGCGGCCGGCGCAGGCGCGAGCCTGGCGGCGACCGGCATGCTGGCAGCCGCGACCGAGCTCGAGCCGGGCGGCGACGATCTGCTTGCGCTCGCGCTGGAGAGCCAGCGGCTGTGGCCGCAGTTTCGAGATGAACTCGAAAGCCAATCCGGCATCGACATCGACTATCGCGACGAGGGCACCTTGGAGGTCGCGCTCGGCCGCGACGAGGTCGACCGGCTGCGCTTCCGCTACGAATTGCAGAAGCGCGCGGGCCTCGCCACGCGCTGGCTCGAAGGCGCCGGCGTGCGGGAGCTGGAGCCGGCGTTGCGGCCCTCGGTCACGGGCGGAATCTTCTGTGCCGACGATCACCAGGTCGATCCGCGCCGCCTCGTTCCGGCGCTGCGGCATGCGCTCATGGCGTGCGGCGGCGCCGTGCTCGAACAGCTGCCGGTGCTCTCGCTCGAGGTCGCCGGCGGACGCGTCGGCGGCGTCGTGACGCCGCAGGGTGTTTGCCGCGCCCGAACCGTTGTCGTCGCAAACGGCGCGTGGTCGGGTGAGTTCCTGGGCGATCGGCTGACGGTTCCGGTGCGGCCGCTCAAGGGTCAGGCGCTGGCGCTGCGCACCACCGCGCGCACGGGCGCTCCCGCCCATGTGGTGTGGACCGAGCAGGTGCATCTTGCGCCGAAGGCCGGCGGTCAACTGGTGCTCGGCTCGACCGTGGAGGAATGCGGCTTCGATCGGTCGGTCACGGCAGGCGGCGTGTTTGCGCTGCTCGAAGGCGCGCGGCGCGCGCTGCCTTCGATCGAGGACATGGAGATCGAGGCGATCTGGACCGGCCTGCGGCCGACCTCGGACGACGATGCGCCCATTCTGGGCGCCGCCGGCATTCCGGGTCTCGTGCTGGCGACCGGTCATCATCGCAACGGCATCCTGCTCGCCCCGGTCACCGCCCAGGCGATCCACGACCTGGTGGTCGCCGGCGCCATGACGGGGGCGGCCGCGCGGTTCGGCCTCGCGCGCTTCGCGGCGGGCGCAGGCTGGCAAGAAGAGGAGAGATCGCATGCGGGTCAACGTCAACGGTGAGGAGCGCGATTGCGCCTTCGGCGATCTCGGGGCGCTATGGCGCGCCGAGACTGCCGGCATGGATGTCGCCGGCCCGAAGGGTTTTGCGATCGCGCTCAATGGCGCCGTGGTCCGCCGCGACGCGTGGGCGAGCACGCCGCTCAAGGAGGGCGACCGGGTCGAGATCATCCGCGCCATGCAGGGAGGCTGAGATGGACGCTGCTTTGCAACCTGGCGATCCCTTCATCATCGCGGGCACCGAGATCGGCTCGCGCCTGCTGCTCGGAACATCCGGCTATCCCAATCAGCGGATCCTGCGCGGCGCCGTCGAGGCGAGCGGCTGCGAGGTCGTGACGGTCTCGATCCGGCGGATATCGCTCAAGGGCCACGGGTCCGACACGATCGGCCTGCTCGCGGGCCGGCGCTTTCTCCCCAACACGGCCGGCTGCGAGACGGCGCGCGACGCAGTGCTCACCGCCGAGCTCGCGCGCGAGGCGCTGCAGACCGAGTGGGTCAAGCTCGAGGTCATCGGCGACCGCGAGACGCTCTATCCCGACGTGAGCGAGCTCGTGGAGGCGACCCGGCAGCTCGTGGCGCGCGGATTCGTGGTGCTGCCCTATTGCAACGACGATCCGGTGGTGTGCCAGCGTCTCGCCGATCTCGGCGCCGCCGCGGTCATGCCGATGGGCTCGCTGATCGGCTCCGGCATGGGCGTCGCCAATCCGGCCAATCTCGAGGTGATCTGCCGGCGCTCGCCAGTGCCCGTGATCGTCGATGCCGGCATCGGGACTGCCTCCGACGCGGTCATCGCCATGGAGCTCGGCGCCGCCGCGGTGCTGCTCAATACCGCGGTCGCCAAGGCCGACGATCCGGTCGGCATGGCGCGCGCGATGCGCCACGCGGTGCTGGCGGGACGCCACGCCTTCCGGGCCGGCCGCATGCCGCGGCGCGCGCGCGCCGAGCCGTCGAGCCCGCAGCTCGGCCTCGTCGGGTCATGAGCGCGCTGCCGGCGCGGCTGTTGATGGTGACCGATCGCCGGCAGGCGTCAGCGCCGCTCGACGTGATCGCCGCTGCGGCGGTGGAGGCTGGCTTGCGCTGGATTTGGCTGCGCGACCGCGACCTCGATGCGTTCGAGCGGCGCGCCCTTGCGGAGCGGCTGCTCGAGATCGCGCATCGGCACGGCGCGCGTCTGTCGATCGGCGGCGATGTCGATCTCGCCTGCGAGGTGGCGGCCGACGGCGTCCACCTGGCGGCCGGCGCCTCCGCCGAGGACGTCGCGGCGGCGCGCGGGCGGCTCGGCGACCAGGCGCTGATCGGCGTATCGGTTCATGGCGCCGGAGAGATCGCCGCTGCCACGGGCGCCGATTACGTCACCCTGAGCCCGATCTTCACGACCGAGAGCAAGCCGGGCTACGGGCCCGCCCTTGGGCTTGCGGCACTCGCGCGGGCCGCACGCTTGGAGATTCCGGTGCTCGCGCTGGGCGGGGTCACGGCGGCGCGGGCGGCCGCCTGCCGACGCGTCGGTGCGGCCGGCGTCGCCGTGATGGGCAACCTGATGCGGGCGGCGGCGTGCCCGGGCGGCGTGCAGGCGGCCGTGCAGGCGCTGTCGCGGGCGCTCTCCGCCGAGGCCGCCTGAGGGTGCGGTAGTGCAACGCACCCGACATTCGCACGATTTCGCGGCCGGTACGGTTGCCAACGTCGGGTTCAAAAGCGGCACTGAAATCATAATGTTGCGAGTGTCCTTTCGATTCCGACGGTCGCTCAGCCGGCGCTGCGGCTGCTCGCGAACTTCGAAATCGGCACACTCGCGCGCCGCGCCATATTGCGGCCGCCGGGGCGCGGCGCCACCTTGGGGCATCATGGGACGCGCGAGGTAAGCAATGGGGACCGGGCTTGTCGGCATCGTCGCGGTGCTGATCATCCTCTGGTATATGCGCAAATTCGTGAAGGCCAATCCGGCCGGCATGTCCTATCTCCTGCAGAAGGGCGGCGGCATCGCGGCAATCGTCGCGGCGGTCTTCCTCACGGCGAAAGGCGACCTTGCGGTCGGCCTGCCGCTTGCGTTCATGGGTTTCGGGCTGCTCGGTTGGCTGAAGACCAGCATGCTCGGCCCGTGGTGGCCGGGCGCTCAGGAGCGGGTCTCGCGCCTGCGCGGCGCCTTCGTCGAGATCGAGATCGATCAGGCGACCGGTGCGATGCGCGGCCGCGTGATCGCCGGCCGCCGGGCCGGTGCCGACCTCGCTACGCTCGACGACGCCGCGCTCCGGGCGCTGCTGGCCGAGGTCGATGAGGAGAGCCGCAAGTTACTGCTGGCTTATCTTAACCGCCGGGGTGCCGGCTGGGGTGACGACCGTCACGCTGGTGCGCACGCGGGGCAGGGCGGTGCGACGGGCGCTGGCAAAATGACCGAGCAGGAAGCCTATCAGATCCTTGGCCTTGAACCGGGGGCGAACGCCGATGAAATCGGACGTGCCTATCGCACGCTCATGAAGAAACTGCATCCCGACCAGGGGGGGCCGACGTACCTCGCGGCCCGCATCAATGAGGCCAAGGAGGTTCTTCTTCGCCGCCATCTTTGAACTCCACTGACGGACGAGCAAGGCCTCCTGTCTTACCTGGCCCGTCCGCTACGCGTTACAACATCACGCCGGCACCACCTCGGCGACTTGTCTGGTCGGCGATCGCGCCTGGGGCCGTGCCGCCAGACAAAACCATACGTCAAATGTCTTGCCCTTTCGTGACCGGTCGGGCGTGGCTCTTCGTTTGCGCATGAATCGTGCCCGAAAATTCTGTCAACCCCGGATCGCGTCCGGGACGTCGGGATCATGCACTAGCGCCGCGAACCCGAAGTTCGCACGATTTCTCGGCGGGTACCATTGCGAACTTCGGGTTCAAAAGCGGCACTAGAATCATAGAGTTGCTAGTGTCCTTGTCGATTCCGAAGTTCGCTCAGAGTCGCTGCGAATGCTTGCGAACTTTCGGAATCGGGACGCTAGTTCTTGACCGTCATGCATTCCATGTCGTTGCGCCGCAGCTGCTTGCAGGTGGCCTCGGCCTGGCTCCTCTGGAGCCCCGCAAAGCGCGCGCGATAATAGGTCTTGTCGCCCTTGGTCACCGTCTCGGTGAACGCGTCGGCGCGCAGCAGGTTCTTCGCCTTGCTTTGCGCGGCGTCGAGATGCTGTTTGGCCTCGTCCTCGGTGTCATAGGCACCGATCTGGATGATCCAGCCGGTGCGCACGACATGGATGCTGCGCGTCGGCGCCGGCGTCGGCTCGGCCGGCTCGGCCTTGGCGACCTGTGCGGGCGGGGCAGCCGCGACCGCGGCGGAATCGGGCGCGGAGGCAGCGGCCGGCGCCGGCCATGCCTCGCGCTTGACGGCGTCGGCCTTCGCCTCGACCCACGGCGGCTGTGCCGGCTTGGCGGCTTGCGTGGGCTGGGCCGCCTGCGTGGGCTGGGCCGCCTGCGTGGGCTGGGCCGCCTGCGTGGGCTGGGCCGCCGGCGTGGGTTGAGCCGCCGGCGTGGGCTGAGTCGATTGTGCGGGCTGGGCCGCGGCGATCGGCTGAGCAACGGGTTCCGGTTGGGCAGCCGGCATTGCGGCGGCTGGTGCGGCCGCCGCCGCCGGCGTCGCAGTCGCGGGCGATGTCGCGGCCTCGGAGACCGGGATCATGACGGCGGCGGGAGCGAGCGTGGCGGTCTGCACTGGAGCGAGCTTGACCTTGATCGTCTTGACGGCGATCGGTTTGATCGGTTCGGACGAACCGACGGGCGGCCGCCGTTTTCCGGCTGCCGCGTTCTGCGCTTGATCCTGTGGGTTCTGCCCTTGATTCTTGGCCGACGCGGCGCCGGACGGCGCGACCGGCACCGTACCGGTGGAGGACAACCCGTAGCGGCCCCCTGCGTTCGCCGCCTGGGCTTGCGCCTGCGACGGCTCGCCGGCATCGGCGATCATCGTTGCGGTGTGGCGGGTCGACGCCGTGGCGATATGCTGCTCGATCAGGTTGCGCATGCGCGCGTCGCGCTCGCCCGCAGAGTTGCCGCCGAGGACCACCGCCACGATGTGGCGGCCATTGCGGCGCACCGAGGTCACGAGATTGAATCCGGACGCACGCGTATAGCCGGTCTTGATGCCGTCAACGCCGTCCACCCGGCCGAGCAGATGATTGTGGTTGCGGATCTCCTCGCCGTGAAAGACGAAGGAGGTGGTCGAGAAGTAGCGGTAGTAGCGCGGGAAGCGCTCCTGGATGGCGCGGCCGAGCAGCGCCTGGTCACGCGCCGTGGTCACCTGGTCGTCGTCCGGCAATCCCGAGGCGTTCACATAGCTCGTCCGGCTCATGCCGAGCGTGCGCGCCTTGCGGGTCATCATCTTGGCGAAGGTCGCTTCGTCGCCGCCGATCGCCTCGGCGATGACGACCGCGGCATCGTTGGCCGAGCGCGTGACGAGGCCGCGGATCGCGTCCTCAACCTCGATTTTCTGGCCGGCGCGCAGTTCGAGCTTGGTCGGCGCCTGGTCGGCGGCCCGCTCGGAGACCGGCATCATGGTTGAAAGCGTCATCTTCCCGGCTTCGAGCTGCTCGAACAGCAGGTAAAGCGTCATGATCTTGGTGAGCGACGCCGGATGGCGCGGGCTGTCGGCGTTCTTCTCCTGGAGCGTCTTGCCTGAATTGGCATCGACCACGATCGCGGCGGAGGGCGGGTTGTAGCCGCTCTCGCGAACCCCGTGGTGTCCACGGTGACGCGAGTGGCTCGGCTGGCTAGCCTGGCCGGCGGCGGTATGCCGGGCGTGTCGGCGCGCGTCGGCCGGCGCTGCCACGGCAATCGCCGTGATCAGCGTTACCAGACTGACGAACGACCGATGGAATCCCCGCGAAGCGCCACACGTCATGTGTGTCATGCTCTCCCCTGAAGTCCGCTGCTTGCCTTGAGTGCCCCGCGAGCCGGACCGGTCCCCGAATTGCCTCCGGAGATACCTTGCTGGCTTGACATAAAAAAGGCGGCGATTGACCACCTTTTGCCACTGCGCCGCCCCGCGGGCGCGGCATTGCGGCCGCCGGCGCAGGTCAGGGACGCTATGCGGATATGGTTGCTAAACGGTTAAGCGCATTGGAGAAATCTTAACCACGCCGACAAATTTTTTTGCGCTGCAATATTCCTCATTGACTTATTGTGCAGTGCGATATATGTGAGGTTTACGGCAGATGGAGCCGGTCAACCAAGGATCGCCTGCCCGGAGTGGGCGAACCGGGAGAGGTCAATAAATGCTCAAGAACTTCGATGAGCTGCAAAAGCTCAGCAAGGACAACATGGACATCGCAATGAAGTCGTTCGGCGCGGTGTCGAAGGGCGTCCAGGCGATCGCAGTCGAGGTCGCCGACTACTCGAAGAAGTCGTTCGAGGAAGGCAGCGCAGCGGCCGAGAAGTTGCTGGGTGCGAAATCGCTCGATAAGGCGATGGAGATCCAGACCGACTACGCGAAGACGGCCTACGAGGGCTTCGTCGCTGGCGCGACGCGTATCGGCGAGCTCTGTGCCGATCTGACCAAGGAGACCTACAAGCCGTTCGAGATCTATCTCAGCAAGGCAAACGGCAAGTAATCCGACGCCAGTTGCTGACGCACGCGGCCCGGCCCGTTCGGCCGGGCTTTTTGTTGCCTGCGCTCGAGCGCGGATCGCGCGGTCACTTCGCGATGTGCAGCTTCGACAGGGTGGTGCCGATCGCCTTGAACGTGGTGATGATCTGGTCGGCCGAGGTCAGCAGGAAGAACTTGGACGCGTTGCTCGCGCAGTTCTGCAGCAGCGTCGAGGTCGGATCGGGCGGGCTCGAGGTGTTGACCTGGATCGCATAGATCTGAATGCCGGCGTTCTTGATATTGGTGCAGGTGAGGTTCTGGCGATTGTCCACCTGCGTCGCCATATTCGCTCCGTCGTCGTACCAGCGGTCCTGGGTGTTGAGACCGTCGGTCAGCAGGATGATGACGTCGCCGGTCGCCGTAGCGGCGTTCTTGAGCTGGTTGATCAGATTCTTCGTTGCGATCTGCAGCGCCGGCAGCTTGCCGGCCTGCCATCGATCCGGTGTTGTCGAGCACGAGGGCGACGCGCAGGCGCGTGTTGCCCCAGCTCGCGGTCGAGTCGGCCTGCGGGTTGAACGGCCCGACGTTGAGCACGTTCATGATGAGCGGCCGATAGACGGCCGTTGCCTTGACCAGCACGCCATGCCGGTGAGACCGACGATCGGCATGAAGGCGAGCGCGAAGGTGACGGCCGTGCTGCCGCCCGCCGCGTTGCGAAATCGAGACCACGTGTTGCGGAGAGTATTACCGAGCCGGGCGACGTCCGGTTCGTCATCATGACACACCCTGCGCACTCGGCGACATGAGGAGAACTCCACCAATCGTTACCGGCAGAAGCAAAATTTTTTAGCCAACTCGATCGCCGAAAATCGCAGGCGCGGCGCCGAGCGCACGTCCGTTTTTACAGAATCGGAACGTGCGCTCGATTCATTGTGTGGCGCATATTCTCGTCGGCGAACCGCCAGTTCGCGAGCCGCAGCTTCGACAGGCTGGTGCCGATCTGGTTGAAGGTGTGACGATCTGTGTCGACGGCGTGAGCCGGAAGAA
>Ga0126377_10002979_pt1 | contig 11862 bp, 13 predicted proteins | sample PanSoiMetPlot_22_FD_92647 | JGI IMG/M metagenome (GOLD analysis project Ga0126377, IMG submission 92647) | Tropical forest soil microbial communities from Panama - MetaG Plot_22 | ecosystem: Environmental > Terrestrial > Soil > Tropical forest > Bulk soil | place: Panama | collected 2016-02-17
AACCTGCTCGGCGAGATGGCGCGCCGGCTGCGCCGCGCCGACGAGACGATCGCGCAGCTCGCGCTGTGCGACGTCAACGAGCGCCTGGTCCACCGGCTGATCTCGCTGGCCCGCGAGGAGGGCACCGAGTCGCCCGAGGGCCTCATGGTGCGGCGCCGGCCGACCCAGCAGGAGCTGGCCAACATGATCGGATCGTGCCGCGAGACCATCTCGCGCGCCTTCAACCAGCTGGCCCGCGACGGCATGATCATCCCGCGCGGCCGCTCGCTGGTGGTGACGCGCGCGCTGCTCGATCGGGCGGCCAGCAAGTCGCGCGCGGCCTGAGGGCCCGAGGGGTATCGGGCAGCTTTGTTGACACAGCGCGAGCGGCTGGTTCGTAATCGCCGCCCAGTCATTGTCTCCTTCGCCTGACGTGCGCCCGACCTGGGCCGCCATCGACCTCGCCGCGCTGGTCGACAACGCCGCGCTCATCCGGCGCGCCGCCGGAAACGCCGCCCTGTGCGCCGCGGTCAAGGGGGACGCATACGGGCACGGCGCCGTCGACGTCGCGCGCGCGCTGGAGCGCTCGGGGCAGTGCGCCGCGCTGGCGGTGAGCCTGGTCGAGGAGGGCGTGGAGCTGCGCGACGCGGGGCTGGCGCTGCCGATCCTGGTCATGGGGCCGGCGCTGGTCGGCGGCCACGACGAGCTGGTCGCGCGCGATCTCACCGCGGTGGTGTCGGCCGAGGCCGATCTCGACGCGCTCGCCGCCATCGGCCGCGCGCGCGGCCGCGCGGTCCCGATCCACATCAAGGTCGACACCGGGATGGGGCGGCTCGGGATCCCGGTGGCCGAGGTCGGCCGCCTCGTCGCACGCGCGCTCACCGGCGGCGGCGTCGCGCTCGAGGGCATCTCGACGCACTTCGCCTGTGCCGATTTGCCGGATCTTGCCGCCGCGGCGAGCTCGGTCGGCGCCCAGCTGGCCGCCTTCGACGTCGCGCTGGCCGACGCGCGCGCCGCAGGCGCCCGACCGCGCGTGGTTCACGCCGCCAACAGCGCCGCCATCTTCCGCTTCCCCGCGGCCTGCTTCGACATGGTGAGGGCCGGCATCGCGCTCTATGGCAACGGCCCCGTCGCCCCGCCGGTCGAACTGGGTCGGCTGCGCCAGGTCATGCAGCTGGAGAGCGAGGTGGCCCAGATTCGCGACGTCGGCGTGGGCCAGGCGGTGTCCTACGGCGCCCTGTGGCGCGCCGAGCGCCCCTCGCGCATCGCCGTCATCCCGGTCGGCTACGCGGACGGCTATCCGCGGCGGTTGACGGGCCACGCAGACGCGTTAGTGCATGGCAAGAGATGCCCCGTGGTGGGCGTGATCTCCATGGACATGGTGCTGGTCGACGTCACATCCCTGTCAGATGATGCGCGGGTGGGCGATGCGGTAGTCTTGCTGGGAACGCAAGGAGACCAGAGGATCAGCACCGCCGAGCTCGCGGAGCGCGCCGGGCTGATCGAGTACGAGGTGACTTGCGGCATCTCGCGGCGAGTTCCGCGCATCTATCGATGAGTCCGTCCGAAACAGCCAGGCCGCGCAAAGCCGACGTCCCGGCGCGCGCGCCCGCGCCGGCGGAAGCCGGGCCCAACGCCGGCCAGGCGATCGCCCAGGGCGTGCGCGACGCCTTCACCCCGCTCATGCGCTTCATGGAGCTGGTCGGCGGCCACGTGCAGATGGCGGCGCGCGCGTTCGTGTGGATGCTGCGCCCGCCCGCCCGGATCGGCAACTACATCGACGCGGCCGAGTACATCGGCTTCGGCTCGCTGCCGATCGTGCTCCTGGTCGGCGCCTTCACCGGCATGGTGACCGCGCTGCAGTCGGTGTCGGCCTTCCGGCCGTTCGGGCTCGAGACGCTGGCGGGAGGCACCACCGGCAACGCGATCGCGGTCGAGCTCGGACCGGTCCTGACCTCGCTCATGCTGGCCGGACGGGTCGGGGCCGGCATCGCCACCGAGCTCGGCACCATGCGCATCACCGAGCAGATCGACGCGCTCGAGTCGATGGCGGTCAACCCGATCCAGTTCCTGGTCACGCCGCGCCTGCTCGCCGGCACCCTGGTGGCGCCCATCCTGGCGCTCCTGTTCTGGGTGGTCGGCATGGGCGGCGCCTATCTCAGCGCGGTGATCATCCTGGGGGTGGACCACGGGCAGTTCGTCTTCAACCTGAAGGAGTTCGTGCTGCCGGTCGACCTGGCTCAGGGCCTCATCAAGTCGGCCATCTTCGGCTTCGTGGTCGTGCTCATCGGCTGCTACCAGGGCTTCAACGCCTCCGGCGGCGGTCGCGGGGTCGGCATGGGCACCACCCGCGCGGTGGTCTACGGCTCGGTCATGGTCCTGGTGACGGACTACTTCGTGACCGAGGTCCTCCTCGCCATCCTGCCCAAGGACCGGTGACGTGTCGTCGCCCTATCAAGCGCCGCCCCTGTCCGACGCCGAGCTGGTCCAGCGCGACGAGCGCTGGGCGATCCGGGTGCGCGGCCTGCAGAAGACGTTCGGCGACAACCACGTGCTGCGCGGCATCGACCTCGACATCGAGCGCGGGCAGGTCAACGTCATCATCGGCGCCTCGGGGGCGGGCAAGTCGGTCCTGGTCAAGCACTTCATGCTGCTCCTGCGCGGCGACAAGGGGGGCGTCTGGGTCGACGGGACCAACATCTTCACGCTCGACGCCAAGGAGCTGTCCGAGTTTCGCCGCAAGTTCGGCATGGTGTTCCAGTTCGCGGCGCTGTTCGACTCGCTGAGCGTGTTCGACAACTGCGCCTTCCCGCTGCGCGAGCACACGAAGAAGTCGAAGTCGGAGATCGAGGAGATCGTGAGCGACCGGCTGGCCGCGCTGGGGCTCGACGGGACCCAGAAGAAGTTCCCGGGCGAGCTCTCGGGCGGCATGCGCAAGCGCGTCGGCCTCGCCCGCGCCCTGGTCCTGCAGCCGGAGATCCTCATCTATGACGAGCCGACGACGGGACTGGATCCGCTGGCCACCGAGAACGTGGACGACATGATCATCACCACGGCGGAGCGCTACCACGTCACCTCGGTCGTCATCTCGCACGACATGGCCTCGGTCTTCCGCATCGCGGACCGCATCGCGATGATCAACGACGGCGTCATCCTCGAGTCGGGCACGGTGGACGAGATCCGCCACACCTCGAACGAGTACGTCCACCGCTTCATCTCCACCTCGGGCGTGAGCGCCGCGGGGAGGAACCCGTCGGCCGACGACGAGACCACCCGGCGCGAGGTGAGATACTCATGATGCGACTGTCCGGCGCGGTCAAGGTCGGCATCCTGTTCACGCTCCTCCTCGCCGGCGCCTACGGGGTGTGGAAGACGATCGGCCAGACGCCGAGCGGGGCCAGCAACTTCGAGGTGTGGGCCCGCTTCCAGGACGCGTCCGGACTGCCCAAGGGCTCGCGCGTGGTCATCGCCGGCCTGCCGGTCGGCGAGATCGACGACCTGGCCATCGACGGCCGCTACGCGCGCGTCAGCATGCGCCTGCGCGACGACGTGCCGCTGTACGACAACGCCATCGCGCTCAAGAAGTCGTCCTCGCTGCTCGGCGACTACTACGTCGAGATCGATCCCGGCACGCCGGAGTCGGTGGACGCGACCGGGCAGAAGCGGCAGAACCGCAAGCTCAAGTCGGGCGACCAGATCCTGCACGTGGTCGAGGCGACGTCGGTCGACCAGCTGGTGCGGCGCATGGAGGAGAGCCTGCCCAAGGTGGACTCGGTCCTCCTCTCGGTGCGCGACCTCAGCGAGGACCTGCGCAGCCTGGTCAACGGCCCGCTCGCCTCGATCATGGGCCGGGTCGACAAGCTGGTGCAGGACGAGTCGGCCACCGTGTCGAGCATCCTGGCCCGCACCGACCGCTCGCTGGCCCGCATCGAGGCCATCGCCGGCGACATCCGCCAGGCCACCCAGGGCGGCAAGGTGGAGCGGGTGGTCGACAACCTCGACAAGCTGGTCCTCAGCACGCGCAGCGAGGTGGAGCAGACGGGGACCAAGCTGCGCGAGAAGATCGATCAGCTGGACGAGATCCTGGCCCCGACCGCCTCGGTGGTGAAGAAGGTGGACGAGGACAAGGGCACGCTGGGGCGCCTGGTCAACGACTCCACCATCGCCGACAACATCGAGGACATCACCGAGGACGCCAAGGGCTTCCTCGGCACGCTCTTCGGCATGCAGACCTATGTCGGGCTGCGCGCCGAGTACAACGTGTACGCCGGCGCGGCGCGCAACTACATCACGGTCGAGCTGCACACGCGGCCGGACAAGTTCTATTACATCGAGCTGGAGAAGGGGCCGCGCGGCGACTACCCGGACGTGACCCTGAACTGGGACCCCAACCTGGGCGCCTGGCGGCAGGACGCGGTCATCAAGGACAAGGTCCGTTTCACCTTCCAGTTCGCCAAGCGCTACGACTGGCTGACCCTGCGCTACGGCATCAAGGAGTCGACCGGGGGAGTCGGCGCCGACGTGGTGGTGCCGTGGTTCGACAACAAGCTCAGCCTCTCGGTCGACGCGTTCGACGCGACCTTCGACCAGCTGCCGCGGCTCAAGGTGTCGGCCGCCTATCAGATGTTCGGCTTCCTCTACGTCCTGGCCGGGGTGGACGAGATCCTCAACCCGCCGGGCAACCTGAACGTCGCGCAGATCGACGACCCGGGCGAGGTGCCCATCCAGTTCCGCGACTTCCGCTACGGCCGCGACGTCTTCTTCGGGGCCATGCTGAAGTTCAACGACCTGGACCTGGCCGCGCTCCTGACCGTGGGCGGCGCGGCGCTGTCGGGGGCGCTCGACTGATCGAGGCCCGGGCGGTGCGCCCGCGACGGGCCTGAACTGAAGATATTTCGCGGCCGTAGGCTCCTGGAGCTGTCTCTTGACATGCAGTTCCGGGCTCCTATAGTACCGGCCTCTTTTCGCTGGACTGCGCCGTGAAAATCCCTCTTCGAGAGTTGCCGTGCCACCGCCGGGTCGAGGTCGGGCCGACCTTCGTCTCGAAGGTCGTGGCCGCGCACCCGATGCGGGCGGCGCTCGAGCGGCCGGAGGACGACCCGGAGGCCGGGAGCGCCGCGGCCGATCTCGACCTCTACATCGAGGGGGAGAACGTGTTCGCGCGCGGTCACCTGACCGGCTCGGTCGAGGTGGCCTGTTCGCGCTGCGTCGGACCGGTCCGCATCCCGATCGACGAGCATCTACTCGTGACCTTCATGCCGGCCGCGCACATGCCGGACCCCGACTCCGACGAGGCCGACGAAGAGGAGACCGACGTCGACGCGGAGCCCACGATCGACGACGACGCGGCCGAGGACCTCGATCTCTACCCGTACCACGGCGAGGAGGTCGATCTGGAGCCGCTCCTGCGCGAGCAGATCGTCCTCTCGGTCCCCTTCGCCCCGCTGTGCAGCGAGTCGTGCAAGGGCCTGTGCCCGGTGTGCGGCATCGACCGCAACACGGGCTCCTGCACCTGCGAGACGGCGCTGCCCGACGCGCGCTGGTCCGCGCTGAAGAACCTCAAACCATAAACAGGCACAGACTCGAGGCACGTCATGGCACTCCAGAAGCGAAGAATGGGCAAGAGTCGCGTCCGCAACCGCCGGGCGGCGTGGATGCGGTCGATGAACAAGCCCCTGGTCAGCACCTGCCCCAACTGCGGCGAGCCCCGCCTCCCGCACCGGGTGTGCCTGCACTGCGGCCAGTACAACGGTGAGTCCATCCTGGCGGCCTCGGAGGAGCGCGAGTAACACCCGCGCGGGCGCCCGCGGCCGCCGCCCGGCGGCCCGGAGCGGCTCCTCGATCGGTCATGTCAGCAGGGACTCCCCCCCAAGGCGCTCCCCGGGGCGCCGGCGCCCGGCCCAGCGGGGGGAGCGTGATCGCGGTCGACGCCATGGGCGGCGACCACGCGCCCGCGCCCGAGGTCGCCGGCGCGGCGGCGGCCGTGCGCGAGGGCGACCTGCGCGTCGTCCTGTGCGGCGACCGCGACGTGCTGCGCGCCGAGCTCGCGCGGGCGGGGTCGGGCGAGAGCGAGCGCCTGACCATCCGCCACGCCACCGAGGTGGTCGGCATGCACGATCACCCGGGCCGCGCGTTTCGCCAGAAGCGCGACTCGTCGCTGCGCGTCGCGTTCGACCTGGTGCGCGCCGGCGAGGCCCACGCGGTCGTGTCGGCCGGCAACTCGGGCGCGGTGCTGAGCCACGCGCTGTTCCTGCTCAAGCGCCTGCCCGACGTCGAGCGGCCCGGCATCGTCACCGTGTTTCCGCGCCCCCTGTCCGAGACCGAGCGGGCCGCGTCGGGCAGCGCAGAGCCGGTGCCGATGGGCACGCTGGTCCTCTGCGACATGGGGGCCAACGTCGAGGTCAAGCCGACCATGCTCGCCCAGTTCGGCGTGCTGGGCGCGCACTACGACCGCATCGTGCACGGCCACACCAGGCCGCGCGTGGGCCTGCTCTCCAACGGCAGCGAGCACACCAAGGGCACCGAGCTCACCCGCGCCGCGCACGAGATCCTGCGCCAGGCGGCGGAGAACCCGGACGCGCAGTTCGAGTACGTCGGCTACGTGGAGGGCTCGGAGCTGTTCCGCGGCGACATCGACGTGGTCGCCACCGACGGCTTCACCGGCAACGTGGTGCTCAAGGTGTCCGAGGGCGTGTCGCAGACCGTGCTGCGCATGGTCAAGGCGGCGCTGACCAGCACCGTGCGGGCCAAGCTGGGCGCCGCGCTGGTCAAGCCGGCGCTCATGGCGCTGCGCCAGAGCATCGACTACTCCGAGGCGGGCGGCGCGGTGCTGGCCGGCGTGGATGGTCTGGTCGTCATCTGCCACGGCCGCAGCGACGCCACCGCGATGAAGAACGCGATCAAGGCGGCCGACGAGGACGCGCGCGCCGGTCTGGTCGACCAGCTGGCCCGCGCCATGAAGCGCCACCACGGCCTGTGGGTCGAGCCGCCGGCGGCCGAGAAGGCGGCGGCGGAGAGCGGGCAGGGCGGGCAGCCGGCGAGCGACAGGACCAGCTCATGACGACGATGACAGCGCTCCTCTTTCCGGGGCAGGGTTCGCAGAAGGTGGGGATGGGGCGCGATCTGGCGCGCGAGCTCGAGCCGGCGCGCCGGGTCTTCGAGGAGGCGGACGAGGCGCTGGGCGCGTCGATCTCGCGCCTGTGCTTCGAGGGCCCCGAGAGCGAGCTGGTCCGCACCGAGAACACCCAGCCGGCCCTCCTGACCTGCTCGATCGCGGTCCTGCGCGCGCTCGAGGCCGAGCGCGGCCTCCGCTTCGACATCGCCGCCGGCCACTCGCTCGGCGAGTGGAGCGCGCTGGTCGCGGTCGGCGCGCTGCCCCTGGCCGACGCCGTGCGCCTGGTCCGCCTGCGCGGACGCGCGATGCAGGAGGCGGTGCCCGAGGGCGTGGGCGCGATGGCCGCGATCGTGGGGCTGGCTCCGGCCGACGTGGAGGCGCTGTGCAGCGACGCGCGCGGGCCGGACGAGGTGCTGAGCCCGGCCAACTTCAACGGCGCCGAGCAGATCGTCATCTCGGGTCACGCCGGCGCGGTCGACCGCGCGGTGGAGGCGGCCAGGGGGCGCGGGGCCAGGCGTGCGGTGAAGCTGAACGTGTCGGCGCCCTTCCACTGCGCGCTCATGCAGCCGGCGGCCGAGCGCCTGCGCGAGGCGCTGGCCGGCGTGGCGATCGGGCCGATGACCGCGCCGGTGGTGGCCAACGTCGACGCCTCGCCCAACCAGGACGCGGGGCGCGTGCGCGATCTGCTGGTCGCGCAGGTGACCGGATCGGTGCGCTGGGAGGAGTCGGTCGTGCGGCTGGAGGAGCTCGGGGTCGCGCGCGGATTCGAGCTGGGCGCGGGCGCGGTCCTGCGCAACATGGTCAAGCGGATCGCGAAGACGATCCTGGTGACCAGCGTCGGCGAGCCCGACGAAGTGAAGGGCCTGGAGGTCTGACATGGCGATTCGCGATCAGGCGCTCGACGGTTGCGTCGCGCTCGTGACCGGTGGCTCGCGCGGCATCGGCCGCGCGGTGTGCGTCGCGCTGGCCGCCCGCGGCGCGCGCGTGGTGGTGAACTACCGCGAGCGGCAGGACGCGGCCGACGAGACGGTGGCGCTGTGCGCGGCGGCCGGGGCGAAGAGCGCGGCGACGACCAGCCGCTTCGACGTCGCCGACCGCGGCGAGGTCGCGTCGTCCATCGATCGCATCGCGAGCGAGCAGGGCGGGCTGCACATCCTGGTCAACAACGCCGGGATCGCGCTCAACGGGCTCCTCCTGCGCTTCAAGGACGACGACTGGGACCGCACCATCGCCGTCAACCTGGGCGGCGTGTACGCGTGCAGCAAGGCGGCCGCGCGCCACCTGCTCAAGGCCAAGGAGCGCGGCCGCGTCATCCACCTGACGTCGGTGGTCGGCGAGATGGGCAACGCCGGGCAGGCGGCCTACGCCGCGGCCAAGGCCGGCGTCATCGGCTTCACCCGCGCGATGGCGCGCGAGGTCGCCTCGCGCGGAGTCACGGTCAACGCGGTGGCGCCCGGCTACATCGAGACCGACATGACCGCCGAACATCTGCCGGAGGCGGCGCGCGCGCAGCTGATGGCGCAGATCCCGATGGCGCGGATCGGCTCGCCCGAGGACGTGGCGAGCACCGTCGCGTTCCTCGCCGGACCCGAGGCCGCGTACATCACTGGCCAGGTTGTGCGGGTAAACGGCGGCCTCTTGATGTAGAGTACCGCCGCCACAGAACGCATCTCTGTACACGGAGAGTCGACTCACCATGACCCCTGAGCAAATCGAAGCCCGCGTGAAGGAAATCATCTGCCAGCAGCTTGAGGTGTCGGAAGAGCAGCTCAAGCCAGAGTCATCGTTCGTCGACGATCTCAAGGCTGACTCGCTCGCCGTGGTCGAGCTGGTGCTCGCCCTCGAGCAGGAGTTCAAGATCGAGATCCCGGACGAGGACACCGAGCAGATCAAGACGGTCAAGAACGCGCTCGACTACATCAAGTCGCACGTGTGATGCGATCGGTCCAGCCGAGGTTGCGCTGAAGTGGAGCTGTCGAGATGAGACGCGTCGTCGTCACCGGAATCGGTCTGGTCACTCCGCTCGGCAACAACCTGGAGGACTCCTGGGCCGGGCTCGTGGCGGGCAAGAGCGGCGCCGGGCCGATCACCCGCTTCGACGCCTCGAAGTACGCCACCCACTTCGCCTGCGAGGTGAAGGGCTGGGACCCGTCGCCCTTCCTCGACAAGCGCGAGGTGAAGCACTTCGATCGCTTCCTCCAGTTCGCGGTCGGGGCCGGGCTCATGGCGATGGAGGACGCCGGCTTCTCGGACCGCCGGGTGCCGGCCGGCGACGAGGAGCGCTGGGGCGTGTACGTGGGGGCCGGGCTGGGCGGGGTCGAGACCATCGAGACGACGCACCTGGCCGTGGCGGCGAAGGGGCCGCGCCACGGCTTCTCGCCCTACTTCGTGGTCGACATCATCATCAACATGGCGCCCGGGCTGCTCTCCATCAAGACGGGAGCCCAGGGGCCGAACATGTCGCACGTGTCGGCCTGCTCGACCGGGGCCCACTCGATCGGCGAGGCGGCGCGCGTCATCCGCTGGGGCGACGCGGACGTCATGCTGGCCGGCGGGACAGAGTCGACCATCACCATTCTGGGCGTGGGCGGGTTCAACGCCAGCCGCGCGCTGTCCACGCGCAACGAGGACCCGCAGCGGGCCAGCCGGCCGTTCGACAAGGAGCGCGACGGCTTCGTCATCGCCGAGGGCGCAGGGGTGGTGGTGCTGGAGGAGCTGGAGCACGCCAAGAAGCGCGGCGCGCGCATCTACGCCGAGCTCATCGGCTACGCCGCCAACTCCGACGCGTTCCACGTCACCCAGCCGGCGCCGACGGGAGCGCAGCGCTGCATGCGGCGGGCCTTGGCGGACGCCAAGGTGCCGCTCGACGCCATCGGCTACATCAACGCGCACGGGACGTCGACCGCGATCAACGACCGCAACGAGACGGCGGCGATCAAGGCCGTGTTCGGCGACCACGCGCGCAAGATGGCCGTGTCGTCCACCAAGTCGATGACCGGGCACATGCTGGGGGCGGCCGGCGGGGTCGAGGCCGGCATCACCGCGCTGGCCATCCACCGCAAGGTCCTGCCGCCCACGATCAACCAGGAGCACCCGGATCCCGAGTGCGACCTGGACTACGTGCCCAACCAGGCGCGCGAGGCGGCGGTCGACGTGGCGCTGTCCAACTCGTTCGGGTTCGGCGGGACCAACGCGGCCCTCGTGCTCCGACGCTACCGCGGCGACTGAGACGGGGCGCGCGCGAGCCAGGGGAGGGCCGAGGGTGGAGCGAGGCGGGTCATGAGGTGGATCGTCGGCGCCGATCACGCAGGGCTGGCGCTCAAGCGCCACCTGGTCGAGGTCCTGCGCCGGTGGGGCGACGAGGTGGACGACGTCGGCACCCACTCGGCCGAAAAGGTCGACTATCCCGACTACGCGGCCCAGGTGGCGCAGCGGGTGGCGGCCGGCGAGGGCAGGGGGCTCCTGGTCTGCGGGACGGGCATCGGCATGGCGATGGCGGCCAACAAGGTGACCGGGGTGCGGGCGGCGGTCGTGACCGACGTGTTCACGGCGCGGGCCACTCGCGCGCACAACGACGCCAACGTGATGACGGTCGGCGAGCGGGTGATCGGGACCGGCGTGGCCGAGGAGGCGCTGCGCGTGTTCCGCGACACTGCGTTCGAGGGCGGGCGGCACGCGCTCCGCGTGGCCAAGGTGGACGCGCTGGACCGCGCGCGGTGACGATGGAGCGCGGCTGATGCGGTGTCCCTTCTGCGGCACCGACGAGGACAAGGTCATCGACTCGCGCCAGTCGAAGGATGGGCGCGAGATCCGGCGGCGCCGCGAGTGCCTGTCCTGCGCGCGCCGCTTCACCACCTACGAGCGCGTCGAGGAGGCGCTGCCGATGGTCATCAAGACCGACGGCCGGCGCGAGCCGTTCGACCGCAACAAGATCGTGACCGGGCTCAAGCGCGCGGTGGCCAAGCGCCCGGTGCCCGTCGCCGCGCTCGAGGAGCTGGCCGACGCGGTGGAGCGCGAGGTGAGCGAGCTCGGCCAGCCCGAGGTGGCGGCACAGGACATCGGCGCGCGCCTCCTGCCGCGCCTGCGCCAGCTCGACGAGGTGTCGTACGTGCGCTTCGCGTCCATCTACCGCGACTTCCGCGACATCGAGGAGTTCGCCAAGGAGCTGGGCGAGGTGGTCAAGGCGCGCAAGTGACGGCCGGCCGGCGCGACGAGGAGCTCATGCGCCGCTGCCTCGAGCTCGCGCGCCGGGGCGAGGGGCGGACCGCCCCCGATCCGATGGTCGGCTGCGTCGTCGCCGACCGGCGCGGGCGCGCGGTGGCCGAGGCGTGGCAGGGCAAGGGCGACGGGTCCTGTGAGGCGAGGGCGCTCGAGCGGGCCGGCCCGCGCGCGGCGGGCGGTACGCTCTACACCTCGATCGAGCCGCCGCGCGACGCGTGCGCGGCCGTGTCCGGGTCGGGCGTCGCGCGTGCCGTGATCGGGATGGCCCGCCCGATCGCGCGTGGCGGCGCCGCCTGGCTGCGCCGGCGCGGGATCGACGTGTCGCTCGGCATCCTGGCCGACGAGTGCGCGGAGGCGAACCGCGCGTTCGCGGTGTGGGCGCGCGAGGGCAGGCCCTGGTTCACGCTCAAGGCCGCGGCCACGCTCGACGGCAAGGTGGCCACCTGGCGCGGCGAGTCGAAGTGGGTGACCGGGGAGGCGACCGCAACTGCGAGGCTCGACGCGATCAACGCTGCGCCGACCGCTCTCGGATGCCAGGTGCCAAGCAG
>Ga0126377_10002980_pt1 | contig 11859 bp, 11 predicted proteins | sample PanSoiMetPlot_22_FD_92647 | JGI IMG/M metagenome (GOLD analysis project Ga0126377, IMG submission 92647) | Tropical forest soil microbial communities from Panama - MetaG Plot_22 | ecosystem: Environmental > Terrestrial > Soil > Tropical forest > Bulk soil | place: Panama | collected 2016-02-17
CCGCCTGATCGACGCCGTGCTCGCGCCGTCCGCGCCGCACGCCGCGCCGCAGCTCGAGCCCTGCGAGCTGATCGAGTGGGGGAGCACCCCTGCGCACCTCCAGCGCGACGCCGCGGCCCGCGCGCGCGGCGAGGAGGCGCTGGCCGCCGGCCGCGTGGCGGCCTTCATGGTGGCGGGCGGGCAGGGCACGCGCCTGGGGTACGACGGCCCCAAGGGCCGCTTCCCCGTCGGCCCGCTCACGAACCGCTCGCTCTTCGCCTACCACGCGCAGCGCGTGCTCGCGACCGGCCGCCGCTACGGCCGCCAGCCGCCGCTCTACGTGATGACCTCGGACGCCACGCACGCGAGCACCGTGTCCGCCTTCGAGGAGGCGGGCTGGTTCGGGCTCCCGCAGCAGGACGTCACGTTCCTCGTGCAGGACATGCTGCCCGCCATCGACCGGCAGGGCCGCGTGCTGCTCTCGGCGCCGGGCGCGCTGGCCATGAGCCCCGACGGCCACGGCGGCAGCCTGCGCGCGCAGGCCCGCAGCGGCGCGCTCGCGGACATGCGCCGCCGCGGCGTGGACCAGATCTTCTACTTCCAGGTGGACAACCCGCTCGCGCGCGTGCTCGACCCGGTCTTCCTCGGCCACCACCTGCTGGCCGACGCCGAGATGTCCAGCAAGGTGGTGGCCAAGACCGACCCCGCCGAGAAGGTGGGCGTGGTGGCGCGCATCGACGGGCGCGTGGGCGTGATCGAGTACAGCGACCTCGACCCCGCGCTGGCGCAGGCGCGCGACGCCGGGGGCCGGCTGCTGCACCGCGCGGGCAACATCGCCATCCACGTGCTCGCGGCGCCCTTCGTGGAGCGGCTCACGGCGGCGGGCGCGGAGCTGCCGGTGCACCGCGCGGACAAGGCCGTGCCGTACCTGGACGGCTCCGGGCGCCTGGTCAGGCCGGACAAGCCCAACGCGATCAAGATGGAGACCTTCGTCTTCGACGCGCTGGGCCTCGCGCGGCGCGTGGTCACGCAGGAGGTCCTGCGCGAGGAGGAGTTCGCGCCGGTGAAGAACCGCGAGGGCAGCGACAGCCCCGCGACCGCGCGCGCGCTGCTGTCGGACCAGGCGCGACGCTGGATGGCCGCGGCCGGCCTCGCGCCGCCGCGGGGCGAGGCCGAGGTCGGGCCGCTCTTCGCCTTGGACCAGGAGCAATTCCTCGCTAACCTCACGCGCAGCGACTTCGGGCCCGTCTTCGACCGCGCCTGAGTCGGGCCCTCTCGCGCGGCATCGCGCGACGGAGACGCGAACGTGACGAGCTTGGCCGTGCTGGCGGGAGGACCGTCGGCGGAGCACGAGGTCTCGCTGCAGAGCAGCGCCGAGATGCTCGCCACGCTGCGCGAGGGCGGCCACAGGGTGCGGCCCGTGCTGATCACGCACGAGGGCCGCTGGCGCTTCGGCGGCCCGCAGGACGCCCTCGCGGCGCTGCAGGACGCCGCGAATCCGGGTCTGCCGCTGGAGGACGCGCTGGCCGAGCTGCGCCGCACGCACGAGATCGCGGTCCTGGGCCTGCACGGCCGCTTCGGCGAGGACGGCGAGCTGCAGCGCCACCTCGAGACGCACGGCATCCGCTTCACCGGCAGCGGCAGCCACGCGTCCGCGGTGGGCATGGACAAGGAGCTCTCCAAGGTGGCGGCCACCAAGCTCGGCGTGCGCTGCGCGCGCCACGAGGTCGTGCGCGGCAAGCCCTCGACCGAGCGCCTCGTGCGGTCTGTGGGGCTGCCATGCTTCGTCAAGCCCGTCGCTGGAGGCTCGAGCGTGGGCGTCACGCCCGTGCGCGCCGAGTCCGAGCTGCAGCCGGCCATCGCGCGCGCCGCCGCCGAGGATCCGCGCGGCCGCGCCCTCGTGGAGGCGGCGGTCGACGGCACGGAGGTCACCTGCGGCGTGCTGCGCTGGCAGGGGGAGGTCCGCCCGCTGCCGCTCGTCGCCATCGAGCCCGCGAGCGGCTTCTACGACTACCACGCCAAGTACGTGGCCGACGACACGCGCCTGAGCTGCCCCGCGGACGTGCCCGACGCCGCGCGGCGGGAGATGGAGGCCGGCTCCACGGCGCTGTACACCGCGCTCGAGCTGCGCGGCGCCGTGCGCGTGGACTTCATCCTGCGCCGCAGTGACGCCGCGCCCGTCTTCCTCGAGCTGAACACGCTGCCGGGCTTCACGTCGCACAGCCTCGTGCCGCGCGCGGCGGCGGCGGCGGGGCTCTCGCGGCTGGACGTGCTGGAGGCGCTGCTCGCCGACGCGGAGTCCGCGCGGTGATCCGCGTGGTGGTGGCCGGCGCCGCGGGGCGCATGGGGCGCCTCACGGTCACCACGCTCCGCGCCGAGGCCGACGTCGAGCTCGCCGGCACGCTCGTGCGCGGCTCGGACGCCGCCGCCGTCCTCGCCCTCGCGCGCCCCGACGTGCTGGTGGACTTCACGCTCGCGGCGGCGAGCCGCGAGATCTCCCTGCTCGCCGCCGAGCGCGGCATCAGCCCCGTGATCGGCACCAGCGGCCTGCGCGACGAGGACGTCGCGCGCATCGCCGAGGCCTGCCGGCGCAGCGGCACCGGCGGCCTGCTCGTGCCCAACTTCTCCGTCGGCGCCGTGCTGCAGATGCGGCTCGCCGAGGAGGTCGCGCGCCACCTGCCCTGCGCCGGCATCCACGAGGTGCACCACCCGCAGAAGAAGGACTCGCCGTCCGGCACCGCGCTGGCCACCGCGCGGCGGATCCGCGCGGCCGCGGCCCAGGCTGCGGGCGCTGGCGGCGGCGACGCCGACGTGCCGATCCGGAGCGAGCGGCGCGAGGGCGCGCTGGCGGAGCAGGAGGTCGCCTTCGAGCAGCCGGGCGAGCGGCTCGTGCTCGGGCACGTCGTGACCGACCGCCAGGCCTACATGCCGGGCCTGCTGCTCGCGGTGCGGTCAGTGCGCTCGCTGCACGGCCTGCACGTCGGCCTCGACGCGCTGCTCGCCCCGCCGGCAGCGTAGGCGCCGCCCGAGCCCGCCCCGCGACACCCGGGCCTGGTTGCGGGCACCTCGGCGGATCCGAGTGGTTGATGGGTACGGGTCAGCACCATCCCATTGGAGTCGTGACCATGCAGCGCCTCATCGTCCTTGCGGTCGTCCTGTCCGTCGGCCTCATCAGCTGGGTCTCGTTGTCGCAGGACAAGCCGGCCACCGAGTACTCGTCCGTCGTCGTGGCGCTCGCGGGCCTCCCGCTCAGCACGCAGGCGGATCCCGTGAGCACGGAGCTCAACAGCCGCGCCTCCGAAGGCTGGTCGCTCGCCTCGACGGACACCTTCGTCGGCGAGACCGGCCGGCCCGTCGTGCTGCTGGTGTTCTCGCGGCCGGTCAAGTAGGCGGGCTCCGCGCGCCGGCCGCTACAATCCCCGCCGCGCCAGAGTGGCGGAACCGGCAGACGCGGCGGATTCAAAATCCGCAGCCTTTCACGAGGCGTGGGGGTTCAAGTCCCCCCTCTGGCACCACGGGCCCCGCTGCGGCGCCGGGTGAGTGGTGAGGGCGGACGCCGGACGCGGCGCCCGCTCAGCCGCGCCAGGCGCGCCAGTCGGCGTCGCCCTCGGGGGGCTCGTCGGGCCGGCCGCGCGCCTCGGGGTCCTCGGCAGGGGAGGGCTCGTCCGATGACGCGCTGACGTCCGCCTCGTCCGCGGGCGGCTCGTCGGCGCGCGCGCGCAGGCCGAGCATCCGGAAGATCAGGAGCTGCGAGCCCAGGAACAGGGCCAGGCCCAGCGCGATCCAGACGAACATGCCCGCGCCCGGGAGCATCACCGCGACGCCCAGCAGCTCGAGCAGCGCGGCGACGCCGACCAGCGTCAGCAGCAGGAGGAGGACGGGAAGGACGACGCGCTGCTTGGCCATCGGGGCTCCGGCGGGCGGCGGGGGCGCCGTCGGCGGGGCGCGCTGGTGGGCGTGACAGGACTCGAACCTGTGACCCCCTGGGTGTGATCCAGGTGCGCTACCAACTGCGCTACACGCCCGAACCCGAAGTCGGGCGGGCGAGTATCGCCATCCCGGGTGGGCTCCGCAACGGGCCGGACGGGGGCCTCGATGGCCTCCCGCCAGCGCGCAAGGCGCATTGAAGTCGTGTCCGGCGGGGGCCGATGAGGTCCCCAACGGGCATCCTCCATCCCCGCCTTCGCATCGCTCCCTGGAGTCCTTGCCATGCGCTCCCGCACGCTCACGCTCTCGCTCGCCGCCCTCGCCATGCTCGCGCTGGTTCCCGCCGCGTCGGCGCAGGACGCCGGACGCGAGGCTGCGACGCAGCCCGCCGCGACGGCGAGCAGCGACGCGCAGCCCGGCGGCAACGCCGCGGCCCGCCGCGTGCTGGTCGCCCAGACGGAGGCCAAGGCGCAGGCCAGCAAGCGCGCGCACGCGCGCGGCATGTTCCGCTACGAGGCGTGGAGCCAGAAGCAGCACGCCGCGGGCTCGCGCTCGCGCGCGGCCGCCGGCGGCAGCCAGGCGACCGCCGCGCGCAGCAAGTTGGCCGTGCGCGGCGCCGCCAAGCCGGGCGCGCGCTCGGCGGCCACGCACGTGATCCGCTCGGGCGGCGCGATGCCGGCCACGACGCCGGTGTCCGGCCGCGCGGCCCCGGGCCGCGGCACGAGCACCGGGACGATCGCGCCCAGGCCGACGACGCCGGCGGCGCCCGCGTCGAGCCCGCGCCGCTGACGGCGCCGGCTCCCGGTGCGCACGCTCAGGTGCGCATCAGCACCGACTCGCGCCGGAACATCAGGCTGCTGAGCCACACGACCACGGCGGTCAGCACGAGCATGCTGACCAGCGTGATCGTGTAGAACTCCCACAGGTAGTTGCCCTTCAGCAGCTCCTTCATCAGCAGCGAGACGTTCATCAGCGGGACCCAGGCCCACTTGATCTCCGTCTCGAGGTCCGGCATGAGCGAGGCCACGGCCGGCGCGATGATCAGGAACTGCAGCGGCGCCGCGTAGCTCTGGGCCTCCTTGAAGGAGCGCGCGAAGAGCGCCACGCCCAGCAGCATGGCCGAGAACAGCGCGGCCACCGGCACGATCAGCGAGGCCGCCAGCACCAGCGCCAGCGGCTGGAACTCCAGGTTGAAGGCCTCCGCGGTGCCCTGCGGCAGGATGCCGTGCGTGAAGGTCATGGCCATGGAGGCCGTGGTCAGCACCGCCGCCGTGACCGCCGCGAGGAACACCACCACGAACTTCCCCGCCGCGATCTCCAGCCGCGACACCGGCGCGAGCAGCAGCGTCTCCAGCGTGAAGCGCTCCTTCTCGCCCGCCGTCAGGTCCAGCGACGGGTAGAAGGCCCCGAAGAAGCAGAACAGGATGATCAGGTAGGGGAGGAAGCCGCCGATCACGGCCTGGATCTCGCGGCTGTCGCTGGCGAGGTTGGCGGCCTTCAGCTCGAAGGGCTTCACGAAGCCGGTCTTGAGCTGGTGCTCGTCGAGGCGCACGCGCACCTGCGCGCGGCCCAGCGCCTCCACGAAGGCGTCGAGCCGGTCGTAGGCCTCCTTGGAGAGGCTCTGGCTCGCGTCGTAGAGCACGGTGATGGGCACGCTGAGCGAGGCCTGCTCGAGGAGCAGGTCGTAGTCGTCCACCACGTCCACCGCGGCGTGCACCGCCTTCTCCTTGCTGGTGATCGCGCCGGCGACGCGCGAGGCCGCGAGGCGCGGCGGCAGGTCGGCGGGGATGGTCACGCCGGGCGGCAGCCGGTCGGTGCCGCGCACCGCGTCGAGGTCCACCCAGTTGGTGAGCGCGACCAGGTGCGAGACGGAGTCCATGTCGCGCAGGAGGTCGCGCTCGGGCTCGCCGAGGTCGCGCAGCGCTTTCCACGAAGCCAGCGTCGCGGCGTCGGTGCCGGCCTGCTTCTCGGACTTTCGCCGCAGGTCCTGCGCCTTGGCCGAGAGGCGCGCCATGTCCTTGAGCCCGGCGGCGCTCTCGAAGCCGATGCGCGCCATGAGCGCGCGGATGGCCCAGGCGTTGTCCGACTGCCACTGCGAGGCCAGCGCCGTGATCATGGTCTGCGCGGCGGGCGTGGCGGCGATGGTCAGCTCGCGCTCCTCCTTGGCGCGGTGCTGGCTCATCATGAGCTTGCTCATGCCGATCATGATCAGCGGCATGACCACGATGGGGAGCAGCAGCATGAAGATGAGCGTGCGGCGGTCGCGCAGGACGTCGCGCAGCTCCTTGGCGGCGATGATCGAGACGTGGCGGACGTTCACGGCACGGACTCCAGCACGCTGATAAAGGCCTGCTCGAGGTCGTCGCCGGCGCGGCCGCGCAGCTCGGCCAGCGTGCCCGAGAACTGCACCTTGCCCTTGTGCACGATGGCCAGCCGGTCGCAGAGCCGCGAGACCTCGCCCATGATGTGCGTGGAGAAGATCACGCACTTGCCCTGCGCGCGGCAGTCCTTGACCAGGTCCACGATCGTGCGCGAGGTGAGCACGTCCAGGCCCAGCGTCGGCTCGTCCAGGATCAGCACCGGCGGGTCGTGCAGCACCGTGCGCGCGATGTTGACCTTCTGCTTCATGCCCGAGGAGAGCGCGTCGCAGCGCTTGCCCAGGAACTCGGTCATGCCCAGCAGGCCGGCCAGGTGCCCGATGCGCTGGTCGAGCGCGGGGTCCGACATGCCGTACATCCGCCCGAAGTAGCGCAGCACCTCGCGCGGGGTCAGCCGCGGATAGAGGCCCGTGTTGCCCGACAGGAAGCCGATGGACGCGCGCACCGCGTCGGGCTCGCGCACCACGTCGTGCCCGGCGATGAGCGCCGTGCCCCCGGTGGGGGTCAGCACGGTGGACAGCATGCGCAGCGTGGTGGTCTTGCCCGCGCCGTTGGGCCCGAGCAGGCCGAAGACCTCGCCGCCGTGGGCGCTGAAGCTCACGCCGTCGGCGGCCAGCGTCGTGGTGCCCTTGGGACCCTTGTAGACCTTGCTCAGGTCCCGGGCCTCGACGGCCACGCTGGAGCTCATGTCTGGCGTGTCTCCGAAGTATGCTCTAGAAAGGGCGTCGCATTATTGCGGGACGGGGCTCCCGATCCCAGCGGCCACCCGCCCGCCACGAGACCGACATGCCGAACTTCGAGGAACGCGTCCGCACCGTGCTGGATGAGCTCCGTCCCATGCTTGCGGCCGACGGCGGCGACGTGGACCTCGTGGGCACCGACGAGGCCCGCGGCCGCGTCGAGGTGCACCTCAAGGGCGCGTGCAGCCGTTGCGCGTCGTCGCTGTACACGCTGACGCTGGGCGTGGAGGCGCGGCTCAAGCAGCAGGTGCCGGGCGTGCGCGAGGTGGTCTCGCTCTAGGCACGGCGCGCCCGTCCCGTTCGTCACGACGTCAGGCGTTCGCGAAGTCCAGGCGGAAGGTCACGCCCTCGTCGTCCGACGCGAGGAGGTCCAGCTCGCCGTCGTAGCGCTCCATGATCTCGCGGCACAGCGCGAGCCCCAGGCCGCAGCCCTCGCCCTCGGGCTTGGTGGTGAAGAACGGCTCGAAGATGCGCGGCCGCAGCTCGGCGGGGATGGGGGGCCCGTTGTTCGCGACCAGCAGGCGCGTGCGGCCGGCGCCCGCGTCCTCCACGCGGATCGAGACGCCGCGCCCGTCGCGGCGGCCGGCCTCGAGGCTCTGCCGCGCGTTGGTGAGCAGGTTGAGCAGCACCTGCACGTAGGCGCCGAGCTGCCCGCGCACCTGCGGCGGGTCCTCCGGCAGGCTGGCCACGACGGCCACGCGCGCCTGGCGCATCGCGTGCGTGCTCAGGTTGATCGTGGCGCCCACCACGCGCCCGAGGTCCACGACCTCCACCGCGTCGGTGCCGCGCCGCGTGAACGACAGCATGTCCTCGATCAGCAGCGTGAGGCGCTGCGTCTCGCCGAGCAGCGCGTTGAGGTCGTGGCGGTCCTCGTCGTTGCGCGCGCGCTCGAGCAGCAGCTGCGCGTAGCCGTGGATCACGGCCAGCGGGTTGTTGATCTCGTGCACCACGCCGGCCAGCATCTGCCCGGCCTGCATCAGCCGCGCGCGGTGCGCCGCGGCGACGTCGATGCGGACGGCGCCGCGGCCGGTGGGCCGGGACTCTCCGATCCCGACGGACTCGTCCGTCATCGGTCCTCCTCTGCCTCCTGCCCGGGGGCTGAACAACCGCTCGACGTAGACCCGCTCGAATGTGCCGCGGCGGATGGGTGCTTTTCCACCGTCGGCTGGCGACCGGCCGCTGAAAAGCGCGCGCCGGGCCGCCGCGCTGTCATCGCCCCGGCGACAGCGGCGATCCGCCGGTCTCCGCCGCGCCCAGGTCGTGCTGGGCCTGCCGGATCCACTGCACCAGCAGCTCGCCGTCGCGCGTCGGCGCGCCGTTGCCGTCCACGAGCGAGCGCGCCAGCGTCTCCGCCGCGTCGAAGTCCCCGTTCTCGCAGTGCGCCGCGACCAGCTGGGTGATCACGGGCGCGGCGAAGGGGTCGTGGCGGGAGGCCGCCAGCGCGTGCGCCCGCGAGGCCTCGGCGAGCCGCACGAAGGGCGCGACGGGGCTGCGCAGCAGGCGCGCCGCCAGCAGCTCGTGGGGCGCGTCGGCCGGCCCGTCGCCCTGCAGCACGGCCACCAGCCGGCGCCCGGGCGTGCCGGGCAGGTGGGGCTCGTCGTGCTCCTCGCGCGCGCCGAAGGTCGTGACCCAGTCCCCGGGCGGCCGGCGCGACAGGTAACCCGCGACGGCCAGCACCAGCAGCAGCGCGCCGCCGAGGCAGAAGGCGCCCCAGCGCAGCCCGGCCTGGGCCGGGTCCGCGGCCGCCACGCCCGCCGCGGCCAGCGCCAGCAGCGGCAGGTCGAAGGGCGCCAGGGCCAGCGGGCTGCAGGCCGTGACCACCAGCAACGGCACGAGCAGCAGCAGCGCGACGGCCACCGCCGCCCGCGGGAGCGACTTCTCGGTCGTCCGGCGCACGAGCGTCAGCGTGGCCACCGCGAAGAGCAGCAGCCCGCCGCGCACGAACACGTCCGCGAACCCGATCGGCAGCGCGCTCAGGCCGTGGTCCTGCAGGCTCCAGTCGTCGAAGCGCGCCGGGCCCAGCATGTCGAGCGTCAGGCGCTGCGCGTAGCGCATCAGCACGTCCACGGCGCCGCGCTCCTGCAGGCCGTCCCCGGCGGCGCGCCACCAGCGCCCGGCGCGCGCGTCGGCGTTCACGAGGTCCGGCTCGATGACCAGCGGCACGTCCAGCAGCGCGCCGATCGACAGCGCCGGAGCCGTGTCCGGCTGCCATGGCCGCTGGGCGTCCGGCCCGCGCTGCACGAACCACGCCAGCCCCAGCGCGCCGCCCACGATCAGCAGCGCCGGCAGCGACGCGCGCAGCCGCGGCAGCTGCAGCAGGTAGACCAGCAGCCCGACCAGCAGCACCGCGGCCACGACGATGCCGCCCGCGAGCACGGCCGCGGCGGCCGCCAGCAGGCTCCACAGCGCGTTGCCGACGTGCGGCCCCTCGCCCCAGGCCACGAGCCCCGCGAGCAGCAGCGCCAGCAGCGGCCCGAGCAGCAGCTCCGGCGTGGGGCGGCACGCGCTGCTCACCAGCGTCGGGAACACCGCCCACCAGCCCGTCAGCCAGGCGCCGGCCAGCCGCCGCGAGCGCGGAGGCGCCCGCAGCACGCGCACCAGCCGCGAGACCGCCCACAGCGCGGCCAGCAGCCCGCCGACCGACACGCCGAGGCACGCGAGTCGCACCGTCCACACCGAGCGCCCCGAGCCCACGAGAGCCTGCAGCACCCAGCCCGTCAGGGGCGGTCGCACGCGGTTCCACGCGCCCCAGGGCTGGCCTTCCCAGGCGCGCACGAAACCGTCGGCTTCCCATTCCGCCGGCAGCTCGCGCAGGTGCCAGGCGACGAGCAGGCGCAACCCGATGCCGACCACGATCCACAGGACCGCCAGCGGCCCGATGAGCCCGCGCGGGTCGGGTTTCACGTCGGCCGCCGCGGCCGCAAGGCGCGCCGTGCGCGTGCGCGTCGCCGTCACCAAGGCCGCATCCCGGCGACGGTGATCAGGCTGGCGACGCGATCGGGAAGCTCGCCTTGTCGCAGGCCCGCATTACGTCCGATAATCATTATTATGTTGCGATACAGGTTGGCGGCTCCGGACCGGGAACGGCTCGTGCGTCGCGCTGATACGGTGCTGCCGTGAAGCTTGCCGCGCAGCACCAAGGCCAGGTTCGCGTGCGGGTCCAGCCCGCCGGTCCGGAGGACCTGCCGGCGGCTCGCGACCTGGCGGGCGAGCTGGGCCTGCCGTTGGCGCCACTCGTCGCGGCCGCGGCATCGCCCGCGCGCCGGGCCGCCTCGGATGACGAGCCGCCCGAGGTCCTGCTCGTGGTCGGCGACGGGCGGCTGGCGCTGCGCGAGGCCGGGCCGCGCGCGGCGGGCGCCGTCTGCGCGGATTTCACCGGCGGGGCGGTCGACCGCCGGCGCCGCGCCGGCGGCGGGCGGCGCGATCCCATCGCCCGCGCCATCGGCCTCGGCGCCGGTACGCGGCGCGTGCTGGATGCCACGGCCGGTCTCGGCCGGGACGCGTTCCTGTTCGCGTGGCTGGGCTGCGAGGTCGTGGCCGTGGAGCGCTCGCCCGTGGTGGCCGCGCTGCTGCGCGACGCGCTGCGGCGGGCCCGCGCCGTGCCCACGGTCGACGCGATCCTCTCGGCCCGGCTGCGCGTGGTCGAGGGCGACGCGCGCCGGGTGCTCGCGGCGCTGCCGGCCGGAGAGCGGCCCGACGCGGTCTACATTGACCCGATGTACCCGCCCCGCCGGGGCACCGCGCTGAACAAGAAGGAGATGCGCGTGCTGCGCGGCGTCGTCGGCTGCGACGAGGACGCGGCGGGGTTGCTCGAGGCGGCGCGCGGGGCCGCGCTGCGGCGCGTGGCGGTCAAGCGCCACGCGCGCTCGCCGGCGCTGGGCGGGGTCGAGCCGGACTTCACGTGCGCGGGACGCAGCACGCGCTTCGACGTCTACCTCACGGGCGGCGCCGGCGACACGGGCGCCGGCGCCGAGCGGCGCCCCGCCGGCTGAGGCACGACGCGCACGCGCGGGCCGCTGCAGGCTCAGCCCGCCACCTCGCGGAAGTGGTCCGCCACGACGTGCGCGACGCAGGCCGTCAGGTGCCGCGCGGTCTGGAGGTGCAGGAACTCGTTGGGGCCGTGGGCGTTGGACTTGGGGCCGAGCACGCCCGTGATCATGAACTGAGCCTTCGGGAAGCGCGCGCCGAGCATGGCCATGAACGGGATCGAGCCGCCTTCACCCATGGAGCACGCGGGCGCGCCGAACGTGGCCTGCGACGCCGCCTCCAGCGAGCGGTCCAGCCACGGCGCGAGCTCGGGCGCGTTCCAGCCGGCGCTGGGCTCCTCCGGCGTGTACTGCACGTGGGCGCCGTAGGGCGGGTCCGCCTCGAGCACCTGCTTGAGGCGCGCGGCGGCGGCGCGCGGGTCCACCGTCGGCGGCAGGCGCATGGAGAGCTTGAGCGACGTGGACGGGCGCATCACGTTGCCCGCGCTCTGCACCGGCGGCAGGCCGGCGGCGCCGGTGACGGCGAGCGCGGGGCGCCACGTGCGGTTGAGCACCATCTCGACGGGGTCGTTCGTGATCGGAACCACGCCCGACAACAGCGGGAACTTGCCGCTCAGGCTCCCGCCGAGCTCGGCGGCGGCGGCGCGGGCCTGCTCGCGCCGCTGCTTCGGGATCTCCACGTGCAGCTCGGGGAGCTTGACCTGGCCGGTCACGCCGTCCTCGAGGCGCTCGAGGAGCTGGCGCACGATGCGGAAGGTGCTGGGCACGATGCCGCTCGCGTCGCCGCTGTGCACGCCTTCGGTCATCGTGGACACCTGCAGCGTGCCGCCGACCAGGCCGCGCAGGCTC
>Ga0126377_10002981_pt1 | contig 11856 bp, 11 predicted proteins | sample PanSoiMetPlot_22_FD_92647 | JGI IMG/M metagenome (GOLD analysis project Ga0126377, IMG submission 92647) | Tropical forest soil microbial communities from Panama - MetaG Plot_22 | ecosystem: Environmental > Terrestrial > Soil > Tropical forest > Bulk soil | place: Panama | collected 2016-02-17
CAATCGCGAGCGCGGCACTGACAAGCCTGCCCCACCAGAGCCTTGATCTCACGTTCACTGCTAGAAGAGTAAATGACTCAACGAGTAAAGATGCCACGGCCTTGCGCCGTGGAGGTTCACGCTGAGCAACTCACGAACTCGGGAATCCCGAACTGCTCAAGCAGCGAACGTAACACAACCACGGCGCGACGCCGTGGCATTTAAAGCGGTTTCTAAGAGCGACATTTGTAGCAGTCAGCGTCAGTGACCACGGCGCAAAGGCCGTGGCATACCAGCCCTGACCTCCCCATCCCATATGGTCGAAACATCCTCCCTCGTACACCCTTTCATCCACCCTTGGTGTGTACTTTTTTTACACCCCAAACCCAGCCGAAATTCGCTTGGAGGCAGCCAGCCGCAGGTTACTTTGTGAGTTTTTTAAGTGTTCTAACCTCGGTCACCCTTCCGAAAGATTTTCGCACTCTCAACCCAACAATCCCCCAACAAATGGCGCATAAAAGCGAGTCAAACTTCACTGGCACAACGTTTGAAGGAAATCGCTGGAGAGTTTGAAAACTCTGGAGGGAGACTAAGTAAGAACCATGAATATTACGAAGACATTTGCCACAGTCCTGCTGGGAATTTTGCTGTTGGCGACTACTGCCGCCGCCCAGTATGGCAATCCTGATGTTCGTGATGTGGTTCGCAGCATTCAGACGCGTACTGACACGCTCGGTCGCACATTGCAGAATGCCAGCGAGCGGAGCAATATCAGCTCCTACAACCTCAACGAGCTCAACCGGCTGATCAACGATTTCCGATCAGCCACAGACCAAATCGATCGACGCTACAACTCACGACGCCCCAGCTCAGCTGATGTCCGGGTCGTAATGGACCGGGCCACACTGATCGATAACTTCCTCCAAAATAACCGCATGGGCCCAGGTGTGCGACGTGATTGGTTTGCCTTGCGCGGAGACCTGGACCAACTTGCAAGCGCGTACAATCTAAATTGGCGCTGGAATGATTCCGGCTATCCCGGCACCTCCGGCAACGACTCCTCTAACCTCAGTCAAGCGGAGATGCGCCAGTTGGTTGAACGCCTTAATACTCGCACCAGTACCTTCAGTCGTTACTTGCGGGTCGACTTGAACCGCCGGGCACAGAACGGTCGCTACTCTAATAGCGAGGCGCAACAACAATTGAGCTCCTTTGAGTCAGCTGTGACGGACCTGCGCAACCGCTATAACGGACGACAGTTCAGCTCGACTGCGGTACGCAACCTGTTGCAAACGGCTGCTTATCTCGACAACGTTGTGTCTGATCAACGGTTGTCATATCAAACACGGAATAGTTGGACGCCGTTGCGGCAGGACCTCGATCAGCTGGCGAGCGCTTACAACATCGCCTGGAATTGGTCCGATGGTCCGAGTGGACCGAGTGGTCCGAGCGGCGGTTATGGAACGAATGGCGGCCTCACCGGTACGTTTCAGCTAAATACTGGTCAAGGTGACGATGCCCGTAGCGCTGTCGACGCCGCGACTAGAAACTTATCGCTCGCCGAGCGACAGCGAGTTTATGACGCGCTGCTGAGACGGTTGGATCCACCACAGATGCTGGCTATTGATCGCCGTGGAACAGCGGTAACAATAGCCTCGTCACGCGCGCCCCAAATTAACTTCAACGCCGACGGTCGCGAGCAGGTTGAAACCAATTCCAACGGCCGCACCGTTAGAGTTCGGGCCCAGTTATTGGGTGATCAATTGACCATTACGCGGACTGGAGATCGGGCCCAGGACTTTAGTGTCACCTTTGAGACAGTCGACGGCGGTCGTCGCTTACTGGTGACGCGATCTCTGTACACTGATCGGATCACCCAACCCGTAACAGTCAGAAATTACTATGACCGCACTTCCGCTGTGGCGCAACTGAATATCTACGATACGAACCGCGAGAGCGGCAGCGTGGATACAACGACAGCGTTCGGTGTTCCTGATGGTACTGAGTTGGTGGCAGTTTTGAACAATCAGCTCTCCACCGAGAACGTGCGCCAGAACGATCGCTTCACCATGACCGTGCGATCGCCGAGCCAGTTTGACGGTGCGACGATCGAAGGGTTTGTGACGAGCATCAATCGTAGCGGTCGGATTTCCGGTCGCTCTGACATGACTCTCGATTTCGACACCATAAGGATGCGTGACGGACGCTCTTATCGTTTTGCCGGCATCCTGGAGAGTGTCCGCACGCCAAATGGCGATGTTATCCGAGTAGACAATGAAGGAGCGGTGAAAGATAGTGACCAGACCAACAAGACCGTTACCCGTACAGCAATCGGCTCCGCAGTAGGCGCGATTATTGGAGCGATCGCCGGTGGCGGCAAAGGCGCAGCGATTGGCGCAATTGTTGGTGCTGGCGCTGGAGCGGGATCAGTTTACGTACAAGGACGTAATGACCTGATCCTGGATAGTGGGACGGAAATTTCGGTTAGGGCTACTGGTCCAAGGAATAACTAAACCAAAATAGATGGGAGCGCACCCCGGAGCGCTCCCATCCCTTCTAGTTGATGGTAATACTCGCCGTTTGTGGTAACCGTTCAACGCTGAAAGTGAGTTGCTGACCCGATGGTACTGGCCTCTTGTCCGGAGTTTGAAAAAAGAGATAACCGGATCGCCTGGGATTGTCTTGCGATAGAGTTTGCGAAAGATCGAGGGCGTAGCCAGAGATATCTGCTTCGGACTGCTTGCGGGCGTTGGGGTTATAAAGGGTGACCTCGTTAGCTTTGAGAATTCGGGAGAGGGCCTTTTTCGGATTCAGGTACTTCCACTCCCGACCCTGAGCGTCGTGTAGTCGAAACCGCGCTTTCTTGAGTTCGATCGGCAGTCCGCTCTGATAGATCATTTCAACTCGCACCGGGATCACACCACTGAGCGGTAAATTTGCCTCAAACAGTTCCTGACTTTCGTCGTCGGTAAGGAGCGGCGCTACCCGCACTGTACATCCGCCAGCTTCGGTGCTGCGTGCAGTGCTGGAGAGCGGTGGTAGTTCGACGGCGGGCTTAATCTTGAGCAACGCCGTGGAGCAGGACGTCGCTACCATGCTTGCTGCCGCAAGGAAGACGAGGGGGACTATTCGTCGGGCCATGTAATGAATCTATCACCCCACACAGCCGATTGCCTATTAGCGATTGCCGAATTTCGATTGGACCGCTAGTACAATCTGCAATTGGCAAACGTAAACGGCCAGTTGGCTACCCAGCTCCGGGTTCCCCAACGACCGTGTTACTATCTCCCGAATCATGATTAGACCTTTTCGTGGTGTTCATCCGCAGATCCACCCCACTGCGTTTGTCGACCCTAGTGCCCAGGTGATCGGAGATGTACATCTCGGAGACGAGGCTTCAATTTGGTGCAACTGTACGATCCGCGGTGACATTCACTACATTCGGATCGGCGCCCGCGCCAATGTCCAGGACAACTCGGTCATCCACGTCAGGAACGGTAGTCATCCGACGATTCTGGAAGAAGAAGTTACCGTTGGACATAGTGTGACGCTCCACGGATGTTATGTGGAGCGAGGCTGTTTGATTGGCATCGGGTCGATCCTTCTCGATGACGTCCGCATCGGTGAGCGTTCATTGGTGGCTGCTGGCGCGTTGGTTGCGCCGGGCACAGTAATACCTCCGCGATCGCTGGTGATGGGTTTTCCAGCGAAACTGAAACGCGAGCTTACTGATGATGAAGTGGCCGGACTAGATATCTTTTGGCGCAACTACGTGGAATACACAAGGGAGTACAAGCAGGAAACAGCCTGATGGATTTCAGCTTGCTGGTTGACTTACGCGGCTACATCTCTGTACCCAATCGGTAAACTAAAGTTCGTCGGACCCTAAGATAAGAAGGCAGGTCGAATGAAACCTTATAGCAAGGTTATTTCCGTCGTTCTGTTTGTTATTGCTGTCAGCCTATCAAGCTATGCACAGACGGATGCGCCGGTCGCGGTTGAAACTGACGCCAGCAGAACACCACTGACCACGCCACATCCCGATTCGAGTGACGACAAACCCTATCGTCTTCGACGTGGTTTGAACGAATTTGGATTTCTTGGGGGAGTGTCATTCGCGGCAACGACGATCTTTGGTGGATTGCATGATGATGAGGCGGCGGACCGGAAGTTCATCTTGGCCGAGCTTCGTTATGGGCGGCCCCTCGCCACCAACGACTCAGTAGCTCTTCAGTACACGTTCGAGGGAGTGCCGCTGGCGATAGCAACCGGTACGATCGTGGCTCGCTCAACTGTTGGCGGGGTGACTACCTTTCAACGGGAAACGGCATATGGCGCGGGATTGACGCCGCTGGGCCTGCAACTCGACATGGCCAATAGCTCCAAGATTCACCCTTTCGTTCACGTGAATGGCGGATTCTTATATTTCAATAAGGCGGTGCCGATTGAGGATTCAGGTCAATTCGCCTACGTGGCCCAGGGCGGAGCAGGGGTGCGCATTTTTACCTCGTCGCGACGCGCGGTTACGCTGGGGGTAAAACTTCACCATATCTCGAACGGAAATCGTGAGGGCTCGAACCGCGGCTTGAACCAGTTCGTGATCTACGCAGGTTTTTCGATTTTCCGGTAATGCCTTCGAATAAGACCCAACCAGCGCGCGGCATGCGCGACTTTCTCCCTGATGATGTGCGCAAGCGCGAGTACGTCGTCGGAGTCGTTAAGGATGTGTACGAGCGTTATGGATTCGAGCCACTCGAAACACCAGCAGTGGAAAACATCGAAACGCTCACGGGGAAGTATGGAGAGGAAGGGAGCCAACTCATCTTCAAAATACTTAAGCGGGGGGTACACCAGGGCTCCGGCGAAGCAGACCTCGCCTTGCGTTACGATCTGACTGTGCCACTCGCGCGCGTGGTGGCGGAATATCGTGACAAGTTGCCGAAGTTTTTCAAACGCTATCAAATTCAACCGGTGTGGCGCGCGGATCGTCCGGCTCGTGGTAGGTTCCGTGAGTTTTACCAGTGTGATGTTGATGTGTTGGGGTCGCGATCGATGGTGGTGGAAGCAGAGATTTGTGCTGCGGCGAGCGAGGCCCTAAACAAACTGGGCTTTAGTGACTTTTGTATCCGGCTTAACCACCGGGGAATTTTGACAGGCGTCTTGGGCGTAGCCGGTCTGCCACTCGAGAGCCACGAACCGGCGCTGGTGGCACTGGATAAACTCGATAAGATTGGACCGGAGGGCGTTGCCAAAGAATTTGAGGTGCGAGGTATAGCTCCGGCCACAGCTAAACGTTTACTCGACTTCTTTGCAGGGCTAACGGAGCTTGAGCGCGCCGCCGACATAGCAGTCGATGCGGCAGACAAGATTCCGGCCTTGAACCGGGCGGTGCTTGGTCGCGTAATCGAATTTGTTGGCGACAATGAGGTGGGTTCGAAAGGCGTCGCGGAGGTACAGTCAATCGCGGAATTGGCAGAGGCATTTGGCATAACCAAACATCTGCGAATCGATCCCAGCCTCGCGCGTGGGTTGTCATACTACACCGGAGCGATAATGGAGATTAATGTGAAGGACCTGGCCGGCAGCCTCGGTGGCGGCGGTCGGTACGACAACCTGGTAGGAATGTTCCTCGGACATGATGTGCCCGCGTGCGGATTCTCCCTTGGTCTGGAGAGAATAATTGTGGTGATGGGGGAAAGAAACATGTTTCCCGCTCGAGTTGGTACTGCGAGCGCAGATGTGATGGTCGCGATCTGGAGCGACGAAACAATCGAAGAATCGGTGAGCTTGGCCCAGGAGTTGCGCGCTAGTGGTCTTGCGGTGGATCTTTATCCCGAGGCCGACAAACTTGGAAAACAGTTTAAGTATGCATCTTCACGGGGCGTGCCTTTTGTGGCAGTACTTGGAGATGACGAACGATCGCGCGGAGAGGTTGGTCTTAAGAACATGAGCAGTGGTGAACAGAGAAGCGTTCCCCGCGCGTCGGTGGTTGCGGAACTACGGAAGCAGGCATAGTTTCTAGCAAATCGAGAGGTACTAGTCATGGCAGAACTTGCCCAGGAATATCTGGCTGATTCGCTTTCAAGCTTCCGGGCTTATAAAAAGCTGGTGGAAAAAGCCATCGACCAGGTGAAGGATGAGGAGTTGTTCGTCCAGATTGATGAGGAGTCAAATAGTATCGCCGTAGTCATGAAGCATATGGCCGGCAACATGATTTCGCGTTGGACCGACTTCTTAACCTCTGATGGCGAAAAACCGGATCGCAATCGCGACCAGGAATTTGTGATCGACCAGCAGACTAGCAGACAGGATCTAGTGGCCTACTGGGAACGCGGCTGGCAGTGCGTCTTTACGGCCATTGAGCCTTTGACGACCGATGATTTCACCAGGAAGGTACTCATTCGCGGCGAACCGCACACGATTATTCAGGCGATCAATCGACAGTTAACTCACTATGCGTATCACATTGGTCAAATCGTTTTCTTGGCCAAACATTTCCGGTCGGCCGAGTGGAAGTCACTGAGTATTCCGCGTAACAAGTCCGCGCAATTCAACGCGTATTTGACGACGGCGCCGCGGGTGGCTGATAAGGAACAGCAGTTTGATGCTGTGGTGGGCTTCGCCAATGAGACTGAGGACAAGAAGAAATAAATCCTAAGACCAAAGACCCAAGACCTATGGAGTCAATGAACGCCAACATCCACCACGTTAACGTCACAGTGCCCAAAGCTCTGGAAGACAAAGCAAAACACTTCTACGGAACAGTAATGAGCCTTCTCGAAGTGCCAAAACCGGAAGATTCGCGCGGGCGCGGTGGCGCCTGGTACCAGCTTGGTGATACTCAACTCCATCTTTCGATCGAGGACGGTCTGAGTGAAATCAGCAAACGCCATGTTTGCTACACCGTGAGCGATTTGGACCAGGCTGAAGCGCAATTTCGTAGCGCCGGTGTCGAGATACTTCCCGACGAGCAACCAACACCTGGGTGGCGGCGATTCTACGTGCGCGATCCTGGAGGTAATCGATTAGAAATTGCACAGGGCGGAAAATAGGACCTATATGACGTATACGACCTATTAAGATCATAAGACTAAAAACAAAGAAGACCTATGTTAGATAACCTTGGAAATTTAGAGCGCACCCATTCCTGTGGAGAATTACGGGCGCAAGACATCGGCAAACAAGTCACCCTGATGGGCTGGGTGGCCCGGCGGCGTGACTTCGGCGAACTGACTTTTATTGATTTAAGAGACCGTGCCGGTATTACCCAGGTTGTGTTCAATTCGCAGGACGCACCCGAGGCTCACTCAAAGGCGAAAGAACTCCGCGGGGAGTATGTCATCGCAGTCGGCGGTGAAGTGGTTGCCCGTGATGAGAACACCCGCAATCCTAAAATCACAACTGGTGACGTTGAGGTACACGCGCGCACGCTGCTGTTACTAAACGATGCTCGCACTCCTCCTTTTCAACTCGATGCCGGACCTGAAGCACTCGCCAGTGAAGATCTACGCCTGAAATATCGCTACCTCGATTTGCGTCGGCCCCAACTCCAGGAGACTCTCCGCCTACGACATCGAGTGCTGCTGGAAATTCGGCGCTACATGACTGAACAGGGGTTCACAGAAATCGAAACCCCCATTTTGATCAAGTCGACTCCCGAAGGTGCGCGCGACTACATCGTCCCTTCTCGCATTCAACCGGGAAAGTTCTTTGCCTTGCCGCAGTCGCCGCAACTGTTCAAACAACTGTGCATGATCGGCGGGCTTGATAAGTACTTTCAAATTGCCCACTGCTTTCGCGATGAAGACTTACGCGCCGATCGCCAGCCCGAGTTTACCCAACTCGACGTGGAAATGAGTTTTGCCACACTGGACCAGATCTATAGCCTGATCGAAGGTCTTTTTCGCTCCGTCTTCAAGTTGATCGGAGTCGACCTGCCGATACCTTTCCCGCGCTTTTCTTTTGCTGAAGTCATGGACCGCTTTGGTTCTGACAAGCCCGATCTACGAATTACAGGGATCGAATTGAAAGACTTGTCACCGGCGTTAGCTGGGGTCGATTTTCCACCGTTTACCTCTGCCTTGAATGCGGGCGGCCAGGTTAAGGGCCTGGTAGTACCAAATGGCGCCGCCCTTTCCCGTAAGACACTGGATGAGCTGCAGGAGTTTGTGAAACGTTACGGGGCCACAGCCCTGGCCTGGATCAAGCTCGGGGATGAGACCAGTTCCTCGTTGTTGAAGGCCTTAGGTAGTGAGGTCGTTAGCCGAATAGGGGAAATCGCCGGTGCTACAAAGGGCGACGCGGTCTTGATCGTTTCCGGCAAACCGAAAATCGTTGCCGCCAGCCTCGGTGCTTTGCGTAACGAGGTCGCGAAGAGGGAGAAGCTGATCCCGGAAAATGTCTATGCGCCTCTATGGGTCACTGACTTTCCGATGTTCGAATATCACGAAGACGACGGCCGGTACTATTCGATGCACCATCCGTTCACTTCACCAGTTGATGAGGACCTGGAGTTGCTTCAACGTGCTGTAGAAGGCGGAGAAGCGGAGCTGCTGGGTAAAATTCGTACGAAGGCCTACGACCCGGTTATCAACGGAGTGGAAATGGCGAGTGGATCAATTCGAATCCACCGTCGCGATGTGCAGCGTCTCGTTTTTAAAGCGCTTGGCATGAGCACTGAAGAGGCCCGTGAACGATTCGGTTTCTTCCTTGATGCTCTCGAGTACGGTACTCCACCACACGGCGGCATTGCGCCCGGTATCGATCGACTAATGATGGTAGTTGCCGGCACCGACAATATGCGAGACGTAATCGCCTTTCCTAAAACTGCTTCCGCCGCTGACCTGATGATCGATGCGCCGGGTGAGGTTGATCCTAAACAACTGGAAGAACTGCACCTCCAAGTCGTAAAGGAAGAATGAATTGAAGCGTGATCCGCTGGAGCTTAATGTCACAGTCAATAACGCTCAAACGGGAACACTGGGACGCAATGGTTGCTCATGCGCGCGAAGCTGCTCCCGCCGAGTGTTGCGGGCTGATCGGTGGGAGTCTTGAGAGTCACGCCTCGTCAATCTATCGCCTACGCAACATTACGCCCCACCCGGAGTCGGCCTACGAAGCAGCTCCCGAAGAACTTTTTGCCGCGCAACGCGTAATGCGTGAACGGGGTGAACAACTCCTGGCGATTTATCACTCTCATCCCCGGGCTTCGATGCCGGCCCCGTCAGGGACGGATGTGCGTTTAGCCTTTTACCCTGCGGCAACGTATATGATTGTCGGCCTCGCCGGTACGCAGCCGGTGGTCAAAGCTTTTCGGATCTCAGAACGCGAGCAGACGTGGCAGGCGGTTGAGTATGGGATCGTTGACGAGTAAGATTTGACTGATGGAAACGAAGAAGAGCAAATACGACACAAACCCGCTCGACCCTGATGTGGTGCGCAAGACGGAGGAGGTTTGGGGAGAGCCAGAAGAAGGCCCTCATACTCAGCCAGTTAAGGGTGCGACCAGGCCAGTAGGTAGCTCTGAGGCTGAGAGTTCGCGGAGCAATGTGTATTCAGAGGCTCCGACCCGTCGTTACGATAATCCCCCGCTTGAAGCGCCCTATCCTTCGGTTTTTATTCCCCCAACCTACAGCCCGCCGGCTCAGCAGCCACCAAATTCGTATCCGTTTGCTTTTACTCAGCGACCAAGCTCGCGCCCGGTGTTTGGCCTCGGCTTGCCAGAGAAGTGGGCAGTGATGCTGCCGTACTTCCCGGTGTATGTGGGATTGGTGGTTTCACTGATTGAGTTATTCCTGGTACCACGTAAGGAAGCCAAAGTACGTTTTCATGCTTCTCAAGCGCTGTCGCTGCATATTGCTATTTTACTGGTGCATACTGTTTTCAGTGTGATCAGTGGCATCACTGGCAGCGCTTTCGGTGCTAATTTGTTTAGCACTGCTGCCTGGGTCTTTTTGGTAATCTCGATGATCCGGGTTTGGCAGGGAAAACCTCACCATATTGCACCTCTGGATGAGCCTGCTCAATGGTTTAATGAGCATATCGAGCCCCGTAACAAGTAGCCCTTGACCGCCTGTAACCCGACATTGTTCTTCAACTAGCAGAGAAGTCGTTGTCTGCAGTTGAATCGTAGGCCCTGGCAAGAATCAGTTGAAATGTTGGCATCGCCGTTGCATTAATGCTGGCGACGGTGCGATTCGACTGGAGCGAGGCTCGCCGGCGGCATAAAATGGGTCTCAGCCGGAGCGTCTGTTGTTGCGTTTTCGTGCAATTCTGGCGCAAATGGGTTGCCAGCCGAAGGGAAAGGTGATTCGGCAAGGTTCATCCAATTAGCCACGCCGCGACTGGGACTGTGGCGACTGACAAGGGTTGAGGGAGGTAGCGATGTTTAGAAAGCTCGTCAATAAACAAAAGAGTCTGGTTGCGTGGTTCACACTCGTGGCGTTGTTCGCGCTGCCTTTATCGTCGGCAGCCCAGACGCAAATCAAGTTACACGGCAATAAGTATCCGCCACAGGATGACGTCAAGCTGGGACGTCAGGCAGCGCAGGAAGCCGAGCATCAGTTTCCCCTGCTTCGAGATCAACAGATTCAGAGCTATGTTGAGCGAGTGGGTGAACGCCTGGTGGCAAACATCCCGCAGCAGTTCCAGCATCCTGAGTTTCAGTACTACTTCAAAGTAGTCAACGCTAGCGACATCAATGCGTTCGCCCTTCCTGGTGGTCCAATGTATGTCAATCGGGGCATGATCGAAGCTGCGAAGACCGAAGGTGAAATGGCTGGCGTGATGGCCCATGAGATAAGCCACGTTGCTCTTCGTCATGGCACAGCGCAAGCTACGAAGGCACAAAAGTATCAGACGCTGGCTGGTATCGCGGGAATTGCGGGCACCATCCTGGGAGGTCAAGGCGTGGGCCAAATGGCGCAACAAGGTTTCGGCGTTTACTTCCTCAAGTTCAGTCGAGAGTACGAAACTGAAGCGGATATTTTGGGAGCGCAGATCATGGCGCGCGCCGGTTATGATCCCCGCGATCTCGCCAACATGTTTCGCACAATCCAAGGGCAAGGTGGTGGCGGAGGTGGGTTCTTGAGCGATCACCCCAGCGCCTCAGATCGCTACGCTAAGATCGACAAAGAAGCCACAATGCTGCAGGTAAATAATCCAGTTGGACGATCCCAGGATTTTGTGGCCGCGCAGAACAAACTACGAGGGTATCAACGGGCCCCATCGATGGCGGAGATTCAAAAGAGTGGGAAAACCTATCCGACCAGTGCAGAGCAAGGAAACTATCCCGCCGAAGCGCCGCAAGGACGAGTGGAACGCCCGTCCACCCAGTTGCAAAACTACTCAATCTTCAATGGCGGCGTGCAAGTGAGTGTGCCAAGCAATTGGCGCCAGATTGGCGATCAGAATAACGTTTGGTTCGCTCCCGAAGGCGGCTATGGTCAATACAACGGACAGAATGTTTTCACTCACGGCGTAACTTTCGGCGCCGTGCAGTCAAATAGCAAAGACCTCCAGGGCGCAACCCAGGAGCTCATTAACAACTTTGCGCAGGGGAATCAAAACCTGAAGGTGAACAATTCTGGTCAGCGGACGACTTTATCAGGACGCAATGCCCTGGCTATGTCACTTACCAACGTGAATGAAGCAACCGGGCAACCGGAGCACATCCGTTTGATAACCACGCAACTGCGCGGCGGTCAGCTTTTTTACATGGTCGCCGTGTCGCCGCAGAACGATACTAGTTTCAATAATGCGTTCCAGAGTGTGTTCAGCTCGGTGCGCATCAATGATTGAGGTAGTTTGTGGTCCGTAGTTAGTGGTTAGTGGCCTTTGGTCTTCGGTCTTTGCCTTCTTACTTCAAAAGGCTGCAAC
>Ga0126377_10002982_pt1 | contig 11856 bp, 12 predicted proteins | sample PanSoiMetPlot_22_FD_92647 | JGI IMG/M metagenome (GOLD analysis project Ga0126377, IMG submission 92647) | Tropical forest soil microbial communities from Panama - MetaG Plot_22 | ecosystem: Environmental > Terrestrial > Soil > Tropical forest > Bulk soil | place: Panama | collected 2016-02-17
GCCCGTGAAGCCATAGGCCGCGACGGAGGTCGCGGCGCCGCCGAGCTCGAGCTCGCGCCACGCGCCCGGAGCCAGCCGGATCGCCTCGCCGCCCGCCCCCGCGAGGATCTCGGCCGCGCGAGGGCCCTCGAGCGCGAAGCGTGCAAACCCGACGCTGAGATCGGCGAGCGTCACGTCATCCGCCACGACGTAGGCCTGGAGTCGCGCGAGCACGGGGGCCACCCCGACACCCTCGAGCTCGAGCCAGAAGCTCTCCGCGCGCGCGAGCACGTGGAGATCGGCGACCACGCGCCCCTGCCGCGTGAGCAGGAGCGCCCACGCGCCCTCTCCGGCCGCGAGCGACTTCACGTCCGCCGAGATCATGCCGTCGAGCCAGCGCACGCGGTCCGCACCCGAGACCTCGATCACGCCGCGGGTGGGGAGGCGGAAGAGCGCGGCGGGCTCCGTCACGGAGCGCCCTCGCGCAACGCGCGGGTGCCGGGCGGCAGGACACGCAGCGGTGTCGCCTTGCTCCCCGCGGTGGCCGGCAGGGGCAGCGGTCCGTACCGCGCCTCGGCGCTGCGCCGGAGCTCGCGCTCGAAGGTCTCGAAGCACAGGCGCGCCACGTCGAGGTCGTGCTCGTTGTCGACGTCGAGCGCACACCCGCCGATGTCGGTCACCGCGAAGCGGAAGCTCCCCTGGAGCAGCGTGCCACAGGCTCGTTCGACGCGAGCGATCGGGACGAAGCGGCGCGTCACGTCGGCGAGCGTGCGGAGGCCGCTGCGGTCGAGCACGCCGGCGAGGTGCATCAGCCCGTAGTAGAAGAGCACGCGCACGCCGCCGCCCCGGTGGATGAAGAGCCGCCACGCGAGCCCGAGCACCTCTCCGAGCTGACGTTGGTGACGGTGCTCGTACATGTCCTCGACGTACTGGCGTCTGCCGAGCTGCGCGGGCTTCACGAGGTGGAGATTGCTCTGCCGGAAGCGGCCCTCGCGCAGGTTGAAGTACGCCATGCGAATGCCGGGCTGGTCTCCGCGCGGATAGAAGGGCTCGAGCGCCTGCTCCGTGGTCAGGCCGAGCACGTAGTCGACATCGAGGGCGAGACCCTGGCGCACGAACTCGGAGAGCTCCTGCGGCGTGGCGAAGGGAAGGTCGGTCGACAGATAGAGGATGGGAAGGTCGGCCTCCTCCGGAGTCGGGTCGCGGCCCTCGGCGCCCGCGCCCGGGAGGAGGCGTCGATACGTGAACCAGGCGTTCTCGTAGAGATTCCGGTACTGCGGGACGACCCAGAGCGGCTTCGCAAGCTCGCGCCGCAGCGCCTCCTCGCCGAGCGTCTTCTCGAGCCGGCCGGCGTTCCCGACCACCCAGACCTCCGAGACCTCGGGCACGCGCTGCAGCATCGACACGATCCGCGCGATCAACGTGCGGCCGCCCACCTCGAGGTAGGCCTTGCTCTCGCCGTAGACGGCGCGTGCGGCCCGTGCGTCCCCAGCGGCGACGATGGCGGGAACCCTGCGCACAGTCGAGCCAAGGTAGCCTCCCGCCTCGGCTTCGCCTCGCTGCGCGGGACGTCAGCGGCGGGCATGCTCGGCGCCGGAGGCCCTTGCAATGTGGCTTGCCGCGCTCGACGGCCTCGCATGGAGCAGCCTGTGGCTGGCGCTGGCCGCGGCCGCGCTGCTGGCCGCGGCGGCCCGCGCGCTCGGGGTGCCGGCGGCGCCAGCGCTCCTCGGGCTCGCCTGCGGCGGGACCCTCGTCGTCTACGTGATCGATCGGCTCCGTGATCTCGCGCGCGACCGCGCGACCGCCCCCGAGCGCTCGGCGTTCGTGGAGCGCCACCGGCGGGCGCTGATCGCGCTCGCCGTCGCGGGCGCGACCCTGGCCGGCGGCTCCGCGCTCGCGCTCGGAGCGCGCCCCGTCGCCCTCGCGCTCGGAGTCGCGCTGCTGGGCCTCGCCCACCGGCGACTCAAGCGCTGGCTGGTCGTGAAGCCGCTCTATCTGACCTTCGCCTGGACGGCCGTCCCGGTGGGGCTGCCGGCGCTCCACGACGCCGGCGCGCGACACGTGGCCGCGACGGCCGGCGTGGTCGGCGCGACGGTTCTCGCGAACGTCGCGCTCTCGAACCTGCGCGACCGCGAGGGGCTGGCCGCGCGGCTCGGTCAGGCGCGCACGCTCGCCGTCGCGAGCGGAATCCTCGCGCTTGGGCTCGCCGTCGCGCTGCTGGCGCCCGCACCGGTGCGCCCGCTCGCCGCCCTCCCGGTCGCGATGGCTCTCGCCGTCGGTGCGTACCGGCCCGGCGAACGCTACGGCGCCATCGTGGTGGACGGCGCGCTCCTCGTCGGCTCGCTGCTCGCGCTAGCCTGGCCGGTTCGATGACCCGCATCGCGTTTCCGCAGGGCTTCCGCTGGGGCGCGGCCACGGCCTCCTATCAGATCGAGGGCGGCGCGCGCGAAGACGGCAAGGGCGAGTCGATCTGGGACCGCTTCGCGCACACGCCGGGCAAGATCGCCGGCGGTGAGAGCGGCGATCGCGCCTGCGACTCGTATCACCGCTATCGCGAGGACGTGGCGCTGCTGCGCGCGATGAACCTCGGCAGCTACCGCTTCTCGATCGCGTGGCCGCGCATCCAGCCCGAGGGCCGTGGCGCCGCCAATGGCGCCGGCCTCGACTACTACCGGCGCCTGATCGACGCGCTGCTCGCGGCCGGCATCCGCCCGTTCCCCACCCTCTATCACTGGGACCTGCCCCAGGCGCTCGAAGAGCGCGGCGGCTGGCCCGAGCGGGACACGGCCTCCCGCTTCGCCGACTATGCGGTGCTCGTGGTGCGGGCGCTCGGGGACCGGGTGTCGGAGTGGATGCTGCTGAACGAGCCCGCCGTCTTCACGCAGTTCGGCTACGGCCTCGGCATCCATGCGCCCGGGCGGAGGGACCGCACGGCGCTGCTCCGCGCGACCCACGTGGTGAACCTCGCGCAGGGCGAGGCCTTTCGCGCCATCAAGGCCGAGCGGACCGGCCTTCGCGTCGGCACGGCGTTCTCGATGGCACCCACCGAGCCGGAGAGCGGCAAGTCCGCGGACGCCGCGGCGGCCGAGCGCATGCACGGGTGGCTGAACGACTGGTTCCTCCGCCCCGCGCTGCGCGGCCTCTATCCCGAGTGCTTCGAGGACGGATTGCCCGCCGAGCTCGACGTGCGCGAGGGCGACATGGAGCGCGTACGTGCGCCCCTCGACTTCATCGGCGTGAACCTCTACTCGCGCATGCTGGTGCGCGCGGAGCGCGACGCGCTCGGGCTCGGTGGACGCCAGCTCGGGATGGGCGGCTTCGAGGGCCCGCGCACGGACTTCGACTGGGAGGTCTGGCCGGACGCGCTCCACGACATGTTGATGCGCGTGACCCGCGACTACGAGCGGCCGGTCATCGAGGTCACCGAGAACGGCTGCTCCTACGCGGACGGCCCGGGCCCGGACGGCGTGATCCGGGACGGCCGCCGCATCGACTTCTTCCGCGGCTACCTGGCGGCGCTCCACCGCGCGATCCAGGCGGGCGCGGACGTGCGCGGCTACCACGCCTGGACGCTGCTCGACAACTTCGAGTGGGCCGCGGGCTTCGGCCAGCGCTTCGGGCTCGCGTGGACCGACTTCGCCACCTGCGATCGCCGGCTCAAGCAGAGCGGCGAATGGTATGGGCGCGTCGCCGCCGAGAACGGGCTCGACCCCGAGGCCGAGGGCACGGAGGTCTAGCGCCGCGGCGGCCCTCGATCGGGGCCGCTTTGAAGAAAGCGGACTTCCGTATCGGCCGCGCTCGCCCCCTCGCGAGCTCCTGCGCGGAAGCGCGCTGGCACCCCGATTGCAGCGGGGTCAGGCGCGCAGCATGGTGCCGGAATGGGGATTCGTGTCCGCCCCGCGTTCGATTCTTCTCGCGTGCCTGACCGTGGCGAGCCTGCTCGCCTGCGCGGCTCCCTGCCGCGAAGCCGACACGCGGACGGAGCGGCGCGACTTCGAGCTGGACGAGCAGCGCTGCGAGAGCCGCGCGCGCAAGCTGCTCGGGAACGTCGACGTCGGCGACTACCAGTCGTGCATGCACCAGCGCGGCTGGTGCTCGGCGCCGGACGACGAATGACCGGGCTCGCGCTGCGGACGACGGGATCGCTGCGCTACGCCTGGGCCGCCGGGGCGTGCTATCGCTCGCGGGCGATGGGCTCCTCCGTGCTCGCCGCATTCGTCGCCCTCGCGGTGCTCGCGGGCACGGCCGCGCCCTGTCCGCCCGAGCGCGTGGCCACCCGGAGCGGGGCTCCGGTCGCCGCGAGCCTCCAGGCCCCCTGCCCGTGCGGCTGCGACGAGCACGGGCCGGGCGCGCCCCAGTCGCGGGTCGGCTTCGCGCTGCTCGTCATGGCACCCCGGCTTCCGAGCTTCACGGCGGCGCGGCCCGGGAGCCCCGCCCCGCCGTCGCTCCCGCAGGCGCCGGTGCGGGCGATCGAGAAGGTTCCGCGAGCGGCTCGAGCGGTCTGAAGCGCCTCGCCACTTCGCCGAGACCACTCGATCGCGTACGCCGGCCGGCGGGTCGCGTGCGCGCGGAGCCTTCCGGTGCCCTCGAACCAAGTCGCGCTCGCGGTGCTCGCCGCGTGCGCCCTCCTCGCGCCCGCCGCGCGCGCTCACGCGCCCGCGGCACCCCTGCACTTCTCCCATCCCCTCATCGCCGAGTCGCCGTCGCCCGACACGAAGCTGCGCGGCGACGCCTTCGTCGGCAACGCGGACGAGGGCGACTTCACGACCTTCCGCCTCGAAGGCGAGTACGCCTTCACGCCGAGTCTCAGCGTCGAGGTCGACGTGCCCTACACGTTCCTCGACACGCCCGACGGCAATCACGGCCACTTCGACGTCGCGAGCGTCGCGCTCAAGAGCGCGAGCTTCGCCTTCGCGCAGCACGGGCTCCTCCTCGGAGGCGGCCTCGAGCTCGGCCTCCCGACCGGCGACGACGCGCTCGGGATCGGCTTCGACCACGGCGTGGAGCTCGAGCCCTTCGTCGACTTCGGCTGGCAGCGAGAACGTCTCCAGGTGGTGGGCTTCCTCCACGTCGGCGTGCCGACCGCCGGCGGCGACCAGCCCGACGCCGTGCTCGGCTGGAACCTGGCGGCGACGTTCGCCGCACATCCGCGGGTCGAGCTGCTGCTCGAGCTCGACGGCGAGAGCGCCTTCGGCGGCGAAGAGAACGGCACCACCGTCGTGAATCTCACGCCCGGCGTGAAGGTGAAGCTCTGGCGCGAGCTGGTGCTCGGGCTCGGTGCGAGCTTCCCGGTGACCCACCACGAGGAGTTCGACGTGCGGGGCGTCGCGTCCCTGTTCTGGCACTTCTGAGCCCGTACAGACGGCGAGCGCCGCGATGGCTGCAGCGGCGGTCCCGGCCACGCGTGCTTGAGGCGCGTGGCGACTCCTCGTAAGCTGCGCGCGTGCTGGCCCCGCGCCGCGCATGACCGTGAGACTCGAAGCGGCCGAAGGCCTGGTGCTCGCGTCGACGCCGGACGGCGCGTGGCGGGTGGAGTGGGGCGAGCCCGACTGGCTCGGCCCCGTGCGTGCGCGCGTCGCGCACGGCGGCGCGATCGCGACCGGGCTTCGCGCCGGCGAGCGCGCGCGCGGACGCGACGATCTGGGCGAGTTCGAGCGCCTCGAGCTCGCGATCGAGGCCGCGCCACTCGCGCTCGCCGCGTCGGTCCGCGCCTATCGCACGCGGCCGCTGCTGGTGTTCCGGCTCGAGGCCCGGGAAGAGCTCGAAGGCCTCGCGACGGGCAGGCTCGACGAGCCGAGCGTCGTGTTTCCGTGGCTCGTGCCCGCGGCGCGCGCGGCCGGCGGAGTGCCCCCCGGAGCGCGCGGCTTCGGCCACCAGTACACCCAGTTCGCGATCCCGACCGCCGCGGGCAGCGACCTCTCGGACTTCCGGCTCGCGCCCATCGCGCACGCTCTCGCGATCGTCTTCCCGCTCTGGCTCGTGGCTCCCGACCTGCGCTCGCTGCTGCTGGCGCCGCTCGACGCCTTCCACGAACAGGTGATCGCGGTGCCGCGCGGCCGGGAGCGCGCCGGCGACGGCGTGCGCTGCGGCTGGCACGGGGACCTGGAGCGGGTCCCCGCCGGCTTCGCGACCGAGCTCGCCCTGTGGGCGGCGCGCGGGCCGCGCCGCGCGCTCGACGCGCACGGGCGCGTCCTGCTCGAGCGACACCGGACGCTGAGGCCCTCGCGCTACGACGACGCAGCCGTGGGCAGGCTCTCCTATTGGACCGACAACGGCGCCGCGTACTGGTATCGCAGCGAGCCCGGGCTCTCGATGACCGAGACGCTGGAGCGGAAGACCTCGGAGCTGCGCGCCCTGGACGTGCCGTTCGCGGCGGTGGAGCTCGATTCGTGGTTCTACCCGCACCAGGTGCTGCGCGAGCTCAACTCGAGCGCCCAGACGGACGTGCCGCCGACGGGAATGATGTGCTGGGAGGCCCGGCCGGACCTGCTGCCCGACGGCGTGCGCGCGCTCCGCCGGCGCATGGGAGATCCGCCGCTGATCCTGCACTCGCGCCACTACTCGAGCCACTCGCCCTACTTCGAGCGCGAGCCGGCCTGGCGCGACGGCGACCGCGCTCACCCGAGCACGCCCGCGCTCGCGGAGCGCCTGCTGACCCAGGCCGCGACGTGGGGCGCGATCCAGGTCGAGCAGGACTGGCTGTCCGAGTCGTTCCTCGGCGTGCGCGGACTTCGCGCCGAGCCCGGCCGGGCGCGCGCCTGGCAGGAGGGACTCGATCGCGCGGCCGCCGCGCACGGGATCTCGCTTTTGTGGTGCATGGCGACGCCCGCCGACTTCCTCCAGACCGTGACACTCTCGCGTGTCAACTCGATCCGGACCAGCGGCGACTACCGGTACGTGATCGGCAACCAGGCGCTCTGGGCCTGGTTCCTGTACGGCAACGCGTTCGCGCGCGCGCTCGGTCTCTGGCCGTTCAAGGACGTGTTCCTGTCGCGCGCGGACGGCTCGGGGCTCGACGGCGACCCGCTGGCCGAGATCGAGGCGCTGCTGGCGGGGCTGTCCGCGGGCCCGATCGGGATCGGCGATCGCGTGGGCCGCACGGATCCAGCGCGTATCCGCCGTACCTGCCGGGCCGACGGCGTGCTGGTCAAGCCGGATGTGCCGCTCGCCGCGCTCGAACGCTGCTACCTCGGGCACGCCTGGCGCGATCCCGTCCCGCTGGTCGGAGAGTGCTGGTCGGACCAGCCGCTCGGCCGCATCAGCTACGTGGTCGCGCTCCACGCCTTTCGACGCGACGAGCCGCTCCGCGGCCGGCTCGAGCTGGCGGAGCTCGGGGAGGCGGCGCCGCCCGCGCCCGTCGCCGCGCTCGACCGGCGCACGGGCCGCGTGCGGCGCATGGAGCCGGACGCCGCGTTCGAGCTCGAGCTCGCCCCGCGCGACTTCGCCTTCCACGTGCTGAGCCCGCTCGCGCACGGCGAGCTGGCGGTGTTCGGCGACACGCGGCTGTTCGCGAGCGCGGGCGATCGGCGCATCCGCGACCTGCGCGCGAGCTCGCGCGGCGTGGAGCTCGACGTGCTCGGCGCGCCGGGCGAGCGCGTGACGCTCTCGGGCTACGCCGCTCGTCCGCTCGCCGCACCCGGCGTCGAACCCGGGGCGCCGCTCGCGTTCACGCACGACCGCGACTCCGGGCGCTTCGAGCTCGCGCTCGCGGTTCCCGACCGCGGGTACGTGCGGGTCGCGCTGCGCTAGACCGCCGTGCGATCGAAGAAGAGGATCTCGCGCACCTCGACCGGGCCTCGGCGGGCGTGGGGGGATTCCTTCGCGAGCTCGATCGCCTCCGCCCGGCCAGCGACCCGGACGATGCTGTACCCGCCGATCGCCTCCTGGGTCTCGGCGAAGGGGCCAGCCGTCACCCGGGCGCTGCCGCGGTACCCCTCGATCCGCGCCGGCGGCGGGTCGTCGGCGAGCGGCGCCGTCTCGAGCAGCTTCCCGTCGCGCGCGAGCTTCCTTCCGAAGGCGGTCATCTCCTCGCGCTCCGCGCCGTCGGCGTCGCCCAGCCCGGGCTCCTTCCGGAACACGAGGAGGAAGGGTGTGCCCTCCTCGCGGTCGGTGAATGCGTGCCGACCCTCGAGGCGATGCACCTCCACGGGCGCAACGCGCGCATGCGGGCAGCGGCGGGCAACCTCGATCGCCTCCGCCCGGCCCGCGACGTCGATGACCCAGAAGCCGCCGATCACCTCCTTGCTCTCGGCAAACGGCCCGTCGATGACCAGCGCCCTGCCGTCGCGCACCCGGACGCGCGCGCCCGCGGACTCGGAGCCGAGCGGTGCGCCGCGCCGGAGCTTCCCCTGGCTCGCGAGCTCCTGCGCGAGCCTCGTCATCTCCGCCATCCCCTCCGGTCTCGGGGGCGGTCCACCCTGGGGCGCCGTGAACAAGAGGATGAACTCCATGCGACTCCTCTCGTATCTTCACAGCCGAGTCGAACGGAGGCCGACGGGATCGACGAGCGCCTCCCCAGGGGCGCACGACATGACCCGCCGCGGAGCCCGACCCCCTGAAACCCGACCCGCGCACGGGCGTACTCCGGGGCGGAGCATCGGGCATGTCCTTCCTCCGCGTCACCTACCCGTCCAGCTGGCTGCCCGGTGACATGGCGGTCCGGGAAGACACGCGTCCGAGGGCCCGTGAGGAGGCTCCGGCCGCCGCCCTCGACCCCGAGCGCGAGCGGGCGAATGCCGCGATGGAGCGCTACGCGCGCGGCGAGGATCAGGCCTTCTCCCAGCTCTACGACTCGCTGGCCCCGCGCCTCCATCGCTACCTGCTCCGCGCGAGCCGCGACCCCGGCCGAGCGGACGACCTCCTGCAGCAGACGATGCTGCGGATCCACCGCGCCCGCGGCCGCTTCGTGGTCGGCGCGGAGGTCCTGCCCTGGGCGTTCGCCATCGCGCGCCGCCTGCTGATCGACAGCGTTCGCCGGCGCAAGAACGAGCGCCGCACCATCTCGCTCGAGACGGGCGGCCACGAGGCGAGCCCCGTGGAGGTCGTTGCCGACCAGCGCCCCGCCGACGAGGTCATCGATGCGCGGCGCCTGGGCAGCGCGATCGCGGCCGAGATCGAGCGCCTGCCCGAGAGCCACCGCGTGGCCTTCGAGCTGATCCAGCGCGACGGCCTCTCGATCCGCGAGGCCGCCGCGGTCCTCGGTGCCACCCCCACCGCCGTCAAGCTCCGGGCCCATCGGGCCTACGTGGCGCTTCGCTCGGCGCTCGGGGACGTGGTCGACGAACAGTAGAGGAGTCCCATGCTCTCACCCGATCTCAAGCAACGAATCCTCGCGGCCGCGGCCGCGGAGGCGTCGCCCACCCGCCGGCAGCGCGTCGTTCGCAGCGCGATCCGGGCTGCGTCGGCCCTCGCGGTGCCGCTCCTGCTCTTCGGGCTGATCGGCGGCGCCCGGCTCGCGCCACGTCCGCCGTGGCTCGTCGCAACGACAGCGCTCGGGACGGCGGTGATCGCTGCGTGCGCGCTCTCCGGTGCCTTCGGCCGCGGGCCGAGCATGCTCGGACGGACCCGCCGCCGGCTCCTGACCGCCGCGGTGGTCGCACCCGTCGCGTTCCTGATCTGGAAGGTGGCCGCGAGCTCCGGCGTGCCTCACATGATGGATCCGTGGCCGGATCGGCCCGGTCTCCGCTGCTTCGCGGTGACCACGCTCCTCGCGGCCTGGCCCCTCGTCGCGCTCGCCTGGGAGCAACGGGGCAGCGACCCCGTCCATCCCCGATCCCTCGGTCTCGCTCTGGGAGTGGGTATCGCGGCCGCCGCCGCCGTCCTCGTGGACCTCTGGTGCCCCGTCGCCCACGTGCCCCATCTCCTCATCGGCCACGTCGCGCCGATGCTCCTGCTCGGCGGCCTCGGGGTGATGCTGGGCGCCCGAGTCCTGGGGGTCCGGGCGGAAGGTTGACCGCGCGCCGCAGACGACGCGCACGCCCACGCGGACGAAACCCCCAGCTCGCACGCGCGTACTCGATCGCGCGTCCACCAGCAGCGCCCATCAGGAGTATCGAGTATGCGCAATCTACGGCCCACGCTGCGGGCTCTGCTGGTCGCTCTCGCGATCGGCGCGACGCGGACCCAGGCAGCCCATGCCGGGACGCTCGTCTTCCAGGCGGCCGGACCCACCGCCGATTCGATCCGGGGCACGGTCGACGCATACCGCGCGAAGCTCGGGGATCCGAATCTCAACAATGCAGGGCCGCTTCCCGGCGGCCGCCGCGAGATCAACTGGGACGGCGGCGGCTCGAACGACACCACGACCGCCCCGGTGACTCCGTTCGACGTGTTCCTCGATACGCGCGGCGCGCGCTTCACCACGCGCGGGAGGGGCCTCACGCAGGCGCCTCCGGCGGGTGGGCCCCAGGGCGGCCTCGCCGCACTCTTCGACAATCCGAGCTACGGCACCATCTTCACCACGTTCAGCCCGTTGCGTCTCTTCACCTCCGTCGACAGCAACGTCACCGAGGGCGTCTTCTTCGTCCCTGGCACCAACGGCGGCCGGGCGGCGACCGTCAATGCCTTCGGCGCCGTCTTCACCGACGTGGACCGGCCGAACGGAAGCGGGAAGAAGCGGGCAGACCGGGGGAGCACGCAGATCCAGTACTTCGACGCCGACGGCAAGGTGCTGTTCACCGGGTCCGCCCCGTCCTCGCCCGGCGATGCGAGCCTGTCCTTCCTGGGCGTCGTCTTCGACGACGCGCTCGTCGGCAGCGTGCGGATCACGAGCGGCAACACGGCGCCGGGGCCGGACGACGGGGGCAAGGCCGACGTCGTGATGATGGATGACTTCATCTACGGCGAGCCGCAGCCGCTCGAGTAGGCGGCACCCGGGGCCCGTCCCGACCCGAGAACACGCCGCGCCCGGGATGCAGCCCGGCTCGTCGAGCCGCCCCCGCTCGACGAGCCGGCCGCGTCAGCCCGGGCGCAGCCAATCTTCCCGCCAGAGCCCGGGCAGGTCCCGAAGCACGTAGAGGGGCTCACCGCTGCCCACGCGCACGCCCACCACCCGTGCGCGGCACCCCGCCGCGGCGAACTGCTCCGGCGCGGGTCGCTCACGCGGATCGAGGGAGCCCAGGAATGCCTCGAGCTCCGCTCGCTCCGCGACCCTCACGTTCGACCCCACGGCGATGCGCCGCACGCGACGCTCCTCCCCTCTTCGACGAGCGGCGCGCGATCGGGGAGTCGCTCGCCACGCGCGATCCGGCTCTTTGCGCCCTCCATCTCGCGTGCCCGTCGCGAGGCCTCCGGATCGGTAGCCGGATCCAGCGCCGGGGACCACCCGACCGGTCGGGCTCAACCCGGGCCGGGCGTGCGCCGAAGCGGTTCGAGCTGCGCGCGAGGCCCCACGCATGAGACACATCTCCATCCTCCTGATGTCGTCCCTCCTGCTCACCATCGTCCCATTCTCTTCTTCGAGCGCCTCGCCCACGGACGCGGCGGTCCAGGCGATGGAGAGAGGCGACTTCGGGACGGCCCTGAACGAGCTCCGTCCGCTCGCGGAGAAGAGGGATCCGAATGCCCAGTTCCTGCTGGGGATGCTCTACGACGCCGGCAAGGGAGTCGCTCAGGACCCCTCCCTCGCCGCCTCGTGGTATCGAAAGGCGGCGGAGCAGAAACATCTGCTGGCTCAGGTCTACCTGGGAGTGCTCCTCTACTCCGGGCAAGGAGTGAAGCAGGACTATGGCGAGGCGGCGCGCTGGTTTCGGACCCCGGCGGACGGCGGCAACGACCAGGCGCAGTTCTATCTGGGCTCGATGTATGCGACGGGCAACGGGGTCGAGAAGGAGCCCGACCAAGCCATCCATTGGTTGGCCCGGTCCGCCGCACAGCGGA
>Ga0126377_10002983_pt1 | contig 11855 bp, 8 predicted proteins | sample PanSoiMetPlot_22_FD_92647 | JGI IMG/M metagenome (GOLD analysis project Ga0126377, IMG submission 92647) | Tropical forest soil microbial communities from Panama - MetaG Plot_22 | ecosystem: Environmental > Terrestrial > Soil > Tropical forest > Bulk soil | place: Panama | collected 2016-02-17
CGGACGTCGGCAAGTTCGGCTGGAAGGCGCAGGTCGCGACCCTGGCCGACTTCTCGGGCGACGCCTACCTCAACGAGATGGGCATCACCAACCCGCTCTTCCCGGCCGAGTCGTGCCCGCAAGGCGACTGCGCGGCGCTCGCGTGCGACCCCGCGCCGGATCCGGAGGATGACGGCACCGCGCTCAACAACTTCACCACGTTCATGACCCTGGTGGCGCCGCTGCCCACGCTCCCCGTCGAGGGCGACGGCGTGGTCGGCGCGGGCGTGTTCGCGGCCGTCGGCTGCGCCAGCTGCCACACGCCGGCTCTCGTGACCGGCTCGAGCGCCGACCCGGTGTTCGACCAGGTGACCTTCAACCCGTACTCGGACTTCCTGCTGCACGACATGGCCGACCTGGGAGACCAGATCGTCCAGGGCGGCACCGGCGCGCGCGAGATGCGCACCGCTCCGCTGTGGGGAGCGCGCTTCCGCACCAGCTTCCTGCACGACGGCCGGGCGACCAACCTGACCGACGCCATCCTGGCTCACGCCGGTCAGGGGCAGGCCGCGGCCGACGCCTTCGCCGGTCTCGACCCTGTCCTCAAGAACGCGCTCATCGTCTTCCTCAACACCCTCTGACAGCAGCAGCCATGTGAGGTGAAGGGAGCCGGCGCGGCACCGCTTCGACATGGAGCGGGCCGCGCCGCCCCGGTGCGGTTCGGCGGGCTCGAACCGCGATGGAGGCCGCGTCCTCCGGACCATCCTCTCGTCGGCGCCGCGGCCGCACACAGCGTGGGGAGCGGTGCGCCGGCGGATACTCCCGCATGTCCGCCGGATCGGAGCTTGACTCGCCTCCGGCGCGGTCGGAACTATCGGCGCCTCGATCGCCTCGCTCTCACATGGATAGAAGGAGGGAACCATGAAACGAGTCGCACTCGTCACCCTCGCTCTCGCCGCCTTCGCCCTGTCGGTGCAGCCCGCCCCTGCCGAGCCGCCCCAGGCAAGCAGGCATGGCCTCCAGCTCGTCGAGGCCACCATCCAGGAGCTCCAGCGCGCGCTGCGCCGCCACGTCGTCACGTCGGAGCAGCTCGTCCGGATGTACCTGGCCCGCGTCGCCGCATACGACGACGCCGGTCCCACGCTGAACGCATTCATCCACGTCAACGAGGCGGCGCTCGACGAGGCGCGCGCCCGCGACTTCGAGGCTCAGCACGGCTGCCGGCGCGGCGACCTGTTCGGCGTCCCGATCCTGCTCAAGGACAACATCGACACCGACGATCAGCCGACCACCGCCGGCTCGGTCGCGCTCGAGGGATCGATCCCGCCGGAGGACGCGTTCATCACCGGGCGGCTGCGCGACGCCGGCGCGATCATCATCGGCAAGGCGACGCTGACCGAGTTCGCCAACTTCATCGCGATCGGCATGCCGTCCGGCTACTCCTCGCTCGGCGGCTACGGGCTCAACCCGTACGACCCGCGCCCGCTGCCCGGCGGCGACGGCAGCCCGGTCCTCACGCCGGGCGGGTCGAGCTCCGGCCCCGGCATCGCGGTGGCGGCCAATCTCGTCACCGTCGCGATCGGCACCGAGACGTCCGGCTCGATCCTGAGCCCGAGCTCGGCCAACGGCGTCGTCGGCATCAAGCCGACCGTGGGCCTGGTCAGCCGCACCGGCATCCTCCCGATCACCGCCGACCAGGACACCGCCGGGCCGATCGCGCGCACCGTCACCGACGCGGCCATCGTGCTCGGCGTCATCGCCGGCTACGACCCGGCGGATCCGGCCACCGCCGCATGCCTGATCCCGGGCAACTGCCGCGATGACTACACCAGGTTCCTCGAGAGGAAGGCGCTGCGCCACGCGCGCATCGCCGTGCCGCGGGTTCCGTACTGGAACGGCTTCACCGCCGAGCAGCAGCAGGTCATGCTGGACGCGATCGCGGCGCTCCGCGCAGAGGGCGCGTTCGTGGCCGACCCGTACGAGATCCCGAACCAGGCCGACATTTCAGCCGTCGGCACCTGCGTCGCGTTCCCGGCCCCGGCGAACTGCTCGACCGTGCTCATGTACGGGCAGAAGCGCGACCTCGACAGCTACCTCGCCCGCCGCCCCGACGCGCCGGTCCACGCGCTCTCCGACATCATCGCGTTCAACAGCGCGCACCCCGACGTCGCGCTCAAGTACGGGCAGGCGATCTTCCTGGCCGCCGCCGCGCTCGACACCAGCCCGGGCAGCGCCGACACGCAGCGCTACCTGGCCGACCGCGCCCGGGACCTGGCTCTCACCCGCGGCGGCCTGGACGCGGTCTTCGCCGGCCCCGACGGCATCGCCGGCAACAGCGACGACTTCGACGCGATCCTGTTCCCGCAGAACCGCGGCGCGGCTGCGCCGGCCAGGGCCGGCTACCCGAGCATCGCGGTCCCCGGCGGCTTCGTGCCGCCGACCGGAAACGTCGTCAACCCGTCGCCGTTCGGCGTGGCCTTCACCGGCCGCGCGTTCAGCGAGCCGACGCTCATCGGCCTGGCCTACGCGTTCGAGCAGGCGACCCGGCACCGCCAGCCGCCCGCAAGCGCCCCGCCCCTGCCGAGCGACTCGGTGGGCGAATAGCCGCGTCGAGGCCGCCCGCGGCCGCGACGCCGCGCGAGTAGGCCATCTGGCCGATGCGCCGCCTCTCAGGTCGCGTGAGGTGCAAGCCATCTTGCCCGCCGCGCGGCAGGCGTCCGGACCACTCATGGGCCAGACTCACCCCGCGAACAGCGCGCCGAGCGCGAGGCGCAGGGACGGGAATGCCTGCGGGGCCAGCTCCTCGCCGGGTCGAACGACCGACTGTGAGCGGTATCGCTCGGCGCTCGTGTCAGGGTTCGCGTAGACCTCGACGCATTGCTCGTCGACGTTCGCAATCCAGTACTCGGGTACTCCAGCGCGAGCATAGACGCGAGACTTGACGAGGCGATCCTTGCGGATCGATTCGGAGGCAACCTCCACCACGAGGACCGCCGACTGCGGATGGCGTTCGGGCGCCTCGTCCTCCTCCCTGGTCACAATGGCGATGTCCGGCTCAGGCTCACCGTAGGGAGGCAGTGTCAGTGGCAACTGGATGCGCACGCGATACGCCGGGTCGATGACCCGCGCGACGGCGGCGTTGAAGCGCGAGATGAACTTCGCGTGCCGGTGACCCTGGGGACTCATCTCGACCAGTACCCCCTCCAGCAGCTCGACCCGGTCGTCCTCGCCCAGGATGCCGGCATCGATCATGCGGTGGTACTTCTCGACCGTCAGCGGAGCCTGCAGGCTCGCGTCGATCGGATATCGAGTGGCCACCATGTTCGGAGTATAACTGCTCGCCAGCTCGGCCGGTGGAGCACTTCGGGAACCCAGCCGCGCCCCTCAGGGCACCTCGCACGGCTGGCTGCCATCGCACCAGGTCCTGGCCATCGCGGGGCCGCTTGCCCGGAACCGCACCATCAGGTCGGCCGCGGCGGCGACCCTGGCCTGCCTGAGCGTGCGAGGCGGCTTGCCCTCGGCCAGGACGAACAGCGCGCAGGTCGCGACGTCGGTGTTCTCGCGGCAGCCGATGGCGTGCATGGTCCCGTCGTCGGCGCGCCTGGCGTCGCGCCGGAAGGGGAAGGCGGACGGCCAGGTCAGCGCCCGCGCGCGGTAGGTCCCGTCCCGGCCCAGATCGAGCGCGCAGAGACTCGTGGCCTCGCGAGTGCCGTCATGGGCGCCGCGGGTGCCCCCGTAGACGGCGATGAACCCGGGGCTCGACCGGAACCCAGCATCGCGCCATCCCGCGATGGCGGGGCCGAACGGCGTGTCGCGCGTCGGGCATGTGCAGTCGACGCATCGCGCGGCGCGGCCGGTGTGCGTATCGAGCACCAGGATCAGGCCGCGATCCTGCCAGTCGGCCACGAGCTGGCGCCGATCCTCCGCGCCATCGACCTGGCCGTCCGAGATCTTGATCTCGCCGTGCGACGACCTGATCGTGTAGGAGTCGATGCCGACGCCGCTGGCCTCCCAGTTCAGCGCGCTCTCGTACCAGTGCTCGACGATGGTGAAGGCGCCCTCGATCCTGGTCACGTCGTGGCGCTTGCCGCACCCGGCGGCGCACGCGATGCAGAGGAAGAGCAGCGATCCGCCCCACGACAGCCGGGAAGCCATGTGCCGATGAAACGACGAGTATGCGCCGCAGATCCACCCGGTCATGGGTCCGCCGCAATCTGCCGGCGTCCGGCGACGCGCGAGGGCGGCCGACAGCACCGGGGCGAGGTCCTGCAGGAGCTGCCGGGCGCCTGCTTCGCGGATCCGGATGAGCCGTTTCGCGGGCTGGCGGGCACGGGCCGGGGCGAAGGGGATGGCGGGGCCGCGCGCGGCTCGATACTCTAGCCGTGGAGCGGGTGGCGGGTGAGCGACGTGAGGCTCGAGGGGCTGGTGGTCGACGATCGCGGCGAGCCGGTGGCCGGCGCGCGGGTGTCGATCCGGCGCGCGTCGATCGCATCGGAGGACAGGGCCTTGCCCGCGGTCACCACCGACGAGGCGGGCCGGTTCGCGGTGGACGGGCTCGCGCCGGAGACCGTGCGGATCGACGCGCGCCGGGACGAGCTCTACCTGGAGGGCGCCCGGGTGCGGGTCCGGGCGGGCCGCGCGCCGGTCGTCCTGCGCATGCGGCGCGGAATGACGCTGACCGTGCGCGTCATCGCCGACGGGGCGCCGCTGGCCGGGGCGCGGATCGAGCGCGACGGCGACACGGTCGCGCTGACCGGGCCGGATGGCGCGGCCGAGGTGCTCGGCGTGGCCGCCGTCTTCGACCTCTTGACCGTGCGCGCGGAGGGGCGCGGCGCGGCCAGCCTCGCCATCTCGGGCGGCTCCGATCCGGGCGGCCGGCTGGAGCGGACCGTCGCGCTGGCGCCCGGCGCGCCGCTGGGCGGGACCGTGGTCGACGCCGACGGGCGCGCCGTCGCCGGGGCGACGGTCCTCGTCGTCGACGCGCTGGTGAGCGCAACGGCCGAGGCGACCAGCGACGCGAGCGGCCGCTGGCGGGCCGGACCGCTCGCCGCCGGGACGTACCGGGTCCACGCCCGCGCGCCTGGCCGGGCCCGCGGCCCGTGGCAGGAGGTCGTCCTCGACGGCGCCGCGGCGGCCGCCGAGGTGGTGGTGGCGCTGGGGCGAGGCGGGAGGATCCGCGGCGAGGTGGTCGACGAGCGAGGCGCCGCCGTCGCCGGAGCCCTCGTCGAGGCGGACGGCGGGGACGACGGCGACGACGCGCTGGTCGCGCGGGCCGACGCGGGCGGCGCGTTCGAGCTGACCGGCGTGCCCCCGGGATCGGTCGAGGTGCTCGCCCGCACCGAGCTGCGCGCGTCGCGCGTCGAGGAGGTCGACGTCGCGGACGGCGAGGCGGCGGCGGTGCGGCTCGTGGTCGAGCCGTCGGAGATCGCGGGCCGCGTGCTCCGACCCGACGGATCGCCGGTGCGCGGCGCCGTCGTGGGCGTGCACGACGATCCCCGGTACGGCGACGTCACCGACCAGGAAGGCCAGTTCGAGCTCGGCGCGCTCCCACCCGGCCGCCACGTCGTCGAGGTGGCGGAGGACGGGCGCGCCGCGGGCTCCCGGCGAACCCGCGCCGGAGACACCGAGGTCGTGATCCGGTGCCAGGCGCCGGCGACCCTGACCGGGCGCGTCCTCCTGGCCGGGCAGCCCATGACGTGGTTCGGCATGCTGGTCGGGCCGTGCTCGCGGTTCTCGTTCGTCGGCGAGGCGACCGGGTTCCACGCCGAGGACGGCCGCTTCGCGTTCCCCGTCCCGCAGCCGGGCGACCTCGACGTCGTGCTCGCCGGGCCGGGCACCGCGCGGCGGTCGCTCACCGCGCGCGTGGTCCCGGGCCAGGTGGTCGACCTCGGCGACATCGAGCTCGAGCGCGGCCGGACGATCCGCGGGCGCGTGGTCGACGCGGATGGCCGCCCGGCGGCCGGAGCGACCGTGACGATCGGCAGCGACGGAGCGGAGCTCGACCCGATCCAGCGCTGGTTCCGGTGCGCGTTCGAGACGATCACCGACGCGGACGGGCGCTACGCGGTCGAGGGCGTGGATCCGCTGCGGGCCGAGGGCGCGCGGCGCACGCCGATCGCGGCTCGCCTCGCCGGCCTGGGCGCCGCGATCCCGATCGAGCTCCCCGACGACGACGCGATCCCGGACCTCGTGCTCGCGCCGGTCGGCGGCATCGACGGCGAGGTCGGCGTCGCGATCGACAGCGCGGCCTCGATCATGTCGGTGCTCGCCCGCCGGCGCGGAACCGCGGCCGACGTGCGGTTCTCGCGGGTCGACGCGCTGGGCCGCTTCCGCTTCGACGACGTCCCCGCCGGCGACTACGACCTGGAGCTCGTCGCGCCGGAGCCTGCCCCCGGGCGCGCGGACGCGGTCGCCGCCGTGGTGGCCGGGGAGCGCGTCCGCGTGACGATCGGCCTGCCCGCGGGGAAGTAGCGTGACCGCTCACCTCGCTGCTCTCGACCGGCCGCCTGTCTACGACGGCCAGGTGCCCACGCCGCGGTAGAGGAACGAGAACGCCTTCGGACCGTCGGCGTAGAAGGTGTCGAGCCCGCTCACCGCGAACCCCGCGCTCTCGATGAGGGCGCGAGGGTCCCGGGTCAGGTGGCAGCCGCCGCCGATGCGCTTCTGCAGGGGCTCGAGGCGGCGCTGCCACCTCTGCACGCGCGGCTCGCTGGACAGGCCGTGCTCGAGGAAGAAGAAGCGGCCGCCCGGCCTGAGCGCGCGCCGCACGGTGGCGAGCGCGCCGGCCACGTCGGGGATCGTGCAGAGCGTGAAGGTCGACACGACCGCGTCGAACCGGCCTTCGTCGACGGCGACCGACTCGGCTCCGCCCGGGAGGATCTCGACCGGAAAGCCGGCCGTCCGGATCCGCTGCTCGGCCATCCGGGCCGCCGTCACCGACGGTTCGATGCCGACCACGCGGCGCACGCCGGGCGGATAGTGAGGCAGGTTGAGCCCGGAGCCGATGCCGAGCTCGAGCACCTCGCCGGTCACGCCGACCAGCGCCTGCTGGCGCTGGCGGGTGGTCTCCTTCGTGCTCATCGCCAGGTGAGTGAGACGCGGGAGGATGTGCTCGCGATAGAAACCCATGGCCACCGGAGTCTGCCACGCGCGAGGCGGCGCCGCGGATCGGCCGTCACGACCACGACGAGGTCCGCCGACCAGGACGATCGATCGGGCAGCGCGAGCGGTGTCCCCGCCGGCGGACGAACCGGATCGCCGCGGCGGTGCTACGCTGGGTCGATGGCGGGGGCGACGGGCATGGAGCGGTTCGTGTTCGCCCGCGTCGAGCTCGGCCCGGTGGTGCACGGCTGCCTGCGCACGGTGATCCAGCCGCTCCGCCGGCAGCCGGAGATCCCGACGCCGGGTCACTCTCTCTTCTTCCCGCGCACGGCAACCTGGGCCCGGCCCGAGGGGCGGGCCCGCTACCTGTGCGACCCGGGGCTGGTCTCCTTCTGGAGCCGCGGCCAGGTCTGCCTGCGCGAGCCGGCCGCAAGTCCGGCGGTCGACGGGGAGTTCTTCGGCCTCTCGCCCGCGCTCGGCGAGGAGGTGGTCGCCCACGCCGACCCGGGCGCGGCGTCGTCGAGCGGCTGGCTGTTCCGCCATCAGGCGGCGCCGATCGGCCCCGGCCTGTTCCTGCGCCAGCGCCGGCTGGCCGCCGCGATCCAGGCCGGCGCGCTCGAGCGCGAGCAGGCGGTCGAGGCGATCGTCTGCCTGGCGTCGGACTGCGTCGCGCTCGCGGCGGGGCAGGCGCTCACGTCGCCGCGCACGGCCAGGCGCGACCGCGAGCTGGTCGAGGCGGTCCGCCTGCGCGTGGCGGCCGATCCGTCGGCGCGGCCCGGGCTCGCCGCGATGGCGGGCGACGCCGGGGTCGGCGTGGTCACGCTGTGCACCGCCTTCCGCCGGGTCGCGGGTCGCTCGATCCACGCCTACCGGCTCGATCTCCGCCTGCAGCTCGCGCTCGAGCGGCTGGAGCGATCCACCGGTGACCTGTCCGATGTCGCGCTCGACCTCGGCTTCGACAGCCACAGCCACTTCACGCTCCGCTTCCGCGAGCGCTTCGGGGCCGCGCCGTCCCGGGTGCGGGCCGACCTGGCCGCGCTCGGCCGCCTGCGCCTGAAGGAACGTGATAGCGCGCGGACGCGCCGCTGGTGACGATCGGTCCATGAAGCGCGCGATCGCGGCGGTGCCCCTCCTGGTCCTCTCGTGCGGCGCCGCGGTCCCCGAGCCGGCCAGCCCGGCGCCATCCCCCGACGGGCGCTTCACGCGGTCCGGCCTCTGCCGCGGGGAGCCGCGCTCGGCCGGCTTCGACTACTGGCTCGGCGTGTGGGACGTGCGCCCGCACGGCGCCCCGGCTGGCGCCCCCGCCAGCGACAGCCGCATCACCCTCGAGCAGGACGGATGCGCCGTGCAGGAACAGTGGCGGAGCGCCGCCGGCGGGCCGAACGCGGGCTACACCGGCACGAGCCTCACCACCTTCGACCGCGCGCGCGGCGTGTGGCACCAGACCTGGGTCGACAACACCGGCAGCGTGGCGGTGATGGAGGGCGCGCTCGACGCCGCCGGCGACCTGGTCCTCCACCGCGTCGCGATGCCGGGCGATCCGGACACCGCGCGGCGGCGCATGACCTACCGCCGCCAGCCCGACGGCAGCGTGAGGCAGCTCGTGGAGCGATCGACCGACGGCGGCGCGACATGGACGACGTCGATCGACCTGGTCTACCGCCGCCGCGGCGCCGGCCCGGCCGTCACGGCGCCGGGCGCACCCCGTCGCTGAGCGGACCGCGCCGGCTTGACAGTCGACGGGCGGTCTGTTTGTGTCGCCTCATGAAGAAGGACGTCCCCGCCAGTCCGCTCGAGAAGCCGGGATATCACCTCGAGTTCCACGACGAGTTCGCGGATGGGTCGGTGGACGAGGCGAAGTGGATCCCGTACCACCTGCCGCAGTGGTCGTCCCGGGCCCAGGCCGCCGCCAACGTCTCCTTCGTGGATGGCCACTGCGAGCTGCGGATCGACGCGGATCAGCAGCCATGGTGCCCGGAATACGACGGGGACAACAGATGCTCGTCGCTCCAGACGGGGCTGTTCGCGGGGCCGGTGGGCAGCACGCTCGGGCAACACCGCTTCAACCGCGACAGCGTCGTGCGCGAGGCGCAGGCGAACCGCGTCACCTACGCGCCGACCTACGGGTATTTCGAGCTGAGGGCCAGGGGCATCCTGACGCCGGGCAATCACTTCGCCCTGTGGATGATCGGCTACGAGGACGAGCCGCGGCGCTCGTCCGAGATCTGCATCTGCGAGGTCTTCGGCAAGAACGTCGGGCCCACGTCCTCGAAGATCGGCTTCGGCGTGCACCCGTTCGGCGATCCGAGCATCGTCGACGACTTCAGATGGGCCGAGCTCCCCATCGACGTCGCCGACTTCCACATCTACGGAGCCGAGTGGATGCCCGACCGCGTCGACTTCTTCGTCGACGATCAGAAGATCGGCACCGTCGACCAGTCGGCCAGCTACCCGATGCAGTTCATGCTCGGGATCTACGAGAGGCCGCACGAGACCGTCACCCTGCCGTCCGGCGATCCCGGGTATCCAAAAAGGTTCGTGATCGACTACATGCGCGCCTATCGGCCGATCCAGGGGTACGAGCGGCCCTGATCGACGGCGGCGCGATGGGAGGCGGATGGCGGCGGCGGGGGCGACGCTGCATACTTCGGGAAACATCAGGGGCGCACCCGGTCGCCGAGTGCGACTGCCATGGCCACTTCCGAGATGCAGTTCGAGCTGCTGGAAGTCGTGCGCCTGTTCAACGAGACCGCCGCTCTGGTCGGTTCGGCCGGCGGGGCGGAGGAGAGCATGGCGCGCGCCCTGAATCTCGTCTGCGCCTTCACCGGCTGGCCCGTGGGCCACGTGTATCTGTTCGATCCGGACACCGGCGTCCTCCGGCCCGCCGACATCTGGCACATGGACGATCCGCACCGCGTGTCGCCGTTCGTGCAGGCGACGATGCGCTCGACCGTGCCGGCCGGCGCGGGGCTCGCGGGCCGGGTCCTCGCCGCCGGGCATCCGCTCTGGCTCCCGGACCTGGGCGACGATCCACGAGCGCACGCCGCGATCGCCTGCGGCATCGAGGCGGGCCTCGCGTCCCCCATCCTGGGCGCGCAGCGCATCGAAGGGATCGTCGAGTTCTTCCCACCATCGGCGGCGCGCCCGGGCCAGCCGATCCTGGACGTCCTCGCCCACATCGGCCTGGAGCTCGGCAATGTCGTCGATCGCGCGCGCCTGCGGGACGAGCTCGAGGCCGGCCAGGCGCTGCTGGCGGTCGCGGCGCGCCTCGGTCGCATGGGGACCTGGCGCTATCACGTCGATCGCGACCTGGTGCGCTGGTCCGACGAGCTGTGCGCCCTGCACGGATTCGAGCCGGCCGGGGCTCCGAGGACCCTCGAGCAGTACCTCACGCACGTGCAAGCCGACGATGTCGAGCGCGTGCGCGCCGACATCCTTCGAGGCATCGAGACGCGGCAGGGATTCGACACCGAGTACCGGTTCCTGTTTCGCGGCGACGAGGTGCGCTGGGCTCACGCGCGAGGGGAGATGGCGCGACCCTCGGGGGCCGGCAACCGGTCCGCAATCCTGTTTGGATACTGTCAGGACGTCACCGAGCACAAGCTCAGGCTCCAGGCCATCCAGCACGGTCGAGATCAGCTGGCAGAGGCCGAGCGGCTGGCCCACATCGGTGCCTGGTCGTGGAACGTCGTGACGAACTCGGTGATCTGCTCCGACGAGCTCTTCCACATCGCCGGCGTCGACCCGGCGGAGTCGCCCACCTTCGAGACCTATTTCGCCCGCGTGCACCCCGACGACCAGGCCTGGGTGCAGGCCGCGGTCAGTCACACCATCGAGAGCCGCCAGCCATACGACCACGACTTCCGCATGGTGCACCCCGACGGCACTCTGCGCTGGGTGAACGCGCACGGCGAGGTGGTGGAGGAGGCGGGCGGTGCGACGCTCCGGGTGGCGGGCTTCACCCAGGACATCACGGAGCGGCGGCTGGCCGAGGAGGAGCGCGCGCGGCTCGAGCGCAGGCTCCAGCAGTCCCAGCGGCTCGAGAGCCTGGGCCAGCTGGCCGGCGGCGTGGCGCACGACTTCAACAACCTCCTGTCGGCCATCCTCATCTACGCGACCTTCGTCGAGCAGGAGATCGCGTCGATGGCCCGGGCCTCGTCCGACCCGCACTACCTCGAGCTCCTGGCCGACATGCAGCAGGTCAAGCGAGCGGCGGAACGCGCGGCCGAGATGACCCGCCGGTTGCTCGCCTTCGGCCGCCGCGAGGTCGTGCGTCCGGTGGTGCTGTCGCTCAACGACGTCGTCCGGGGCGTCGAGCAGCTCCTGCGACGCTCGCTGGGTGCGCACATCGAGCTCGAGACGCTGCTCGAGCCGGATCTATGGGCGGTGCGGGCAGACTCTGGACAGCTCGAGCAGGTGCTGGTCAACCTCGCGGTCAACTCGCGAGATGCCATGCCGGGCGGCGGAACCCTCACCATCGAGACCGCCAACGTCCACCTCGATGCGGAGAGCGCGGCGAGGTGGACCGATGTGCCGCCGGGCCGCTTCGTCAGCCTCCGCGTCGGCGACACCGGGACGGGGATGACGAAGCAGGTGGCGGAGCGCGCGTTCGACCCCTTCTTCACGACCAAGCCAAAGGGAGAGGGCTCGGGCCTCGGTCTCGCAACCGTCCACGGAATCGTCGCGCAGGCGGGCGGCCGCGTCCGCATCGACTCCGAACCGGGCGCCGGCACCCGCATCACCGCGATCTGGCCCGCGAGCGACGAGCAGAGGAC
>Ga0126377_10002984_pt1 | contig 11855 bp, 11 predicted proteins | sample PanSoiMetPlot_22_FD_92647 | JGI IMG/M metagenome (GOLD analysis project Ga0126377, IMG submission 92647) | Tropical forest soil microbial communities from Panama - MetaG Plot_22 | ecosystem: Environmental > Terrestrial > Soil > Tropical forest > Bulk soil | place: Panama | collected 2016-02-17
CATAGCACTTGGGTGCGTCCGAGGTGGTGGGCATGAGGCGTCGGCCGCGTCCGGCCGCGATGATGATAGCGCGCATGGCTGGCGCTTGTAGCAAATGCGTCACCTGCTTCCAATATACCGGCGCTCGTAATGGCGCCTTGCCGCCTTGCTCGGTCGATGGTCCGTTGACGCAGCATAACCTGTTGTTGGCGCTGTCTGCGGCAGCGTTTTTCGCGAGGGCTTGCCCATACCTCGAGGTTCGGCTTAGGGTTCTGACCGTGCGGGCAAAGGCGACCGAAGCGTTGCACGTTCGGCGACGGGAATGGGAGCAGCAGGGAATGGCCGGAGCCGGGGCTGGCACGCCTGCAGCCGACGGGCTTGCGCGGTCGCGCAGGGGCGCCGTTTCCCTGCGGCAAATCTCCAAAAGCTTCGGTCCCCAGAGCGTACTGGAGCAGATCTCGCTCGACATCGCTCCAGGTGAGTTCCTAACGATCCTGGGCCCCTCCGGCTGCGGAAAATCCACGCTGCTGCGAATAATCGCCGGCCTCGAGGTGCAGGACGCGGGCTCGGTGTCCATTGACGGGCAGCCCGTCGATCACCTTCGGCCCGCCGCGCGCGTTATCGCCATGGTGTTTCAATCCTACGCGCTCTATCCGCATCTGACCGTGCTGGACAATATCGCCATGCCGCTGCGCCTGAGCCGGCTCAATCTGTTCCAGCGGCTCCCCGGCGCCCGTTACCTCAATCCCGGCACGCGGCTCGTTACGGCCGAGATTGAAGAAGCGGCGCGGAAAGTCGCGGGCATTTTGCGCATCGAGGAGCTGTTGGCCCGCAAGCCGCGCCAGCTCTCTGGCGGGCAGAAGCAACGCGTCGCCCTCGGCCGAGCCATGGTGCGCGAGCCTCGCGTGTTCCTGATGGACGAACCGCTTTCCAACCTCGACGCCGAGCTGCGCGTCCACATGCGCGCCGAGATCGCCCAGCTGCACCGGCGGCTGGCCACCACCTTTATCTATGTCACCCACGACCAGGCCGAGGCCATGACCATGTCGGATCGGATCGTGGTGATGATGCAGGGGGTTGCCTTGCAGGTCGCTCCACCCAAAGTCATCTATGAGGACCCAAGCGACTTGCGCGTCGCCAGGTTCGTCGGCAGCCCCACCATCAATGTGCTGCCTGGGAGAGTTGAGGCGGGCGGCGGCATCGACGTGCTAGGCGGGCGGCTGCCGTTGCCGGCGGGGCTGCCGGCGGGCACGCCCGTTGCCGTCGCGGCGCGCCCACAGGCGCTCGCGCTGGCGACGCGTCCCGCTGGTCCGTGCCTGACGGGCCGGCTGGTGCATATCGAGAACCTCGGGTCGGACCTCTTTTTGCATGCGGCCGTCGAGGGCGTCGCGGCGCCGCTCGTGATCCGCCACGATCCCGCGCTCGCCGACAGTCCGCGGCTCGGCGACATGGTTGCCGTTGCACTGCCTGCCGCCCGGATGCTGGTGTTCGACAGTCACGGCCGGCGCGTGGCGCTGCGGGCCGAGGCAACGGCGGCGAGGCTCGCCCATGCCTGATAGCGGCGCGCTGCCCGCAGCCGCGGCCGTGCGCACGCGGCCACGCCATCGCCGCCATGGCGCCGTTGCCGCGGTGCTGGCCGGTCCGGCGCTCGCGTTGATCCTTTTGTTCCTGATCGCGCCCTTGGCCTGCGTCGCCTTGCTTTCGCTTACCGACTACCAGCTCGGCGCGGCGACGCTGAATTTTGTCGGCGGCAAGAACTATGCGGAAATGTTTTCCGACCGCGTCTTCCAGAAATCGCTGACCAATACGCTTATTTATGTGGCGATCACCGTCCCGGGTTCGGTGTTGCTGGGGCTCGGTGCGGCGCTGCTGATCGAAGCCGACAAGAGCCTGCGCACGTTCTACCGGGCCATCTACTTCCTGCCCGTGATGGCGACGCTGATTGCCATGTCGATTGTGTGGGAGTTCATGCTCCACCCGCAGTTCGGCGTCGTCAATCAAGTCGTGAAGGTGCTGGGCTTCGCCCGCATCGACTGGCTACAAAACCAGTCGATCGTGCTGTTCACGCTCTGCGGGATCGGCATCTGGCAGAGTCTCGGCTTCAACATGGTGTTGTTCATGGCGGGGCTGACCTCGATCCCGAACGACCTGTATGAGGCTGCTGCTGTGGACGGCGCCGACCTGGCCATCGACCGCTTTCGGCTGGTGACATGGCCGATGCTGGGGCCGGTGACGCTGTTCGTCATCGTCATCTCGGCCATCCGCTCGTTCCAGGTGTTCGACACCGTGCAGGTGTTGACGAAGGGTGGACCGAACAAGGCATCCGAGGTGCTGCTCTACACCATGTACTCGGAAGGCTTCGAGTTCTTCCGCAGCGGCTATGCTTCGGCGGTGACGATGGTGTTCCTGCTGTTCGTGCTGGGGTTGTCGGCCTTCAAGGTGTTCATTCTCGACAAGCGGGTGCACTACACATGAGAGGCACACGGCTAGGACCTGTCGCGCGCATGTTGCGCCACGCCGTGCTGATGCCGATGGCGCTAGTGATCGTGGCGCCGTTCGTGTGGATGGTGCTCTGCTCTTTCAAGACGCAGGGTGAGATACTCTCCGCCGAGGTCAGCCTGCTGCCGCACACATGGGCGGCGTTGGAGAACTACGCCGCGGCCATGACGCGCGTACCGATGCACCGCTTCCTGCTCAACGGCGTGATCGTGACGCTTGTCATCTTTCTGTTACAGGTGCTGGTCAACCTGCCGGCCGCCTACGCACTCGCGAAGCTGCGGTTCCACGGCCGTTCCGCCTTGTTCGGTCTCGTCCTGCTTTGTCTGCTGATCCCCGCCCATGCCACCGCCATCCCTGTCTATATCATGTTCTATCAGGCCGGCATCCTGAACACCTATGCCTCACTGATCCTACCTTTCACGATTTCGGTGTTCGGCATTTTCCTGATGCGCCAGTTCTTTATGACCGTGCCCGACGACCTGATCGACGCCGCGCGCGTCGACGGCATGAGCGAACTCGGCGTCGTGTGGCGGGTGATGCTGCCGACGGCGGTGCCGGCACTGGTGGCGTTCGGCATCTTTTCGGTGGTAGCCCACTGGAACGATTATTTCTGGCCACTGATCGTAGTTGGAGACCAGGCGCTCTACACGCCACCCCTGGGGGTTGCGTTTTTCAGGCTCAACGATCAAGGTACCGGCTATGGGCCGCTGATGGCGGCGGCGACGATCTCGATCGCCCCGCTCGTCATTGCGTTCTTGCTCGCGCAGCGCCGGTTCATCGAGGGGATCACCTTCACCGGCATGAAGGCGTGAGTTGGTGGGGAAATCAACGTCCAGGAGAAGCGAATGTTGCGATCGTTTCGGCTCGCCGTCATGGCGGCTTGCCTCTTGCTGCCAGGCGCCGCGCTGGCGCAGAGCAAGATCAACCTCGAGGTGCAGTATCCGCTCGGCTTTATCTTCGACAAGGTATTCACCGAGCTGAAGTCGGAGTTCGAGAAGGCAAACCCCGACATCGCCGTCAGCTATCGCCCCGCCTACAAGGAATACGAGGATGCGGCACAGACCGCGCTCCGGCAGGCGATCACCAAACAGCTACCCGATGTCGCCCTGCAGGCGATCAACATGCAGCGCTTGTTTGTCGATCGCGGCATCGCCGTGGATGTGGGCCCCTTCATTGCCAAGGAGAAGGACTGGAAGGGCGAAGGTTTTTCCGACTCGATGATGGTGCTGGGCAACTTCAATGGCCGGCAGTACGGCCTCGCCTTCGCAGTCTCGACACCGATCGTCTACTACAACGAGGATCTGGTGGTGAAGGCCGGCGGTGACCCCAACAACTTTCCAAGGACGTGGGATGGGCTCATTGCGCTCGGCAACAAGGTCAAGGCGCTCGGCAACGACACGGTTGGCCTCTATCACTCCTGGCAGATCACCGGCAATTGGCTGTGGCAGGCGCTGATCTTCTCGCACGGCGGCACCATGATGAGTGCGGACGAGAAGAAGGTTGCCTTCGACGGCGAGGCCGGCCAGCGCTCCATTGAGTTGCTCGGCCGACTGGTTCGCGAAGGCAACATGCCCGACATGGCGCACGAAGCCGCACGCACCACGTTCTTCGCCGGCAAGATGGGCATTTGGACCGAGTCGACCTCGCTGCTGCGCGTCGCCGATGAGGGCGTGGGTGGCAAGTTCAAATGGCGGACGGCGACCTTCCCTGTGCCTGGCCCGAACGCGAAGTTGCCGACGGGTGGTGCCGCCGCGCTGATGTTCGCCTCGACGCCGGAGAAGCAGGCGGCAGCTTGGCGCTTCATGAAGTTCATCACCGGACCCGAGGGCGCCACGATGATGGTGAAGGGTACGGGCTACATGCCGCCGAATGCGGTGCCTGCCAACGATCCTAAGATGCTGAAGTCATTCTATGAGACGCGGCCCAACCATCTGACCTCGCTGGCTCAGCAACCGCTGATGACGGCGTGGTATGCTTTTCCGGGCGAGAACAACCTGAAGATCATCGCCAGCATCAAGGATCGGCTGCAGACGGTCGTCGACAAGTCGGCGGAGCCGAAGGCAGCGCTGGCCGCCATGACGGACGAGGTCAACAAGCTGCTTGCGAAATAGGCCTTGCATGTCCGCCGGGCGGGCCTTAAGTCCGCCCGCTACTTTCGCCTGCAACCATCCGGCCCGCTCATGAAGTTCCTCCAGATTTCCGACGTGCATCTGGTTGCCGACGGCAGCTCCCTCTACGGGCTCAACCCCTACGAGCGCCTGGCGGCCTGCATCGCCGATGTGAACGCCCAGCACGGCGATGCGGATTTCGTCGTGTTCACGGGCGATCTCGCCCACACCGGCCATCCGGATGCTTATGCGCGGCTGACCGATCTGCTCGGCACCTTGCAGCTTCCCTACCACCTGATGATCGGAAATCACGACAACCGCGAGACCTTCAAGACGGCTTTTCCTTCCGCGCCGCGCGATCCAAACGGCTTCATCCAATTCGGCTTCGATACGGGGGCTGGTCGCTTTATTTGCCTCGACAGCAACGAGCCGGGTGTTCCCTGCGGCTCATTCTGCGAACAGCGTGCCCGCTGGCTGGCCGATGAACTTGATCGCACTGGTGACCGGTCGGTTTATCTGTTCGTGCACCACCATCCGTTTCCGGTCGGTCTGAAGCGAATGGACGTGATCGGGCTGCGCGACGGCGACCGGCTGGCGGCGGTGCTCGTGGGGCGCAAAAACATCAAGCATCTGTTCCTTGGCCATGTGCACCGGCCGATCAGCGGGACTTGGATGGGCATCCCCTTTTCGGTGCCGCCGGGGACCAACCACCAGGTGGCGCTGGACTTCACAATCGAGGGTGTGGTGCCCGGCAGCCACGAGCCGCCGGCCTACGCCGTCATCTTCCTCGACGACCGCTCCACGGTCGTTCACCTGCGCCACTTCTTGGACACATCGGCCACTTTCCAGCTGTAGTGGCTATCCCGAGGAGGCCCTGACCGGCCGCAGGCGCGCCCAGCCATGGGCGCACCGTCAACAAGCTCCTCCCTCACGTTGGGCTTGGAACCGCCCTATCCTGTCGTTGGTTTGCGTTTATTGTCCGGGCGGCGGGAGCACGATGTTGTCGGGCTCGAAAACGACCTGTCGATTGCCATCTTCGACAACGCCGACATCGGCGAGCAGGTATCCGGCCTGCGCGCCAAGCTTGAGCACCCAATCGACGTCGTGCTTCGAGACGAACACGTAGTAGCCAGCACCCCAATTGAATGTCTTCAGGCAATCCACGAGCGGCAGTTCCAGCACGTCTCGGAAATAGCTAAAAAGTGGCGGTACCGGCAGCCAGGAATGCACGCGATAGGTGTAGGGCCGCTTGTCGTAGGCAAGCTTACCGACACCGTCTCCCGTTCCCGGCAGCAGCGCGCGGATTGGCACGCCATCTTCAAGCAGGCTCTCAACCAGCGCCACGTAGGACCGGGTGGGAATCAGCGCTTCCTCGCCGAGCGTGCGTCCAGTCGGCAGCATTGTGAGGAACTGATCCTTGAGCCGCAGCGCGCAACTGATGACGAGTGACACGCCGTTTGCATGCAACCCAGACGAGGCGACCGCGATGATGTGGTCGCCAGGTTTCAGATCCTTGCCGGTGATAAGGCGGCTTTTCGGGGCGATGATGCCCGTAACGCATCCGGACAAGGATGGCGCGCTCGCGACGGGTGGCTCCGAGCTCAGAAGGTATTTCAAGGCGGGCGATTCCCCGGCGGGCAGCGCAACGCCGGTCTCCTTGCACACTTGGTAGAAGCTTTCCGCGAGCGCGGCCGCGCGCTTTTCGTCACCGAACCACGCCGAGTCACCCACCGCGACTTCATCGGTGAATACGACGGGCATCGCGCCTTGAGCGATGACGTCGTTTATGGCCATGAGTGCCACGTCGATGCCGATACCCTCATAGTATGTGCGCCCGTTACCGGCACTCTGATACATCCACTCCGCGATCCAATTCTTGTTTCCCAAGCCCTCTTGCGTGTTGCACCACATGTGCGGCTCGCGTCCGCGATACTCGAACACGGCGCCGTGGGCGTGCAAAACCTCGCTGTCGATGTATACCTCGCGTTTGTTGGGAAAGGTAACCGTGCGCTTTCCCGCGGCGATCATCGCCTGTTTGAAAGGCTCCATCACCGTGTAATCGACGCCAGCCTTTGCGTACGCGCTTTTCGCCATTGATCAGAGGTCCTGTCCTGGACTTTCCCTGTCGAACTTCTGGACCTTGTTTGGCATTTCTTCTAGTCCTTTTGCCGCGAGCAGGTACCCTGCGCCGTTCTTCGCGCCGGTGCGCCAGGAACGCGGCGAGCGGTATGTGGCGAGCCAGCGCCAGAAATGTGCGCGTTCATGCACGACACCAAGCTATGGTTTGTCGGGCAAATTGCCGACCAGCAGCGTGGAGGCCACGGGGGTGGGACAGATCGATTGCGTCGTTTTTGACATCGGCAATGTCTTGCTGCGCTGGGACCCACGTAACCTTTACCGGCGTTTGGGCTTCTCTGACCCGGAAACGGCTGCCATTCTCGCCGAGGTTGGCCTGCTGGAGATCAACCACCGCATACTCGATGCCGGAGGCGCATTTGCCGCGACGTTGGAACCGCTGGTTGTGCGCTTCCCTCACCATGCTCAGTTCATTCAAGCCTTTGATGCGCGTTGGGTAGAGTTGCTCGGTGGTCCCATCGACGACAGCGTGGCAATTCTCAAGCGGCTGAAACTGGCGGGCGTTCCGGTGCATGCCATTAGCAACTACAATCGCCAGAAGTTCGATATCGCCCGCAGCCTTTTTCCCTTCCTCAATGCCTTCGACGAGTTGATCCTCTCCGGCGACGTCGGGCTCGTGAAGCCCAATTTGGCAATATTCGAGCTGCTTATTGCTCGGCGCCGCTTGGACGTTCGCCGAAGCGTTTTCATCGACGACTCCCTCGACAACATAGCGGCGGCCACTAAGCTTGGCTTCGCCACGATCCATTTCAACGAAGCTCGTAGCGACCTACGCGCAGAGCTGCTTCGCCTGGGCATGCCAGAGGGGTCGATTTGAAGCAATTGCTTTTGCGGGTGGAGATAAGGTTGATGGATTACGACAAATCATCAATCGCAAGCGTTTACGATAGGGGACGCTGCAACCCCCCCGAGGTGCTGCGGCAATGGTTGGACCTGGTCGCCTCGTATGCCCCTGCAAACGTGCAGCATATTGTCGACCTCGGTTGTGGCACGGGCCGCTACTCGCAAGCCCTGGCACGCTACTTTGGCGCAAAAGTAACCGCCATTGATCCCTCGCAGCGCATGCTGGAGGAGGCCCGCAAGAAAGCGGCTTGGGAGCGCGTGACCTTCCTTGCCGCACGCGGTGAGCACATTCCCATTACCGATAACGCCGTCGATTTGGTGTTCATGTCGATGGTCGTCCACCATCTAGCCGACATCACCGGCACCGCTCGCGAATGCTTGCGGGTGCTTCGCAGGGGTGGGTGCGTCTCAATCCGAAATAGTACGGTGGACATACCGTCCCCGGAGCTCGACTTCTTTCCCGGCCTTCGCGCACTCACCAATGCTGAAATGCCCTCGCGTCGCGCCATTGTTTCAGCCTTTGCGGTGGCCGGCTTTGACAGCAACAGCCACCGCCTTGTCAGGCATGTATTGGCGCCGAATTGGAGCGCCTATGCTGAGAAGATCGCCTTGAAGGCGACCTCGTTCATCTCACGTCTGCCTGAAGAGGATTTTCAGGTGGGAATGTCGGCTCTGCGCTCACACGCTGGGAGCATGGGCGAGCAAGCCGTCGCCATGGACATCGACTTCTTCGTCTTCCATAAGGGCTAGTTCAGCAGCGTGCACCAGGTGAACGGTCCGACCCCTGCGACTATTTTGAGCTTTCCTATGCGCGAATTGCTTTACCTTTGTTCACCACTGCAAGGCGGCGGGCCGACCGGCCAAAAGCAGCACATCTTGCGTAGGCTGGGCCAGCTGCTGAGCCGACAGGTTGCCGCGTGACGCGATGGGAGATGTGCCCTGTCACAGGCCAGGATCGTAAGCCTCAATGTCGGGACGGTTGAGGTATTTACGGCGCCCGACGGGTTGCGGTTGCAGACGGCAATCAGAAAAAACCCCGTCGACTCACGCGTCCTGCGGCTCGAGGGTTTCCCGGCTGATGCCAGTAGTGAAGCGGGGCACCATACCCTCACAAAGGCCGTGCATTTGTTTTCCAACGAGCATTACCCGCGTGTAGAGACCCGCCTCGCTAGCGAGCTACCACGCCCGGCGTTCGGCGAGAATTTGACCACAGCCGGTCTGTTGGAAGAGGACGTTTTTGTGGGTGACCAATTTCGCGTTGGCGATGCGCTCATTTGCGTAACGCAGCCCACCGAGCGGTGCAGGACCATCGGTCGTCGGTTGGGACTACCGAAGATTCTAAAGGTCCTGCATCAACTTGAGATTTGCGGCTTTTACGCACGCGTCATTGAAGGCGGCAAGGTATCGGTGAGGGATATCGTCCAGCTGCAGGCGCGCCCACAATCCGTTTGGTCAATAAAGCGGCTGCATCGGGTCATGTTTCAGGAGCTCGGCAATGATCCCGTCGTCGGGGAGGTCCTCCAGATCCCGGAGTTGTGCGAAGACTGGAAGAAGCGATTGCAGGTCATGCGGGGTCGGGCGAGGCGCGGAGAACCATTGAGCAGCAGTCTCGCCGAGATCTGAGGCCATGGTCAGCGAGGGTCGATCGACCGATCGTCGTTCGGGTTGGCAGTCTGGGCCCAGGACAGCGCCGCGTCGATGCGAGTGAAGCGTTGCCTTGCCCAGTGGGCTGGGTCATCCTGGATGAGATCGGCAAACGGAGGCCACTCCATGCTACTCAACGTGCCTGGCGGGATGGCTCTTCAAGGCGCGCTCGTCGCCGTTGTCATGGTTGCCGCGGCAAACCCGAGCCTGGCGGCCAAGGTCACCGCATGCAGCAAAATCTCCATCTGCTATTGCGTCAACGATGACCTCAAAGATCTGATCGACGCAAAGGTGGGGCGCTTCCGGGAGATTCTCGCCGCCGAGCGCCAGGCCGGCAAGGCCATCGGCTACTTGAGCGTGCCGCTTTCGACCGTTGGCGGCGGCTTCTTCAATGTCAACATGGAGGTGGCGGCCGCGGCCAAGAGGCATATCGAGAAGCGCTTTGGCGATGGGCAGGTCTGGATTCTCAATCCGGGCGTGCCCGAAGCGAACATTCCAAACGGGTCCGGCGCCGACTACATGTTGATGTGGACGCAACTCCTCGAGGGTAAGGAGGGGCTGGGAGAGGATTTCGATTTTGTCTACTTCGTAGGACCCCAGGACTTTGCCCGCTACTTGGCCCTCGACGGCAAGGCGGACATGCTGAAGATCGAACAGTTCTTCGACAAGCGCTTGGAAAGCGATCCCGATCTGAGGAAGGCGGTCGACAAGGGGCTGACACGGTCCGCCTTCCGCAACTACTACGCGCTCAAGGCATCCACGACCTTCAGCAAGGGCGCCCATGATGAATGGAATATCGTTCGCACCCTGAACGAGCGCAGACGGGCCCATGACCGGTTTGGCATTGCCAACCAGCTTGCCGCGCTATTCGACGGGGGTGGCGTTGCACCATCGAGCTCGGAGGGTGCCACATCCGACGGCTATACGGGCAAATGCGAGAACTGAGATCGCTGGCTGGCGCGGTTGGGTTTTTTTGCTATTGCCCAAGCGCCTTGGCGAGATAAGCCTGCGCCTCCCGCGCACTCGCGAACTCGGGCGTCGTATCCGGAACTCCCAGGTAGTAGATTGTCAGGCTCGGTTCCATTTCGGCAGCGGCGGCGGTTTCGCTGCGGTAGAGATGGATCTCGCAGCTGGGAAAGTCGGCGAAGCCCGAGCGCGGCAGGGAAAGATCGATACTTTCGCCCAGGGCCTGCGCCGAGATCAGTACCTTTCGGGTGTTGGAGAAGGGGTCGACGCCGTCGAGGCGCACCTGCCTGTATTGGCCGAAGCGGTTGACCACCCGCATGACGACAAGCGTTGCCTGTTCGCTTTCACCCTTCTGGACTACCCAGGCGACCTTGACGGTCGGCGCCACAAATAGGGAATTGGCGCCATGGACTTTCTCTTGCGCGTCCACGAAAGTGCCAGCAGCCAGCATCGCCAACGAGAGCGATAGGCAGACCACGCGGCGCAGGCGGATTGGCGTCATTTGCCGTCCTCCGGCAGCAGTTGCACGCCGGCCCGCGGCAACTGAACCGCCACCAGCGTTCCCAGAGCAAGGCGGTCGCCCGGCTGAGGGTTGGGCTTGGTTATGTGTAGAGGTGTGCCGCCGAGGTCGACGGCGTATTCGCATTTGTCGCCAAGGTAGGTACACGAGGAAATGACCCCGGCAAGGCCCCCGGCGAGTTTGTCGGCCGCGACAATCGTGAGGGCTTCGGGCCTGACCACCGCGGTCACCGCCTGGCCCGGGTGCAGTCCTGCCTCAGTCGCCGCGAGGCAGTGGCGATGCCCGGCGATGTCGAGCTCGACCTGTCCGTCGGCAATACGTGCGATCCGAGCCTTGATGAGGTTGGCCTGGCCGATGAAGCGGGCAACGAACAGCGACGCCGGACGGCGGTAGAGCTCCTCGGCATCCCCGATCTGGGCGATCTCGCCTTTGTTCATCACGGCAATTCGGTCGGAGATCGCCATTGCCTCTTCCTGATCATGGGTCACATAAACGGTGGTGACGCCAAGCTTCTTCTGGAGCGATCGGATCTCGCCGCGCATCTGCAGCCTCAGCTTGGCATCGAGATTGGATAGGGGCTCATCGAACAATAGGACGGTGGGACGAATGACGATGGCGCGCGCCAACGCCACCCGCTGCTGCTCGCCGCCGGAGAGCTGATGCGGCATCTGCGGTTCGTAGCCGGCAAGCCCAACCAGCGATAAAACCTCACCCACCGTGCGGGCGATGTCGGCAGTGTCGCGGTGCTGCACCCGCAGGCCATAGGCCACATTCTCGAACACGGTGAGGTGCGGGAAGAGGGCATAGTTCTGGAAAACAAAGCCGATGCCCCGGTCGTTCGCCTCGATACCTGTGACATCGCGGTCGCCGATGTAGATGCGTCCCGCTGCCGGTTCCTGAAAGCCGGCGATCATTCGCAAGGTCGTGGTCTTGCCGCACCCGGAGGGCCCGAGCAACGTCAGCAGCTCCCCTGGCCGTACCTGGAGCGAGACGTCGTGCACGGCGGCGACCGCGCCTTTGACGCGATGCTGGAATCGCGCGGAAACCCGATCCAGCCCTATGGCAACGGGGTTCATTGACAAACGCCCAGGCAAAGTCGGGGGTGCGCCGATGCGGCGTTCATCTCAGCCTCCACCCACTCCCCATTGCATCTGCTCGCC
>Ga0126377_10002985_pt1 | contig 11851 bp, 11 predicted proteins | sample PanSoiMetPlot_22_FD_92647 | JGI IMG/M metagenome (GOLD analysis project Ga0126377, IMG submission 92647) | Tropical forest soil microbial communities from Panama - MetaG Plot_22 | ecosystem: Environmental > Terrestrial > Soil > Tropical forest > Bulk soil | place: Panama | collected 2016-02-17
CTTGACGAGTTGGACTTCGGGTCGTGGCATCCGCACCCCGATGGCGATGCTGCGGCCGGCGTGCGTACCCGCGTTCTGACGTTGAACCGGCTTCTCGACGCGGCCGTCAGCGCCGGTCGACCGCTGCGCCTGTTCATCGAGACCAAGCACCCGACGCGATACGGCGCCGAGGTCGAGGATCGGCTCGTCGCGATGCTCCAGCACTACGGCCTCGACAAGCCCGGCGACGGTAGCGGTGTCGAGGTGACCGTGATGTCGTTCTCGCACCTCGCGGTGCGGCGCATGCATGCGCGTGCACCGTTGCTTGACAACGTCCTGCTCACCGAGTTCTTGCGGCCCGACCTGCGCGACGGTCGGCTGCCCGCGGGTGCCAACATCGCCGGGCCAGCGGTGCGCGTGGTGCGAGCCAACCCAGCCGCGGTGCACGCCTGGCACCGGCGCGGCCGACGCGTCTACGTCTGGACCGTGAACGAGCCAGATGACATCGACCTGATGCTCGAGCTTGGCGTGGACGCGATCATCAGCGACCGGCCTCGGCGAGTCCTGGACCACATCGGGCGCTGACGCCTTGCCTGGGTCGCTACGGAATTGGTTGCGGCTTAGGGCCGGGGGCAACCCGACTCCACTTGACGAGGGGCAGAGCGTTTAGGTCTGCGTGAAGTCGGGCTGCCCCCGGCCCGTGCGGCGTGCGGGTTCGCCGAACGTGAGGGGTTTAGAGCTTTCGACGTGTACGTGATACCGACAGAGCCGCCGCGACCCGGGGCAACGCGGCGCCACCCGTCACGGCAGCGGTTCCCGTATCACGGCCACCCCGAAAGCTCTAACCCCCAGCGCTCGACATTTGCGTTCGCTCGACTGGGCCTGGGGCAGCCCAACCCCACGCAGACCTAGATGCTTTGCCCGTCAAGTGCGGTTGGGCTGCCCCTGGCCCGAAGCCCGCCCACAGATGACGTACGCCACGGCAGCAGGCACACTCGCTGCATGGGCGATGCTTTTGACGCCGAGCGCTTCTTCGACGAGATGGCCGAGCTGATCGACCATGTCAACGGCGGCGGGTCGGGACTTCTAGCGCTTCGCCACCTGGTCGCGATGAGCGTCTGGATGTTCGACGCGGACAGTGTCGCGATCGTCGAGTTCGGTCCGGCGAGCGGCCGGATCATCGCGGCCAGCGGCGTCGCCGACGCGGTGCTCGGCCGGCGGGTCAACTCAGGGGACGAGCTGCTGCGGTCGATTGTCGCCGATGACGAGGTGGTCGCCGGCCCGATGGATGAGTTGCCGGCCGATCTGGTGCAGCTGTCGCCGGATTCGAGCACCGCCATCGTCGGCCGCATTCTGCAAGGTACGGCGACGATCGGCATCGTCGTCGTCGGCCTGCCCTATGAGCTCACCGCCGTCGATGCACTGCGGTTGCAAATGATGCGCTTCGTGACGTCGATGGCGTCGCGGCTCTATCGCGGCAGCCCGGGGCTTCCACTGCATCCGGACCCGACCCTGCGCATCCGTCCGGAAACCACCGCCGTGCTCGACCGCGACGGCACCGTACGGTGGATCAACCCGGCGAGTCAGCATGTGCTGGAGGGGACCGGCGTGACGGTCGGCGCCACCATGCCGTTGCCGATGCCCGGTCCGGGTCAGGTGCTGGAGCACAACCTCACAGACGGCCGCACGCTGATTCTGATGGCGAAGACGTGGCCGGACCGGTCGGAGGTGTCGCTGACCGTCCGCGACATCACCGAGTCGCGTCGCTGGGAACAGAGTCGCGAGCTGTTCGTGGCGTTGACCAGCCACGAGCTGCGTACGCCGGTCACCGTGATCAAGGGGTACGCGGAAACGCTGTCCGGCCGGTGGGACATGCTCGACGAGGCGGGTCGTCGGGACGCGGCGCGGGTGCTCGGGTTGCGAGCGGCCGAACTGGCGCGACTGCTCGACCGGTTGCTGACCGCGGTCGGCGAGCCGGGTCTGCCGCCGGTCGTGGAACGCTTCGACCTCGGCGAGGCGGTGACCGCCGCGGTCGGTGAGCTGCCGGCCGATCTGCGTGCGCGGGTGCGCTGCCGGCTGCCCGCAGACTTGCCCATCGTGTTCGGCGAACCAGCGAGCATCGCAAGCATCGTGTCGGAACTCGTCACGAACGCCGGCAAGTACGCCGCCCGCGAGGCGGGTGACATCGAAGTGGACGGCGTGCGGGACGCGCGCACCGTCGGCATCCGCGTCATGGACCGCGGTATCGGTGTGCGGCCCGAACATGTGGAGAGCGCGTTCGAACGGTTCTGGCAAGCCGACACCGGTGACCATCGTCGATACAGCGGCGTCGGACTGGGCTTGTATCTGGTCCGAAGAATCGTGGAGCGGCAAAACGGATGGGTGTCCTTACGCCCGCGCGATGCCGGCGGTACCGTCGCAGAAGTACGACTGCCCCGCGGCGATCTTGGCCGGAAATCGTCGCGGCGGCCTGGGGAGGCGTAGCTGGTGGCGATGTCGTCGACCGAGCCTGCGTGGAGTGTGGTCGTGCCGCATCATCCACGGGGCGCGGGACAAGCGCGCACGCACATGGCGGCTCGTCTGAGTTCGTTGATCCGGCCCGAATTGCTGACCGATGCGCTGGCGGTGGCCGCGGAACTCGTCGGCAACGCCGTGCGCCACGCGAACGCGCTGCCGGGCGACGTCATCCGCGTCACGTGGCAGGTGCGGTTCGTGGCCGGCGCCGAGACCGTCGCGGTACGCGTGACCGACGGCGGCGCCGCGACCGCGCCGAGCGTACGTCGAGCCGACATCGACGCGGTGGACGGTCGAGGACTGTCGATCGTCGCCGCGCTGGCCGACGAATGGGGCGTCGAGACCGACGGGGCCGGCCAGAGCGTCTGGGCGGACATCAGTTGGCCGAGCGCACGGCGAACCACCACCGGCCTAGCCGTGGGCGACTGAGCCGCGTCACAAGGTTGGTGCTGCCGGCGGGTGGCGCGCCGACGCGGCCGGTCGGGTGCGACGGCAGGACGGCTAGAGTGGTCCGTCGTGAGCAAGCGGCGGAAGGCGTCAGCGCAGCGTAGCGGCGCGCCGGCTCGGTCGGCGAAGGTACGTGACGTGTTCGTCGCGCGGCCGTTCGAAGGGCTGGTCGACGAGGCGGAGTGGATCGCGCTGCGCGAACTCGTACCCGCGGCGACTGCTCCGCTCACGCTCGCGCCGCGCTACGCCGAGCAGTACGGCGACCGCTCGATCACGGTCGCAACGGTGCTCCCGATGGCGTGGCCGGCGCTCACCAAGCCGGACGGCCGCGTGCTCGTCGGGCTGCAGCGCAACACGCACTCCGGGGACGCCTCGCGCGACGTCGCGCTGGCCGTCCTGCTCGCGCTCGAGGCCGAGCCCGGCACGTCCGTGACGATGCCGGTGACGCCCGGGCCGGGCGAACGGCTGCAGGACGTTCTTGCCGACGTGCCGCTCGACGTGACGGTTCGCGACGGCTTTGAGTTCTGGCTCGACGACGAGGCGACCGAAGACCCGGATGTCCGCGCGTCGCTGGAGCGTGCAAACGCGTCGGTCTACCCGACGGTACGGATGGCGGCGGCTCGCGGTGCGTACTGGTGCCGCGTGCCGGACCGCGCGCACCTGCGATGGGTGTTGGCCGACGACGAAGACGCCGCGCTCAACACGTTGGCGCGGTTGCAGGCCGGCGGTGATCTCACGCTCGGCGACGCGACGAAGTTCGCCGGCATGTTCCGTGCGCACGGTCGCCTCGTGCCGGTCTGGGACCTGCCGGAGCGGCCCGCCGGCGAAGAGTGGGAGCAGCCGTTCGCCGATTTCGTCAAGCGGTATGCCGACGCGTTCGCGGCCGGTGGCGAGCTGACTTCCGACGAGCGGCGTGCCCGGCAGGGTCTGATCGGCCGTCAGGTCACGCTGCGGTAGTCGCACGCAATAAGGGTTGCCGTGCGATCGGGCACGACATGCATCGCGGTCCGCCGCGTCCGGAGCCGAGCTCCGAGCCCGGGATCCGGATCACCTCGATGCCGGCGCGTTCCAGTTGTGCGTTCGTCTCGACGTTGCGCTCGTACGCAATGCACAGCCGTGGCGCGAGTGCCAGCGTGTTGTTGCCGTCGTCCCATTGCTCGCGCTCGGCGGTTACCGGGTCCAGCCCGGTGTCGATAACACGCAGCGTCTCGAGACCCATCGCGGCCGCCGCGGCGGCGAGGAACGGCTGCGGCTCGGACACCGCCACCTCGAGCCCGTCGCCGTAGGACGAGCCGGCCGTGATCGTGTAGGCGACCAGCGCGTTGGCCACGTTCGGGTACATCACCACCGCGTCGACGTCGACCATCGTGCACACGGTGTCCAGGTGCATCGTCGCGCGCTGCTGGGCGATCGGCACCGCGAGCACGCTGTGCGCGAGGCCGGCCTCGAAGACCCTGCGGGCGAGCCGCTCAGCGCCAGCCGGCGTGGTGCGTTCGCCTACCCCGACGGCGATCACTCCCGGCCCGAGCAGTAGCACGTCGCCGCCCTCGAGATGCTCGAGCCCGGGGTGATAGATCACCGGCGTACCGGCGAACATCGGATGGTGCCGATAGATCGCGTGCGTCAGCGTGGTCTCGCGCGACCGCGCCGGCATGGCGAGGCTGGTCACCGCCGCGTGGTCGCCGATCCACAGGCTCGAGTCGCGGGTGAACAGCAGGTTCGGCAGCGGATCGATGACGAAGTCGTGCCGGTCCATCAGCCGGTAGACGAGGCCGGCGCCGTTGCGCAGCTCGTCGTGCGCGACACCGGCCATCAGCGCGGTGGCCAGTCCGGCCGGGTCGAGTCCGACGAGATGATCGGCGACTCGGCGGCGGAGATTGTCACCAAGGCGTACGTCGCCCAGGACGGCCTCGGTCAATTCCTTGCGCGCCGGTTCGAACGCGAGCACGTCGACGAGCAGATCGGCGAGGTAGAGCACGGTTGCACCGCGGGCGCGCAGCGCGTCGGCGAACGCGTCGTGCTCCTCCTGCGCCCGGCCGACCCACGGGATGCCGTCGAAAAGCAGTGAGTCGTTGTTACGCGGGGTCAGGCGCGCGAGTTCCGGACCGGGTCGGTGCAGCAGGACCGCATCGAGCCGGCCGACCTCGCTGTCGACGACACGGCTCACACCAGGCAGCGTATCCATAACCAGCTCAGAGTGCGGCACTCATCGCTTTCGGCCACCGCCATCGACATACGTCGTAGTGACGTCGGCCCCTTGTACATGTGGAATTCGGGCCGAAGCTACGGCTGACAACCGGCGCCGGTCTCGGTAACGTCGCGGGCAGCCGACACCGAGCGCTGTGACGGGGCCGCGACGCGGTGTGACGGGAAAGAAGGTGCACGTGGCCCACCTTGAGATGTCCGTGTCGGAGCGGTTCGCCGGCCCGGCGTACGAGATGGCGATCGGGCCGCTCGCCGACACGACGGTCAATCACTGGGCCGACGCTGTCGACCGGGCCGCCGAGCCGAGTCTCGTCATCGACGACCACGCGGTGATCGCGGCGGTGTCGGTCGCCGCGTGTGAGCTGTTCGGATTCGCAGATCCGCAGTCGGCCACCGGGCTCTGTCTCCATGACGGGATCTTGCCGTTGGTCGACTTCACCGCCGCGGCGAGCCCGCTGCCAGACACCGAGCGAATGAAGATCCCGTCGATACAGGCGTTGCTGTCCGAACGCCTGGCGCGCGGTCTGCTCCGGGTGCGCCTGGGCGACGACATCAGCACCGTCGATGCGGTGGCCACGCCGCTGGTGGACGGTGACGCGGTTGTCGGATCGCTCACCTTCTTCTGCACCGTACGCTGAGGGGATGCCAGGAGTCCCGCCGACTCGTTTCGTGTTCCTCGGTCCCGAGGGCACCTTTGCGGAGCAGGCGCTGCGAACAATTCCGGCGGCCGAGCGCGGCACCCGTGTGCCGGCGCGCAGCGTGCCGGAGGCGTTCGACGCGGTGCGCTGCGGCGACGCTGACGCGGCGCTCGTGCCGCTGGAGAACTCGATCGGCGGCCAGGTCGGCGTGACGCTCGACGAGCTGGTCGACGGCGAGCCGCTGGTGATCACGCGGGAAGTCGTGTTGCCGGTGAACTTCGTGCTCGTCGCGCGCAATGGCACGAAGCTCGACGACATCGCGTCCGTGGCTGCGCATCCACAAGCGGCCGCACAATGCCGCGACTGGCTGCGCCGCAACCTCCCGGACGCCCCTGTCGTGGATGCGTTGTCGAACGCGGCCGCCGCGGAATCCGTCGTCGCTGGCCAGTCGCCGGCGGCGATCTGCGCGCCGGTCGGTGCCAGTCGGCACCGTCTCGCAGTGCTCGCCGACCAGATCGGCGACCATCCGAACGCGGTGACTCGATTCGTGCTCGTAAGCCGGCCGGCACCGCCGCCCGAGCCGACCGGCGACGACATCACGTCACTTGCCCTCTTCATCGCGCACGACCGGGTCGGCGCGCTGCTGGCTGTGCTGACCGAGCTGGCCGTCCGGGGAGTGAACCTGACCCGGATCGAGTCGCGCCCGACCGGCGAAGGGCTCGGCCGCTACGTGTTCTTCCTCGACTGCACGGGACACGTCGCGGACGTCCGGCTGGGCGAGGCGCTGCGGGGGCTGTGGCGGATCTGCGCCGACGTACGGTTCCTCGGGTCGTACCCACGGGTGCCGGCCGATGACGACGCGGCGCCGCCACCGTCGCGGCCGCCCGGCACGGACGAGGTGGACTTCGCCGCCGCGGACGTTTGGCTGGCCCGGGTCCGCAGCGGCAATCGGGCGTAGCCACACCCTACGATCTGCGACGATCACAATCCGCATCCCTGACGTGACGATGGCGGGTGTGCCATGATGCCGCCATGGATTCAGCGGGGAGGCGCGGCGAGGCCGAGCGCGAGGAGGCCGCCGCGTGGCGACCGCTTGACGAGGTGACGGCCGCCCGCGATGACGGCGGTCGTTGGACGGACACATTCGTCCAAATCAGCCGGGACTGGCGTCGATATCTGGACGTGCACGGCCAGCGCTCCGCGGCCGCCGGCCTGCTGGCCGCGTTCGTGCTTCTGGTGGTGTCGCAGTCTGCACCATGGGCCAGCGTTGGCGCCGCCAGGGTGGATCACAGCCAGGACGTGCCGATCGGCATCGATGGCGGATCGACGGCCCTCGTGCTGACGTACTACGTCATGTGGACGATCGTGCTGTCATTGGCGGGCGCGACCGTTTTCGCGCCGCCGCGCGTCCGGCAACCGCTGTTCGGCGCGACCGTCGGCGCGCTGGTGGTGCAATTCGTCGCGATCCTCCCGCTGGTCCGCCATCCGAAGATGCTGGTATCCGCCGAGGTCGCGGCATCGGCGCAGTTCGGCGATGCGAGCGAGTTGCTGGTCACGCGACAGCCCGGCATGTTCTGCGCGGTCACTGCGCTCGTTGTCCTCGCCGCCGCGATGGTGTGCGCGGTCGGGGGCAACGTGATGCCCGCACCGCCCGTGCCGGCGGCGCCAGATGTCGAGATCGTCGACACCGCCGGTTCCACCGACGGCACCCCGAGCGATGTCAGTTCGACCCAGGCGGCCGTGGCGGTCGGCCGGCATTCCGCGAACGCGGCGCCGCCCACCTCACCCGCACCAATTGGCACACTGTCCGTCGACGCACTGCACGTTGAGATGGTCGAAGCACTGCCGGAGGCGTCGATCGACCCGCCAACGGGGCACCCAGAGGCCGATCACAGCGCGTACGTGAGACCGCTCGGCAACGAGCAGTACCGGCGCTAGTCACCTGCCCATCCGCAGTGCCCGATCCGTGTCCGCCTGATCGAGACCGGGCGATATCGGCGTGATGGACGCGGACCCACCCGGTACGCTCACCAGTCATGATTGACCTCCGGCTGCTTCGGGACGACCCGGATCGGGTCCGCGCGAGCCAACGCGCTCGCGGCGAGTCCGAGGCGCTGGTCGACGAGTTGCTCGCCGCGGACGAGGCCCGGCGGGCGATGATCGCGACGTTCGAGGTGCTGCGTGCCGAGCAAAAGCAGTTGGGCAAGCGGATGCCGGCCGCGAAGGGCGCGGAACGCGACGCCCTGATCGCGCAGACCAAGGATCTGTCCGCACGCGTCAAGACCGCGGAGGCCGGGGTCACCGACGCGGAGGCCACGTTGCGCGCGGCTCACTACGCGATTCCGAACGTCGTGATCGAGGGCGTACCCGTCGGTGGCGAGGACGACTACGTCGTGCTGCGCGAAGTCGGTGAACGTCCCGAGATCGACGCTCCGCGCGACCACCTCGAGCTGGCCGAGCACCTGCAAATGATCGACATGGATCGGGGCGCCAAGGTGTCGGGCAGCCGCTTCTACTTCTTGACCGGCGTCGGCGCGCTGCTCGAGCTTGGTCTGCGGCAACTCGCGTTGAGCCACGCGGTCGACGTCGGGTTCACCCCGATGATCGTGCCGGTGCTGGTGAAGCCGGAGTCGATGGAGGGCACCGGGTTCCTTGGCGAGCACGCCTCGGAGGTCTACCGACTCGAAGCGGACGACCTTTATCTGGTGGGTACGAGCGAGGTGCCGATGGCGGCGTACCACGCCAACGAGATCCTCGACCTCGACGAGCCGCGACGCTACGCCGGATGGTCGTCGTGCTTCCGCCGCGAAGCGGGCAGCTACGGCAAGGACACGCGCGGCATCATCCGAGTGCATCAGTTCGACAAGGTGGAGATGTTCTCGTTCTGCCGGCCGGAGGTGGCGCAAGACGAACACGAGCGCCTGCTGGCCTGGGAAGAGGAGATGCTCGCGAAGGTCGACGTGCCCTATCGCGTGATCGACGTCGCGGCCGGTGATCTCGGCTCGTCGGCGGCACGCAAATTCGACTGCGAAGCGTGGGTGCCGTCGCAGGGCCGCTACCGCGAGCTCACCTCCACATCGAACTGCACCACGTTCCAGGCCCGGCGGTTGAACATCCGGTACCGCGACGGCGACGGTCGGCCGCAGACGGCGGCCACTTTGAACGGAACGCTCGCCACGACCAGGTGGATCGTCGCCATCCTGGAGAACCACCAACAGCCGGATGGTTCGGTACGGGTGCCGAAGGCACTCCAGCCGTACGTAGGCGGTCGGGACGTCCTGGAGCCGCGTTGAGTTGACGGCTGTCGAGCCATCGCGCTGATCGTGGCGGAAGTCACGCCTGGATCTGCGCGGCGTCGCGCCGGCTGGGAACGAACCGGTCTCGGGGCCGTGACCTGCACATATCGCATGAGACCTTCGGTCAGTGTTCGCCTGACGGTTGTTTGATCTGCCCCAGCATTTGCCCAGGTCGGAGTAGCGTTGTCGACCCGACCTGGAGGTACAAGGTGACGAATACGGCGATACGCCCCGAGTCGGGGTACGCCCCACGCCGTGCCGCGGCACCGTCGGTCGCCATGCCCGGTCTGGTCGCGACGGATCTCGACGGTACGGTGGTCCGCTCCGACGACACCGTGTCCGGGCGTACGTTCGCCGCATTCGCGCGTATGAAGTCGGCCGGTGTCCCGATCGTCGGCATCACCGGCCGTGGCCCTCGGCTGCTGGAGCTGAGTCGGCGGGATCTACCGGTCGCCGACTACCTCGTGCTCGCGCAGGGCGCACACGTCGTCGACCTGACCACCGGGCCGCATCCGGTCACGATGTTCTCCGACTCGCTGCCCTGCGCGATCGTCGCCGAGGTGATTGCCGCGATCGAGGAGCACGCCGGTCCACTCTCGGTGCTCGTCGAGCCGGTCAATGCCCCGGACGCGTACCTGCTCGGTGAGCGTCATCCGGCCTGGCGGTTCGCCGAGTTGGTGCACCCGTGTACGCGTGCCGAGGCACTCTCCGCGCCGGCCGTGAAGGCGTTCGCGCACTCCGACACGTATCAGCCCGACGACTTGCTTGCCCTCGCGCGTACCGTGATCGGACCGGGCACCGTCGAGATGACGCAGGCCGGTCTCGGCTACATCGAGATCTGCCCACCCGGCGTGACGAAGGGGACCGGCCTGGCGTTGGTCGCCACGGAACTCGGCGTCGACCCCGCCGAGGCGCTCGTGTTCGGCGACATGCCCAACGACCTGCCGGCCTTCGCCTGGGCCGGACGACGCGTCGCGGTCGCGAACGCGCACCCCGACGTGCTGGCCGCCGCCGACGAGGTCACGCTCGCGAACGACGAGGACGGCGTGGCGGTATATCTCGAACAGATATTGTCGCAAGCGTGATCGGATCGACCGGCCTGCCTCGGCTCATCGCGACGGATCTCGACGGCACGCTTGCCCGACCGGACGGTCTGATCTCTGCTCGATCGGCTCGCGCGCTCGCCTCGGCGACCGCCGCCGGGTCATTGGTGGTGCTGGTAACTGGTCGCCCGGTCCGTTGGCTGTCTCGGATCTACCCGTGCCTCGTCGAGCCCTATCCCGCGGTGTGCGCGAACGGCGCGGTCATCTACGAACCGGCTCTCGACGCCGTACTTGAGTCGCGGACCATTCCGCTGGATACGGTTCGCTCCGCGTTCGAGCGCATTCGCGCCTCGGTGGCGGGCGTCGCGTTCGCCACCGAGGTCGACGACAGCCGGCGGATGCTCTTGGAGTCGCACTATCCGCTGCGGCGCGAGGCACCCGGTGACGGCCTGCGGGCCGCCACGTTCGACGAGTTGTGCTCAACGCCGGCGGTAAAGCTGTTGGTACGCGTGGACGGATGGGATCCGGACGCGCTCGCCGCCGCGGTGCGCGATGCGGTCGGCAGGGACCTGGAGGCGACCCATTCGGCGCCGTACGGCCTGGTCGAACTGTCCGCGCACGACGTAACGAAGGCGACCGGGCTCGCGGCGTACGCGTCGAGTGTCGGCCTCGGTCCAGACGACGCGATCGTCTTCGGGGACATGCCCAACGACTTGCCGATGTTCGCGTGGGCGGCGGGTGGGGAGCATCGGCGCACCATCGCCGTCGCGAACGCGCACGAGGCCGTCCTGGCGGTGGCGAGCGCGGTCATCGGGTCCAATGTGGACGATGGCGTCGCCGCCTACCTCGAGGACCTGCTCGGCTAGCGAGCAACGCTACAGCCAGCCTTGGGATCGTGCGGCGGCGATCGCCTCCATCCGGTTGCGCGAACCGGTCTTTCCGATCGCCGACGACAGGTAGTTGCGCACCGTGCTCTCGGAGAGGTGCAGGCGTCCGGCGATGTCCGCGATCGTCGAGCCGTCCACTGCCACGCCGAGCACCTCGCGTTCGCGGTCGGTCAGCGGATTCGGCCCGACCGAGAGCGCCGCCGCGGCGAGCGTCGGATCCACGACTCGTTCGCCGGCCAGCACCTTGCGGATGGCCGCCGCGAGTTCCTCGACCGGTGCGTCCTTGACCAGGAACCCACTCGCCCCGACCTCCATCGCGCGCCGCAGGTAGCCGGGTCGGCCAAACGTGGTGAGCATCAGGACCTTGCAATCCGGTACGGCCTGCCGGAGCGCTGCCGCGGCATCCAGCCCGGACATGCCGGGCATCTCGATGTCGAGCAACGCGATGTCCGGTCGTGCATCGATGGCGGCCGGCACCACGGCGTCGCCGGACGCGACGTCTGCCACGATCTCGATATCGGATTCGAGGGCGAGCAGCAGCGCCAGCGCGCCGCGCATCATGCCCTGGTCCTCGGCGAGCAGCACGCGGATCATGCATCGCCGCCGTCGACCACCGGTGATCCGAGAGTGGATCGGACCAGTGTCGTGGACTCACTCGGCTGGCCAACCGGCGGCGTGGACGCATCCGGTGCGGAGCCCGCGGACGTGGCGTGGTCCGGCGCTGCCTGGTCCGGCACTGCCTGGTCCGGCACTGCCTCGTCCGGTGCGGCGCCGGCCGCTACCCGGTCCGGTGTGGCGTCTGGCGCCGGCCGGCGCGGAACCCTTGCCACCACACGGAACCC
>Ga0126377_10002986_pt1 | contig 11846 bp, 6 predicted proteins | sample PanSoiMetPlot_22_FD_92647 | JGI IMG/M metagenome (GOLD analysis project Ga0126377, IMG submission 92647) | Tropical forest soil microbial communities from Panama - MetaG Plot_22 | ecosystem: Environmental > Terrestrial > Soil > Tropical forest > Bulk soil | place: Panama | collected 2016-02-17
AAATAACAAATTCAGCTGAATCTTCAAGTCGTTTGATACGAGAGCCATCCTGATTCCAATCATTCAAGCCATTTTTCCAGAAGGTGGCTTGGTCATTTGCATATTCGTTCACGGATTTTTTACTTTTTGAAGCATCTTCCCTGTTTACCCACGGTTCAAAATTCTTTCCCGAAAGATCCGGAAATGTGAGAAGCAAATCTGCCATATCTCCTTTAGGATCTATTATGATACATGGAATGCCGTCTATAAGAGCCTCTTCCAAATTCACAATACATAACCCTGTTTTTCCACTACCCGTCATTCCAAGACACACTGCATGCGTAGTCAAATCTTTGGAATCGTATAGTATCAAATCTTCATTTAGCTTTTTTTCCTCAAAGTTGAACTTTTTTCCTAGGTAAAATACACCCAAACCATCATAGTCTTTGCTCTCCACAGTATATCTAATTAAATAATTGATTGTTAGAATAAAAATATTGAGTGTTTTACTGCCAGACTAATAATAGTTACAATTTATAATTCATAATGGATATATTAGTTCCAAATAGTACATCTAATCAGTGATCAAGTTACTACCTGCCTGCTTATCGTAGCTATGATTAAATTTCAAAATATTCTTGCGAAGAAATAATTTTACTATCATCTAGGCTGATAATCATCTATCGTTTGTATTAAGCTTAAGCATTTTTATGTTTATTTTGACACAGTTGATAATTCAATTAAAAATAGGAATCACATACTTCAACTAGAATTTATTGCAAATGTCAATATAATTTTTATCGTTATAATGTAAAGAAGCCAAAACAAGCATTTCCTTTAAAACATTTTTTTGTAAGGGCACAACTTGAGGATAATTCCAAACTCTTTTACCGTCGATATAAGGTATTAAAAACTCTATTGCTTTTTTTAATCCTGCATTATCTTTAGTTTTGTAATCCCACAAATTAGTACCAAGGATATCAGCTACGGTGGCAAGTCTAAACAATCCTGCCAAATTAAAGACGCTATAGTATAGCGATTTTGTCCTTTTGAGCTCTTGTGGTTGACGCCCATCTGACATTATACTTTGGGGAATTAGGCTATCTGCTGTCTCTTTAATGATTTTATTGACAATATCAGTCTTGTTCAGAAAAAGTGCGATAGATGAAACCTGCAGATTATAATAAGTCCGGTGATTGTTTATCTTTTCAGCCTCCTTTTTGCCTGCAGGTGAGTATTGTAGCCAATCTAGATATTTTTCAAACCATGAAACAATTGCTTCTTGATCTCTTTGAGTCCACGTAGGTGATTGTTTGATTAAGTCAATAGATTCCAAAATTCCTGTAATGTTTCTCCCGGCCATTATCCCTGCTGAGTTTATCTTATTTATTCCTCGGTTCACCTCGCCATAGTTTAAGTTAGGATTCATCTGAGTATCTGCATTTAGAAACCACGTCCTAATTAATTCCGTCGCCTTAAGAGCATACTTATCATTATGTGTTATATAGTAACTAATTGAAAGCAATTTTACAGTATATATCATGTCGTCAAAGTTTTTTTTGTCCGGTATGCTATAAATTTCAGGATTAATTATGCCATCATGACCAATATACGGCAACCCGTCAATCTTTTCAGGATTTGGCCATCTGTAAGGGGCAAGAGCAAAGAAATCATGTTTATTGTCACTAGGGGTTGACTCCCTCTTTTCAATCACTGAATGAGGTTTCTGATCAAGTGTAAGGTCTGCCTTGGCTATTAACTGCTTTTGAATCTGCGAATTTAATTTAGTATTGTTGGTACATGTATCTTGCAATGTATTCAGAGATATGGGGATAATGGTCGTATACAGATTTTGAATACTATGTTTATGATTTGTTATTCCAAATGTTACTCCCATAACGTTTGCTAGTGATAAGCCAGTTACTACTATAAACAGTATTGAAATTTGCAATAATATCAACATTAATTATACCCACTTGATTAATGAGGGTTTATAAATACTTAGATATATCTGCAAATGAATAGTAATCATATGTTATTTTATGTTACTTTCTCACTAGGCCTCTACAATAAGTAAGGATAAATTTAAGATTACCAATTTTACGATTTTATTTGTTAATATGGAATTGCGGTATTATGCAAAAACAAAATGGTATTATGATGATTACAGCCTGACTAGTTACTTAAAAAAAGTAACTGTTAGTAATTAATTTCCTTTGCAACTTGACAATATTAATACAAATACATTTACTTATTGTAGTTTACAAGCTAGCGGCTTTTTATATGAAAATGACTTTTAGTTCACTGGTAACGTATCATTTAGTATCGTGCTAGAAACATAATTATGTCATATCGGTAGTATGATTAGCAGGATTTATCCTAATTCAACTAGAGATAGGGCGTATTAAAATTCAGGTTTTTAAATATCTTAGACTAATTTCTGAATATATTCTTGTTCCGTGCTTTAGTAATATATATATAAAAGACACATTATTCAGGATAATTTAATTTGTACAATTATATTTTTTGAGCAGAACAATATTATAAATTGATTTATATGTTGAAGATGTGGTATTTTCTAAATAAAGTCCTCTCTATTACTACGCATATCTATTGCTTTATGAATACTTCCATGTTATAGCAAATTGGTACGCTATATGAAAAATTACGACCTTGTGCAATTTCACCTATGACACTTATAATTTATAACTAATTCAAAAAGGGTCTTTAATTTCACTTAACCAAAAGTAAAATTGCATATCTGTATATCGTATATTTGCTTGTACGTCGTTGATAACCCCACCTGAAAATAAAGCGTTATCTTGAATTTTTCATAAAAAAACAGTATAAAGTTCTTTTTCCTTAGTTTATTTTGCTTCAGTTAAAGCAGAAATAAACTAAATTACCATCTAATATTATAATTCGAAGGATCGATTGTAAATATTTATAAACTTCAGAGGGTACGGTGATTTATGGGATTTTGGAATAGAAATTCAAGTGATCCGTTACTTAACTCATTGCTGAAAAAGTATCATCTAAATCTGCTGTCAGTACCGCGGGAGAACGCTCTTGTGGGAGATCTTTACATGCAAGATAATAATTCTAATGTCGTTTCCACACCTGGGAATATTGCTAACTTTTTAATTCCAAAATTTGAAATTCCTGCGATAAAACAAAATGAACAAATGGCTGATGTTTCTGGTCAAGTATCAAGGGACATATCTGGAAATGCTGGCTTTGATTTTCTAGAAGGGTTTTTAGAAAAATTGGGTGCAGCTGGAGTAGCCGCTAAAATAAGGGGTACTTACGAAGGAAGTAAGAATAATAAAATACTATTTGGATATCCGAATCCTAAGCGTGATTCAGTTGATCCCTTTGAATTTGGCACAAAGCTGATTGGCCATAGCTTTATGACAGAAAATCCACTTTATTCTGAAGGGCGCCGTTATTACGTTGTCACCGGCGTCGCAAAAACAAACTCCTTAAGTATCGAACTACATGGCGATGAAAAACAGGCATTAGATGTAAATGCAAATATTGCCGAGATTGCAAACGCCTCAGGTGGTTTCAAGCTTGAAAATAACCAAGAAGGAAAAATTACCTATACAGGTGATAAGAATTTAGTCTTTGGTGTGGAACTTTACGAGTTAGAATATCCAAAAGACGGACATAAATTTTCTATGTCACCCATGGAAAACGCGAAAATACTACGTGGAGGCCCAACTGATCGGGCAGCTTTAATAGGCGATCCAAATGAAGGAGATGCCTTTATTTCCATAGCATCTTAACTAGCAGTTGCTAAAATCTTTAATGCCTTTTTTTAATTATTTTCCTACCAGAACTAAGAATTAGGACCACATTAAATAAGTTGATAAAAAAAGATCCGTTTTTATATATTAAACCTGATTAGTTTTCGTTGGACAACACAATAACGATCTTATTTCTTTCTGCTGATCCGCAAAATACTCCACCTCTGGAACTTACAAACGAATGTAATGACATAAAGGATGAGCTTCAATACGCAAGAGGTGCTAGAGAAGAAGGCAAATCAAGAAATGAATTTAGACTTGAGCAACGCCACGACATTTCGATAAGGGAACTAAGAAGGCAAATCCAAAATTACGATCCTCAAATAGTTCATTTTTCTGGACACGGTAGCCCTAGAAGTGCCCTTGTATTTAAGAATGATGAAGGTGAGGTCGAGATAGTTCCATCGAATGCATTATCAGACTTGTTCGAATTACTAAGCGAAAAGGTTTCTTTGGTTTTTCTAAATGCTTGTTATTCAGAAGAACAGGCCAAATCAATTTCAAAACATATTGATTATGTAATAGGCATGTCTAAAGCTATCTCCGATGTAGCTGCACGTAAATTTGCAGGAAGTTTTTACTCATCACTAGGATTTGGCGAAAGTGTCGATAGGGCTTTTAAATTTGCATTAACTGATTTGAAGTTACTATCAATACCTGAAGAAGAAACACCCAAGCTATTAATTAAGGATGGCGTAGACGTCTCTAAGCCTGTAATATGGAAGAAACTAAATGAAGAAAATGGTAAGAAACCGTCGAGCATTTGTGACCAACTTGACAAATTTAATGAGCAATTGGACAAAGTACTCTTTAATGAAATATCCCTTAAACAATTCTTTGAAGTGATTCATCCTGAAATGTCAAAGTTTTTGCGAGACCCTCAAAGCAAGAAAAAATTTGGTGAACCCAGAATTTCATCTCTAAATATGTTACTAATAAATCTAAGCAATACGATTCACCGAATACAAACTAGTGAAGATATGCAAGATAAACAGGAGGCAGTGGTAAATACTAATCGTGCGACAGCAATTGCTCGTCAAATTATCGACAATATATCTAGTATTTGTTCAGGGACTAGAGCGATGGCTAATTAATAGTTGAAATATGAGGCTTAAAGGAGTATTTATGCGGAACTGATTAACAAATATAATGTTACTAGAACTGGATAACTCGTATGACTGGGTAATCATGTTTTAGCGATTTATATTCGATTATACCTTTACATCTATGACTAATTTTAAATTAGTAATAGCGATCTTTTAATTTACACAATTGGCGACTACTTTTTATTTTCTGATTTGGTTTCATCCTCTACCAAATTATATTTTGATAAGAATCTGTGGGTAAATGATAATTAATGCAATAATTTTAGGAAAGTCTATTTTGTTTACAACCAAATCACCATATTTAAATTGAGAATTTGCACCCGAGATCCTCGTTAAGTATTTTCTTTATCTACAATTAATATCTATATCTCTGATAAATATGAAATGATGAATGTGCCTAAATCAGTGTTTACCTATTTAGAAAGTTCTTACTGCGTTTTGATAGTAAATTACAGGAGGATCAAAGAAGGATTACGTACTACCTTTAGATTTATTTAACTCAAATTCTATAGGGTAAGAAAAATTATTAGCAAGTAGGGGTATAAACCAGTAGTTTGAGCTTAAAATGTCAGGTTGAAATAGTTAATTCTTCATTTGAAAATGGCAAGCAAATTGTACCTTTTGTGCCTTACTGTATTTCAACGCTAAAAATTAAGATAACTAACCAAGAAGCTGAATTCATGAATGTTGCAATTTATCCGATGAATAGCTATAACACTGATGATTATTGCGGTGGATACGATGACCATAAAAAAGGTATAAAGGTAATTTGGGGAGGGGGTATTGAAAAAGGCGTAAGAACTGATCTAAATCCTGACCAATCTAAATTTCTTTACTTATCACTATATCATTTTGATAAACTAATATCGAATCATGATCTTACCCTTAAAGTAGAAAAAAAAACTGCCCTCGAAAGCGACTTGGAAGAAATTACCGTACAACTTATTCCTTTACACAATTTGATAAATGTTATAAAGGCAAGTTCTGATAGGCAGGGTGGATTGATGTTTGAGGGTTCGGCAATTTTAAATTATTATCCTCGATGGTTTCCTGAGTCATATGCGAAAATTCATTCAACCCTGATTGACGAAAACGTAATCAACCCAAATTTTAGAATTGAAATTCATAACATAGGTGAAAAAGATAGTGTAATTATCAAATTTGATGATTCGGTTATAGCCACAGTTTCTGGAGATATGGATGGATCTGATTATCATTATGAACTATACCGGTTGGATAATAATATCTACGTAATTCGCTTGTGGTTTTTTTGGTTAAATAGAAATAACTTCAAGAATAAAAATAATCTATCTCCAATGAGATCAAGCGAAAGAGGCTTATTTGATTGGTTTTCAAATCCTGAATTACCGGATTTTGAAAGATTTGACCTTGTAGTCGGGGCTGATAAGAGGGTCCTCTTTGTAGGAACTGATTTTCATTGGCAAGAATACTGGTATGCAATTGATAAGGGGACTGCACAGATAGATGCATCCATAGTTAAATATGTATTTCCTATTGGAGAAACTATAGAAAGGCTAATTTTGCGAATGGGCGGGGCCATCAACAACGCTTCACAAAGGGATTACGGCCCAATTTTCATTAATCTATTAAATCGCTCAAAAGCACCAGCTCTCTATGAGCCAAACGAAGTTTTTCAAAATAATATTTTTGGAAGAAATTATGATAAATCTAAAGAACCCATTATGAGGGGCCAAAATTTTCTGAGAAGCCATGTTCCATATGTAGGCGCAGGTAAGATAGTTTATGAAATGATAACTCAAGATATGACAACGTCTGATTAGGGCACAACACTGAAATTCTGTTTTTTTATTACATTAGTTAAAATCAGAATTAAGAACGATGAGAGCTTGTAATGTCTCGAAACCATGAATCAGTTTTGTTCTGATTATATCTAACAAATCTCTACACTATAAAATATTATGTCATAATTAATCTGGATTTTTCGACGGCGAAAAATCTTTCCTCTTAAACCACATTCAAGTAGATTAAAAATTAAGCAACGCAAAGGTACTATTTTTATCCTATAAATGGAAATGATATTTATTGAATGAGTATAAAGTAAAGGGTATTATACGTGATTCACAAAACCAACCTTTTTCAGAAATAACCATCGAAGCGATAGATTCGGATTTCATATTACAGGATGTCTTGGGAAATACAAAAACAAGCACTGAGGGATTATTTGAGATCTCATTTTCAAGAAATCAATTTGACCCACTTAATATTGAAGGAGATCCAGAATTACGATTAATTGTCCATGACGCCAAAGGGGAATTTCTCTCTGTCAAGGATAGTGCTGGTCATTATAAGAAAGCCACTAATATTTCTGGTAAAACTGTTTGGACGAGCAATATTATAAGTAATATTTCGTATAGTCTCACCAACAATATTACGATTGCAAAAACAGTAAAAGTAATTCCAGATCAATATGAAGCCGTTGTTGTTGGGTCCGGATTTGGAGGTACTATTATTTCTCTAACCCTTGCCAATTGGTTTCACGAACTGGATCCTACACACAAAGCCAAAAGAGTATGCGTACTTGAACGTGGACAATGGTGGACTAGCCATGAAGTTCCCGATAACACTAGTGGAACAACCGACGGTAGAGAGACGATGCGTGACTATTTGGAAAAAAATATGGAGCCTTATGGGCTTTGGCCATATCCAAACAACATAAAGGGATTTCTTAATTTAGTAGGAAATACAAGGTATTTCAATTCTGTCACTGGATTATATGATTACAAATCAATGAAAAACATTGGAGTCTTATCTGCTAGTGGTGTTGGTGGGGGATCCTTGGTTTACTTTAATGTTACAGCGAGGCCTGATTTTTCTGTTTATGAAGGGTGGCCCACGCAAAGTAGCGGTACCCCTTTAAATCAATTATTTTCACCACAGGAAGTTTATGGGGAACAAGCCAGTAACTACATCGAAAATTCCGAAGATATTGACAAGAAAATTCTTGATTATTTTGATGTTGCCCAACAATTCATTGGTGTAAACGCGATTACAACTAATGCGTCTTTGAGCAGGTTCAAATTACATAAATCAGACGTATTTCAGGAATCTGCACAAAAAATTCAAAATAAATTGGGCAATATTATTAATGAGCAAAGGATTGATTCCGAAGGCAATCCATTATTCGATCAGCAAGGAAAAGCAATTTTGGACTTTGACGCCCCACTGTCAATAACCGATACGCCTTCAGGCATTTTCGGATTAAAAGATGGTAGCATATTACACCCTACGATTCGGGAAGTTAACACGCAATCTAAAGTATTCGAATCAAGCTCGTGTCAAAGACAAGGTAGATGTGGTCTTGGATGCATTCCGGGCGCCAGACACACTTTGGACAGGCTCTTATTCCAGGCAGTTACTGTAGAGTCTAAAAATATAGACATATTTGCCCTGTGTGACGTAGAGACGATTCAGGAACTTGACGATGCATCTGATTATAAATACGTAGTGAGCTTTAAAGATTACAATGATACTGAAAGTGGTATTTTTAGGAAAATTAGGACAAAGTATCTAATACTTGCTGCCGGGACATTGGGTTCAACGAAGATTCTTCTAAAGTCCAGGTCTGCTGGACTAAAAATTAGTAACAGTATCGGCTCAAAATTTTCCACAAATGGTGATACTTTTGCTGCTGTTTCACCTACTACAAAAGTAGTTGATGCAAGCAGAGGGCCTATGTTAACCTCAATAGCAAGATTCAAGAATAAAGAAAGTGGCAAGTTCTCTTTTTCCCTTGAGGATCTTGGTATTCCAAAAATTATGGCTGAGATATTTCCACCAATGCTGGCAGCTTCTTTGATAAATAGAATACCTGGGTCAATTTTGTCACAGACTAACTTCATTGAATTGTTCCAACAATTGGTACTCCATAGATTCGCAGGAAATGAAATGATGGCCCGGTCTGCCAAGCTATTTAATAGTATAAATTTGCCAAATTTTCTTGACGATGAAATTGTGGCAATATTGTCAGACTTAAATAAGCTTATTTCGGATCCAAAAACTCGTGCGCAATCTTCAGACGAGCGGCTTTACAGGATGATTTTGTTATTTGGTATGTGTGTTGACAAATCAGAAAGTAGCCTTGTTCTGAATGAAAAGGGAGAGGTTGATCTATCGAAAGCATATGATCTAGATCAAAATGTATACGATGAGATGATAGACGGAATGAAACTATTTGCTAACGAAATAGGACAAAATGGTATTAATGACATGGCTGTGTTGCTGTGGAATAAAGGTGGCAAGAGTCAAATAACTGCACATCCATTAGGAGGATGTCCCATGGGAAAGGATTCCGTGGATGGAGTTGTTAGTAGCTTTGGGGAAGTTTTCAGAGATGGGTCTGATATGAAATATGAACACCTGTTTGTTGCAGATGGTTCTATAATTCCTTCTTCTTTAGGTATTAACCCCTCATTAACAATATCTGCTTTAGCATTTAGGATAGCGGAGTACATCACTGGCAGCAAGAAGTATTGGCCAAGGTAGATTTTCTCAGGGCAACTTGTGCGTAGCAAGTCTTTATGAAGGTTAAAGCAAATTGCATAGGAAGTCTTATTTATTATCACCATTCGCATTAAAACAATGGACGAGTTTCTAGTAAAGGGGAAAATTATAGATAAGAATAATTTACCCCTGAAGTCTGGCCGTGTTACTGCATTTGAACATGATGATATTTTAAGTCCTGATGATTTACTTGGGGAAGCCATAATTGACGGAAAGGGATTATTTAATATACAGTTTGACAAATCAAAATTTTCGAATGGTTTGGAATTATTAGAGGGGACTCCGGATGTATTTCTTAGGATAAAAAACTCTGATGGGCATGATCTTTTGAAGACTGGTGTTATGAAAACTAATAGGGAAATTGACTATCGTATAAAAATAAATCATCAACTTCCTGAAAATAATGTAAAGGATATTTATTCTGGTAATGCACAGCGTATGATCTCAACAATGAGAGAGGTTGGTAACAATATAGGTCTTGAGGCTAGTCTAAATCTAGATATGATTGCTCATTCTATTCCTAAGACCAGCACATTGAAGGATAAGGATATGACAACTCAGAATTATAATGCAGAATTTCAAAAACGCAAAGATAACTTTAATCACTTATTTGTAGCATTGAACTCTCTAATTAATTCATTTGTAGAAGACTTAAGAATCGGTCCAATCGGATATGATGGTCCCCAAGTACCAAGATTTCCACGAAAGGAAGAATATGATATGACGATTACTTGGCCTCACAAGGAGAAATTTAAATGGGCATAATATATGGTATCGAAGATCTTCCAAACAGGAATGAAAAGTATACTGTAATAAAGAACGATATTGTTGAGAATGTAGATGTCTGTATCATCGGATCTGGAGCGGCGGGTGCTGTATTAGCAAAGGAATTGGTGGAATCAGGTAAGAAAGTGGTCATCTTGGAAAAGGGTGGATATTACGAAGGAAAGGATATGAATCAACGTGAGTTGGACATGATGCCACTTCTTTGGAAGAATTCAGGGTTTAATTTTGATGATAGCCTGCAGATAGCAATAGCTCAGGGATGTTGCCTTGGAGGTTCAACAATTATCAATGATGCTGTATGTATTGATCCTCCTAAGCGGGTAATAGATGAATGGAAAACCTTGGGTGTAGATTTTACCGAAGATGAGTGGAAAAATCATTTACAGAAAGTCAAGGATGCATTGAATGTTACTCAAGTTACTGATGACGAGCTAAATAGAAATAACCTGATGCTAAAGACAGGAGCTGAAAAAATTGGACTTAGAGAACATGGAAATAATTTTAGGAATTGCAAGAATTGCATGCAATGTGGTTTTTGTCATCTTGGATGCCATTATGAAACCAAGCAAAATGTATTAGTAACATATATCCACTCGGCACTACAAAAACCTGATTCAGATATGAAGATCTATTGTAATTGTTCGGCTGACGATTTGGTCTCCTTGAACGGAAATATAGAGGGGATTGAAGGGAACTTCATAGACCGCGATGGTAACAAAACATATAGAATAAGAGTTAACTCAAAGATCGTAATAGTAAGTGCTGGGGCGATAGCTTCTTCCAAAATACTGTTGAGGAATTCTATTGCTCAAAATCAAGCTGGTAAGGGTATTTGTCTCCAACCAGCAATTCAAGTAATTGGAGATTTTGATTATGAAATTAAAGGTAACGAAGGGATACCAATGGCATACACCATACATGATTTTGGATCCAGTAGGTCAGACGATAAATCAGTTGAAGAATGGAATGCTCAAGGTAAAGAGTTCCTTATCGAAAGTATATTTCTTCCACTTCTTCAATTCTCGATAGGACTTGCCGCTGGCGACATATCCCAACATAGAGATCTTATGCTTAGATATAACAACTATGCTATGGCTGGCATTGTGGTCCGCGATGACAATAATGGTCAGCTCACTACAACCCTTTCTGGAAGGACGTCTCTTTCATATAGGCTAGGTCAACCGGAGGCGAAATCACTTGCAAAGGGAGTAGAAATACTGTCAAAAATTTGGTTCAAATTAGGTGCTAAGAAAGTAATAGTCCAACACAGGGCAATGAATATCCTACAAAACGAGGAACAAATTCCTGCTATTATTAAAAAAATCATTGGCGAACCAGATGGCCTTTTGCTGGGCTCCGCGCATCCCCAATCTGGTAACAAAATTGGAATAAATGAGAATGACTCTGTGGTTGATTCGAATTGCAAAGTGCACGGTTTTAATAATTTGTTTGTCTGTGATGCAAGTGTCTTCCCTACGTCTGTGGGCGTGAACACTCAAATAACTGTGATGGTAGTAGCATCAATAATTTCGTCCAGAATTATAAGTGATTGGGATAGTAAATATTCTAATTTATCACTATCCCCCAGCTTGGGAAGCATCTGTAGCATAAGTCAACCAATGCA
>Ga0126377_10002987_pt1 | contig 11846 bp, 8 predicted proteins | sample PanSoiMetPlot_22_FD_92647 | JGI IMG/M metagenome (GOLD analysis project Ga0126377, IMG submission 92647) | Tropical forest soil microbial communities from Panama - MetaG Plot_22 | ecosystem: Environmental > Terrestrial > Soil > Tropical forest > Bulk soil | place: Panama | collected 2016-02-17
GGATGAAAAATCTGGCCAGAATCTGGCTCTCGGCAACCAGCCCTTCCGAACGCTGATGATGGGCGTAGCGGCCGGACTGCTGCTCGTGGCCGGCGACTCGAATGGGGGGGCTCCGGTGGTCGTCGATCTGAAAACCGGGGAAGTCCGCTTCAATGCGCCGGAGGCAACTTCCGCCGTGTGGATTCCCACGCCTTCGACGCCCTGAAGCCGTTCGAAGCCTGCCGGTCAGGGCAACCTCTCCCGGTTTCGGCGCCGCGCGCACCGTCACGGTGATGTTTCCAGACGCCCCGGACGCTCACTCCGCAAACGCTCACATCGACTGAGAGGCAGACCATGCACAAGGGATTGCTTTGGATCCCTCTGATCTTTGCGTTGTTCGTCGGTGACGTCCTGAGACCGGAGCAGGCGGTCGCCACCGAGCTTGCTCAAGCGGGCGGGAATTCGGACGCGGCCCGTCACCAAGCCGAAGAGGCGCAGCGACGGCAGGCCGAGGAACAGCGTCACCAAGCCGAAGAGGCGCAACGGCGGCAGGCCGAGGAACAGCGTCACCAAGCCGAAGAGGCGCAACGGCGGCAGGCCGAGGAACAGCGTCGCCAAGCCGAAGACGCGCAGCGCCGGCAGGCCGAGGAACAGCGCCGCCAGGCCGAAGACGCGCAGCGCCGGCAAGCCGAGGAACAGCGTCGCCAAGCCGAAGACGCGCAGCGCCGCCACGCCGACGAACAGCGTCGCCAGGCCGAAGACGCGCAGCGTCGGCAGGCCGACGAACAGCGTCGCCAAGCCGAAGACGCGCAGCGCCGGCACGCCGATGAACAACGTCGCCAGGCCGAAGACGCGCAGCGTCGGCAGGCTGAGGAACAGCATCGCCAAGCCGAAGACGCGCAGCGCCGGCACGCCGACGAACAGCGTCGCCAAGCCGAAGACGCGCAGCGCCGGCAGGCCGACGAACAGCGTCGCCAAGCCCAAGAACCGCAGCGCCGGCAACCCGGGGAAGCACAACGCCCGCAAGCCGAGGAACAGCGTCGCCAAGCAGAACCGCAGCGCCCGCAAGCTGAGGAGCAGCGTCGTCAAGCCGAAGACGCACAGCACCGGCAGGCCGACGAAGCACAACGCCGGCAAGCCGAGGAACGCCGTCGCCAGGCCGAAGAGGAGGAAACTCTGCGCACACGGTATGGCTGCATCATCGCCGAGCGCCTCACGGATTCCCGGTACCGTCTCGTGTGCGGGGCGCGAAGCGTCATCGTGCACTGTTCGACAATCGAATGTCCCGAAGCCGGTGCCGAACTGAGTCGGCTCGAACAGGAGGAGCGGCAACGCCGGGAGGAGGAAGCGCTGCTCCGGGTGCACGGTTGCAAAATCATCACCCGCCTGGGGGGATCCCAGCAGTTCGCGCTCGCCTGCGGCGAACACCGCATCACCGTGGTTTGCTCAACGCCCGAGTGTCCCGAAGCCGGTGCGGAGCTCCGGCGGCTCGCCGCCGACGCTGCACAAAGAAAGGACGAACTTCGCAGGTAGTAAGCTCGCTCTGCCGCCGGTTGGCTGGCGAACCGGGATATGCGCTAAGTGACTGAAAACATTGGAGCGGGTGAAGGGAATCGAACCCTCGTCATCAGCTTGGAAGGCTGTTGCTCTACCATTGAGCTACACCCGCATCGCGGGACAGCGGGCGAGCCGACGTCCCGGAGGCGCGATAACTAACGGACTCCCATGCGAGCGCCAAGCGCAAAGACGGATACGCGGATTCGCAAGATTTTCGAGCCACTTCCATGCGAACCCGAGAATCGCGGAACCGCCGCCTCGTGCGACGCCGTGCCACTTCGCGCGATTGTCATATTGTCATGGTGGGCCGATAACGGGCGGCGCGGGCTGAAGGACGGAACGCGCCATCGCTGGGCGTGATCGATTGGAACTCGTGATGCACGCAATGAAGTGGCCCAAGTTGAATGCCCGGCTCGCGGGCGCGCTGCTGCTGACCGTCGTGCCGTTCGGCGACGCGGGGGCCCTGACGCCCGCCCCCTCCCCCAACCCGATGGTGCCGGCCGTGGTGCCAAATTTGCGATCGCCGCTCGACGTGTTTGAGGAGCCGCCCGGCGCGACCATCATGCCGCCGTCCGCCGAGCCGCAGCCGGCCCCGCAATCGGCCGACGCACCGCGGCCAGCGCCGCAAGCAGTGCCGCAAGCACCGGCCGAGGCGCCCCGCACGGCGGCGCAGTCCCCCGCCGCGGCCAGCAGCGCGCCCGCGCCCGCACACAATCCACTGTGGGCCGTGCCGCTGTCGACGCTGACCGAGACGCACGCGCGGCCGATCTTCTCGCCGTCGCGGCGCCCTCCGCCGCCGCCCCCGCCACCCCCGGTCGCCGCGCCGGTCGTCGCACGCGCCGCGCCGCCGCCGCCGGAAACGGCGAAGCAGCCGGATCTGGCACTGGTCGGAACGGTCATGGGCGACGGCGAATTCATCGGCATCTTCGTCGAGTCACGGACCAAGAACGTCGTGCGACTGCGCACCGGCGAGGGACACGACGGCTGGACGCTGCTGTCCATCCAAGGGCGCGAGGCGACTCTGGCGAGCGGCAATGCCAGCGCGATCCTCGCGATTCCGACGACCGGCCCCAATGGTCAACCCATCGCCGCCGTTACAACCGTGGTCGCGCAACCGGCGCCCGTTGCCCCGGAGATCACGTCCGCGCTGCCGGAGGACGAGGGCAAGCAGCCGCAGCGGGTCCATCAGTAGTCTTACCGCGTCATTGCCCGCGAAAGCGAAAGCGGGCAATCCAGTGCTCTTAGGGCCTGCTCCGCCGATCCACCGCTGTCGCATTTCTGCAATAAATTTTTGGCGCAACCGTCACGCAACCTTAATACGGTCCCGGCCCGCGCCGGCTTGCCGCCACCCATCGCACATCGTTCCCGCAGGTGACCTGCATGAGTCCGATAGCCTGCCTGTGCTCTCGCGCGGCGCTCTGCATCCTGCTGCTCGCCGCCGGCGCGGCGTCTGCCCGCGCGGACCAGTTCGAAGCTGCGGTCGGCCGCTACCGCGCCGTGCTGATCGACGATATCGGCAAGTCGCTCGCCGGTGCCCGGCGCCTGCACGACTGCGTCGTCGCCTCAGACGCGGCCGGCGCGAAGGCGGCATGGCTCTCGGCGCGCGCCGGCTGGGAGCGCTCGGAGGTCTTCACCGCCGGTTTCGTGCCGGCGCTCGACAAGGACATCGATGCCTGGCCCGACGCCCTGAAGGGATTCCACGCGATCGAGGCGCAGCTCTTCGGCGCCAACAAGACCGACGTCGCCGACCAGACCAGGGCGCTGGTGCTCAATCTCGAGCAGCTCGACCGCGAGCTTCGCGACATGGCGCTGGCGCCGCAGGGCCTGCTCAACGGCATCGTCCGCCTCGCCTACGAGGTCGGCGACAGCAAGGCGGACGGCGGCGAGTCGCGGGTGAGCGGCACCTCGCTCGACGACATGCGCAACAATGTCGACGGCATCGAGATCGCCTACCTCACGATCTTCGCGCCCACCGTGGCGGCGCATGATGCCAGGATCGACGCCGAGGTGAAGCGGCGGATCGGCGAGCTCAAGGAGATCGTCGCCGTCCCCGACCTGCGGCGCGTCGATGCGGACCGGCTGCGCACGCTGAGCGAGGAGCTGGTGGTGACGCTGCAGAACACGGCGCCCGCCCTCGGCCTGCGCGAGCCCACCCTCGAGGAGAGCAACTGATGCGGCGCGGGCCGGAGAACGATCGAGAGGGCTATCGCTCGTCCTTGCTAGAGCACGTTCCGTTTCCTACGGAATCGGAACGTGCTCTAGATTCGTCGTTTGGCGCATATTCTTATCGGCGAACCGGTGCCCACTTCGCCGGAATATGCGCTAACCAGAAAGTCGTCGAGACTCCCGTGCGCCTACCGGCCAGCGCGCGCCGCCCCGCCGCGCATGGCGCGGCAGCGGTCGCAGGTCCCGCAGCGCGGCGGATGCTCCTCTCCGAAGTAGCGGCGGATGAAGACGCTTCTGCATTCCTTGGACTGCGCGTAGTCGGAGACGGCCCGAAGCCGGCGCTCACCCTCGTAACGAAATGTCTTGAGCTTCGCGACGAGATCACGGACGCCCGAGCGGAAGCTCTCGAGCGATACCACGAGGCTGATACGGCCCTCGTCATCGCGCTCGACGAGGCCGGCCTGCTCAAGATCGGAGAGCAATACCTCACCGATCCGGCCCGGCACACCGGCCGAATACGCAAGCGCGGCGGCGGTTGGGGCGCGTTGCTCGCTCGCCCAGGCGGTGAGCGCGGTCTCGAGCCGGTCGAGGTGGCGGATGGACGGACGGCTCAAGGCCTGAAGCCGCTCTTGGATCTCGAGGTCGGCCGGGTCGAACAACAGGATGCAGTGCGCCGGCCGCCCGTCGCGTCCGGCGCGCCCGATCTCCTGCACGTACTGTTCGAGCGAGCCGGGAGCCTGGTAATGGATGATGTAGCGAATGTTCGGCTTGTCGATCCCCATGCCGAAGGCGCTCGTCGCGACCATGATCAGGCGTCGTGAGGGACGCATGTACTGACGCTGCGCCACAGTCCGATCGGCAGCGCGCATCTTGCCGTGATACTTCACGACCGGAATGCGCGCCTTCGCGAGGGCGCCCGCCAGCTGATCGACCGTGGCGGTCGTGGCACAGTAGGTGATCCCGGGCCGGCCCAGCGTTCGGATGCGTCGGCCGAGCGCGGCGAACTTCGCCGAGCCCGGCACGATGTCGACGGTCAAGCGCAGGTTCTCGCGGTAGGGCGGCGCCATGAGCACGACCGGATCGCGCAAGCGAAGCCGGTCGGCGATGTCCGCGCGGACGCGCGGCGTGGCGGTCGCCGTGAGACCGAGCGCGACCGGGTTGCCGAGCTGCTCGCGAACCGCGCCGAGCCGCAGGTAGGACGGGCGAAAGTCGTGCCCCCACTCGGAGATGCAGTGAGCCTCGTCGACGCAGAGGAGCGCCGGTCGAGCGCGCTCGAAAATGGGTGCGGTGACGCGCGACTCCAGCGTCTCAGGCGTGGTGAGCACGATGAGGCGGCCGCCGCGTTCGATCTGCTCCAGCGCGGCGCGACGCTCAGCCTGACGCAGCCTGCTGTGGAGCACGACGACAGGGACGCGGCGGTTTCTCAGCGCGCGCTCCTGGTCCGCCATGAGGGCGATGAGTGGTGACACGACGATCGTCGGCCGCTCGAGGATCGTCGCTGGAACCTGATAGATCAGCGACTTTCCAAAGCCGGTCGGAAGGGCCGCGAGCGAGTCGCGTCCCTCGAGGATGGCGACCATCGCCGATTCCTGCTCGGGCCGGAGCCGCTCGATGCCGAACGTCCGCCTCGCCGCCCGCCGGCAAGCGTCGAGCAGGCTCTTCGCATTGCTTCGCCGAGCCAATGTGGCCTCAACCCCATGAGGCGTCAGGTCCTGACGCTTGTTGCCGGATAAATGAGAATGTCGTCAATTTTGTTCTCCCGGCAATCCCAACATTTGCGACTGCTCGTGGAGCATCAGCTTCCCCTGTGGACTGAACGAAGACAACGCACCGCAGAGGTCGACGGCATCGTCGGTAGCGCAGAACGGGCAAGTCGAACGAGGCGCCATCACAGGCCGGGATAATTTATGGTCTCGTTCCCAACAGCAAGAAGACTCCGTTCTTCCAGAAGTCGTTGCCGGTCCGCGGAACGGAGTTGAATACGAAGTAGTTGAAGATGACGGCACCGCGCGCACGAAATGGCGCTTGCTCGAGGCGTAGTGGGCGCCAATTTCCGAAATCGATATCGATATTTGCTCGCTCCACGGGCTCTATTGCGTTTGTCAGGAGTGCAAGGCGGTATCGATCAGCGATGACCGCCAAATATTCGGCAACGGTCTCGTTCGGGAGGTGCTGAAGCACTTCTTTCGCTATGAGAAGATCACCACCCGGCAAGTCGGACGGTGCCTGATGGAGCCGGAACTCGATATTTGGAGCGGCATAAAGCTCAGCGTTCCGCTCGACGATCGCCGGCACAATGTCGAGACCGGTGTATCTGAACCGTGTCCAGTCCATGTACCTCGAAAACTGCCAGTCGCCACAGCCAAGATCGGTTATCGCGTCGATCTCATTCGCCTTGATGAATCGCTCGAGGAACGCCCGGTATTCGATTGTGTTGTCAGGATGGGAGCCGGGACCTGATCCGTTGGTCCAATAGTCCTGCCGATGGATCGCCTCGAATGCCGCCCGCATTGTCGCCGGTTTCTCGGATTGATGCATTGCGCATTACCTCGTACGGACCGACGTTCGTTCCGCTGACTTACAAACGACCCGTCATGGCAATGAAGGAGAAAAGTGGCCCCGGTCTCAAATCTCAATATTGTTTATAGATCTAGGGCCGCGAACGCTCAATGCCGCCGAGGTCGGTGGCATCACCTTGCGCATCCGCCTGCGGGATCGCACCGTGACCGCGGAGCGAGCCGCGAAGCCACGGCGGCTCCCGCCAGCACCCGAGGTGGCAAAGGTCAGGCAGGTTCGTCGCATGCGGGATCGCCTCGGCACAGCATCGACCGCGGAGGTCAACAGGGAGACGCCTCCATGCAGTTCATATCGAGCTGGCGCATCAAGGACCGCCAGAGGTTCTTCGCGCCCCTGTTGCCCGACAGGGCGTATTGCTTCGACATCGGCGCCAACTATGGCGAGTACACCGCCGCGTTCTTATCTTTGGGCGCTCGCCGCGTGGTAGCGATCGAGCCTCAAAGCAGTTTGATAGAGTTCATCGACGCGGCATTCTTCGAGGAGGTCAAATCAGGCCGCCTCGTCATCCGTTCCGCCGCGGTCGGCGCCGAGCAGGGAAAGGCCGAATTGTTTATCGGGCCAGATCCGGCGCGGAGCATGTCCAGCCTGTCCCGCGCGTTTGTGGACACCTCTCGCGCCAACGGAGAAACATGGGAGAATGCTCCGACGGAGATCGAGCTTCTCACGCTTGATTCATTGATCGAAGAGTTGGGGGTGCCGGACTACATAAAGATCGATGTGGAGGGATTCGATTTGGAGGTGTTACGCGGACTATCGAAGCCGATCAATCTCGTATCCTTCGAATTCATTACGCAGCCATCGCTGATTGACATAGCTGCTGACTGCATCAAGCGATTACAAGGGCTCGGCGAGTATGAATTCAACTATCAAGTCGAAGCACCGAATGAAACATCTCTGCAATTTGATCACTGGGTTGACGCGTCTGTGATGGTCTACACCTTGCGTCATGATCTGGCGCGACGCAGATCCTTCGGCGACATATTCGCGCGCAGGGTTTGCCAAAAATAAGATCGCCCGATCGCAAATGGCGTGTCGCCTGCGCCGGACGCCAGCGACCCGCCACGATGGCGCCGAGTCCAGAGACTGGGTTCGGCGCGCCGGAGCCGTGATATTGCGGTGACCGCACGAAACAACAGGCAGGCCCCGCGCGTTTTTCACCAGGGAGTTCGATTCCGGCGAAAGCCCCCGGACTTGATCCGGGTGGACACATGATCCACGGGCTGCCGGCAAGGGCGTTTTTGGAGGTCGCAGTGGCGAAAGCGGATGGAGCGTCGAACCCTTCTTCCCTTGATCGGATTCGCGTTGGTTAGCGCCATGCGACGCCGCGCAGCGGGGCATGCCGCCGACGAGGAGTCGCCGCAGCGCCGGGCCGGCGAGGCGACCCTCGCCGCCGCGCCGATTGAAGTCGGAGGCGACTGGGGCGGCTCGCGGCCGCAGGCCGCGCGCGTGGTCGTCTCCCGCATGCGGGACGCGTGCCTCGCCGGCGTTCGCCTGGTGTCGGACCGCCAGCCCGAGAGAATCCGCGTCGACAACCACGCCGGGGAGCTGCCGCACATCTGGCTGCATTTCGATCGCGCGCCCTTTGCCTGGATCGTCGTCAATATCGGCCCGCGCGACTGGAGCCGGCTCGCGTATCAGTTCGGTCACGAGCTCGGCCATGTGGTGTGCAATATCTGGAGTCCGGAGGGGAATTCAGCCGAGCCCGCGGCCGCGGCGTGGCTGGAAGAGGCGCTGGCCGAGGGATTCTCGATGCGCGGGCTGGGGCTCCTGGCCGACGCTTGGGCGAATGACCCGCCGTTTCCGGGCGACTCGGCGTTCGCCGGCGCGATCCGGCAATACCGGGATCGCCTGGTGACCAGGTATCAGACGATCGCGGCCGAGCACGGGGCGACGGCGGATCTGGCGGCATGGTTTCGGGCCCACCGCGGCGCGCTGGAAAGCAATGGAGATATTCGCGGACCGGCCGCCGCGGCGGTGACGGCGTTCCTGGCCGAGATGACGGCCGAGCCCGCCGCGATCGAGGCTCTGGGGGCGCTCAACCGGTCGCCGCCACAGAGCGGTCGGTCGCTCGAGGATTATCTTGGTTTGTGGACGCAAAGTTGCGCCGAGCTGGGAGCGTCGCAGCGTCTGCCTGTGCGGTTGGCGCGGCTGTTGACCGCATGAGGCCCAGACCTCTGAATGTGAAAACGCAACGACCGGGCTCGCGGCGATTCGTTCAAGAATCGACCCGCTCCTCTAGATTCTCACGTACCAGTCATCCACGTTCGAGAAGAAGGAAAATTTCCTTTCGAAGCCTTTCGAGCTCAGCAGCTTGAACACGTCATCGCGCTTCGACGAATAGTTGTGCTCGACCGTCAGCACGCCGACATCGTACTTCTCGAAGTCGAAAGCCTGCAGAATCTCGTACTCGGAGCCTTCCGTGTCGATCGAAAGGTAATCGATCCGCCTCGGGGCGTTGTGCTCGCTCAGGAGCTCGTTCAGGCTGACGCTGACCACCTCGTATCGTCGTCCGGACAGGCGGTGGGCGGCGTTCATGTCGGAATGGATGAAGTCTGAAATCGTCGACAGCTCCGGCTCCTTCGTCTCGACGAAGGCGAGCCGTTGCCCGGAACTTCTCCAGACGCAGCGCTCGTCGATCGCGCACGTTCTTGTCCGACGCAGCTTCTCGGTGTTGCAGCGGGCCGGTTCGGCGAGGATGCCGTTCCAGGAAAACTGCCGTTCGAGCATGATGCTGTTGCTCAGATAGTCTCCGTCTCCGGCCCCGAATTCGACGAAAAACCCGCCCCTCTTCGCGCCGAGTTGATGCAGGACGAAAAAATCCTGAAAATTTTGCGCCCTCGTCTTTCCGGGGTATGTGAGGCAGAAATCCACAAAATGCGCAGCCTCGGCCGACGATTGCGCTTCGGGAGACGTCCGCCACTCCATCAGCCGCGAAAACTGCAACTCCGGGATCCGATCGGACGACGTTGCTTCGCTCATCGTCTTCGTGGGCTCGCTCAGGAGCGCGGCCGTGGCCCGCTTCGCGCTGAGCGTCTCGTCGATTTCCGGCCCGATCAGCTTCATCGCCGCCTCGGCCTCCTCCTTCAGCGTGAGATAGCCGTAGACCTGCCGGTTGTCGTAATATTGCGGTATTCCCGCCTTTCGCGCCACGTCGGAAAAGATGACGTATTCGTGCCGCGGCGTGCCGTCCGCGTAGGCGAGCGCGGGGATGCAGCCGGCGCGGATGAGATAGGTGCAGTGGACGACCGGCAACTCGAACACGCCGACCACCGACTGATTGAAGATGGCGTAGTACTCGTCGCAACCCCGGTAATAGCCGTTGGCGTCGATGTCGACATGGCAGTTGAGATACAACGCGCGCGGGTCGACCGACCTCAGCAGCGGAGCGACGATCGGCAGGTTCAGCGCCCCGAGCTCCCTCAGCGTGCAGGGACGGATGAAATTGTCGATGTCGGCGGTGAAATAGAAGTCGCAGCCATATTCGAGCGTCTTCAAGAGGCTGTCGGCCCTTATCTTCGCCAGCACGCTGAACCGGATCGCGTTCCATTCGTGCACGTCGAAGTCCTGGACTCGCTCGGCGACGTCGGAGGCATCCATCTCGATTGCCGCATACTCGCCGCGCACCTGCTCCACCCACTCCGCCAGGATCGCTCCCGTGCGGTCCGTGTTGTTGTTGGTGCGGATGTAGACCACGATCGACGATTTCGGATAGTCGAGCGCCTCGATGCAGCGCAGATAGAGCGGCAGGGAGATTTCCTTCTGCTTGGCGAGGATCGCGAGCAGGATCTTCGGCGGCTTCTCCGGCAGCGCCGAGCGCAGGTCGCGCGGCGGCTCAAGCGCGTGCTGGCCGGGCGAGAGGCCTTTCGGGCGGAAACCGGCCGGATTGGGGTCGCCCGGCAGCTTCGCGAGCGAGAACTGGGCGTTCTTCATGATCCGCTCGCGCTGGTCTTCCGGCAGGCCCTTGCTCCCGAGCAGCTTCAGGCAGGCGTCCAGGGCTTCGCGGTAGTGGCCTGACCAGTAGCCGTTGATGCCGATCTCGTCGAGCAGGCCGTAGTCGTAGATCCAGCGCTCGATGAAAAGCCCCGTGGCGGGCAGCGGCTTCTCGGCTCCGCGTTTGGCGCATTGGAAGCCTTCCTCGCTGCGTCCGAGCGACCGGCAAAAGCGGGCCGCCGCGTGCAGCGCCTCGCCGCGGGCCGGCGAGACGTCGCTCGCCCGCAGAAAGGTCGCGATCACATCTTCCGGCGGATGGCCGAGGGTTTCCTTGATCCTGCCGGCCCGATAGAGGCTGCAGAAGATCTCTTCCGCCCAATAGCCCTGCTCCGCGCGCTTGAGGTAGTTCGCGAGCGCCTTCTCGTTCTCGCCGCAATCGTGGCAGCTCTGCGCAAGGTAGAACGTGTAGCGCGAGATCAGGAACGGATCCGTCTCGGTGGCGAGCGCGCGCTCGAGCACGGCGGCGTCGTCCTGGTACTTGCGCGGATTCGCGCTCCGCGCCCCCCCGGTGGTGGCGCATATGGCGAACCCCTTGGCGGTGTCGCGCGAGAGCGGGCCGGGCGGCGCCTCGAGATATTCATGCACCACGCCCTTGAACGAGAACGGCAGCCGGTTGCTGAAAAGCTGCGGGCGATGATGCGCGATGCGGCCGTGGCGCACCGGAACGTCGTAGAGATCGTGGGTCATGTGTGCCTTGAAGGCGCGCGCATCGAAGCCGGCGTCGATATCGAGCGTATCGTCGGCGTCGATGACCAAGGCGTAGTCGACGGAGCCGACCTTGCGCAGCGCCTCCATGACATGCGTCCGGTTATAGGCGAAGTCGCGCCACGGCTCCTCGATCACTTCGCCTGCGACGTTGTGTTGCGTGAGCCAGCCGCGGATGACCTCCTGCGTTCCGTCGGAGGAGCCGGTGTCCTCGATCACGGCATAGTCGATAAGCGGGCGGACGCTCTCGAGGCAGCGCGTGATGATGCGCGCCTCGTTCTTGACGATCATGCAGAGGCCGATCGACTTCATTGCACAACGCTCATGATCAGATCGAGAGTCTGACGGCTCCAAGCCATTAGTTGTCAGGCCGCAGCACCCCACCGACCGTGTGATTTTCGTCCACGGTCGGGGTCGGGCTGCCAGGCTGCGCGGGATCCGGCCGCTGCGCCAAACCTGCTCCCTGTTGTGGCGACGTGACACTCGCGCCGGCGCCCGAGAATTCGCGCGCCAGCTCGTGCTGAACGCCGGCGACCACCGCCGCGACCCTGGTCGGCGTCGCGATGGTTTCGGTTGGCGACAAACCTCTCGCGTGAGAGGCCCACGCGTCAGGGCTTTCACCCGCCACGAAGGACATTCGTGGCGCCGGCATCCCGGCCGACAACGTGGGTGGGTCAATCAGCGAGGTGGCCAGAGGCGTCGGACCAGCGACGCGACTCGCGAGGAGCGGACCAGGGATGGCGCCGACAGGCCCGGTGGGTCCGGTGGGTCCGACCGGTCCGGCTGGTCCGGTCGTACCGGTGCGGCCTGTTGGTCCGCCGCCGCCCGTTGCGCCCGTCCAGCCGGTCGCTCCGGCGCCGCCTGTTGCGCCC
>Ga0126377_10002988_pt1 | contig 11844 bp, 8 predicted proteins | sample PanSoiMetPlot_22_FD_92647 | JGI IMG/M metagenome (GOLD analysis project Ga0126377, IMG submission 92647) | Tropical forest soil microbial communities from Panama - MetaG Plot_22 | ecosystem: Environmental > Terrestrial > Soil > Tropical forest > Bulk soil | place: Panama | collected 2016-02-17
GTCTCGCGCGTGTTCTACAAGGACCTGACCGTCGACTCGCCGTTCAACACGTACAAGTACAAAGGCCTCCCGCCCGGACCCATCGCGTCGCCAGGGCGTCTGAGTATCGAGGCTGCGCTCTATCCTGCGGATGTCCCGTATCGCTACTTCGTAGCGTATCCTGACGGACACCACGAATTCCGCGTGGATCTCCGTGGCCACGAGCGCGCGAAAGCCGAGGCGCGAAAAGCGTGGGACGCGACGGAGGCCATTCGGCGCGCGGACTCAGCTCGCGGCAAGTGATTCCGACCGCCAGCGGAAGCTGACGTCGGGAACTCTCTCGATCGTTCCGCGCCGACGTTTTGGCTCGTGGGTCGGTTCGAGTTGCGTCGACACGAGCTTCGCGGCAACCGGCGGCAACAACGCCAGATCCACGATGTCAGGATCGAACTGCGTCCCGCGCCCCTCACAGAGTACCTGAAAGGCGCGACTGAAGCCGCTCCCGCGCCGATACCGGCGCGTGTGTGCGACCGCATCGAACGTGTCGGCAATACAAACGATGCGCGCCTCGATGGGAATTCGGCTGCCTTTCAGGTGTCGCGGATAACCGCTGCCGTCCCATCGCTCGTGATGCGAGAGTACGCCTTCTGGCAGCTCCGGATAGAATGCGCCGAGTGGAGCAAGCACCGCCGCTCCGCGCATCGGATGCGTCGAGATCGCGCGCCGCTCGGCCGGAGACAGCTTGCTGCGATCGTGCACGATGTCGAACAGCGCTTCGTAGATCTTGCCGATATCGTGAAAAAGCGCGACGCGCTCGACGCCATGCTGGCGGTGTTGCGGCAATCCCATCTCGTCGGCGATGACGAGCGCGTACGCCGCGACCCGTCGGACGTGTTTGCCCGTCACGGGATCGTTCGCTTCGATCGCGTTGAGCAAGGTCTCGAGCGCAGCCGCACCCAAGCGCTCGAGCGAACGCCGCGCCCGGCGCTCGCGTACGCCGATCACACCACCCGCCAGGACCCCGAGAGCCAGAGACACTCGCGCACGCATACCGCGGCTATTTAAAGCAAGAACTCGGCTACGATACCGAGTGCTGCGGGCGCACGAGCCTACCGGCGGACGACGACCTCCCTCGAGCCCGCCGTCACTGGGACACGTGATTCCTGCCCGCCTGGCCAGCGCACCCAGACGGCCGTAGGAGTTCCATTCGTGCCGAAGACCTGTACCGCGCCGTTCTGCGACAGGTATCCCGACCCCGCCTCGATCTCTCGTGCCGGGCCGAGTCGTTCGCCGTACACGAGGCGCACCATCGCACCGACCCCGTCGGGATTGGTGGCCGGTCCAACGAGTCGCACACGCAATCCAGGTTTCGCGCCTTTGTTGTGGAACAGTCGGGTCGCTGCGCCGTTCTGCGACACCACGAGATCGACGCGTCCGTCGCGATCATAGTCTGCGTATGCCGCGCCGCGTTGATCGCCGTAGACGACCACGCCCGACGCCGCGCCGCTCATCGGAACGAGACCGCCGTTCCCGTCGCCGCGGAGGATCAGACCGCGGCCTGCGTCGTAGCGCGGTGTGCCGACAGCCGTCGGTGAGAAGTTTTGCGCGAGAAATACGTCCTCGAAGCCGTCGCCATCGAAGTCGGTGATCCCTGCATAAAACGCTGGTGCGAGCTGCGCGTCGACCGGAAGCGGAACAGCGTCGAAGTGATCGCCGCGATTGATGAACGCCATGTTGTCGAGCGTGACGGCCTCGAGGCGCTGCACGCGACTCGCCGCAGGGCCGAGCACCTGATCGACGCTAGCGTCGGCATAGGCGGCGAAGCTCTTGGCACGATTCACGAGATCCGGCATCGCGATGCGAACGCGGGCATAGCTGTTCAGCGGCGCGAGCTCACGGAGACGTGGATCCTGCCGCGCCAGCAACATCTCCTCTTCACCTCCGGCACCGAACGTTCCGTGCACCAGCACAAGCGGTCGGGCGCTGTCGGCCTGCGCGGCGGTGTTCCGTCCCCAATTCGTGGCGATGAGATCGAGCTTGCCGTCGCCATTCAGATCACCCGCGGCGATCCCGTTCCAACGCCCCGTCCATCGCGACAAACCCCACGAGTCGGGCGCGACGTTGAACTGGCCGTGGCCGTCGTTGAGCAACAGGAGAATCGATCCCCAGTCGCGTGCGAGGAGCAAATCGTCATAGCCGTCGCCATTCACGTCCGCGAACAACGATGCCGACACCAGCCCGACGTTCTGGAGCTTCACGCTGTTCGACACGTCGAGCACGAAGTGGCCGCCACCGTCGTTCTTGAACAGCCCCGACGACGCCGCGACAGGATATCGCATCGGAATCGCGCGCGATCCGACGAACAGATCGAGGTCGCCGTCGCCGTCGTAGTCCGCCATGGAGACCGGCCCAGTCGACGACTCGTGTGACCCGACGAGCGGCAGCGCGTTCGACGAAAGCGTGAGTCTGCCCGCGAACGGAAGTCGAACCGCGGCCGGCTGTTCTTGCATCTCCTGCAGCGTGCGCGCCTGCCAGGTCGAGACGCCCGCGATCAAGCTCGACTTTCCACGTTCCGCCCATCCCAGCACGGATGTGTAATCGAAGGGCACAACGGGGCCCGATGCGGACTCCGGCACCAGGCGACCCCGATCGTTCCGAAACACCGACACTCGGCCGCCTTTCCCGGTGCCGATTACAAGATCCTCATCGCCGTCGCGGTCGAAGTCGAACCACGCAACGCCGGGGCCGGATTGCGACAACGCCGCCGGCAGGAGGAACTGTCGATCCCAATCGTCGAACGTGTCTTCGGTGTGTTTGTGGCCCTGCAGAGCCGGCGTCGCATCCTCGAACAAGGCGGGCGAGCCCTCCCAGTTGGTCGAATCCGTTGCTGGTCGGGCGACCGCCTTCGCCGTTGTGACCTCGTAAAGCCGGTTCGGGCGAACATCCGCGATGGTAGTGCGTCGTCCGTCGCGCCAGTCGACGACGAGCGTCGCATTTTCGGACTTCCCCATCGCGAACGACGCCTCGTAATCGCTGTGCGACATGTACAGGCCGCCCACGACCACTTCGCGTTCTTGAATCGGCACGGCGCCGCCGAGGAGGCGGATCTTTGCGCCGACGGCGCGTGTGTTCGGCTTGTCGCCGATCAGTCGGACGGCGACGCGCGGCGCGGCTGCGTCGTTGCGCAGCACGAGCACCGGCGAGTTCAGTCGATTGACCACGACGTCGAGATCACCGTCGCCGTCGAGATCGGCCGACGCGAGTGCGTGCGACACGTCTTCTTCGATCCCGAAGTGCCACGTCTCGCTCACATCCTCGAACGTGAGGTCGCCGCGATTTCGGAACGCGACGTTTTTCAACCTGAGCTTTGGAAACTCCCAGCGGACACGCTGCCATTGCACGTCGGTCAAGCGATTTTGCAGGCGCTCTTGGGTGTCCGCGTCCATGATGTCCCACAGATGGCCGTTCGCGACGAGAATGTCCTGCCGTCCGTCGAGGTCGACGTCGAGGAACATCGTCCCCCACGACCATCCCGTTGCCTCGACGCCTGCCTCGGCAGCTACTTCCGCGAAGGTGCCGTCACCGCGATTGACGAACAGTGTGTTCCGCTGTTGTTGCAGCTGCGTCTCGAAGTCGCCAGGCTTCTTGGGGAAGGCGGTGTTGGTCGGGATCTGCGTCTTCCGCCGGTGGGAGTCGGCACTGAGCATGTCCACGCAGAAGAGATCGGGCAGGCCGTCGCCATTCACGTCGCCGACGTCGACGCCCATCGTCGAATTGCTCATCTGCCGCTGCGCGCGGTAATCGGTCAGCCGGAAGTTGCCGTGACCGTCGTTGAGCCAGAGCTGATCAGTATCCTCGAAATCGTTGCCGATGTAGAGATCCGGGGCGCCGTCGCCATTCAGGTCGACGAGCTTCGCTCCCAGTCCGAACGACTCCGGCTCCTCGGCGAGCCGCTTGCCCTGCGCATCGAGAAAACGGTCGCTCATCATGGGCACGCGAACGAACCGGCCATGATCGTTACGATAGAATCCGTCTGGCTCGCCGCGTTGCGTGACGCGAAGGCCGCCCATGTCGGGACGCTCTACGATCTTGTACATGCCCTTGAATTCGGGAGCGACCTCGTACGATTTCGGGCCGGTCTGCCGAACGAGCTGACTGAACGACCGCCGCTGCGGCGGCACGCTGTCCTCGAGACTGAACGCGTTGTAGTTGGCGACGAACATGTCGAGCCAACCGTCGCCGTCGACGTCGGACATGGCGATCGTCGTCCCGCCACGGCCCACGGTGTCTACGCCGAGGTCGCGACGTTCGGTGAATTTGGCGTGTCCGTCGTTGATGAAGACGGAGTTCGGCCCGTTGGTGCTCAAAAGCACGAGATCGAGATCGCCGTCGCCATCGATGTCGGCGAGCACTGCCCCGGTGGAATGGCGGCCGCAGGCTCCCACGCGGGCCTGTTTGGTGATGTCCTCGAAACTCCAACCACCCAAGTTCCGATAGAGGGCGCTGCACCCCTCCGTCCGGGCCAGGAAGATGTCGGGCTTCCCGTCGCCGTCTACGTCACCGAGCGCCACGCCCGCGCCCTGGCCGAGAACGCGATTCCGCAGAAGGGCCGTGTCGCTGACGAAGTTCTGGAAGCGTATGCCGGTCCTGCCGGATTCCATCCGTGTGAAGCCCGGTGAGCCGCCCGAGACGCGAAGCTCCTGCCAGCGATATCCATCGGCGTCATTCCAGGGCGCGTCAGGCTCGGCAGTACAGGCTGCCATCGTCACGAGAACACTCGTGGCGGCGCACACCGCCGGGCGGAACCACGCTCTTGTCATTCGAGGGCTGTTCAGAGGGGGACTGCACCGTACAGGGGGAGATCACGCGAACCCGCCGCCATTTTCACGGCAAACGGCGGCGGGCGGGAGCGCACGCCATAGATTAATCCAGGGGCCACTGAAGCCTACAGGCCCGCACGCGGAATCATCAGTAGTTGAGGGGAGGTCGAATGCCCACAGGCGTGGCTGCAAAACGACCAGATGAAAAGCGCGGGCAATCTACGCGACCGGCCGACGCGTCCCGGACAGACAAAGACGGTCCGTTCGGAGCGAGCTCGGCTTGGCTGATCCCGCTGATCGTTGCCGTCGTAACCGTGGTCGCCTTCCTCCCGGCGATCGGCAACCAGTTCGTGAGTTGGGACGACGCCAGGAATTTCGTCGACAATCCCCACTACCGCGGTCTGGGCTGGTCTCAGCTGAAGTGGATGTGGACGACGTTCCACATGGGCCACTATGTCCCGCTCTCGTGGATGACGCTGGGCCTGGACTATTCGCTATGGGGGATGAACCCCGCCGGCTACCACGCGACGAATCTCCTGCTCCACGCCGCCAATGCGGTCGTGTTGTACTGGATTGCGCGACGACTGTTCGCGCTTGCGGCGGGCAGCGTCACCGGTGAGGACTCGGCGCGATTTGTACTACCCGCAGCGATCGCCGCGTTGGTCTTCGCCATCCACCCGCTGCGAGTTGAGTCGGTTGCGTGGATCACCGAGCGGCGCGACATGTTGTCGCTGTTGTTCCTCCAGTTGAGCATCGGCGCGTACCTCGGATTTGCCTCACCAAGCGGCGGTCTGCGGCGCCTGTACTACTGCCTCTCACTGCTCGCCTTTCTCTGCGCGCTGTTGTCGAAGGCGACCGTCATCACGCTGCCGGCGGTGCTCCTGCTCTTGAATGCCTACCCACTTCGCCGAGTCAGTCTGACTGAATGGCGCGGAGCGAAAGCGAAGAAAGTAGGATTGGAGCTCGCTCCGTTCGCCGTGCTCGCTGCCGCGACTGCGATTCTGTCTGTCGTCGCGCTGCGTCCGCCGGATCAGTTGCCTCTGGTTACCAAGGCGGCAGTCTCTGCGTACAGCCTCGTTTTCTATCTCTGGAAGTCGGTCGTACCGACGCGGCTTTCACCGCTCTACGAGATGCCGCGTCCGGTGGATCCGCTTCAGGCTCGGTTCGTGATTTCCTTCCTGCTCTGCGCCGCGCTCGCCGCGGGCGTCTTGTTGGGATGGCGTCGCTGGCGCGGCGCGACGGCGTGCCTGATCGGGTTCGTGATCATAGCGCTGCCCATGCTGGGGTTCGTTCAAAACGGTCCTCAGATCGCTGCGGACCGCTACACGTACCACGCCGGTCCAGCGCTCGGGCTTCTCGTCGGAGCGCTTGCGCTCAGCTTGTCTTCAATCGTTTCGACGAGGGTGATCCGCACTGCCGCGGCGTTGGTTCTGATCACCCTTGGCGCACTGACCTGGAAGCAGACCTCCATTTGGCACGACTCGGAGAGGCTCTGGACACACGCGCTGTCGCTCGATTCGACGTCCGCAGTCGCCCACAGCGCGATGGCTAGCGTCAGCTATCGCCAGGACCGCGTCGAGGAAGGGATGCACCACAGTCGCCGCGCGGCCGCCTTGGCGCCGACATACCCGGAGGCTTACAACGACCTCGGCGTCGGCTTCACGCGTGAAAACAAGCCCGATTCGGCCGAGGAGAGCTTTCGGCGTGCGATCGAGCTTCAGCCGGACTATGACGAAGCGCTCAATAATCTCGGAGTCGCCATCGTACGGCGGGGCGACATCGCATCTGGCATCGTGCTCTTTCAAAGGGCGTTGGCGGCAAATCCAGACTACGCGGACGCACACGTGAACTGGGGGAACGCGTTGGTTCGCTCGGGACGGCAGTCTGACGCCATCCCCCACTACGAGGCCGCACTCGCCGTGCGGCCGGAGGACGCGGACGCCTACCTCAACTGGGGCGTCGCCTTGGCCCAACAGGCCAAGTTCGGAGACGCGGCACTGAAATTCCGTCAGGCCCTCGCGGCCAACCCGAACCACACGGAAGCACGGGAATACCTGGAGAAACTGCTGGCGCGATAGGACGCTGCGACGCGCGTCCTTGCGCGTTTTTCCAGGGTGTTGCATACAACGGACGCCAGTCCACCGATTGTTACTGGAGGTTCCGTCGTCGATGACGATGCGTTCGCTCAGCTTGTGGGCACTGCTCGGCGTCGGCACCATTCCCGTCGCCGCTCCCGGCCAGCACGTCGGAGTCGCAGTCCGGGGCATTGTGTTCGACAGCATCCGTGGACGGCCGCTGCAGAACGCCTCGGTTACCATCGCTGGCCGGCCCCAACCCACGACGACAAACGCACGGGGCCAGTTCACGTTCGATAACGTGCCGCCAGGCGTCTATACGCTCACGGCGCACCACGCCATGCTCGACTCGATCGGATTGTCCGGTCTGGCGGCCAAGGCAACCATCGGTCAAAACACCGGAGAGATTCGGCTCGCGCTGCCTTCGTTCTCGACGCTCTGGCGAGTCAGCTGCCCCGGACGTCCGCCGCGCGACAGTGGGATCGTTTTCGGAACGATTCAAGGCGCCGATGGCGGCAAACCTATCGCGAACGCGGCAATCGACCTTTTCTGGACGGATCTGGACGTCGACAAACAACGGCGCATCGTCGCGCGCCGGTGGCACCTCAACACGTCATCCAACGACCGCGGCGAATACGCAGTGTGCGGCGTTCCGCCGGAAGCGCCGTTTCAGTTGTTCGCCAATAAGGGGAAGAGCGCCAGCGATACCATCACCATTGCCACTGCCCCGACGCGTTTCCGGCGCCGAGATCTCTTCATCGGGTCGAAGGATGTCGCCGATTCCGGCCGACGCGGGACGATCGTTGGAACCGTCACTGATACCACCGGTCAGCCAATCGCAAACGTGCGGATCGTGATCGACAGCAGCTCCGACGCGAAGACCGACGCGACCGGTCACTTTGTGATTCGCGGAGTCGCGCCGGGCACTCGTCAGCTCGCGCTGTTCGCGATTGGCATCGTCCCGACCTACGCCAGCGCCGATGTTTTGCCGAAAGACACTGTTGTCGTCTCGATCCAGCTGCGAAAGGTCGTCCAGCTTGCTGGGATGCGCACGAACGCAGCAAGCGCGGCGCGCATCTTTGCGACGGAATTCAATGAGCGCCGGCGGTTGGGATTCGGCTACCTGAGGGACTCGGTCGAGATCGCGAAACATGCGGACTTCGTCAGCTTCCTGCGGGAGTTCCCTGGCCTTCAGGTCAAGCAGGGTGGGACGACCGTGGCCTTCGCCGTGCCCGACGTGCAAGGCGGCACTTGCGCGCCCGACATCGTCATCGACGGAGCGCCGGCGGGTCCCGGCCATCTCATCGACCTTCGCTCGAACGAGGTCGGGGCTATCGAGTTTTATCCGCGCGCCGCACATATTCCCGCACGCTTCGCTCCGGCGGCGTTTACGCCGCAATGCGGAATGATCCTGGTGTGGACGAAGTACGGATTGAGTAATCGCTAACAGGACAACTGAGATGCGCTTCGGAGCATTGGTGGGCCTTGTGCTTCTCGCGGCGTGTGCGCCGTCGGGAACGTCCGGTTCGAGCGCGCCAGCGACTCAAACCATTCGCGTCGCTGGCGGCGGCGGGGGCGGCGCGGAGCTGCGACTCTCCGGCGGCAACGCACCACACACGAGCACATTGGCGTTTGCGCCGGACAAGGTCTGGCTCGTCCTTCCCGCCGTCTTGGATTCGCTCGGCATAACTGTGGCGACCATCGAGCCGACGAAACGCCTCATCGGCAACGCGAGCTTCAAGATCCGCTCGCGGCTCAAGTCCGTCCCGCTCAGCCGATACATCGACTGCGGCAATTCCGGACAGATCGGACCCAACGCCGACAGCTACGACATCGTGCTCACCGTGTTCGTCAACGCAAGCCCTGCCGCGGACGGCGCGACGACCCTCACGACTACGTTCGAGGCCGTCGGTCGCCCGGCGACTTACGCGCAGGAGTACTCGCAGTGCCGCTCGACGGGGCTGTTTGAAAAGCGCCTTCTGGAGCTTTTGCAGGCGCGCCTCCAGCAGTAGCTCGCTTTCCAGCCTGACTCGACGACTTGTTCGCCTCACCGACGTGGGCGAACAAGTCGCGTCGTACTTCCGGATTGCTGATGTGCCAGATCACGCCATCCGTGAAGTAGTGATGGATGTTGATGATCATCAGCACGAGAATCGGCGCCGCTCGTCCTGGATCTTCGCCGAACACGTCCCCGACGACGCTCATTGCGCTCGCTGGGACGACGACCGAGATGAGGGCACTGACCGCCAGTAGTCCCACGCCGTACAGCAGCATCTGCGTTGCGACGCGGCGACCCGACGCGCGACCGCTCGCCGCCCGATTCATCTCGACGCGAATTGGAAATGCCAAATATTGCGCTGCGTGCGCGATCTGAACCCAGAACAACGCCTTTGGATCGCGCGCGAGAACGGCGTACCAGACGAAAATCGCCACCCACGCCACGAGCGCTTGTAGCGGCGGAAATTTGCCGGTGCGTAGGCGCATCTTGGCGATACCGACTGCGCCGAGCGCGAATGCCAGAACGGTTCCCGCGCTAATCAGCGTGTAAACTGGCTGAATCCGTGTGGGGTCTCGAAGCTGAGTATATAGAAACCACACGACGTGCCATGCGAGCAGAATGCGCAGACCGGTGCGAATGAGCAGCCGTTCGCTCTTCTCGAACCTCGCGCCTCCGAGATAGGTGTACGAGGCCATCATGCCCCACACCTGTCCCGTGTAATGCCACGCGAGGTACGCGCTCGATACGGCGACGAGGACGATCGCAAGCGCTGGTGACCGCTCGGCGTCCCACAGCGCCAACGCTGAGTACGCGACCAGAATCGCCGGCACGTAGATCGACGCCCACTTATGCCGCACGATCATCTCTCGGCTCGAGTAGATGAGCCGATACGACGCCATGAAATGCGGCATGTTGATTGTCGCCGCCAGGAAGGCCTGGGCGCCGGCGCCGATCAAAACCAGGTCGCTGCGGCCACTCAGCAGCAGCGGAATGAAAACAACCAACGACAGGCCGCCCACCAGCAGCAAGTCCACCGTCGGATTGATGATCGAAGGGCGTCCCACTCGTGCCGTGGAGGCCACTGCCGTTCGCTCAGCCACGCTGCTGATGTCCCTGCTCATGCCTCTAATGAAACCGACTTGCACGCGCTCGCGGGAGGTGCCGTTCCGACGGCCAAAGTATGGTCAACGGCGATGGGCCGCCGGGCATGCGCCCGGCGGCCCATCGAACATTCCGTATCGCTACTGGTCTCGAAGTTCCTGATCAGCACCCGAACGCGACAGTGCACGTGCCTGGCGGACGCCGGTCCCACATGAACGAACTGCCAGGGGTCGCGAAGCTGATTGTGCCGGCTGGGCTGGTGGCCGAGGCGGCCGCCTTGCTGCCGGCGACGTAAGCCGGGAAAACGATCAGAGTCACGGCGGAGCCGGCGACAGTCGTACCGGGCGTGGCTATGCAATCGACGCCGACCTTACAGCCACCGGCATCTTTCTCCGTAGTCCCGACCCCTTGACCGACGAGCGCGAGCGGGTCGGTGAACAGCGCAGTGGTGGTGCCCGCCGGCCGAACGTTGAACTTGATCTGCGAAGGTGCCACCTGTTGATAGGTCGAGATCGACAGTCCAGCGAGGTTCGCCCAGCTCGCGTCCGCGGGCGCCGCGCCGCTGCTGACGTACTGCCGAACGTCGATGGCGCTCGTCGTGGTGTTGATGACGCGGAGCGCGACCGATGTTGTCGGATCCGGGACCGTTTCGTCGATCACGCTGAGGCGCATGCGGGTTGCTGGGTCCGTCGACCGCGCGTTGCCCCAAAGGAGAAGGGTGTAGTTGTGCGTCGCCTCGAGGTTCAAGGTCGAGTCCTTGAGGACGACCGACGCGACCGATTGGAGCGTATCGCTCAAGAAAATTCTAAAGTGCCGCGCGCCGACTTTCGCCGGCTTGAACTGGATGAGCGCCGATGCTGTGACTCCCGCCGTCGTCTGCGGCAGGTTCCGGAACGGAATGTTGTAGGCGGAACTGTTCTCGACGATGTCGACGAAGCGGAAGTCGAGACCGTTCGCGGCACCAGTGTCCGGAACGGCGTTGATGAACCGGATACCAGCCTTCGGCTCGACCGGTGACGCGATTTCCTCGTCGGGTTTGCACGCACTTACGACGCCCGCGGCCAGGCACAGCGTCGAAAGCAGGATGAACCGTCTCATGTAAGAATCCTCGAAGTTGTTTCAGCTCAGCGGCGTCAGCGACGCGGCCGCAGAATGGTATGATTTGAGTCTGGCGGAAGCGGGCCCGGATCGAGAAACCCTGACCCGACGATCGATTTCGTCGCGATCAGCGCGATGGAGCCAATCGCTGCGGCCGTGAGAACCGCCGTTCGCGATTTGGAAAACCGACGCGCGTATACCGACGTCACATAGCTCGACGGGATGCGCACCTGTTCACCGCTCCACACCTGGTCGCCGCCCCGCAGCAGGCGGATCGAGCTCACGGCGACCACATACTCGGCGTTTGTTTGCTGTACGAGCCGACCTTCAACCTGATCGATCGCAGGACCCATCGCACCGCCAAGAGCAGCGCGACCAGCGTCGTTGATGTCCAAACCGACGACATTTCCGGGCTGGGGGACGACCCCCCCGGTGGGCTGCAGTGTGTAGCAGCCCACCAGGAACGACGTGAATCCTGCCAGTGCGAGTCCTCTAATCCGCTTCATGCTGCTACCACCCGTATGTGGGGCTCTGGGTTGCAGAGGAGTTGGGTGCATTACCCGCCCCCGGGCCAGCGCCGTAGAGATCACTGACTTTGTAACCGCGCGCCTGGAGATCCTTGAAGGGAACTGCCCAGAACAGCGGCGTGTTCGTGGCGAGGTCACCCCAGCCGCGTGCGTCGAGGTACCACGCCGCGAACTGTACGTAGGCCTCCTCCATTCGCTTTTCCCACTTCATCGCTTCCATTATGGTGCCGCACGCCACCGTCGTA